>Ga0364909_10066_pt1 | contig 45719 bp, 44 predicted proteins | sample SorcelJu500001C3_3_FD_206966 | JGI IMG/M metagenome (GOLD analysis project Ga0364909, IMG submission 206966) | Enriched cells from Trout Bog Lake Hypolimnion, Wisconsin, USA - BchlTB.June25.5000.01.C3 | ecosystem: Environmental > Aquatic > Freshwater > Lake > Hypolimnion/Profundal zone | place... | reverse complement strand
CAGCAGCCAAGTTCAATTGAGTGCTCAAGGATTAGCCGAACTCGCGGTCCAACTTGAAAATCTGGTGAAAAAGTTCAAGGTCTGATTTTTTATTAAAACCAGGGAAGGGTCTAGACTTGCACTACCGCGGAGGACTCCTGATCGGCATATCCCTAAGGCGGAATGTGGCTGATAAAGGTATGGCAGCATCATTCGCGGTGAGGTCTGAAAAAAGGTGCACTGCACTGGCACGAGCTGTATTGGTTTCGACCCCAATGCCTCTCCTGTAATGAACACGCCTAAAACAATCATGGTTGGTCTTCCGTTTTTTTGATATATGGAAACCTCGGCCTCCGGGGTGTGAGGCTCCACCAATCGCCGCCGGAAAAAGAAGGGAATATCAAGGCCTATCTCGACGAAACGGTGTCGGCCCTCCTGGCCTCCATGGACCATAGCGGCATTGAACGATCGGTGCTCTGCTCGATCGCCATCCGCTCGGAACGGATCACCCCCTTTCCTTCGCTGCACTCCGCCGAGCCCCAACTGCTCGGGCATCTACAAATCATCCATGACCCGGGTTTCAAAGGGGTCAAAATGCACCCCTACTACCAGTCAGAGAAATGCCGAATCGAAAGCTGCGTGTTTTCGAAGAGTTGCGGTAATTTTACAGCCCTCCGACTCCACTCACCCGACTACCACCCCACTGGTCGCAGCTCTCCGATTTGACACAAATAAATTCTTTGCCTGAATCGGCCTCTCGAATTTTGCCCACCACCGACCCAACCCAGCCTACAGGATGATGTCAGATCTGTGTCTGTGCCCAGATTGTCCCCGTATGATTGGCTGCTGCATCGACTGACGCCAGTAGGGTTCAATCAACCTTTATTAAAAATGATGTTGACTATAGGAAGGCTTCAGTCCCGATAAAACAACATCGCATTTTATGCTGAGGGAGAGGCCCAAAAGGTCGCAAAATTGAACCTTGTCCTCAACATAAATTCCAAACAGGAAGCTAAACCAGCTCATACTGAATTGATTAATAGTGCGGAAGTTCTCTCTAAAGCTATCAACGCTCCCTTTCCGCAGCAAGCAAAAGAAGCTATTTGGGCTGGAAGGGATGGAAAGTGGAAAATTGCTGATGTCAATGTCACTATAACACGCATCAACTGGCCCACCGGCAATGGGTACGAAGTACAACTTGTTGTTGAATGGCATACATGGCATAACAGGTGGGTAACATCCAATTAGGTCATGCTGACTGTGCGATGACTGCCAGTGGACTAAACGGTTAGTTTTCAACTGTGACCTAAAACATCATCAAGAAAGGGCGGACCTGACATGGCGATAATTACAATTTCCCGAGGCTCATATCACCGCGGTAAAGAAGTAGCAGAAAAATTGGCACAGAAGTTAGGGTACAGTTGCATCTCCAGAGAGATTCTTCTCGATGCTTCGGAAGAATACAATATCCCGGAGATTAAACTCATTCGGGCCATCAAGGACGCTCCAACGATTTTGGAAAAGTTAACGCGGCAAAAAAGCAAATACCTCGCTTATGTCCGAGCCGCCTTGTTGAAACATGTAGCAAGAGACAACATTGTCTACCATGGGCTGTTTGGCCATTTTTTCCTTCAGGATATTCCTCATGTTCTCAAGGTACGCATTGTAGCAGACATGGATGCACGTGTGGCTGATGAAGTAAAAAGATCGGCTCTCTCCGAGAATAAAGCCCGTGAAATACTCATGAGAGATGATGAAGAGAGGCGCAAATGGGCTCTCGATTTATACGGAGCCGACTGGTGGGATGCCACGCTTTATGATCTGGTTATCCATCTAAAAACTGTCACGGTGGATCATTCGGTTGACCTTCTCAGTTATATGGTACAACTGCCTGAGTTTCAAACCACGCCTGAGTCGCAGGACGCCATCAACAGCCTTGCGGAGGCGGCACGTATGGAGGCGGCACCGGTGTGGTGGGATGCTTCCTCGAAATAAAATTTACATATAAGGATTGGACGCAACCCGAGAAGGATTATCCGTAAGATGGGACATAAACTCAAAGAGAAGACATCTATTCTGGTCATCGGGGCATTGGGAGTTGTATTTGGGGACATCGGCACCAGCCCGCTGTATACAATTAAAATCTGCTTCATCGGGCCACATGCCCTGAGCCCTTCGCCCGACAATATCCTTGGCGTTCTTTCCATGATTTTTTGGTCTCTGAACCTGGTGGTCAGCATTAAATACGCCCTGTTCATTATGCGTGCCGATGATGGAGGGCAAGGCGGCATCTTTGCCATGCTGGCCTTGCTCCATAAAAAACTCGGGTCCAATCTGGGGAGGGGCTTGGTCCTTGGCGGGCTCTTTGGCTCTGCCCTGCTGTATGGCGATGGTCTTATCACGCCGGTTATTTCAGTCCTGTCCGCTTTGGAGGGTCTGGAAGTAGCCACCTCCAAGGCTCAACCATTCGTGATACCCATCACGTGCATGATTCTGGTTCTTCTGTTCAGCGCCCAAAGTCATGGCACTGGAGTTATTGGCAAGCTTTTCGGGCCGGTTATGATTGCTTGGTTTATGGTTATCGCCGGGCTGGGCATCGCAGCCATTCTCAGAAACCCCGAAATACTTGCCGCAGCCAATCCTTATTATGCTGTAAAATTATTTACACGCAATTACTGGCTAGGATTTTCCTTAATCGGTATTGTGGTGCTCTGCGTAACCGGTTGCGAGGCGCTCTATGCCGACATGGGGCATTTCGGAGCCAAATCAATTCGCATTTCATGGTATACCATTGCCTTACCGGCCTTACTCTGTAACTACTTCGGACAGGGAGCCTTAATCCTGCACGACCCGCAAACGGCTACCGATTCTTTCTATCATCTGGTGCCTCGCGCTATGCTCTACCCGATGGTAATTTTGGCTACGGCCGCCACCATTATTGCCTCTCAGGCCATCATTTCCGGTGTCTTTTCTTTAACCAGGCAAGCCATCCAGTTGGGTTTTTTTCCCAGATTACGGGTTATCCATACATCTGGGATGGCAGAAGGCCAGGTGTACATTCCGGATGTGAACCGAATGATGATGGTGGCAGCTATCGTCTTAGCGCTGTACTTCAAGACTTCCAATAACCTTGCCGATGCCTACGGCATTGCCGTAACCACAGATATGTTCATTACATCTTTAGTGTTCTTTTTCATCACCAGGCGAATCTGGAACTGGAGTTTGGCAAGATCCCTGCCACTGTGTCTTTGCTTCTGGATGATGGACCTGACCTACTTCAGTTCATGTCTGGGCAAATTCACTACCGGAGGTTGGTTCCCTCTTGCGATGGCATTTACTATCATGTTCATAATGGTCACCTGGTGGGACGGTTGGAAGATGTTGGCAATCAAGGTGCTGAGCACCACCGTTTCCACGGACAGATTCTTGGAAAAGGTGGCGACTGAACAACCGCTACGTCCAGCCGGAACAGGCGTGTTTCTTTCGACCTTTCATAAAGAAGTGCCGCCTATGCTATTCAAATACCTCAGTCAAACCAGTGCATTGCCTGAGAAATTAGTAATCCTCTCGCTCCTGACCGCTGATGTACCTGAGGTAGAAGAATCCGGACGACTGGAAATTATGGAATTGGGACACGGGATGTATCGGCTGACCGCCAATGTCGGATTCATGGAGACCCCTGATGTTCCTCAACTCCTAGCCTTAGCCAGGAATTGGGGTGTGCCCATTGACCTCAACAATATCACCTATTATCTGGGCCGTATTACCCTTGTGCCTACCAATAAAAAAACTATGTCCCGTTTTCGGCGGTTTCTTTTCACCTTTATGCACCGTAACGCTATCAATCCCTCAATTTATTTAGGCATCCCCTCGTCCAAGGTATTGGAAATAGGAATCCAGATGGAGTTGTGAAGTTAAGGGTATATAGTCGGGTCTCGTGCCGACAAAGAGCACACTTTCTGGAGGGTTGGCTACCTTCCAGGGCGGGATTTACAACGGCTGTACTACACGACCTTGCCCGGCCGCACTCAAGATATCTCTGAAAAATTATCAAGATTCCAACCAACTCTGCAAAAAAATAAGTCCAGAACTTCCACCCAACCCAGCCTGTAACGAGCGCTGAGTGGGTGTAATTTTGTTGATGTGCAGGTCGATTCCACAGTATTGCTTGTGTTCATCCTGTTTGATCTTTATCCACGGTGATGGGGGCCAGCCCACTTTTCCTACAGACTCGCTAGGCACAATGAGGACACAATATGAAGGCATGGGCAACCTCGTTCCTCCTGCTTCTCTTCACAATGTCAGTTGGCCAAGCGGCCGACAACATGAAGGCTTTTCCTCCGGCCGAAGAAGGAATGATCCGATACGTGCTCCTGCTTCCGCGTCAGGCCGACGAATCTGTTTATAAAGTGGAATTGATTATTGGAAAGATAGCGCAGGTTGACAAGCAGAATAGATATTTCTTCGGCGGTAAAATTGGAAAGGAAACGATTGAGGGGTGGGGATTCACGAAATACAAGGTCAGCAAGCTTGGACCAATGGCAGGTACGCTTATGGCGGTCGACCCGAAGGTGCCTAAAGAATTCCGGTTCATTACACTTGGCGGAGATCCCTATATAATCAACTATAATAGTCAGCTACCCGTCGTAGTCTATGTGCCCGAAGGCGTAGAAGTTCGCTACCGAATATGGACTGCCAGTGCGAACGTAATGAAAATGGAAAAGGGTTGATACGGTTGATTTGTGCGTTCTAAAAATTGGTGCCACCTCGGCCGGCTGATTATTTCACCGTTAGAGGGGCATAAACCATGAGTTTTCCGACATGTTAAAAGATTTCTTACTACTCCTGATAGGGAGGCATACCGGCGTCCAGTGTTGCTTCGCTTTGGTTTGAGGGAAAACTTCTATGAAATGCTCAACACTGCAGGCATCAAGCCATTGAAATAACGATTGCCGAGGTGGAAAAATATTTCACGCCAGAAAAACAGGAAAATAAGGGGATGCCATGGACGTCAAAAATTACTGGGTGGTTGAAAAACTGAAAGACGGCAGTGAAGTGGTGATCCGGGCAGTTCGTGCTGAAGATAAAGATGGATTCGCCAAAGGCTTTGAACAGTTAAGCGGGGAGGCAATCTACCGAAGATTTTTTTCCCACAAAAAACAACTTTCAGAAGAAGAATTGAAAACTGCCACAGAAATTGATTTCGTCAGGGTTGTTGCCCTGGTAGCAGAGATAAATGAAGACGGCGAAAAGAAGCTCATCGGTGCATGCCGTTATGTCGCCATAGATACTAATGACCCGCCCAGACATGCAGAAATTGCGTTTACCGTACTGGATGCATGGCAGGATAAAGGCTTGGGTAAAATCCTTTTCAGGCATCTATCCGATATCGGCAGAGCCTGCGGGGTTGAGAAATTCAAAGCCGTTATGCTATCTGAAAACAGGGGTATGAAGAAAGTTTTCACAAGCACCGGCTTGAAAGTGAATACAAAAGTTGAAGACGGCGAGATCCATTTGGATATTCATCTAAAATAGTTGCTATATATACTGATAAAACTGAAATGGAAGAGAACGATAAATCACCTAGAGAATCTGAATCTTTTTTCCAAACCGTTTTTGATACGATTCAAGATGGAATCACTGTTTTGGATAACGAACTGAATATTGTAAAACTGAACCAAGCAATGGAACAATGGTATTCACCATCAAGGCCATATATAGGAAAGAAATGCTATTATACATATCATACTAGGAACACTGTTTGTGAGGGTTGTCCTGCTAAGGGAGCAATCGAAAGTGGAATTCCACAGACTAAAATAGTGGAACGTGGAGGACCAGCAGGCACACCTGGATGGATTGAACTTTCAGCTTTTCCGATAGTTAACAAGGAAGGCAACACAATTGGTGCCGTTGAGTATGTTCGAAATATTACTGTTCGTAAAAAGGCAGAAGAAGAATTACAACATTCAGAGCAAAATCTTAAAGAAATTATTAATTTTTTGCCAGATCCAACATGGGTTATAGATAAAGAAGTAAAAATCATACAATGGAATCGTGCTCTATAACGACTGACAAATAGAAAATCATCAGATATGCTAGGCAAAGGTAACTACGAATATGCAATACCTTTTTTTGGCAAAAGAAGACCTATGCTAATTGATCTAGCTTTATATCAAAATACAGCTTGGAAAGATGAGTATAAACACCTTGAAAAGGTGGGACAGGTCCTAACAAACAGTGAAGGTTTTTATAACCTATTGGGAGAAGCTGGTCTCTATTTATCAGCTACCGCATCACCACTCTATAACTCATATGGTGAAACAGTAGGAGCTATTGAAACTATCAGAGATATCACAGAACAAAAGATATTAGAGAAGCAGTTTCTGCATGCGGAAAAGCTCTCAGCAATTGGCCAACTGTCCGCCTCCATCGCCCATGAGTTCAACAACCCTCTGCAAGGTATTCTCTCCGTCCTCAAGGGTCTAAAGAAAAGAGCGATACTGGAAGAAGAAGACAGAGATTTACTGGAAGCGGTTATTGGCGAAGGTAACCGAATGAAGGATTTGATCCGCAGCCTTCAGGATTTTAACCGACCCTCCTCAGGCCGGAAAATTTTGATGGACGTGCACGATACACTCGAATCCATACTGACTCTGCAAAAAAGTGATTTTAACGGTAGGCGGATTTCTGTGGTCCGCAATTTTACAAAGGGGTTGCCGCAAATACTGGCGGTCTCTGACCAAATTAAACAAGTTTTCCTTAATCTGCTGGCCAATGCTGCGGATGCTTGTAATAAGTCTGGTTGTGAGATCACGATCAACACCTGGCAGGATAAAGACCAGGTTGCGGTGGCGATTAAAGATACCGGCATCGGCATTAACCCTTCGAATATAGAACATATTTTTCGACCTTTTTTCTCCACTAAATCCGAAGTCAAAGGAACAGGCCTGGGCTTGTCTGTCAGCTACGGCATCGTAAAGAAACATCACGGAGAAATTCGTGTTGAGAGCCAGCCTGGAGAGGGCGCAACCTTCACCGTGCTGCTGCCGATTAAAGGTGTGGAGAAAACGGTTTCTGCAATCGATAAATAACCAACCCTTCCCTTAGCTAAGTAACACTGGATTAAGCAGCCCTGAGATATCCATCCTGACTTGGGTTTCATATTCGGCAACAGAGGTACTCTGCACCAAATACACCCGCCGCCAATCTTTCTAGACCGGATGGTCGCATATCCTCCCAATAAAAAAAAGCACCTAACCAACAAATGGCTAAGTGCTTAATTTGAACTTGGCGACAAGCAGACAGGCCACACTTGGCCATCGTCCGCCAGATCGTGGAGAGAGGTGGCTCCGTTCGCTTGAACAGGGTGTCGTCTTTTTAAGTGGAGTCTCTGCTTGTTACGCTGCCTGTTTGACCGTCGCTGAGAAATAAGCGCGTTCTTAAAAGGCAGCGTGTCGGCCGGCAGGTCATTAAAAACTGGGGTTATTTTTAAAACATCCGCTTAAGATTGGATTGATTATTCCAAGTTCTCACTTCCTGTAGCGGAGAATTGTGGAGGCCTCACCAGCGTACACAACGCGCTGACAGCACTATCTTTGCTCGATCCTGCCAAGTAATCGTCGAAGGATCTTGCATGTTAGCCTCACGCAATGAATGCTGGTCAACTTCAACAATCTGGAGGAAAAGTATGCCAACTGATATAAGTCAAGTTGTTGCCCGGATCAAAGGTATGTCGCAAACTGATCTCAAGCAGCTTGGCACCGATCTGCCTCAACAGATCGATCCAACGTACTTGACGACTTTCGTTAATGCCAGTCTTGGGTCAGCTCTCAATGCTCTTCCGCTTGATCAAAAAGCAGATGCAATAAAAGCTGCTATTCAAGCTCAACCGGAATCGGAACGGGCTGGGCTAGTGAAGCAAATCAGCACTGTCGCAATGGCACCACCTACTCCTCGCGTTCGAGACAAGCTCTGGTTAATCGTAGTTGCGGGATTTGCCTTCGTCCTGATTGGATCGTTCATCACCCTTGCGGTTGGCGTGTTCGTGCCTGCTGCGGGTAAGGTTACTCCTGAGCTGGTACTGACAATGTTTACAAGCGTTGTCGGTTTTTTAGCCGGCCTGTTTGTCCCCAGCCCCATCAACAATAACAACTCCTCAGACGATAACGGCAGCTAATCAATCCATAAACCCGACCGGATTAGAGCGCATTCTTAATAAGACGGCGGACATGTCTGTTTTTTTAACGATATCTTAAGGAGTTGCGTGTACCTATGAATATATATGATTACGGAATTCTTGCCGTAGATGATGAGCAAGTCATACTTGATTTGATATCTGAGGAGCTAAACGAGGCAGGGTTTAGGCATGTCATGACAGCAAAAAGTGGTTTGCAATGCATCGAGAAGTTGAATGAGCAGGGTGATAATATCGTAATAATTCTTATGGATATTCGAATGGAAGGTATGAACGGTATAGAGACAGTTCAACACATAACAAACCATTACGATGGCGTTGTTGGAATTATTTTCCATACGGCATACGCTAATTACAAACTGGAGAGCACTAATTCGGGACTTGGAAATGAGAATGTTTTGAACCTGGATTTCATTGTAAAAAGCGCGGACCTTACAGCATTACTTGCATCTTTAAAGGCTAATATTCCTAGAGTATTGGAAAAAAGACATAAATTAATTACTTCCAGCAACTTATCTCTCTTAAAAAAACTTGAGAATCTTCATGATGAAATGTCCTTCTTAAAGAATGAAATTGTCAAATTAAATAAAAAAATTCCATCATTCTGGACAGATGTAGGCAAGCAGATACTCATTACAATAATTTTAGCTTTGTTCGTATTTGCAATATTTCGGTCAGGCATAGCAGAACTGATAAAAGCAGTAACAAGGTGATAACATCTAACATTTAGATGACTTAGTTGTAATAACATAGGCCGTCTATAGAAGGCGTCAGGGATGGATGAGACCGCCCTGCGCCATACGGCCATTTGCCCTGAGACATCCGTCCTGACTTGGGTTTCATATTCGGCGACAGAGGAACTCTGCACCAAATACTTACAGAGGATCAACCACCTTGCCGGATATTCACTGTTAGTCCTTAAACCACGAGGCCAGTCTTGGTATACACAATCAAGCCTGAGCATCTCGCTGCCATTTCCGGTGCAACAACATCACTCATGCCAGCCCTTGCAGACTGGATGAATCAAACCTGCCCGACGTACGAGATCGATACGCCACAAGAGTACTGTCACTTCCTGGCACAAGCCTGCCACGAAACGGATCACTTCCGGACCTTGCGCGAGCATGCATCCGGAAACACTCAACCCGGCGATGGAGTTGAATTCAAGGGGCGAGGTATTTCCAAACTACTGGTCGCGACAACTACCTTCAGTTGGGAATCAAGCAAGGTCGCCGTGATATGTTCATCAACAAACCTGAACTTCTCGAGCAACCTCAGTACGCAGTATGGAGTGCGTGCGAGTACTGGAAAGCACACGGCCTATATGACCTGGCTAATCATCCCGATAACGACCTGTTGAAAAAGAAATACAAAGGCAACATCATCGACGTATCACCGGTGGAGTTCATCAGTATTACCATTAACAGCGGCTATAATGGGATGGATGAACGAAAGAAGTTCTACGCCATAGCTCAAAGTGTCCTCTCGTAGTTTGGAAACCTCGGCCTCGGGATGTGAGGCTCCACCAATACACGGAGAAGTACCCATGGCCGGAATCATCGATATTCATACCCATGCCTTTCCCGACCCTATCGCCGCCGCTGCCATCCCGGCGCTGGAAAAAGAGGGGAATATCAAGGCCTATCTGGACGGAACGGTGTCGGCTCTCCTGGCATCCATGGACCGTAGCGGCATTGAACAATCCGTGCTCTGCTCGATTGCAACCCGCCCGGAGCAGTTCGACACTACCCTGGAGTGGTCCACGACCATCCGCTCGGAACGGATCATCCCCTTTCCTTCGCTGCACCCCGCCGATCCCCGGCTGCTCGAGCATCTGCAAGTCATCCATAACCAGGGTTTCAAGGGGGTCAAAATGCACCCCTACTACCAGTTAGAGGAACGCCGAATCGAAAGCTGAGTGTTTTCGAGGAGTTGCGGTTATTTTATGGCCCTCCAGTTCCGCCCACCCAGACATTTCCCAACTGCTCGCTGTATGTATCTCTCCGATTTGACACAAATAAATTCTTTACCTAAATCGGCCTCTCGAAATTTGCCCACCACCGACCCAACCCAGCCTATGCCGACTGCTGGGGTGATGTCAGGTCTATGTCCGCCCTTGTCCCAGTGTGATCGGCCGCCGCATCGACTGCCGCCAGTAAAGTTCAACCAACCTTCATTGGAATGAATACGTAACAAAACCTATTTTTTCTTTTTATATTAATATATTACCTGATATTAATTCCTCTTTTAAATCCTAATAAGTCAAGATTTTTTCGAGAGGGAACCCCGCCAAGGGTCGGGTGCGAGAATGGGCCTCTACTTATTGCTCGTCGGAGCAGCCGGTCTTGGCGGGGCGGGTTAACACCTCCTGCTTTATGTGAGAGTGCCTTTGGTTTTTTCTATTACCCTGGCAACGGCATGAAAAAGTTGATTGTGAAACAATGAGTGGACAGCCCCCAATTAATTTGAGAAACTTTATACCATCCGGGTAGCTTTTCGATCTGGGCAAGTTCGGATTTCCCAACCAACTGCGTTACAAATTGGCCCACCTTTACCTTAGGTGAAAGCAGCCCCAAAACTGGATTGCGTATTTGTTATTGAACAGAATCTGTAGCATCATTGGTATAAACAGTCCCACAAAGCTGTTGTAACGTGTAACTGAGGATGTTTAAAAAATGCCTATCAACGCACTAGAAAATACGACTGATATAGTTACTTCCAGAACAACCACACGGCGGGAATTCATGTATTATTCCGCTGGATTTTTCGGTACATTGGCATTAAGCCCAGATGCTTTCGGAGAGTTTGGAGATGACAAAGCTTCTGTCAAGATTTTGCAATATCCAATTAATCCAAAAGTTACCACGACACTTCAGGAGATGATCTCCTTTCCCAAGACGATACCAGGTCTCACAAAAACAGAAATTTGCCAGATCGAGCAATTCGACAAGTTTGGATACGGTAAATGGGCTCTTGGATCAGCACTTCCTTTGATGCCAAGAACAGATACAATGACGAAAGACTACAGCAAACCATCTTCAGCTAAAATAATTAAGCTTGTCAACTTTTTCACTTTCTCTGATATACACATCACAGATAAGGAAGCACCAAATCAGCTTGTCTATTTTCAACAGTCTGATAAATTCGTTTACAACAATACTTCAGTATATTCACCCGTGATGCTGTACTCGACGCATGTATTAGACGCAGCAATCCAGACGGTTAATGCTCTGCACAAGCAGATGCCTTTTGATTTCGGAATCTCGCTCGGTGATACGTGCAATAGCACGTCCTACAATGAACTTCGGTGGTACATTGATGTCATCGATGGCAAAGTCATTAGACCTGGCTCTGGTGCCCATCTTGGCGAAGATACCATTGATTACCAAAAACCGTACCAGGCAGCCGGATTAGATAAATCGATCCCCTGGTATCAGACAATGGGTAATCATGACCACTTCTTTCTCGGATGTTTTTCCGTGGATGCGAATCCGGCTCTCGGTTTAAGAGCATCCTACCTCGCGGATACGGTATGGGCCATTGCCGACATTCTTGTTCCGAATCAGCATGCCTTCCCCGTCCTGTTCAACATCAACGGAATAACCTCTGAACCGAAATTTTACACAGGCGTTCTCGATGGTTCGACTCCATACGGAACAATCATCCATGCCGGACCCTCCACCGATCCGGCGTTTGCCGCTGGACCTCCGAAGATCACTGCTGATCCAAATCGTCGCTCACTGGTGAGAACAGAATGGGTACAAGAATTCTTCAATACAACAACCACACCTGTCGGCCATGGATTCCATTTGGTCGACAAGAACACTTCACCCGGTTTTGCTTGTTATAGTTTTATGCCCAACCCGAAGTTGCCTCTCAAGGTGATTGTGTTGGACGATACTCAAAGGGAAGATGATGGCTCGACCGACATTCATGCTCATGGTTATCTGGACGCAGAGCGCTGGGCGTGGCTGCAAGCCGAACTGGCCAAGGGTCAGGCCGACAACCAGTTGATGATTATCGCCGCCCACATTCCCATCGCGGTTGCGCCCATTGGCTCGGAAATGGAATGGTGGGGCGAGACAACAAATATTGCGCAGCAACGGAATGCCGTGAGCCTCGTTGATTTGGTCAAAACCCTGCAGAAAACACCAAATCTCCTCATGTGGATTGCTGGACATCGGCATATGAATACGGTTAAGGCTTTTCCCTCGACGGACCCCGCCGCGCCTGAGCAGGGCTTCTGGCAGGTGGAGACCGCTTCGTTGCGGGATTTTCCGCAGCAGTTCCGGACGTTCGAGATCTATCTGAACAGCGATTACACCGTCTCAATTGTCACGGTCAACGTTGATCCGGCGGTAGCGGAGGGAACACCTGCCGCCACATCGCGCAGGTACGCGATCGCAGCGCAGCAGATTGTTCAGAATGACATGCATGCGAATTGTCCCAACAACTTGACTGCCGGCGGTACCGGTAAGCTCCAGGTGCCAAGCATGGACCCAACCCGACCCCAGAGCGACGCGCCCAATTCCACTGATCCGACGATCAAACATGTGGATTTGAGCAATGCTGCTGTTCCTGTTCCATACCATGGTTCGTACAACGCGGAACTGTTCAAGCAATTGAGCCCGACTATGGTGGCCACCCTGAAGAGGCTCTTTCCACTGTCGGCCTCCTGATCCCAGGCGTTTGTCCGGATTGCCCAGCATTTTCCTGCCGGGCTCTACGTAGGCGTGCTCATGTCGCGCTAATGACGGAGTGCGAAGTCCTGCGGACAATATTGCAAACGAAATATGTTCCTGCTGGATAATACAATCAATAAAAGGAGGGTGATGATGGACAAAGCTAAAGGCGAGAAGGATACCCAATTGAATGGCAATACGAAGCGTTGGCTTCAGGTTTTTGAGTGCTTGGCTTATGTGTTCGCCTTCTCGATCATTTCACCATTGACCACCTACGGTGTTGATGAAGAGAAACCCGTCCTCGCTGCGGTCCCCACCGATTACTCCCAAACGCAAAATTGGCTGGCTCTCCCGACTGGCTCCCAACCAGTGGATGTCTTCTTCGTCTATCCGACCACGTACAGCTACAACAGCAAGTCACAGCCTCCTTTGACTTCAACCTGGAGTCCGGGATGGAATCAGTCACTGGCCCAAGCCTACATTGATCCTATCATCAAATGGCAAGTCGAATCCAAGATCGGAGTTTTTGCGAAGGCTGGCACCAACATTTACATTCCCTATTACCAGCAGTCGTCGGGGCTCGACGTACTGAACTCTGTCTTGTGGCAAAACACCCCGCAATTTGCCGGCGTCGCAAACCAGGCGCTCCAAGTGGCCTATACTGACGTATCGAATGCGTTCGATTACTACATGGCGCACTACAATAAAGCTGCTAATGGACAGCCGCGCCCGTTCATCCTGGCCGGTCATAGTCAGGGCGCAAACATGCTGCTTTATTTGCTGGAAAACAAGTTTGGGGACCCGGCCTTGCGGAAACTTCTGGTGGCTGCCTATGTGATCGGTTGGTCCGTGACTTCGGACGACATCAACAGTTATCCCAATTCGTTGGCACTTGTTGGCATTTGCCGTGACAAGGCTCAGACCGGCTGCATTATCACCTACAACACTCAGCAAACTCCAGGGGATTGGTCGCTGGTTCCGGTCAGCTCGCGGGGGAAGATGGAATTGGTGAGAAAGAACGCTTACAGCGTGAACCCCCTGACATGGGCAGCCACTGACCCTGGCGCCATCGAGTCGAAGGCCACACCCGCGACGGCGAATTTGGGGGCAGTCTTTTACAAGGGTTCGTTGCCTGGGGCAGACCCAGCAATTTTCCAATCACAGCCGGCCGGCAGTTCTACCTACGAGGTGAACCATTATATTGGAACACAAAGCAATAATGGAGCATTGGTGATCGACCCGGCTGCGCTGCCTGCTCCAGCGAACCACCAAAATTTTTTCCCTCCCTACAATACATTACCGGGTTGGTTTCACGGCTACGACTACACCTTTTTCTACCGCAATATCGAACAGAATGTCATTGATCGGATCAAGGCTTACAAGCAAGCACAACATAATTAGGAGGTCACGAGACTAACCACATTGGGCTACCGTTCGTCCCCAACTCCTCCCCGGTATGACGCACGCTGAAAACAATCATGGTTGCTCTTCCGTTTTTTTGATATATGGAAACCTCGACCTCCGGGATGTGAGGCTCCACCAATACATGGAGAGGTATCCATGGCCGGAATCATCGATATTCATACCCATGTCTTTCCCGACCCTATCGCCGCAGCTGCCATCCCGGCTCTGGAAAAAGTAGGGAATATCAAGGCCTATCTGGACGGAACGGTGTCGGCTCTCCTGGAATCCATGGACCGTAGCGGCATTGAACAATCGGTGCTCTGCTCGATTGCCACCCGCCCGGAGCAGTTCTACACTATCCTGGAGTGGTCCACGACCATCCGCTCGGAACGGATCATCCCTTTTCCTTCGCTGCACCCCGCCGATCCCCAGTTGCTCGAGCATCTGCAAGTCATCCATAACCAGGGTTTCAAGGGGGTCAAAATGCACCCCTACTACCAGTTAGAGGAAACCCGAATAGAAAGCTGAGTCTTTTCGAGGAGTTGTGGTTATTTTATGACTCTCCGGTTCCGCTCACCCAGACATTTCCCAACTGCTCGCCGTATGCTTTCTCCCCGTTTTTACTAAATAAATTCTTTACTTAAATCGGCACCTCAAATTTCGCCCACCACCGACCCAACCCAGCCTATGCCGACTGCTGGGCTGGTAGCAGCGGGGTGATGTCATGTCGGTGTCTGTCCCCAGGTTGTTCCCGTATGATTGCTGCTGCATCGACTGCCGCCACTAGAGTTCAATCAACCTTTATTGAAAAGATGTTGACTTTAAAATGCCTCGATGAGACCATTCAAGTTAGTGAGACACTCACAATGTGCATGGCTGCAGAACCATGATAATGGTGGAAAGGAGGTTTTCATGAAAATATATAGTATGTTGTTATTATTCTTCGCCTTAATGGTTTCTCCAGTGTTGGCTTCGGACGTGGGAAGCATTAAAAACGTAGAGGGACCCGCCTGGATTATACGAGGTGAAGAGCAGATTCTTGCCAAGGCTGGTGCCCGCCTCATGGTCAATGACACCATGAGGACCGGTGTCGATGGAGCTATGGGCATTATTTTGCGCGACGACACCATTATCTCCATGGGGCCGGGCAGTCAGATGGTTCTTTCCGAATTCGTATTCCAGCCCGAACAAAAACATTTGGGCATGTTGACCAGATTTCTCAAGGGTACCTTCACTTATATCTCCGGGGTGATGGCAAAAATTGATCCGAAGTCGGTTAAGATCGAAACGCCGGAAGGAATTGTAGCCATCCGTGGCACCCATTTTCTCATAAAGGTCGAAGAATGATCTACGAGCAAGACATGCAACGTCTAATGTTGACGCTGGTGACCTGTTTGCTCATTGCAGGTTGTGCCCCCAAAAGTACTTTTGTGCTGCTGCCTGATCCCAATGGCAAAGTCGGCAAAATTATTGTCACTAGTTCCCAAGGTACCCAGACGCTCGACCAAGCAAGACAGTCCGTGGTTATTAAAGGCAAGGCTAATAGTCCAGGCGAGGTGAAAACCATGGACGAAACGGAAATCCATTCAGTTTTTGGCAAGGCTCTGGATATCCAACCGTCACCACCCGTTAAGTTCCTGCTTTATTTCAAACCTGAATCCGTCCAGCCAAAGCCGGAATCCGCATCAGAAATCCACAAGATAATCCTAGCCATAAAGGATCGGCAGTCCATGGATATCAGCATAAATGGGCACACAGATAGTAAGGGCGAGGCTGATTATAATTACGGGCTATCATTTCAACGGGCGATACGAGTCCAGAAAATGCTGGAGAAAGAAGGTGTAGCTTCATCACTCATCACTACCACCTCTCATGGCAAGAATAACCCTCTTGTCCCCACAGCGGATAATGTGCCGGAACCGCGTAACCGTCGCGTCGAGGTCATCGTACGATAAGCGCCCATGCGCTACCTTTCTATTTTTAAGCACTTCACTAGCAGCACGAGCAAAAGCATCCCGACAGTTGGCCTGCTCATGGCCGTGTGCGCGGCGTTGTTGGTCATGCTCGCGCCTGAGCCGCTTCAACAGCTCAATCGAATGAGCTACGATCTCATGTTGCGCAGACTTGGTGAAAAACCTCCCAATTCAAACGTGCTGATTGTAGACGTGGATGAACCTAGCTTAGCCCGTTACGGGCAATGGCCATGGCCGCGTCATCTTGTGGCACAGCTATTGAGCGTTGTGCGTGACGGCAAACCTGATGCTGTTGGTATTGACATCCTCTTTGCCGAACCGGACCGAACTTCATTGAAATTTGTAAACAAGGCTCTTGAAACCGGTTTCGGCACAGAACTCGACATCTCCAACTTACCGCCAGAAGTGGTGGATCACGATTGGGCACTTGCCCGCACTTTGCATCGAGGCTCCTTCTATTTAGGGGTTATGTTTCGTTTTGGGGAACGATTTAAAATAAAAGATGAATTGCCAAGCAGCCGACTGGGTATCACGCATGTCAGCCGTAAAAGTGAAGGAGAGCAGCCTTTCCCTATAGCCAATAGTGTGGTGGCTGCCATCCCTCAACTGGCGGCCTCAGCAGATGGATTGGGATTCGTTAATGCGGTTCCTGATCCAGACGGGGTTATACGGCGTGTACCTTTGTTTATCCGTTATGGCGGCACCCTGTACCCGTCGCTTGCACTGACCACCTATATGCGATCCAGACAGAGCGAGACTGTGGTTACTGAATCTGATGCCCAAGGTCTGATCTCCATCAAAGCGGGAGATGCTCTCATTCCCGTCGACAAACAGGGGTTCGCTTCCCTACGGTTTCGTGGCCCTTCAAAAACTTACCCCTACATTTCTGCAGCCGATGTGCTGGACGGCAAAATCTCTGGAGATGTTTTTAACCGAAAAATTGTATTCGTAGGATCTTCCGCCGAGGGACTCAAAGATATCCACGCCACTCCTTTCGACCGCCGCTTCTCCGGAGTAGAAGTTCATGCGACAATGGTCGGTGCCCTTCTGGATCACGATTTCATTTCCATACCAGCCTGGACCAACGGCGTACAAGGGGTTGGAGCATTTCTTGCCTCCTTGCTAGCCTTGACGATTGTACTACGATTTTCGACCTGGGTTACCGGACTGACCCTGCTCGGTTTCCTTTTCATTGTCCCTTTGGGTTCCACAACGTTACTCGCAAGCTACCAGGTATTTATTTCGCCGGTTCCAACCATGGTTGTATTTATTATATCTTTCACCTTACTAGCATTGACACGTTTTCGCAGCGAGGAGCTTCGTGTTTTGTATCGTGAACGTCAGCTTGCCGCAGCAAGAGATTGCGCAATAGTAGGGTGGGCATCCTTGGCAGAAACACGGGATCCAGAAACCGGCAACCATATATTTCGTACACAGAAGTACATTCGAGCTATGGCACAATATCTTGTGCACCACAAGAGTCTTGAATATCGAATCCAACCAAAGGAAGTCGACCTGCTATTCAAGTCCTCTCCGCTTCATGATGTGGGAAAAGTAGGAGTGCCCGATTCCATTCTACTCAAACCAGGCCCCCTTACACCCTCAGAATTCGAGGAAATGAAAAAACATACCCTTTATGGCGCCCAAGCCTTGGCTAAAGCTGAATCAGCATCCGGCATCACCGATGACACCTCCTTTTTGAAAACAGCTCGAGAAATCACCCTGACTCATCATGAAAAATGGGATGGCACAGGCTATCCCAATGGGCTTAAAGGTAGAAACATCCCCTTAAGTGGCAGGCTCATGGCTTTAGCCGATGTATACGACGCACTTATTTCTGACCGTGTCTATAAGAAAGCCATGAGCCATGAGGTAGCTACTAACATAATCCGCAACGGCCGTGGTACTCATTTTGACCCTGAAATTGTTGATATTTTCGAGGCTTTAGAAGATGAATTCTTGGCCATCAACATGGAACATGCAGATCCTAAAGAATAAGTTTAAAGACAGTGAGAGACGGTACCTGTTTAATTCCTCGATTGCTGAAAGAGTATAGCTATATTGAATTTGATCGAGTTGGAGGTCAAGGTTTCTCCTGTGTATCTTTCCTCCACCAGACAGATTCTCCACCGCTCAGGCTAAAGGAATAGTTGCGGTGGTTATTGAACACCTCTGCGATCCGAGAAAAATTATCAAGATTCCGCAAAAAAAAAATAAGTCCAGAACTTCCACCCAACCCAGCCTATAACGAGCGCTGAGTGGGTGGAATCGCCGTTACTGTGCCTGTCCCCAGGTTGTCCCCGTATGATTGGCTGCCGCATCGACTGCCGCCAGTAGGGTCTCCTGGCTGAGATGGGCATACCTCTCCGTCATTCGAAGGGTAGTGTGGCCGAGCACCTTGCTCACGAGAAAGAGCGACTGGCCGGAGTTGACCATATTGGAGGCCATACTGTGGCGCAGATCGTGGATTCTGACGTCGGGCATTCCTGCCGCTATTCTGACATTATCCCAAGGCCGCTGTATCTGCACAAAGGGCAACAGGGTCTTCGGGTTGGGTATGACATACGGACACCCTTCCCAGCGCGGTAATTGAGACAGGATCTCTATGGCTGCCATGGACAGGGGGACATGACGGGATTTGCCCGACTTGGACATGGGGATACGCCAGTTCCGCCGTTCCAAAAAAACAAGCTGAAGGCAAACTTAAAATCACTGGCGAAGAAAAGGTTGGGAATCTAACAAGTCAATAAGCCTGCTCGGAATATCCGTGGCGGGTGGTGACTCAGCCGGCAGGTTATTTCACCGTTCGGCAGCGAAAACTAACACAACGGTCTTACATAACTTATGAAATCAATGGCAACGATCCACTTGACCAAACTGGCTTCGGCTAAACGGCAGCTTCAGTCCGCAATAAGGCTCTTCTTCATGAAAGAAGGCGAACTCGCCATTCATACAATCGCTTCTGCCTCCTACGGAATCTTGAAAGATCTGAAGCACGACCGAGGCCTGAGCGAAGCGGCTGACAACTACCAGGCTATGTTCTTCTATTTGGTTCGAGACTTTCGCCGTGGAATGCTTCCCGCTCACATGACATCTGACCTCAGCTTGATGGCTGAAATTGAGCACATTGCAGATCAACTCTCCTCGATCACTGCTGACTCGAAGCTTTCGGATATGAAAGTCACGATATCCCCCGATCTAGAAGGCAGTATTGGAAGGAAGGTAATCGAGCAGCAAATTTTCTTAAGCACGCCGACCGAGACAGCGACAAAACATTTCCATTAGAGAAGATCGACAACAACTTGCTGCTCCTGAAATGCTGTTCAGCGTATCGGGACATCGCTCCCGACGATCTTGATAACGAAGGACTGGTATTCGAGGCATTCACGGCAGCTTGCAATCCTGCACACCAGGCAACAACGGGCTCTGCGTTCGATTCCTTGCTTGAGTCTATGAAACGGGTACCGAATGATCGCCGCATGGCTCTTTGCTACAAGGTCATCGTCGAAATGAATGCGGAGTAAGAATTTGACCATGTCAAAAAACGCTATACCATCTTCGGTGAAAACCGCAGATAAGAGCATCTCGACCGTAAATCTGCTTGGTAGGAAGAAAAATTCAGGACATATTTAATGTCATGTAAAACGACCAAAACCATATCCTTGAAGAATCTTTCTACTCACAAAACGCAATTTTGGTTGCTCGAGATCTTCTTGGCTGTAAATTAGTAAGATGTTATGAGAATAATATATTAGGCGGTATAATTACTGAAACTGAAGCATATTTAGGTAAAGAAGACAGTGCTTCACATGCATACAGAGGCTTGACTCCGCGCAACAAAGTTCTATTTGGAAAACCAGGTTTCGCCTATATTTATCTAATCTATGGGCTTCATTATATGTTCAATATTTCAGTAGAACCTGAGGGGAAACCATCTGCAATTCTAATCAGGGCGATAAATCCAGTGGATGGCATTGAAACTATAAGACAAAATTTAAATCAGAAAGCGTTTTTATTAAATGGCCCTGCAAAGGTATGCAAAGCATTATCAATTACAAGAGAATTAAATGGTATAGATTTAACCAAAGGTAAACAGCTTTGGTTAACTAAAAGTGACACAATTAAAAAGGAAAATATTGAAGAATGCACACGCATCGGAATTGATTACGCGCTGCCAAAAGATCGTGCAGCATTGCTTAGATTTCGCATAAGCAGCTCGTTAGAGCACTAGCAGCGCAGGAAGAAGAGAACGATATTGTAAAGGCTGCTGCGATAGCGCTTAGCACCCGAAAAGCGCTGCCAGCGGCTCAACATCGGCGAAAGCAGTAAGCCAACCTGAACGTCTTGCCCGCTGCTGTCCTTGCATCATCCAGTATTGGTCGCCCCCAACTCCTCCCCGGTATGACGCACGCTGAAAACAATCATGGTTGCTCTTCCGTTTTTTTGATATATGGAAACCTCGGCCTCCGGGATGTGAGGCTCCACCAATAAAGGAGAAGTATCCATGGCCGGAATCATCGATATTCATACCCATGCCTTTCCCGACCTCATCGCCGCCGCTGCCATCCCGGCTCTGGAAAAAGAGGGGAATATCAAGGCCTATCTCAACGGAACGGTGTCGGCTCTCCTGGCCTCCATGGACCGTAGCGGCATTGAACAATCAGTGCTCTGCTCGATTGCCACCCGCCCGGAGCAGTTCGACACTATCCTGGAGTGGTCCACGACCATCCGCTCGGAACGGATCATCCCCTTTCCTTCGCTGCACCCCGCCGATCCCCAACTGCTCGAGCATCTGCAAGTCATCCATGACCAGGGTTTCAAGGGGGTCAAAATGCACCCCTACTACCAGGATTACTTCCTCGACGATGAACGGCTCTATGAACTCTACGGAAAAATGAGTGAACTAGGGATGATCCTCGTGATTCACGCCGGCTATGACATCGCCTTTCCCCGGATTCGGCGTGCCGACCCGCAACGGATCCTTGATGTCTGCCGCCGGTTCCCCGAACTCAAACTGATAGCCACCCATCTCGGCGGCTGGGATGAATGGCAGGAGGTGCGTCGCCTGCTTACCGGCGAGCCTATTTATATGGAGATTTCCTTTGCCCTGGATTTTCTTGATCAGACCCGGTTGCGGGATATACTAATGTCACACCCACCCGAATACCTCCTGTTCGGCACCGATTCCCCCTGGACCGACCAGGCAACCACCCTCAAGATGCTGGGCAAGCTGGGATTACCCGAGACCCTCTTGGAACAGATCACCAGCAGCAACGCCCGCCGTCTCCTGGCCCGCTGAGGGGGAGACCGACGCCTCAGTATTTTCAGAACCCCATTGCCACGACCATCGTCAGAAAAACTCGAAAGACGCGACCTTGGCCGATTGCACTCTCCGCCGTGTGCCCATCAACAATTCCAGTTCGCCCATCCATCCAGCCGAGCGGAAGTTTTCGCCGTCATGACAGGCATGGCCAGCGGGAAAATTGTTCCTGAACGTATAATCGTTGTGCTGGAACCGCCAATTTACGCTGGTTTTCCGGGCGAATCAACAATGACACGCCCGGGTACCAAACCGTATCAGCCCAAGGCCTGCCGAATCCGCTCCATAGCCTTGATCACGTTCTCCTCTGAGTTGAAGGCGGAGAGGCGGATGTAGCCCTGGCCGCATTTGCCGAATCCTGCCCCCGGGGTGCAGACCACCCCGGCCTCGTTCAACAGCAGATCGAAAAATTCCCAAGAATCGCGATTGCCCCAGATCCAGATATAGGGGGCGTTGTCGCCGCCTACATAGCTATAACCCAGATCGGCCATCGCCTTGCCGATGATCTTGGCATTGGCCAGGTAGCCGTCGATCAGGGCCTGGCACTGCGCTTTGCCATCCGGCGAATAGACCGCCTCGGCCGCCCGCTGCACCGGATAGGAAACCCCGTTAAACTTGGTACAGTGCCGCCGGTTCCACAGCGGATGGAGGGCCTGCTTGCCGCCTCGGGCATCGTAGGCCATACACTCCTTGGGCACCACGGTGTAGGCGCAGCGGGTGCCGGTGAACCCGGCGCTCTTGGAATAACTGCGGAATTCAATCGCCACCTCACGCGCCCCCTCGATCTCATAGATGGAGTGCGGCAGCTCGGGGTCGCGGATGAAGGCCTCATAGGCCGCATCAAAAAGGATCAGGGCCTTGTTGCCGCGGGCGTAATCGACCCAGACCTTGAGCTGTTCCTTGGTGATGGTGGAACCAGTGGGGTTGTTGGGAAAACAGAGGTAAATCAGATCGACCGGCTCAGTCGGCAGTTCGGGAACATAGTTGTTCTCCTTGGTCGAATCAAGGTAGACGATCCCCTCAAAACGCCCGTCCTTGAAGCTGCCGGTGCGCCCCGCCATGACATTGGTATCCAGATAGACCGGATAGACCGGGTCGGGAAGGGCTATTTTGGCGTCCGCGGCAAACAGTTCCTGGATGTTGCCGGTATCGCATTTGGCCCCGTCTGAGACAAAGACCTCATCCGCCATGACCTCGGCGCCTCGCGCCTGAAAATCGTTAACCGCTATCGCCTCGCGTAGAAATCCGTAGCCCTGCTCCGGGCCGTAGCCGCGAAAACCGGCAGTGGTCGCCATTTCGTCCACCGCCGAATGCATGGCCGTGATACAGGCCGCTGGCAGCGGATTGGTGACATCACCGATCCCCAGCTTGATCACTTCCCGCTCAGGATGGTTGGCCTGGAAGGCGGTCACCCGTTTGGCGATATCGAAAAAAAGATAGGAAGCCTGCAACTTCAGATAGTTTTCGTTTACTTTCAACATGAAAAGAATCCCTTCAATTGAGAAACCCGCCCACTGATCGGCAGGAGTTAGAGTTTCACCTTGACCCGGTTGCTGAAATCATAGCCGTCGGTGGAAAGATCATAATCCATTCTGCCCGCGGTCATCTTGAGATTAGGGGCCCGCAAATCCACTTTGCCCGGACTGACCACCATCTTGGTGGCATCGAAATAATCGAGCCGGTCCGAGAGCAACTCCTGATCCCGGGTGGGCTTGCTGACTACCACATGGTCGGTGAGGACCAGATGCCGCGCATCGATGTAATATGTACCCTTCCGGCTGGTGATATTGGTCGGTTCCTTTTCGTTGCCGATATACATGGCACTGACACCGACCATTTCAATCTCGTGATCCTTTTCGCCGGTGGAGGCGCGTTCGGCGTCGATCTGCCACTCTTCCTTACCTTTGCTGGTCAGGGTAATGGCCACCGAATCCATGACGAAATTCTGGATTGGCGACCCCTCTTCCACCTGCGCCAGTTTCGGGATATATCCGCCCCGGGGCGCCAGAAAAGCGGCAATAGGCGGCTGCCAAAGCGGGCCGGTGATAAACAGTAGCAACGGCGCTATCCATAAATAATTGCGTGGATTTTTAATCATCGGTCGAATCGGGCCCGCATTCTGTCGAGTTGGCCTTGCGCCTCAAGAATAAGATCGCAGACCTCGCGAACCGCCCCCCGCCCCCCTTCGCGTTCGGCGAGGTAATGAACCCGGTTCCGGATTTCCGGCACCGCGTTGGCAGGAGCCGCAGCCAAACCGGCCCGGTTGAGGATCGGCAGATCCACCCAGTCATCCCCCATATAAGCGGTCTGCGGCGGCCGCAGGCCGGTTTCCTTGAGGATCGCCTCATACACAATCAGCTTGTCGGTTTTGCCCTGATACAAGCGGCTGATGCCCAGATCCTGGGCACGGCGGGTCACAGCCTCGGAGATGCGAGCGGTAATGATGCCGACCGCCACTCCGCTCTCCTGCAGCAGCTTGATCCCCAGACCATCCTGGGTGTTGAAACTCTTGGTCTCGCCGCCGCCGGTAGTGTAGGTGATGCTGCCGTCGGTGAGAACACCGTCGACATCAAGCAACAGCAACTGCACCGACTTGGCCCGGGGCAGAGCCGCCAGCCAGGCCGCATTGCGCACCAGCGGACGATTCCTCTGCATGGCACGGGCGCGCAGCGCCTCGGTCAATTCGCAATCCGAGGGATAGCCTCCGAGCGGTGCCGCACAGTGCCCGCTAGGCATGGGAAACTCCGGCAACCGCTTGGCGTACTGCCAGCAACTGCTTTAACAACGGCTCCACTTCAGCCAACGGCAGAGAATTGGGACCATCACAGAGGGCTTTGTCCGGATCCGGATGGACCTCGATGAAAAGGCCATCGATTCCGACCGCCATTGCCGCCCGGGCCAGGGCGGGGATGAATTGCCGCTGACCGCCGGAACTGGCACCCGCGCCGCCGGGCAATTGCACCGAATGGGTGGCATCAAAGATCACCGGACAGCCGAAGGAGCGCATCACCGGCAGGGAACGCATGTCCACCACCAGATTGTTGTAGCCGAAGCAGGCCCCGCGCTCGGTCAGGAGAATCTGTTCACCGCCGGCGCTGCGGATTTTATTGACCGCGTGTTCCATGTCCCAGGGCGAAACCATCTGCCCCTTCTTGACATTCACCACCTTGCCGGTTTTGGCGGCGGCCACCAACAGATCGGTCTGGCGGCAGAGAAAGGCGGGAATCTGGAGAATATCGAGGTAATCGGCAGCCAGTTCGGCCTGGCCGGGCTCATGAATATCGGACACCACCGGCACCCCCACCTCGTCCCGCAGACGTCCGAGAATGCGCAGCCCCTTTTCCGCTCCGGGTCCGCGGAAGGAGTTGAGCGAGGTGCGGTTGGCCTTATCAAAGGAGGCCTTGAACACATAGGAGATGCCGAGGCGGGTGGTGATCGCCTTCATTTCCCGGGCGATTTCCCAGGCAAGGTCACCGCTTTCGAGCACACAGGGGCCGGCCATCAAAAACAGCGGCGCTCCCGGGCCAATGGTGATGGGTCCGGAGGGGGTGGTCTTCAGTTCAACGGTCTTCATCATCTCAGCGGGTACTTGCTTGCTTATGAGCGATAGCCGCCTTGATGAAATCGCGGAACAGGGGATGCGGCTTCATGGGTTTGGACTGGAACTCCGGATGAAACTGGCAGCCAAGGAACCAGGGATGATCGGCCAGTTCGACGATCTCCACCAGGTTTTCGTCCGGCGAGGTGCCGCTGATGATCAATCCGGCCGTCTCCAGCTGCTGACGGTAGCTGTTATTGAACTCGTAGCGATGACGGTGGCGCTCGCTGATGTCCGCCTGCCCGTAGGCAGCGGCAGCCAGGGTGCCGGGTTTGAGGATGCACGGATAGGCGCCGAGCCGCAGGGTACCGCCCATGTCGGAATTCTGATCGCGGGTTTCGATCTTGCCGGTGCGGAAGTCGAACCATTCGGTCATCAGATAGATCACCGGATTGGGGGTAGCGGGATTGAATTCAACGGAATGGGCGCCTTCAATTTTAGCGATATTGCGCGAAATCTCCACCACCGCCAGCTGCATGCCCAGACAGATGCCGAAAAAAGGGATTTTCCGTTCACGGGCATAGGCCACGGCCCGAATCTTGCCTTCCATGCCGCGGCTGCCGAAACCGCCGGGCACCAGGATCGCATCGCAATCATCGAGCTTGGCGAGTTCGGTGCCGTCCTCCAAGCCATCGGCACTGATATAAAGCAGATTCACCTTGGTCTCGTTGGCAATGCCGCCATGGATCAGGGCCTCGTGCAGACTCTTGTAGGACTCGGTAAGATCGACATACTTGCCGGTAATGCCGATGGTCACGTCCCCTTTCGGGTTCTTGATCTTGTGGACCAATTGTTCCCAGGGTTCGATATTCGGCGCCCCGGTCCAGATCCCCAGTTTTTCGAGAATGCGATCATCCACGCCCTCGTTGTGAAGAGTGAGCGGTAATTCGTAGATGGATTCGACATCCACGGCTGAGATAACCGATTTGGCCTCAACGTTGCAAAAAAGCGCGATTTTTTTCTTGAGCTCATCGGTGAGCAACGACTCGGAGCGGCACATCAGGATATCCGGCTGGATGCCCGAGGCCAGCAATTCTTTCACCGAATGCTGAGTCGGTTTGGTTTTGACCTCGCCGGCGGACTTGATATAGGGGACCAGGGTCAGGTGAATAAACAGGGAATAATCCTTGCCGAGATCGCTGCGCAACTGACGGATAGCCTCGATAAAGGGCAGCCCCTCAATATCGCCGACCGTACCGCCGATCTCGATGATCGCCACATCGGCGCAGCCATCGAGCTGGAGCACGGCCTCCTTGATCTCATCGGTGATGTGGGGGATCACCTGCACCGTTCCCCCCAGATACTCGCCACGCCGCTCCTTCATGATCACCGAATAATAGATCCGGCCGGAGGTGTAATTATTCTTCTTGCCCATGACCGCGCTGGTATAGCGCTCGTAGTGGCCCATGTCCAAATCGGTCTCGGCGCCGTCATTGGTGACGTAGACCTCGCCGTGCTGAAAGGGATTCATGGTGCCGGGATCAACATTGATATATGGGTCAAGTTTCTGAAAAGTGACCGTCAGCCCCCTGGCTTCGAGCAGAGAACCGATGGAAGCGGCGGACAATCCTTTGCCGAGGGAGGAAAGGACACCGCCGGTAATAAAAATAAATTTGGTTCGTTTACTCAAGGGGGCTTTCATAGGGTACCTTTCTGGCGAAGGAAAAAGAGGAGGGCAACCGGCGGCTGCCTTTGATTTGGCTGGGGGTAAAATATACTCGATCAGGAATTGCTTTACAACCCCGAGCCCCCTGAAAAGAGCAAGCAAAACCTGCTGATTTTATTTAAAAAGGCAGAAACATTACCCATGATGGCCGGCGATTTGTTTTCCTGGGTCACCGCATCTTCCGACTGTTTTCTCCGATGCCTGGCTGCACCGGCAGGCAGGTTCATGGTCCGTCGTCACCGCCCCACAGGGATCGGGTCAACCGGACCAGCTCCTGGTGTTGCGCTGGCGTCAATGGCGAAGACGGAGAATTGTCATAGGTGGTCTCCCGGTTTTCCACCACCAAGACCTTGGCCTCGAAGCTTAGGGTGTGGGTGTGCCACACCGCTCTTTTCACATTATAGATTTTCCCCGGCTCCAGATCGGCCGCATAAATCCGGCCAACCCTCTTCTCGCCCTCACCGACAAAAAGGATGCAGCGACCCTGCAACAGGACAAACACCTCGTCGGTTTCATTGTGGCGCTGCATCTGGGTCAATTGGTCCGGCCGCAGGGCGGGGCTGTAGTTGAGCATCGCCACCCGCCAGCTTTCAAAATCCACCAGAGGCTTATACCCTTCCCCGATATACTCTTGAATTTCCAATAAATTATTTTGCATACCCACGAATCTTGAGAGGGCGAGCAGATACCTGGCTCAACGGTTTCACCGTTTTAACACGCCCCTGCATTGCCTTGTTTACCGGGCGGTGGCCCTAGTTGTTCTATTTGAACGGATGCCGCTTCCCAGCCTCCGCAGCGCTCAGCTGCAAACCAACGTGGAAGCCCTTGAAAAGGCTGGCACAATAGCACCGGAATGCCTTGCCTGTCGTCGACAGCCTCGGCAATGCCCGCATCTGCTCCCTATCTCCGCTTCCCCCTGGGTTTGCTTTGATTCGTAGACTGGAGGGGGCGTGAGCCTGTGCGAGACCCCTTTTTCACCGCTTTATTATTTCTTTTGCCGGACCCAGACTTCGATTCCGGTCTCGAGCTTTTGCCGGACCCTGCTATTTTCGCATCGCGGGTTGTCGGCCGCTGTTTTGCCGCTTGTCGGCTGGCAACCAACTCCTTGATGTCCTTATCCGCCTTTTTTTCACTGGAGGCGTTGTTAGGACGATAAAGCACAAAATCGGGAACATCACTCTCCTCGGTGTACCCATACACTTTTTCTACCGGAATCTTCTGCTGCAGCAGATTTTCAATGGTCTGCAGATGCTTCTCTTCCTCATGGCTGACCAGGGAGACCGCAATGCCGATGACCCCTGCGCGGCCAGTGCGGCCAATACGGTGCACATAGTCCTCGGGGATGCCCGGCATATCATAGTTGACCACATAGGGCAGGTTGGTGATATCCAGGCCTCTTGCAGCCACATCCGTTGCCACGAGAATACGGATGGCCCCGCTCTTGAACTCGGCGAGGGTTCGCGTGCGCAGAGATTGGCTCTTGTTGCCATGTAGGGCAGCGGCGCTGAGCTCTTGCGCGACCAGTTTCTCGGTAATCCTGTTTGCCCCGTGTTTTGTGCGGGTAAAGACCAGGACCTGGCTCCAGTCTTCCCTGGATATCAGATGGATGAGAAGGGCAAGTTTATTGGCTTGGGCCACCAGGTGCACCTTCTGCACCACCGATTCGGCCGCCGTATTACTGGGCGTCACCTCGATATATTCCGGATTCTGCAACATGATACCGGCCAGATTGCGAATCTGTTGGGTGTAGGTGGCGGAAAAAAGCATGGTCCTGCGCTCCGCGGGAACAAGAGCGAGAATCTTGGAAATCTCTTCAGAGAATCCCAAATCCAGCATTCTGTCTGCTTCGTCAAAAACCAGAAATTCTACCTGGGAAAGATCCAGGTGATTCTGACCAGCAAGATCCAACAGACGACCCGGAGTGGCGACCAGAATATCGATGCCCCGCCTGAGCCGTTCTATCTGCGGTTCGATACGCACCCCGCCATGCACAACAGTGCAGCGCAGGGAGACCGTCCGTGCATACGCCTTGACGCTCTCCCCCACCTGAAGCGCAAGCTCACGCGTGGGCGCCAGGACAAGGGCGCGGGGATCGCGTCCGTTGCCGTCCTTCCGGCTCAGAATTTCAACCAGCGGGATAGCAAAGGCATCTGTTTTTCCCGTTCCGGTCTGGGCGCGAGCCAGAATGTCCCGTCCGTCGAGAATAACAGGAATAGCCCTGGCCTGAATGGGGGTGGGGGTGGCGTACCCCTTGGTTTTTTGCACTGCCTTCAGCAGTTCGACCCGAAGGCCAAGTTGATCAAATGACATAAAGTATTTCCTAATTTTTGCTCAAAATCGGCGTTGCAATATAGCGAGGCGGTCGGAGGATAGCTCCTCTCCTCTTTTCTATATACTCCTCAATTTCTTTTTTAGCTCGATCTTTCAAAGAGTTGGAACATGGTGCGTCAAAAGTAGCCCCTGAATTGGAAGGGTGCCTTCTGCAAACAGAAGCTGACGTGAAACTCGAAAAATACTTTTCGAGGACACTGAAATTTCATAATATGCATAGAAGTATAGAAAACATTGAGGGAACATTTTGTCTTTGCGGCCGGTTGCGATATACTTCGTTGCGGGCAGGTTAAAACGTGCATCCAACCGCAGACGTGAGAAAACCGAGGGGTTATGGAAAAAAGAAGGTTCAGTCGTATCAACTTGAAGATGTCAGCAGATTTAACGGTGAAGGAACAGCACTATTCCTTTTCGCAGGTGGCAAATCTCAGTATTGGCGGGTGCCTGCTTGAGACGGGAGAAGATTTTGAGGAAGGGGCCGCCTGCCGATTTTGGCTCCCTCTTGAACCTGCGGATCCGACTCTCGGAATGGAGGTCTTCGGCGAGATCGCGCGTTGCGATGGTCAGACTGTCAGTGTGCGATTTACGCGTATCAACCCAAACAACCTGTTCATTCTACAAAATATTATTCGCTACAATGCCCCCGATCCGGAAAAGATAGAGAATGAAATCAGCGAGCATCCTGGACTAGTTTGAGCTCTTTCGTGACCGAGATATACCCTACTCGTCATTTGAGCTGATTCACGTAACAGGAGGCTTCTGTACGGAACTGTCACATTGGGGTTGTCTTCCGGCAAAACCGGGGGGTTACCTAGCGGAAACTAGGTTTTTCTTGACGTTGTCGCCCTGTTGCAGGTATACATCGGTTACATTTTTTTTCACAGTTCTCTATTTCTTTCGCGAGGTTGGCTTATGAGCACATTTTTTCGTCTTTTCCTTGCAACGACGCTTACCTGCACCGTTATGCTCCTCGGTGGTTGCGGCCCGAAACAGGTTTCGCCCTATGCCTCAACCGGCGGTAATAATGCGTCTGAAGGAACCGGCAGCAACAGGCAGGGGAACATCACCGAAGAAACCGGACCTTCCCAGGAAGGCCTGAATTCCACAGGTAAAGGTGGGAGCGGTTCTTTTAACGGCGACAAACAAAGTGATGCCTATAAACGAGAGCATGGCCGGTCATCGCCCGAGATGAAGCCGATCTATTTTGCTTATGATCAAGCGACCCTTAAAAGTGATCAGATGCCAAGCATGGAACACAACGGCAACTATCTGAAAAATAACCCGTCTACCAAAGTTTTAATCGAAGGCAACACCGATGTTCGTGGCACCAACGAATACAACCTGGCCCTGGGCGAACGTCGCGCCATGAGCGCCAAGGCGTATCTGCGCGAATATGGCATCGAAGAAAGCCGTATCCGGACCGTGAGTTACGGCGAGGAGCGTCCCCTGTTCAACGGCACGAGCGAAGACGACTACGCCCAAAACAGACGCGACGATTTCATCCTCGAATAAGTTCCTCTCCTAATTTTCCACGGGTAAGCAGAAAGCCTTTTTCTGCTTACCCGTAGCCTCTTGTCTGCATTTCTTTCGACTAACTGTTTCTCGCTATTCCTCCGTCTTGATTTCCTTACCCGATCGCACTACTTTTTTCATTTGACATGCGAATGATTATCAAATACTTTTAGGAAACAATCCCTAAAGGGAAGGCAAAAATGAATCGAATCCTACGCATGACCCATCAACGTGAGGTTATTCTGGCCGAATTGAACAGTAGCCAGACGCATCCGACAGCGGATGCGCTGTATGAGCGCATCAAAAAAATACTGCCCCGGATAAGCTTGGCTACAGTGTATCGTAACCTGGAAATACTCTCCGTGGCGGGACACATACAAAAACTGGAGATAAGTGGTCGGCAAAAGCGGTTTGACCGGAATCCGGAATCGCATAATCATGTTTATTGTATCCGCTGCCAACGGATAGACAACATTTCCGTTCCTGATGTCTCCCCGCCCAGTATCGAACCGAGGCAGGATAAAGGGTACACTATTACCGGTTGTAGAATTGAATTTTTCGGGCTCTGCCCCGAGTGCCAAAAACAAACAAAACATACCGCTGAGAAGGGAGTACGCACAATGGATTGTACTGCAGGTGAAAGCGCCGCGCTTAACGATCAGCAACGGCAAGTCCTGGAAGCTCTGGCAAAAACCCCCGAGGCCTGCGGCAGTAAGGAGATAGCGACAGCTACCGGTCTCGACGCCAAACAAGTGAGCAGCCAGATCACGGTACTCAAAAACAGAGGATTTATTGCCAGTCCGTCCCGCTGCAAATATGCGCTTACCGAGCAGGGCAAAGGGATACTGGTTTAAGGAGTAAGAATGAGTTCCCCCTCATATATAATCATTAACCTGGAGACATATTAATGAGTACCTTAGTCAGCAAGCAAGCACCGGATTTCACGGCAACCGCAGTCATGCCGGACAATTCGATGAAATCGGATTTCAAACTTTCCGATTACCGGGGCAAATATGTCATTTTGTTCTTTTACCCTCTTGATTTCACCTTTGTCTGCCCCTCAGAAATCCTTGCCTTTGACAAGGCCCTGACCGCCTTTCAAGCAAAAAACTGCGAAATCATCGGCGTCTCCATAGACTCACAGTACTCCCACTGGGCATGGAAAAATACTCCGATAAAACAGGGAGGCATCGGCGATATTCAGTATCCGCTGGTAGCTGATCTCGATAAAAAAATATCCGCGCAATATGGCGTCCTCCTTGAGGCCGGCATCGCCCTGCGCGGAACCTTTCTCCTCGATCGAGATGGCATCGTCCGCCATTCCGTTATCAACGACCTTCCCTTGGGGCGCAATATTGAGGATGCCTTGCGCATGGTGGATGCCCTGCAATTTCATGAAAAACATGGCGATGTCTGTCCGGCTAACTGGACGGAAGGCAAGGAAGCCATGACTCCCACCGCAGCCGGCGTTGCCGACTATCTTACCCGACACAACGGATAACCACACGGTAGCACCACCGACCAAACGCTGCAGAAATTGAAGACATTGACCCTTTCGCACCCGGGCAAGATGGTTTAATATTCCGCTTATGTCTTGTCGGTGGCAAGCCGCCCCCTTCATCGGGGGTCTCGTCAAATCCTTCCAAACAACCAGGAAAACACGCCATGACGAAAAAAAATGAAGTGTACAAATGCTTACTTTGCGGCAATATTGTCGAAGTCCTCCATCCCGGTGCGGGAGAACTTGTTTGTTGCGGTCAGACCATGGGGCTGATGAGTGAGAACACTGTTGATGCGGCCAAAGAAAAACATGTGCCGGTCATCACCAAGCTGGCTGATGGCTACAAGGTTGCTGTAGGTGCAGTTCCGCACCCCATGGAGGAGAAGCACTGGATCGAATTTATTGAACTGGTCGCCGACGGTAAGGTCTATCGGCAGAATCTCAATCCAGGGGAAGCGCCCGAGGCAACATTTGCTATCAAGGCGGACAAAGTTGTCGCACGTGAATACTGCAATCTGCATGGGCTGTGGAAAGCCTGATCCCTTCAACAACAAAAAGGATGCAACCATGAAAAAATACGTTTGTGTAGTCTGTGGCTATGAGTATGATCCGGCAGTGGGTGATCCGGCAAATGGCGTAGCCCCAGGGACCGCTTTTGCAGATGTCCCCGCAGATTGGACCTGTCCTGTCTGCGGCGCTGGCAAAGACGAGTTCGAAGAGGCGTGAAACCTCCGCTCCCCCCATCGCGTCGGTGGGGGGAGCGGGGTATGTGCCGCAACATGGGAGGGAAGCCGCCATGTCATCTGGTCGTGTCTTCCCTTCTCCAAAGATACCCTTCAAACCCGATAGCCGCGTACGGTCCATAGTAGACCGGGCCATGCCCTCCCGCCCTTGGGCCTGGGTCACGCCGCTTGATGAAACACCTACCTTCATGCCGCCGGCCCCACGAGACTTCCAACTTCTCCATCTCCATAGAAACCAAGGTCCCTGGGCCAGATGCGTCTGGTTATCCCGTCATGTCGGCATAAAAAAAGAACGACTCGAATAAACTCATTTTAAATTTGAATGTTGAGCAGGAGGATTGGATCCATGAAAAAAATTACATTGGCAGAAAACGTCTATTGGGTGGGAGTCGTTGACTGGACGATCCGTGATTTTCACGGCTACTCAACCGAACGCGGGACCACCTACAACGCCTTCCTCATTATCGATGAGAAGATCACCTTGATTGATACGGTCAAACGCTCGTATGCAGGTGAATTGCTGGACCGGATCCGCAATATCATCGACCCGGAAAAAATCGATTACCTGGTGGTCAACCATGTGGAAATGGATCATTCGGGTGCGCTGCCCGAGGTGATCGAGGCGATTAAACCGGAAAAGATCATCTGCTCAAAGATGGGACAAAAGGCCTTGGTGCAGCATTTTCACCGGGCCGACTGGCCCTATCATGTGGTCACGCCGGGCGAGGAGATCAGCCTGGGCAAAAAAACATTGTCGTTCCTGGAGACCCGGATGCTGCACTGGCCGGACTCGATGTTCACCTATCTCAAAGAAGACGAGATCCTGTTCACCAGCGATGCCTTTGGCGAGCATCTGGCAACCAGTGAACGCTTTGACGACGAGGTCAATCAGGAGGTGCTGATGCATGAGGCGACCAAATATTACGCCAACATCCTCACCCTCTATTCGCCGCTGGTCAAAAAACTCCTGGCCAAGGTCCAGGAGATGCAGCTGCCCATCAAGATGCTCGCCCCTGATCACGGCGTGGTCTGGCGGACCAATCCCGGGAAGATCATTGAGGCCTATTCGCGGTGGTGCGTGCATCAGGGCAACGGCAGGGCCCTGGTGATTTATGACACCATGTGGGAATCGACCAAAAAAATGGCCAGGGCGGTGGCGGAAGGATTGCATGAGCAGGGAATCGAATACAAACTGGTCGACCTCCAGGTCAACCATCGAAGCGACGTGATGACCGACGTGCTGGAAGCAAGCGCCCTGGTTCTAGGTTGCCCGACTCTCAATAACGGTATGCTGCCGCGGATGGCCGATTTTCTCATGTATATGCGGGGTCTCCGCCCCACCAATAAGATCGGAGCGGCCTTTGGCTCTTACGGCTGGTCAGGCGAGGCGGTGAAAATGATGAACGACATCCTGAGGGAGATGAACATTATTCTCTGCCATGAAGGGGTGAAGGTGCCGTATGTCCCCACGGATTTGCAACTGAGTGCATGTGTGGAACTCGGCAATACGGTGGGAAAAACTCTGCGGGGTTTTCTTGCCGGCGATAAGATCGAATCCGTCATCTGACCCTTCCGGATTTCCCGGCAGTATCCAGAGGTGTCGGGAAATCCGATTATTTGGCCTTGCAGCAGGGGTGGGCCAGAATCCGGTCATACATCAACCCGACGACCTGCTCGGCCGGAAGACCGGTGGAATCAATGAACATCGCGTCTGGAGCTACTGTCAGCGGCGCAAGAGCCCGCTCCCGGTCATCCCGGTCCCGCTGGATGATCTGGGCCAGCAGCAACTGCTCGTCCACCTCCTCGCCCTTCCTGCGGAGTTGCGAAGCCCTTCTCTGCGCCCGGACTTCGGGACTGGCATCAAGATAAAATTTCCAGGCGGCCGCCGGGAACACCACCGTTCCCGTATCCCGTCCCTCGGCGACGATGTGGCCGGCAGCTCCGATCTGCTGTTGCAGCACGGTCAGGGTGCCTCGCACCAGCGGTTGCGCCGAGACTCTGGAGGCGAGCATCCCCATTTCCGGGGTGCGCAGATACCTCCCCACTTCCCGACCGTCCACAATCACCCGGACATCTTCCTCCCCCGCCGCCGGCGGCAGGAGTTCCATGCGGATGGCTGCCAGCAGCGGTTGCAGTTGCGCCGGGTCCAACGGATCGATGCCCGCTTCCAGGCATTGATAGGCAACGGCACGGTACATGGCGCCGGTATCGAGGTAGGTAAAACCGAGCCGGGCAGCCAGGGCCCGCGACACCGTAGACTTGCCGCCGCCCGAAGGTCCATCGATAGTGACGATCGGTTTATGATCGCGCATAGCCCAATTCCCGCCGACATTCGCCCAGAGCCGCGACAAAGCGCTGGTTTTCCGCCGCCGTCCCCACCGTGATGCGGATGCAGTCAGGATAACCATAGGCTTTCATCGACCGGACTATCACTCCATGGTAGAGCATCGCCTCATAGAGCCGGGTGGCGTCGCCACCGACATCAATCAGAAAAAAATTGGTATGGGATGGGTAGGGGGTGCAGCCCAATTCCGCGACAGCCTGATGCAGCCAGGCCCTGCCGTCCGCTGTCGCCCGTAGGGTATGGGTGTAGTGGGCCATATCATCCAGGGCCGCCAGGGCGCCGGCCTGGGCGGGGAGATTGATATTAAACGGCTGCCGGACACGATGGAGCAGACTGGCCACTTCATGATGCATGATGCCAAAACCGACCCGTAAGCCCGCCAGGCCAAAGGCCTTGGAAAAGGTGCGCAGGGAGACGATGGCCGGGATATTTTCAGGATTGCGGATAGAGCCAAGGATGTCGATGCGCCGGGACGGCTCGACAAAATCAACGTAGGCCTCGTCCACGACCACGATCACGCTTTGCGGCAGACCGGTCAGAAACCGAGCAAAGACCTCTTTTTCGATCAGGGTGCCGGTGGGGTTATTCGGATTATCGATGAAAATCAACCGGGTCCGAGCTGTGACCGCAGCGCTGATCCCCTCCAGATCATGGGACATATCTCGCAGGGGAATGACCACATTCTCTCCACCCCGCACCTGCACGAACTTCTGGTACATGAGAAAGGAGGGATGGCTGGTGATCACCTGATCCCCGGTGGCAACAAAGGCTTTGACCAGAAATTCAATAACCTCGTTGGAGCCGTTGCCAAGGACGATCTCCGCTGGATCCGCCCCTATCCAGGCGGCTAGGGCCTGAGTCAGCGCAAAACTGGAACCATCGGGGTAGCGGTGGAGGTTGTGCAGCATCTCGCCGATGGCCTTGACCGCTTTGGGCGAGGGCCCCCAGGGATTTTCATTGGAGGCCAGTTTGATGGCATTGGTGATCCCATATTCCCGTTCCAGTTCATCCATGGGTTTTCCGGGAGGATAGGGGACGATGGCGGCGATGTGCTGAGAGACAGGAATCTGCATGGTTAAGCGATGACCGGTTTTTTTCCGGCAACGCCGGCCCGTTGTTCAAGATTGAAAGCGGCACGCAACAAGACTTCTTCGTTGAAATGGGCCGCCTGGAGTTGCATCCCGATGGGCAGGCCCTGGCGATTAAAACCGCAAGGGACCGACATGCCGGGCACGCCGGCAAGATTAGCGGAAAGTGTCAGGATATCAGACAGGTATAGGGCCAGTGGATCATCCGCTTTTTCTCCGATTTTCCAGGCCGGGGTTGGGGTCACCGGGGAGACCATCAGGTCGCAGGTGGTGAAGGCCTTGGCGAAATCCTCTTTGATCAGCGTGCGTACCTGGGAGGCCTTTCTATAATAGGCGTCGTAATAACCGGCGGAAAGGGCATAGGTGCCGATCAGGATGCGGCGCTTGACCTCATCCCCGAATCCCTGAGACCGTGAACGGTTGTACAGGTCGCCTAAGGTATCGGCAGTCCGATCGCGGTAGCCGTAACGAACCCCGTCGAATCGTGCCAGATTGGAACTGGCCTCCGCCGGGGCGATCAGATAGTAGACCGCGACGCAATACTCGGTGTGCGGCAGGGTGACATCCACGATCGTCGCCCCGGCCTCCTTGAGCATGGCGATCCCTTGGCGGACCACCTGGTCCACCTCGGAATCCAAGCCTGCACCGAAATATTCCTGGGGAATCCCGATCCTTATCCCCTTGAGCCCCTCCTGCAACGCCCCGGTATAATCGGGGACCGGCAGGTTAAGGGAGGTGGAATCACGGGGATCATGGCCGCTGATGGCGTTCATCATCAGGGCGCAGTCCCGCACGTCCTTGGTTAGTGGCCCCACCTGGTCCAGCGACGAGGCAAAGGCCACCAGACCGTAACGCGATACCCGGCCATAGGTTGGTTTCATGCCCACGGTACCGCAGAGCGAGGCGGGTTGCCGGATTGAACCACCGGTATCGGAACCCAGCGAAGCAAAGCACTCGTCCGCCGCTACCGCCGCCGCCGAACCGCCGCTGGAACCTCCGGCCACGTAACCAATTTTCCAGGGATTGTGCGGCGTCTGGAAGGCGCAGTTTTCGCTGGTCGATCCCATGGCGAATTCATCCATGGCCAACTTGCCCAGCAATACCGACCCGGCCTGATCCAGGCGGGAGATCACAGTGGCATCATAGGGTGCCACGAAATGCTCAAGTATCCGGGAGCCGCAGGTGGTCGGCATCGAGGTAGTGCACAAAACATCCTTGACCGCCAGCGGGATGCCGCAGAGCGAACCGCCCTGGCCGTTTTTCCGTCTGAGGTCCTGATCTTCTGCCCGGCGCAGGGCGCCCTCGCGATCAAGGGCGAGATAAGCCTGCACCCTCGGCTCTATGGCATCAATCCTGGCGAGAACCGATTCGGTGAGAGCAACCGAGGTCACCTCGCCTGCGTTCAGTAACTGCAGGGCTTCCTGAAGGGTTAATGAATAAAGTTCCATGCGGCAAGTATACGAAAAAGTTTGAGGGAAAAAAGCACCGGTCAATCTCAGCCGATAATCCGAGGAACGACAAAGGATTCGCCATTCTGCTCCGGTGCATTGGCGAGTGCTCGTTCCCGGGGGAGCGAGTCCCGCACCTCATCGTCACGGAAGGCATTGACGACGTCGGGACGATGAATAAGCACACCACTGGTGTCAAGTTCATCGAGTTTGGCGGCATAGGAGAGGATCGCATCAAGTTGCCCGGTCATGCGTTCCACCTCGGTTGCGGTCAAATCAAGACGAGCAAGTTTGGCCACATGCCGGACTTCTTCTTGAGTTATTTTCATGACTTTGCAAAAGAAAAAAGAATAAGAGGAAAGCTGTTGCTCTAAAACCAAAACAGCTAGTATTTATACAGCGTACCGGTGGAAAGGACAACCCCCGCAAAGACTTCGACCAGATCGGCATCAAACTGTGAACCAACGCAGCGGCGCAACTCGGCTACTGCTTCAAGGATAATAAGGTTTCTGCGGTAGTTGCGGCGGGAGGTCATGGCATCGTAACTGTCAGCAATAGTGATAATCCGAGTCAGAATATCAAGTTCTTGGCCGCCGATGCCGTCCGGATACCCGGAACCATCAAGTTTTTCATGATGATGGCGGATGATATCGCGCTCCTGTTCCATAAAGGTGAGCGGTTCTATAATGCTGGCTCCTATTTCCGGGTGCTTTTTGAGCAACATCCATTCTTCCGGAGTTAAGGCTCCCGCCTTCTGGATACAGGAGAGATCAATAACCAGTTTCCCGATATCATGAAACTGTGAGGCTCGCTGCAGCACCACCATCCCCTCAGCACCGATGCCGGCAGCGTCCCCCAAGAGCATTGCATATTCCGTCACCCTTCTGGTGTGGCCAGCGGTGTACCCGTCTTTCTCCTCCATTGCCGCCTGCAGACTCGACATAATCTGCACAGTTGCATTCTCCAAGTTGTTGCTGTAGCTCTCAAGCAGAATATTTTTCTCGGCGAGTTCCCAAGTTTTGGCCTGCACTTCGCTTTCCAATTTCTTTTTATACTCTTTTTCCTGGAGTAAATAATGCCGTTTTTCCGCAGCCTGTTTGACCTTGACATTAAAAAGCTCGATGTCGACTATAGGTTTGGTAAGAAAATCGTAAGCACCCAGATTAATAGCTTTAACGGCATACTCCATGGAACCTACCCCGGTGAGAAAAAGCACCGGAATTTCGACCTGTTTTTGGTTTAACCGCTCAAGAGTCTCGAACCCGTTCATATCCGGCATGTTGATATCAAGGATAATGACATCGAAATCATCCGACATCTGTTTCAACACCTCCCGACCCGACGACACGGCCACCACCTCATGATTGAACATATTGAGAATCTTTTGGATTGCTACCCGCACCAGCAGATCATCGTCTGCTATGAGAATCTTAGAGCCCATATGTATCCCAACAATCGCTAAAGAAATATCATCTGTACCCACCCCTAGAGATGGCCCCAAAACCGCTGGAGGCCTTCTCTGCCTCATATAGTTTCTCACAATAAAAAAAACTTACAAAAGAATAATAGGCTAAAAAACCAATATGTAAATTTTTCCCATTGAGACGCTCTATATGTTCTTCTGCACCTCCTGGTCGAGACTGGCACTCGACACCAATTGAGCGGCACCGGTCGACATCTTTTAACTTCTTGAGTCATGTCAGTTCACTGTTTCGCTGACACAGTACTCAAAACACCCTCTACTTAAATTTAAAAGACGATAAGAGGGCGTTAATTTCATGCTCCCAAAATCGAAAACTTTGTTCGGCTTCGGCTGGCGTAACCCCTTGCCCGTTACATGACAGGGTCCATGTCAGGCCGGGAGTCGCTGTCATGACCACCCGCCCGTAATCGTAGAAATTCCCGAGAAGAGTTTCGGCATTGTATCGCACTCGGGCCAGATGCGCTGGGCGATCATGAAGAGTTCCCTTGCTTGCCGATAACACCTCAAGCGTTCCCCCTTGACCGAGAACGTCTTTAAGTTCGGCTGGGGAAGGTGTCTCTGAGAAGATTTGATCGATGTCGCTCTGTTTCGCAGAGATTGCATTAGGGTAACGCTTAACAATCACGGCACATTCAGCATGCGGAGTTGCCGTGGGTGAAGCTATCCTTACTCGCGAATTGGGCACTAAAGGAGGACTGACCGTCCATGTTGCTGGGAAGTGGATGGTAAAACCAAATTCTTGGCTTGTATAATTGTGCAAGTCTTCAGCATGGGCCTCAACCGGCACATTTACGGCCAGACAAAGGAGGACAACAATTTGTTGTAAATATTTTGTAGGGGTCATTATTCTATTGGTTCAAGGGTATTGTGGCAATTATCTAACGGGCAGTGAAACAGGCTATGCACGCCATAGCAACCGCTTATTGCGGTCCAGGACGCTCAGCGAACTGTACGCCGAAGGGATTATCAAAGACTCTGCCCGCGCTGGGTTCTCTCTTTTAGCCGACGAAGAGAGGACGGGATGGCGCGAAGCCTGGCCGCCAGTCTCGAAACGGATTGTACGGATCGGATACTCTGGGCTGTCTATGCCCGATGGCACCATCCATTCGGGCAACTCTAAAATCAATGAAGGTCTTCGAGGAAAATCCGACGGAGTTTGTAGAAATAATCGAATCCAGACCATACGGTGAGCACGAGAGCCACATAGACAATGGCCATGCCGATCTGGTGCAGATAAGGAATCGGCAGGACTCCCAGAGGAAAGATCAGGGTACCCAAGCCGATATACTGGGTGATGGACTTCCATTTCCCCTGACTGCTGGCGGCGACTACAATTCCAGCCGACGAAGAGATACCGCGCAGGCCGGTGATCACGATCTCCCTCCAGAGAATAATCAAGGCAACCCAGGCAGGGAGCTTTCCGCTGGGGATGAGCATGACCAGAGCGGTGGTTACCAAAACTTTGTCGGCCAACGGATCCATCAGTTTGCCCAGCACAGTGATGCTCTCATAACGCCTGGCGAAATAGCCGTCAATCCAGTCAGATCCGGCCGCAATCGAAAATACCAGCCATGAAATTAAGGCATTGTGGATGGTCTGTTCCTGGAGAAGAAGCAACATCAGGCAGCCGGAAAGGATGAACCGACTGCCTGTTATGAGATTGGGCAGATTAAGAATCTTGGAACTGCGTTTCAATGGACTGTCACCATATTGCGAACATTGATACTGGGGAGCGAGACCATCCCGCTGCTGCGGTAGGACCGATAATTCTGCAGGACCTTGGCGACATAGGCCTGCGTTTCGGGAATATCAGGGATGAGGCCATAGGGAGTGACATTCCCCGGTCCGGCATTATAGGCCGCCAGACTTAATTCCACATTTCCTTTATAGTTGTCAAGCAGGTAGCGCAGATACTTGGTGCCACCGTCGATATTCTGCCTGGGATCAAAAGGGTTCGCGACCTGAAGATCTCTGGCCGTGCCCGGCATCAGCTGCATCAGTCCCTGGGCGCCCTTGGAGGAAACCGCATTGGGATCAAAATTGGATTCGGCTTGAATGACCGCCTTGATCAACAGCGGATCCACCTGATGCGTTGATGCCGCGACATGGATGTAGGTGTTCAAAGCCTGGGGGGCCGCTAGGGACAAGCGACTGCTTGAACGTCGCAGGATCGTTCCGATCAGCTGATCTTCCGGCGATCCCACGCGACGGGCGGGCCGTTCATTCAATTTATACCGCCCGTCACCCGGCGCATTCGTATAATGGCAGATTCCCCGCGCATCCACATAAGCATACATTGCCGCATCTGCGGCAATCGGGAGCAAAACCACCAAGAGCAGAAATACTGTCAGGCACGGGCGGGACTTCATATCTCACCTTGTGTTATTTTTGTCGCTTTTCCCAATCCGCCAGAAACTGTTTCATGCCGATATCGGTCAAGGGGTGCTTGGCCAGCTGGGCGATCACCTTGTACGGGATGGTCGCGATATCCGCCCCGAGCAGTGCCGATTCCACAACATGCATCGGGCTGCGGACTGAAGCGACGATCACCTCGGTGGCGAAGCCATAGTTGCGCAGTATTATCATTATATCGGCAATCAGGTCGAGACCGTTTACGGAAATATCATCAATGCGACCGACAAAGGGGCTGACATAGGTTGCCCCGGCCTTGGCCGCCAGCAGAACCTGGGAGACAGAAAAAATAAGGGTGACATTGGTCTTGATGCCCTCGGCGGTCAACCGTTTCACCGCCTTCAGCCCCTCTTCAATCATGGGGATCTTAATGACGATATTGTCGCTGATTTTAACCAGTTCGCGGGCCTCGGCGACCATACCGTCCGCATCCAGGCTGATGACCTCAGCACTGATAGGACCATCGACCAGTCCACAGATATCATGGAGAATCTCAGTGAAGGGGCGTTGTTCCTTGGCCACCAGGGACGGGTTGGTGGTGACGCCGTCCACCATGCCAAGTGCCAAACCTTTTTTGATTTCGTCGATATTAGCGGTGTCGATAAAAAATTTCATTTTTCTCCTTGCTCCGGTTCTCCGGCAAATTGATCACAGCATCGTTCACTGCAGAAATAATAAGTAATTCCATCCCTGCGCAACCGCAGGGCTTGGTGTTTCGGCACCAGGACATGGCAGACAGGATCCTCAACAAGCACGCCCTGCACTTGGGAATCGTTGTCCTGGCGAGTGGTACCGGCCGGTTTTTGCGCGAAGCTCTTTCGGAGCAAACGCCAGCCAATATAGAAAAGAACAGCCAGTATCAACAGTCGCAAGGGTGTCATGCGTCCTGAAAACCCAACCAGTAGAGGGGGATGCTTTCTGTTCTCAACATAGTTTATTATATCCGGGGGAATCTAAAAGTCTAATTGATTTGTTTTGACTACTGACTTTTTTCGGTAGGTGAAGCCGGTTTATCGGGGCCATCGTAGTTGTTCAACAATCTGATTAATGCCATTTTTTTCAAGATCAAGCAGCAATTCCCGCATTGGTTTTCCACTCAGGGGATGCACCCGATCACTCGCGATTTCGACAAGTGGTTGCAAGACAAAGAGCCGTTCTTGCATCCGTGGATGCGGGATAATCAGCTCGGCGGAATGAAGAATGAGCGCATCATAAAAGAGAAGATCCAGATCCAGCGTCCGATCCCGAGAGCGACTCCCCTGCACGGGACGGTCCCGGCCGTGACTGGCTTCGATCGCCTGCAACTCCCGCAGGAGCGCCTGGGGTGTCAGCGTTGTCCACACCAGGGCCGCAGCATTGACAAACCAGTGGACGCTGACCATATCGACCGGCTGGCTGCGATACGGTGCGGACAGAGCGACGGGATGGATTGCCGGATGGTTCTGCAGCTGTTTCCAGGCAGATTGCAGGATGGCTGCAGATTGCCCCAGATTGGATCCCAGGCTGAGACCGGCTTCATGGAACTCAGCCCCGGAACCCATACGGATCATCACTGCCAACAACTAGAGGCGGTGTTTCAGATCGTGGCGTCATGGGCTTGCCGCCGCGGATTTGTCTTAAAAATTAGCAAGATCAAGCACATCAAACATGGAGTACATGCCGTTTGGCTTGCCGACTACCCAGGCCGCTGCCAGGGCCGCACCGCGGGCAAAATTGTCCCGACTGGTGGCGCGATGCACAATTTCCAACCGTTCCCCAGCCCCGGCAAAATAGACGGTATGTTCGCCGACAATATCGCCGCCGCGGATGGTCTGGATACCGATCTCCTTGGCAGTCCGTTCGCCGATAATGCCGTTACGCTCCAAGACGCCGACCTCGGCCAGATTCCTTCCCAAAGCGGCTGCCGCCATCTGCCCCAATTTAAGGGCGGTGCCTGAGGGAGCATCTTTTTTCATGCGGTGATGGGCCTCGACTATCTCGACATCATAGGCATCGCCCAGGATTGCCGCGGTCTTTTCCACCAGCTTAAAGAGGACATTCACCCCCACCGCCATATTCGGCGACTGCACACAGGGGAAATGGTTCTCCGCGAGCTCTCCCAGGGTGGCGAGTTCCGCGGCGCTGAGGCCGGTGGTGCCAATGACCATGGCCTTGCCATGGTCGGCGGCCAGTCGCGCGAACTGCACGGTGGCTTCATGGAAGGTAAAATCGATTATCACATCGCCCTGTTCAATAACCGATTCCAAACCAACGGTGACGGGAACACCGGTACGGCCCAGCCCGCTGATCGCCCCCGCATCCTGACCGATAGCCGGACTACCCGGCCGTTCAAAGGCCCCGCTCAGTTGCAGGTCCGGATGGGCCAGCACCATGTGAATGATCCGCTGTCCCATCCGTCCGGTCGCGCCGGCGACAATAACTCTGGTCATTTTGTCTCCTGTTTAGATTCCGGGTGTCTGGATTAGAGGAGCCCAGCTTGTGTCATCGTCGTTTTCAGTCCTTGCAGGCTGGACTCGTCCATCTGGGTCATGGGCAGGCGTACCTCTCCCGAGGCGATCTTGCCCATCAACTCCAGCCCTTTTTTCGCGGGCGCGGGACTCGGGTAGCAGAACATGGCTCCCATCAGGGAAAACAGCTGATAGTGCAGAGCCTTGGCCCGGACGAGGTCCCCCGCCAGGGCCGCCTCGATCATGGTCGCGGTCTTGGCCGGCTCCAGGTTGGAGACCACTGAAATAACCCCTTTGCCGCCGATCAACACGGTTGGCATGGCGGTGAAATCGTCACCGGAGAGAATGATGAAATCGCTCGGGCACACCTGGATCAATTCACTGATCTGCTGGAGACTGCCGCTAGCCTCTTTGATGCCGATGACCTTGGGAAGCGCGGCCAGCCGGGCAACCGTTGCCGGCAGCATATTGATCACTGTCCTTCCCGGAACATTGTAGAGAATCATCGGAATGTCGACCGCATCTAAGATCGTCTTGAAATGCTGGTACACCCCTTCCTGGCTGGGTTTGTTGTAATAGGGCACCACGGAGAGCACCGCATCAGCACCACTCTCTTTCGCCGACGCAGTCAGTTCGATGGCCTCCGAAGTGGAGTTGGCGCCGGTACCGGCAATGACCGCGACCCTGCCCTTCACGGTCTTGACGGTCAGCTCGATCACCCGCTTATGCTCCTCAAAACTCAGCGTTGCCGACTCGCCGGTGGTCCCGCAGGGGACAATACCATGGATGCCGCTGTCGATCTGAAACTCGATCAGATCGACTAAGCCCTTTTCATCAATCCTGCCATTACGCATTGGCGTAACCAGCGCGGTCAGGGCTCCCTGAAATTGCTTCATTGTGTCTTCTCCTTTTCTTCCTTTTTGGCCACCGGGCTGTCGGCAAAGCCGGTCTTCAGGCAAAGTGTATCCCGCTTACAGGGTCGCCTTGGGGTCTATTCGATCAGCGCCTCAGCGCTCAATTCTCCCTGATAAATGAGATGGGCCGGACCTTTGAGTAACACCTGGTCAATACTCTCTCTAAGGCCGATAAACTGGACGGTCAGGGCGACGCCCCCTGAGGTCACCATCTCCACCGGTGGTTCCGTGAGTCCCTTGGCAACGGCAATCAGCGCCCCGGCGACCACACCGGTGCCGCAGGCCATGGTCTCATCCTCGACTCCGCGTTCATAGGTCCGAATCCGCAAACCATGCTCGCCTCGGCCGACAAAGTTCACATTGGTCCCAGCCGGGGCAAACAGGGGATGCTGCCGCAGCAGCCGCCCTAGAGCAACAACATCGACCGCATCGATCTGATCGACAAAAACGACGATATGGGGAACCCCGGTATCCACACTGTGCACCACCAACTGCTGCCCTGCCACCTCAACCGGAAGATCGAAACAAAGCGAATGAGGCGGGGTCATGGTGATGGTAACCTGGGAATCGGCAACGGTGGCGGCAATGATACCAGCCAGGGTTTCAAAACGCATCTGGGCCGCGGCAATCCCCTGCAGAAAGGCGAATCGGGCGACACAGCGGGCGCCGTTGCCGCACAT
>Ga0364909_10063_pt1 | contig 46058 bp, 43 predicted proteins | sample SorcelJu500001C3_3_FD_206966 | JGI IMG/M metagenome (GOLD analysis project Ga0364909, IMG submission 206966) | Enriched cells from Trout Bog Lake Hypolimnion, Wisconsin, USA - BchlTB.June25.5000.01.C3 | ecosystem: Environmental > Aquatic > Freshwater > Lake > Hypolimnion/Profundal zone | place... | reverse complement strand
CGCGCTCAGTGATCCGCCCCGCGAGGATTCTGCAGCGCTCGTCAAAGAGTTGGCTGACTTGGGGGTTCGCACAATCATGGTCACCGGCGATGCTCGAACAACGGCGGAGGTTGTGGCAAGTTCAATCGGAATCACTGGGCCGGTCTGGGCGACGACGCCATTGCCCGAGAATATTCAGGCCGATAAATACTCGATCTTTGCCGGCGTCCTTCCGGAGGACAAGTATCGTCTTGTCAAAGCGTTGCAAAAGAGCGGGCATATCGTCGGCATGTGCGGCGATGGCGCCAATGATGCGCCGGCCCTGCGCCAGGCGCAGATGGGGATTGCCGTGTCCACAGCAACGGATGTCGCCAAATCTGCGGCCGGCATGGTACTCACGGAGCCCGGTCTGAGTGGTGTCGTGGCCTCGGTCAAAGAAGGGCGCGCAACCTTCCAGCGGATCCTGACCTATACGCTGAGGTCAATTATCCATAAAGTGGTCCAGGTACTGTTCCTTGCGAGCGGCTTGATCATGACGGGCCAGGCTATCCTCACGCCGATGCTCATGGTCATAATGATGGTCTTTGGGGATTTCCTGGCCATGTCATCCTCAACGGATAACGTTCGGCCTTCACCTCGACCAAGTGTCTGGCAGATCGGTAAGTTGACTGTGGCCGGCATCATCCTGGGTTTATTCGATCTGTTATTCTGCGTTAGCAGTCTGGCCACCGGGAAATTCGCACTCGGCCTTGATATCGTGGCCTTGCGTACCTTGGCAGTAGTGACGCTGGTATTCAGTGGTCAAGCAGTGTTCTATGTCTCACGCGAGCGGCAGCACTTCTGGAGTTCCCGTCCGGGACGCTGGCTGCTGGTCTCCTCCGTGGTTGATTTGGCAATTGTCAGCCTGCTTGCCATCAATGGTATTCTCATGACCGCTCTTCCTGCCGCCATTGTGGCTGGCGTTTTCGCTGCCGCAATCGTGCTTGCTTTTTTGTTGGATGCGATGAAGGTGATGGTATTCCAGCACCTCAAGATCGAAGGACGAAAATGAAGACCAATACTAAGAATTAGGGTGTATCATTCCTAAAATACTAAAACTCCGTCAGCTTAGAGAGACAGCAGTAGCATTAAGAAATGCCATAAGGGGAGAAGACCGATCATGAAGTGGCGCCAGAAATTCGGACAGAACTCTGCTAATGTCACGATCGGTTAGTTCCACAAAGTAAATTGAGGGCCAATCACGGCTACTTCCTCATTTTAAACTGTATTTGGGTTGAACTCAACCTCTTCGCCAGAAAGAAATTGATCGAATCTTTTAACCCACAGGTGCTCAACATACTGTTTCTCCATGAATATTGCTGTGGACAATTTTATAAGATAGCAATGATTAGTAACTACCGTGTCTTGCCTTATTGCCTCTTCTCTAGGGGTCATCATAAACAGTGCAATCAACATTCCAGACGCTAGAGGAGGTAACCATTGAATAAATGTTCGCTCCAAATAATGATCGTGATCGTATCTTTGTTTGCTATGTTGTCGTTTGGTGTTAATGCAGAGGATTCTTCGGTTGATTCGACTGTTGCCTCAAAAGTCCCACAGATTACCACCTACACACCCGAACAGCTGGATCAGATGCTTGCACCCATCGCCCTTTATCCAGACTCGTTGGTAGCACAGATTCTGATGGCGGCGACTTATCCACAAGAGGTGGTAGAAGCCGCCAGATGGCTTCAGAATCCCGCCAATGCAGCTCTTAATGGGAATCAGTTAGCAGAAGCGCTTCAGGATATACCATGGGACCCTAGCGTTAAAGCGTTGGTAGTTTTCCCTGATATTGTACGGATGATGGATAGCAACCTTCAGTGGGCGGAACAACTTGGCGATGCTTTTATAGGACAGCAGGTCGAAATTATGGATGAGGTTCAACACCTACGCCAACGGGCTGTAACTGCAGGCACGCTGCACTCAACATCGTCGCAAACTGTTACCACACAGGATGGTATTATCACCAACGAATCGACCAACCCGGATGTTATTTACGTCCCAATCTATGATCCAATGGATGTCTATGGCACTTGGCCTTATCCCGACTATCCTCCGGATTATTTTACGCCAGATTATGTCTATGGTGGATCTTTGATCGATTTTGGAACCGGAATCTTTATCGTCAGAGATTTATTCTTCTTTCACCACTTTGATTTTCGGCATCATCGCATTGACATAGACGAACGACGATTCAGATTCCTTAATGGAGGTCGCCTACCGATCAGATCCGGGATATGGGCGTTTGACCCTGCCCATCGCCACGACGTCCCTCATCACGCTCGCGAATTGCGGGGAAGTTTGGGAGCCGGTCAGATCGCTGTGCCACCGCCGGCTCAGCGTCCATTCCGTGGCTTTGGCGCAAACGCAGCTGTGAGCCCATCGCGACAGGCGAGCCCTGGCGTTATTTCACCTGCACCACAACGGATACCGGCCAGTGCTCCCGTAACAACATCTATCCCTCAAATCAATACGGCCCCAACGGTTGATAGGAGTCGTTCGTTTAGAGCCATTGAGCGTCCTTCCGAGCCACCAAGCGAAATACAGCGACCGTCAGCTCCTGTTTTCGAATCCCACACCCAGGGTTTCGAGGCACGAACCCAATCTGAACGAGGACAATCGAGTCGTTTGCAGATGGCAACGCCCAGTGGGAATAGAAGCTTCGGTGGTGGTGGACGTCAAGGAGGGGGCGGAAATAGTGGTGGAGGTGGCAATAGGTCTTTTGGTGGCAGTCGGGGGCATCGATGATGCGCTAATGGCTATTAAGCAGGGTTTGTGAGGATATAATGATTGAAATAAAAGAAATGCGAATTGATCTCCCATCCTGGTTCCGTCATCTCGGGCTGGGACTTACCGTGCTGTTTCTCGCGGCGGGTGTCGCCCAAGCTGCGCCAGCAGCACAAATGAAACAGGAAACGTTTGCAACGCCTGAAAACGCGGTAGAGGCACTGGTCGTCGCGAACCGAAACAATAAGGCTACACAATTGCTGAATATTCTGGGACCTCGTAGCGGGAAGCTCATATTCTCCGGTGATGCCGTGGCCGATAAGCAGGGACGTAAAAAGTTTCTTGAAGCCTACGATGCGACACACAAGCTGGAAAGCATTGGTGAAGACAAGCGCATCCTCATCATCGGCAGGGAAGAATGGCCATTGCCTCTCCCCATTATCCGCGCGGGTGATGCCTGGCGCTTCGACACGGCGGCAGGAGAACAGGAGATCCTCAACCGTCGGATTGGGCGTAACGAATTGAGTGTCATCAATGTGTGCCGCGCCTATGTCGAGGCGCAACGTGAGTTTGCAGAGAAAAACCCCCAGGCGGACGGCAAACCTGCATATGCACGGAAACTGCATAGCACTCGAGGGAAAAAGGATGGTCTGTATTGGCACACGAAACCGGGCGAAGAAGAAAGCCCTCTCGGTCCGCTCATCGCTGCCGCCGAAACAGAGGGTTATAGCGAGAAAACTATTGAAGCCAAAGAACCGTATCACGGTTATTTCTACAAGATCTTAACGGCCCAAGGCAATAAGGCATCCGGCGGTGCGAAGAAGTACACCATAGGCAACCGCATGACCAAAGGGTTTGCCTTGATCGCCTTTCCTGCAAAGTATGGTGATTCGGGTGTGATGACCTTTATTATCAATCAGGACGGTATCGTGTTCGAAAAAAATCTCGGTCCCAAGACAACAAAAATTGGCGGGCAGATAACGCAATACAACCCGGACTTGACCTGGAAGATGCCGCAAATCGGTTCAACGGCCGGCCTTGTCCGTAAAGTGGAATAATTCAGGATTTGGGGGTTCTTTGCCGAGACTGTAAAAAATCAATACAAATCAGAATGGTTAAATGAAACGAGTATCGTTATTTTTTGTTTTTTGTGCTATGGAGTTTAGTCCCTCATGCACAATCTATTGGTTGGGATGAGGGTGAAAAGATTTTAGGTCGAGATGGAAACAGTCGGCCTCGTCTTAGCCAAGATAAGCCCTAGCTGGCCGAGGATTTGCCAGTAGTCAAAGCGCCTCATATCATAGGAGGTGTCAATTTACAGTTACTCTTTCCTTAGTACACATTTACCAAGCGAACCATTTTATAATTCTTAGTAATCTAAAAGGATAGACAAATATCCATGCCAAATATTGCGATTTCTGCAACAAACTTGATTAAATGGTTTGGGGAAGGTGATGCCAGGACCGTGGCTGTAAAGGGTGCATCTTTCGACGCTCATTTCGGCGAGATGCTCTATATTGTGGGACCGTCGGGGAGCGGAAAGACTACCCTGTTGAGCATGATTTCAGGAATTCTCCGTCCCAATGAAGGACAAGTGTCCGTCGACGGGAAAGACATCTGGCAATTGTCAGAGAATGACCTTGCCGCTTTCAGGCTTAATACTATCGGTTTTGTCTTTCAAGACTACCATCTTTTTCCGCGATTAACGACGGTGGAGAATGTGGCAATCCCTCTAATCTTGAAGAGAATGGACTGGGATGCCGCAATGATTGAAGCACTGAGCTATCTCGATATTGTTGGTTTGAAAGGTCGAGCCGATCTACCACCAGTGAAACTGAGTGGTGGCGAACAACAACGTGTGGCGATTGCCAGAGCCATAGTGAGCCAGCCGGAAGTCCTTATTTTTGACGAACCAACCGCCTCGCTCGATGGCGATACAGGCCGACGCATCGTGTCTTTTGTCAAAGAAAAAATTCTTACAGACAAACGCTGCATCGTTATTGTAACCCATGATGCAAGGATCGACGAATACGCCGATCGAATCATCAATATGGAAGACGGTAGAATAACTGGCTTGGCCAAGGGAGCTTGATGAAAAGGAAATCAGTCTTTGTTCTCTCTGTCATCGGTCTTCTGGTGGCCCTCGTCAGCGCACACCTCTTCAGCTTGCCGCATAAGGCAGCACCTCCTGCTTTTGATCCCCCAGCGAATCCCTATGATAAGGGGATATACGCCAACGGCATCATCGAGAGCTATCAACCCAACGGGTCTAATATTAACCTGTATTTTGAGGTTGCCGGATCCATCAGCCAGATTCTCGTCCATGAAGGCGATGCCATCGTGAAAGGAACCCCGCTCGCCGCACTCGATGATTCGATCCAGCGGGCAGTGGCGGAGCAACAGAAGGAACAGGCAGCGGCGGGGCTTACCCTTCTTCGCGAACTCAAAGCACAGCCTCGACAAGAGACACTGGCGGTGTCCAAAGCACAACTGGACGTGGCAGAGGCAAGTCTTCGGCTGGCACGTGCCCAGTATGATAAACTGAAACAGTCTCAGGAACTCAAGTCGGGTTCCGTTAGCCGAGATGCCCTCGACAATGCCCAGAACAATCTCAATGTCGCTGCAGCCAGCGCGGCATTGGCGATGAAGCAATATGAATTGACGAAGGCCGGGGCATGGTCGTACGACATTGCCAATCAGGAAAAGCAAACCCTGGCTCTCAATAGGGCCGCGGAGTCCTCCGTCGCGCTGTTAAACAAATACATTTTACGCGCACCAACAGATGGCACCATCCTGGCCATCAACGCAGCGCCTGGCAGCTATGTTTCTTCTCAGGGAGTCTATGACACCTACACCGGTGGCAACAGTCCGGTGGTTGTCATGGGTTCTCCTTCGACAACGCTCTCGGTGCGCTGTTACGTCGATGAGATACTCGTTCATCGTCTGCCACCTGACGATAAAATCCGTGCTGAAATGGCCATTCGTGGCACCAATATTCGTGTGCCTCTGCAATTTGTGCGTACGCAACCTTATGTGTCCCCCAAGATTCAGCTATCCGACCAGCGACAGGAGCGCGTGGATGTGCGGGTTCTCCCGGTTATATTCAGCTTTGAACGGAAGCCGGATTTCAAGATATTTCCTGGACAACTGGTCGATGTGTACATCGGCCAGCATCCATAACTGGCGACGAATCATCATGTGCTCGGAATCAAATTATTCAAGCGAACAGGGGGTGGGCTCCCTTTGCAAATTTCGTTTGGCAATAATCGTAGGCACGCTGATAATGGTTTTGTGTGGCTGTACGGTGGGGCCAGACTTTGTTCGTCCTTCTAAACCTGCCATCGATCATTATTCTGTAGGTACAGATCCGAAAGTTACCGTACCGGTGAACGGCCAATCACAACGTTTTAATGTCGATGCCGAACTTGTGCAAGATTGGTGGCGACTATTCAAGAGTTCTGAATTGGATTCGCTGATCAATACAGAACTAGAGAAAACGCCAACTCTGGCAGCCGCACTTGCTTCCCTCAAGCAAAGTGAAGCCAATTTGAATGCAGGAAAGGGTGTCTTTTTCCCTCAGCTTGAGACCGACTACAGTTTTGCTCGGCAGAGAATAACATCGTCGAGACTCGGAATTGAAGGATCAGCAACTGTCTTCAATCTCCATACGCTCAGCGGTTCAGTAAGCTACGTCCTAGACGTCTTTGGTGGGGAGCGTCGCATGGTAGAAGGACTGGCTGCCCAAGTTGACGGACAGCATGCATTGGTCCGGGCTACTTACTTGAGCCTGATTGGGAATATTATCAATACGTCTATCGCCGAGGCAGCTTACCGCGCCCAAGTAGAGACAACAGAACGCCTGATTGCCTTGCAGCGACAACAGCTGGATTTAGTGGAAACGCAGGCAAAAGCTGGGCTGATTTCGACTTCCGATGTTCTCGCCGTGAGAACCCAATTGGCGGCTAATGAAGCCGTCTTGCCAACAATTTGGCAACGGCAAACCGCGGCGCTGGATCTATTGGCGACGTTGTTGGGCAATTCCCCAGCCGAGGCCAAGATACCCAAGCTTAGTCTGGCAAATATTTCTCTTCCAACGGATATTCCGGTTAGTCTGCCATCGAATTTGGTCAGGCAACGTCCGGACATTCTCCTGGCTGAATCCAATCTCCATCTTGCCAGTGCTCAAGTTGGGATAGCGACGGCAGCCTTGTTTCCAACCTTTACCTTGTCGGGCACTTATGGCGGCGAAAGCCCACAATTTGGCAACCTCAGCAACCCGAATAACCGCTTCTGGAGTATTGGTCCGAATGTAACATTTCCTGTTTTTCAAGGTGGCAGTGGCTGGTATCAAAAAAAGGCGGCCGAGGCAGCCTATGAGGCGGCCTTGGCCAAGTATCGTCAAACCGTGCTGGCTGGATTCGCGCAGGTTGCCGACACGCTCCACGCCCTCACCCATGATGCTGAGATTGCCGCGGCTCGGCAACAGACTTTTGACTTAGCCCAGGAAACGCTAGAACTCATGGACGCCAACCATTCGGCAGGTCTTGTTGCTGACCAAAATAGTTTGGTAGCTAGGCAACAGATGGAAACGGCCAGGATCGCTATGATTGATGCCGTAACGCAACGCTATCAGGACACGGTAGCCCTTTATGTGGCTCTCGGTGGTGGGTGGTGGAATTCCCTTCCCAAGGAAGACCTCCTTCGATCTTCCTCTAGCCGTGGGCAAACGGACACTTCGAAGACGACTATCAGAAAGGACGAGCGGCCATGAAATGGAATGGGCTTTTTCGTATCGCTTACAAGTTGCTTGTGAATGATACGGCAAAGTTTTCTGCCCTCTTGATAGGTATCACGTTTGCGGTGTTTCTCATGGTGCAGATGACATCCATGTTTGCTGGCATCCTTGACCGCTCATCGGCCACCGTCACCAATGTTGGTGCGAGCATCTGGATCATGGACCCGTCCGTTAACACAGTAGCGAATACTATTCCTGTACCGGACTACTTGCTCGACGGCGTTCGTAGTATCGAAGGGGTTAAGTATGCCGTTCCGTTTTACTCAGGAGGGGGACTTGCCAAGTTGGCGGATGGGACGTTTCAATCTGTGAGTATTATCGGGCTCGACGACACCAGCCTATTTGGCAGGCCGACTCTGGATAAAGGCAACATCGATGACATCTTCGCAGAGAACGGCTTTATAGTCGTGCAAGATGCAGAGTATATGAAACTTAACAACCCAGGCATCGGCACGGAATTCGAGATCAATGATCACCGTGCCGTGATTGTTGGCATTGCGAAGGTCGCATCCAATGGGTTGTTTGGGGTTCCAACGCTCTATACCACCTACAGTCGTGCGATTCAGTATCTTCCCACAGCACGGTTCACGTTGTCCTACATCCTGGTTGAACCAAAAAACAAGCAGGCTATACCTCTGATCAAGTATGAAGTCAGCCGCCTCGGCTACCTGGCTTTGACTAAGGAGGAGTTTGTTAAACGGATCGCCAATTTTTACAAATACCAAACTGGTGTTGGTACTAATATCTTGATCATGACGATAATCAGCTTCATCGTTGGTCTGTCAATATCCGGTCAGACTTTCTATACGTTTATTCTTGAGAATCTGGAAAGGTTCGGTGCGTTGAAAGCGATCGGTGCGAAAAATAATGAGCTCATCGCCATGATTTTGTTTCAAGCACTTTTTACCGCTCTGACAGGTTATGGGCTCGGGGTCGGCCTCTGTGCCTGCTTGATTACAATAGCGCGCCTGAGACTACCTGACTACGCATCCGTAATAACCTATACCAATCTCATTATTGCCTTTGGGATGGTGTTGGTGATTGCTGGAATTTCTAGTTATGTGGGAGTTCGAAAAGTCCTAAGGATTGAACCCTTTGAAATTTTTAGGGGATAATTCACATATAAATCCTTGAAGGGGGGAACCTTTTTGCAAAACCGGTGCTCGAAAGCTGCCGAGAAAGATACCTAAGTTTTTTCAATTTATTGGGACAGGTGAATCCATCGCACCTTCTTCAAAGCTTCGCAACATGCCTCCTCGAATCCAAATCGATTCTACCATAAGAGAGATTGTCTCCATTCTCATGACAAAGCCTTGACTTGTCGGTTATTTCGTTGTTTTTATTGCACAATAGCTTAGCTAAGGAGAGGCCGGGCCACTTAATAATTTGACAAAAGAAGAAAATTCTTTTAATTAAGGAGCGAACATTCATTCTTTCAACGAGAACCCTTCATGGCTATTTCAGAAAAACGTCAAGACATACTCATCGCAGCATTAGAACTGATTACCGAACATGGTTTTCATGGTGCGCCCGTTTCGGCCATTGCCGAACGGGCCAGTGTGGGAGCTGGAACTATTTACCGTTATTTTGCGAACAAAGATATTCTTATTAATGAGCTGTTTCAGGAACTTCATAACAAGATTTGTACCCGACTCCTTGAAGGCTATGAGGTGGGAACACCTTTCAGAGAACGATTTCTCTACCTCAGCACGAAGCTGCTTCAATATTTCATTACTAATCCCCAGGAATTCCGCTACCTGGAGCAGTACCACAATTCTCCCTATGGGGTCGCCTATCGTCGGGATAAATTTTTTGGGAATGGAGGGGAGCGGGCGCCGTTCCGCCTACTATTTGAAGAGGGGGTGTCCCAACAGGTGATGAAGGATCTCCCTCTTGTTGTACTCTTCGCTTTAGCGTTCGGGCCTCTTCTGGCAGTGGCCCGGGACCATATTCTCGGTTTTGTCGTCTTGGAGGATCCGTTACTCGTGCAGACGATGGAAGCCTGCTGGGATAGCATTAAACGGTAATGTATAGCGGGGTATAACACATTATTTTTCCGCTCATTACGAAATGAACTTTCGCCCTTTTCTTCCAAATCCAACTCCTTCACGAAACTTGCAGCATCGGTAGGCAATACTGAAAAGTTATAATATTATGCAGTTATTCAATCATATTGAGGAATATATTGATGAAAACCACTGACACAATCAAACTGCTCACCCTGGCGGGAGTTCTGGCCGGTATACTTGTGATAACCGGCTGCAAGCAACAAACCGCCCCCGGTGGCCCGTCGTCGGCTCAAAGTAACCCCGAGGTGGGAGTGGTCGTCATGACCTCTGAGCCGGTCACTTTGACCATGGAGCTCTCGGGCCGAATTTCGCCACATATGGTGGCCGAGGTGCGCCCCCAGGTGGGGGGTATCATCCAAAAACGACTTTTCATCGAAGGCAGTGATGTCAAGGCCGGTGAAATCCTGTACCAGATCGACCCAGCCACCTACCATGCCGCCTATCTCAGTGCCAAAGCCGCTTTGACTAAGTCCGAAGCCAATGTTCTCACGATCCGGCAGAAGGCCCAACGTTACAAGGAACTCATTGCCATAAATGCGGTCAGCCGGCAGGATTACGATGACGCCGCCGCCGCGCTCAAGCAAGCCGAGGCCGATATTGACGCCACCAAGGCAGCTGTGGAAACCGCCCAGATCAATCTTGCGTATACCCGCATTACCGCTCCTATTTCCGGAAGAATCGGTCGTTCAGCCGTGACTCCTGGTGCTCTAGTGACCGCCAACCAGGCGACAGCGCTGGCTACAATCCAACAGCTCGATCCCGTCTATGTGGATGTGACCCAGTCCAGTACTGATTTGCTGCGCCTGAAACGCAACCTTGCCAGTGGCGAACTCAAGAATACTAATGGCAATCAGGCGAAGGTTAAGCTACTGCTGGAAGACAATACTCCCTATCCGCAAGAGGGGACCCTGAAGTTCAGTGAAGTGACCGTTGACCAGGATACCGGTTCCGTCACTCTGCGAGCCCTGTTCCCCAATCCGAACCAAATGCTGCTACCCGGCATGTTTGTTCGTGCCTTGGTGCAGGAAGGGGTCCGGGAACAGGTGATGCTGGTGCCCCAGCGCGGTGTCACTCGTGACCCTGCTGGCAATGCGGTTGCTTTGGTGGCCGGCGAGAAGGATGTGGTAGAACGGCGGATGTTAAAGACCGAACGGGCGGTCGGCGATGCCTGGTTGGTCACCGATGGTTTGAAAGTCGGAGAACGAGTGATCGTGGAAGGCATCCAACGGATTCGCCCTGGGGTTACTGTGAAGGTAGTGCCCTTTGACGCCAAGGCGGCTGCTCCCGGCAGCCAACCCGCAGCGAAAAAATCGTAAGGAGTTATCATGCCCCGTTTTTTCATCAACCGTCCGATCTTTGCCTGGGTGATCGCCATAATGGTCATGCTAGGGGGCCTTCTGTCCATAAAAACGCTGCCGGTCTCCCAGTATCCTGCGATCGCGCCTCCACAGATTGCCATCAACGCCACTTATCCTGGCGCTTCCGCCCAAACCGTGCAGGATACGGTCACGCAGGTAATCGAGCAAAAGCTGAACGGTATCGACAATCTGATTTACATGGCATCGACCAGTGACTCGTCGGGGGCCGTTTCCATCACCCTCACCTTCAAGGCGGGGACGGATCCGAACATCGCCCAGGTCCAGGTGCAAAACAAGCTGCAACTAGCCGTTCCCCTCCTACCCCAGATTGTGCAGCGGCAAGGTATTGCGGTCGTAAAATCTACCAGGAACTTCTTGTTGATTGTAGGCCTTGTATCGGAAGACGGAACCATGGACCGCAACGCCCTGGCCGACTACATGGTCTCAAACATCCAGGACATCGTCAGTCGCCTGGATGGGGTGGGGGAGCTTTTGCTGTTTGGCACTCAGAACGCCATGCGGGTCTGGGTGGACCCGGCTAAGCTCAATAACTACCACCTGACCACCAACGATGTAATTGCAGCGCTGCAGGCCCAGAATGCTCAGGTATCCGCCGGTCAATTCGGCGGCCTCCCTGCCGGCAAAGGGCAGCAATTGAACGCCACCATCACGGCCCGGACTTTGCTCCAAACTTCGGCGCAGTTCGACGCCATTATCCTGCGCACTAACAGCGACGGTTCTACGGTCAAACTCAAGGATGTTGCCGAAAGCAAGATTGGTACCGAGGACTACTCGCTCCAGTCGTACTACAACGGTAAACCGATGGGGGGGATGGCACTCCGACTAGCCTCTGGCGCTAACGCTCTGGAAACGGGTGATCGGGTCAAGGCTAAGATAAAGGAGCTATCGAAATATTTCCCCCCCGGTATGAAGGTGGTATATCCCTACGACACCACTCCGTTTGTCAAAATATCCATCGAGGAGGTGGTCCATACCCTGATTGAGGCGGTCTGCTTAGTCTTCTTCGTCATGTTCCTTTTCCTGCAGAACTTCCGTGCCACCTTGATCCCTACCATCGCCGTGCCGGTGGTGCTCCTTGGTACCATGGGGGTGCTGGCCGCTGCCGGATTTTCCATCAACACATTGACTATGTTTGCCCTAGTTATCGTCATCGGCCTGTTGGTTGACGACGCCATCGTGGTGGTGGAAAACGTGGAAAGGATAATGTCCGAGGAAGGATTGTCTCCACATGACGCCACTATCAAATCCATGGGGCAGATCACCAGCGCTCTGTGGGGCATTGCCACCGTCCTAACGGCGGTCTTCTTGCCCATGGCCTTCTTCGGCGGTTCCACCGGGGTCATCTACCGCCAGTTCTCCATCACTATCATCGCTGCCATGATCCTCTCGGTGCTAGTGGCCATGATCTTGACCCCGGCTCTCTGTTCAACCTTGCTTATGCCGATAGAAAAAGGGCATGCGCCGGGTGAGTGCGGCTATTTTTGTCAATTCTTCAAATGGTTCAACAGGGGCTTTGACTTTTGCCGGACGAAGTATGAAGGCATTGTCGGTCGCTCCTTCGGCAAGCCGTTACGCTATCTGGTGATATATTGCGCCATTGTCGCTGTCATGGCGCATTTTTTCTTGCGCCTCCCTACTTCATTCCTGCCGGATGAGGATCAGGGATTTCTCATCTGCCAGGTGCAGCTGCCGGCTGGGGCAACTCAGGAGCGGACCGAACAGGTAATACGACAGTTGGAAAAGTATTTCCTTGAACAGGAAACCAAGACTGTGGAAGGAATTATCACCGTGACCGGGTTCAGCTTTGCCGGCCGCGGTCAGAACATGGGCCTGGCTTTTGTAAAACTCAAGAACTGGGATGTACGTAAGACCCTGGATCTGAAGGCGCCGGCGATTGCCGGCCGGGCTATGAAGGCGTTCTCGCAAATCCGAGACGGTCTTGCATTTGCCTTTTCTCCACCGGCGGTGCTTGAACTGGGCGTAGCAAATGGCTTTGACTTCCAACTGCAGGATCGTGCCGGCCTGGGACATGAAAAGCTGATGGAGGCCCGCAACCAGATGCTGGGCATGGCCATGAAAAACTCGAAAATGATCGCCGTGCGCCCCAATGGCCAGGATGACTCACCCCAGTTCAAGCTGGATATCGATGACGTGCGCGCCGGCGCCCAGGGAGTGTCGCTGTCGGACATCAACGATGTTCTTTCCACCGCCTGGGGGAGTACCTACGTCAACGACTTCATCCAGAACGGTCGGGTCAAGAAGGTGTATCTCCAGTCAGATCCCCAGCACCGGATGCTGCCGGAAGATATCGGCAGCTGGTATGTCAGCAACAAAAATGGTAAGATGGTGCCGTTTTCTGCCTTTGCCACCGCCCACTGGCAGTATGGCTCTCCCCGTCTGGAAAGGTACAACGGCATTCCGGCCGTCGAGATTCTGGGGCAGGCAGCGCCCGGGGTAAGCACCGGTGAAGCCATGGCCGAGATGGAAAAGATGGCGGCCCAACTACCGGTGGGTAACGGCTATGAATGGACCGGCCTTTCCTACGAGGAAAAAAATGCCGGTGCTCAGGCGCCAGCGCTCTACGCCATCTCGCTCCTTGTCGTATTTCTCAGCGTGGCCGCCCTGTACGAGAGCTGGACCGTCCCCTTTGTCAACCTGCTGATGCTGCCGCTGGGGCTGGTAGGGGCGGTGACGGCAGTGACGCTGCGGGTGCTGCCCAACGATGTCTATCTCCAGATTGGGCTTCTGACCACCATCGGCCTTTCCACCAAGAACGCTATTTTGATCATCCAGTTCATCAAGGAGCAGATGCTTCAAGGGCATGAATTGGTCGAGGCTACTTTGTCCGCGGTGAAGATCAGGCTGCGCCCGGTTATCATGACCTCGTTGGCGTTCTTCTTCGGCACCCTGCCGCTGGCGCTTACCAAAGGAGCCGGTGCCGCAGCCCAGAACGCTATCGGCACCGCCGTCACCGGCGGGTTGCTTTCGGCAACATTTATCGACCTGCTCTTCATCCCGTTTTTCTTTGTGTTAGTCTCACGACTGTTCGTGAAGAAACCAAAGAACTTGGTCGCGCAGCCCCCAGCGGTTGAACATGTTTCGGAGGTACATTGACATGAAACAAAAAAAACGGATGACGACTGCGCTCTGCCTCTCTCTAAGCACATTGGTCAGTCTGGCTGGGTGCACGACCATGGCACCCACATACTCACAGTCGGCGGCGCCTGTTCCTGCCGCGTGGCCAAGCGGCCCTTCGTATCAAACAGGAGCCGCCAAACCGTTGCAAAAACCGCTGGCCGATATTGCCTGGCAGGAGTTTTATCTGGATGGCAAACTGCAAAAGCTTATCGCACTGGCCCTGAAAAATAACCGGGACTTGCGGGTCGCAGCGCTCAATATCGAACATTTCCGGGCACTATACCAGATCCAACGTTCCGCTCTCTTTCCCCAGGTAAACGCCAACGCATCTGGCACCTTCCAACGTATAGCCGAAGACTTTTCGTCTACGGGGCTGCCGATGAATATCCATCAGTATAATATCGGCCTCGGTGTCAGCTCCTACGAGCTGGATCTGTTTGGACGAGTACGCAGCCTCAAAGACCAGGCATTGGAGCAGTACCTTGCCACTGAGCAGGCGCAGCGCAGTGTACAGATCAGTCTGGTTTCCCAAATTGCCGTCGGTTATCTTACTCTGGCCGCCGACCGTGAGCTCTTGCAACTGGCGCAGGAAACTCTGAAAACCCAACAAACTACCTACAAACTTATTGGGCGTCGCTTTGAGGTGGGATCTTCGTCCGAGTTGGATCTCAAGCAGGCACAAACCCAGGTTAACACCTCACAGGTGGATGTCGCCCGCTTCACCACCCTGGTAGCTCAGGACGAAAATAACCTCAACTTGGTAGTCGGCTCCCCGATTCCGGTCGGGTTACTGCCGCAGGCACTTTCGGAATCCCTGACCGCGGTGAAAGATGTAGCCCCTGGCTTGCCTTCTGACGTATTGCTACGGCGTCCTGACGTTCTCCAAGCCGAGGACCTGCTCAAAGGCTTCAATGCCAATATCGGGGCGGCACGGGCAGCCTTTTTTCCGCGCATCACCCTCGTCGGGTCCATCGGCGCTGGCAGTAACGAACTGTCCGGCCTCTTTAAGTCGGGATCCGACGTTTGGACCTTTGCTCCACAAATAACTCTCCCAATCTTCGATTCCGGTGCTCGATCGGCGCAGCTAAAGGTGGCCGAGGTGGACAGAGACATCGCCGTCGCCCAGTATGAGAAGGCGATCCAAACCGCTTTCCGGGAAGTGGCCGACGCCCTTGCCCAGAGAGGGACAATTGATCAGCAGGTGGCGGCGCAGCAGGCGCTCACCGATGCTACCGCCGCAAGTTACCGCCTTTCCCAGGCACGCTATGAAAAGGGGATTGACAGTTACCTCAACGCACTCGATTCACAACGTTCGCTCTATAGTGCACAGCAGGGATTGATCACCATCCGTTTGACACGGTTAACAAATATGGTCACCTTGTTCAAGGTGTTGGGAGGTGGTGGGAAAATTACCAATACCCCTCAAACATAAGCAGAGATAATGCCGTGTGCAGGCCCAAGTTGTGTTGGAGGGAGTCCGGTAGAGGTTCAATATACGGTTTTGCGGATTTGAACTGCCACCTGGAATAGAGGTGATTGAGTCGCGGCTTCCACTCTGAAATGTGAGAACCGATTGAACTCGTGAAAAGATTTTTAATGATTTGGCCTCTCATCAAAATTCCACAGTATCTCCTGGCTGTTTGGTGTCGCTGATTAAGGAGAAGAAGAGGTCACTCATGCGCCATCTTGTCCGCGCTCTCCGTTCCAGGAACTACCGTCTCTTTGTTGCCGGGCAAAGTGTGTCGCTTATCGGAACATGGATGCAACAGGTTGCGATGAGTTGGCTTATTTATCGCCTGACCGGATCCGCCATGCTGTTGGGCATGGTCGGGTTCACCAGCCAAATTCCAACCCTCTTTATCGCCCCTGTCGCCGGTGTACTCGCTGACCGCTGGGACCGGCGACGTCTGCTGGTCGCGACCCAGACCCTTGCTATGATGCAGGCGGCTTTTCTCGCCTTGGTTGTTCTAACTGGATGGGTTCAAGTTTGGCAGATAATCCTGCTGAGCCTGATTCTTGGCATCGTCAACGCCTTTGACATCCCCATCCGCCAATCCTTTGTCGTCGAGATGGTTGAAAATCGGGAGGACTTAGGCAATGCCATTGCCCTCAATTCCTCCATGGTGAACGGGGCACGTCTCATTGGCCCATCCATTGCCGGACTGCTTGTGGCCTCAATGGGAGAAGGGATTTGCTTTATACTGAACGCCTTCAGCTACTTGGCGGTTATTGTGGCAATTGCGGCTATGCGTATCCCTCAGGATTTAAATCGTCGCCGTTCCAGACGTCATATTCTGCTGGAACTGAAAGAGGGCTTTGTCTACGCATATACGTTTGGTCCGATTAGAAGCATTCTGCTCCTTTTAGCTCTGGTCAGTCTCATGGGGATGCCCTATGCCGTTCTCGTGCCTGTTTTTGCCAAGGAAATCCTGCATGGTGGCGTGCACACCTTCGGGTTTCTTATGACTGCAGCGGGTATCGGCGCCCTGGCGGGCACTCTTCTCCTCGCCTCCCGCAAAAACGTTCTCGGATTCGGCCAAATTATTGTGACGGCAACGGTTTTTTTTGCTGTTGGTATAGCCTTATTTGCCCTTTCTACCAATTTCATCCTTTCCCTGGCAGCGCTGGTGGTGGCAGGTTTTGGGGCAATGACACTGATAGCTTCTTGCAACACGGTGCTGCAGACCATTTTAGATGAAGACAAACGCGGTCGAGTCATGAGCTTTTTCACCATGGCGTTTATGGGAGTAGCTCCGTTTGGCAGTCTCGGTGCCGGCTCAATGGCAGGTATGATCGGTCCACGCGACACCTTGCTTATCGGGAGTCTCGGCTGCCTTGTCGGGGCTGCAATTTTTACATGCCACCTCCCGCAGATCAGAGAAAAAATACGCCCCATATATGTCCGCATGGGTATCATTCGGGAAGTCGTAGAAGAACCGGAGACTGATTCAAAACAGCCTCCTTTGAATGGAACATGATATAGCGGCACACAAAAAGGTCTAGATAGGTATCCATTGCATTAAGCGGCCTCGCTGAAAAATATGTATCCGCCTGCATGCAGAAACGAAAAATTAAAGCTACAATCAACTCAAAACATAATATTTTATGGCTCTGAATGAAACTCAGCCTAATACGTTGCCCGCTCGCCTTGTTTCAGCATTTACGTCTGGATGGGAAGATGGCATTAATTTTTTTGTCGCAATGCCAACTCGGGCGCGGCTTCACCTCAAATTTTGCTGAGTTTCATTTTGAGCCACTTAATATTTTGCCAGTGAGGAAAATTTTGCCAGTGAGGAAAAATCTGCGGGGAGAGAGATTTGGAGCAACGGTGCGAACGGTCTGGCTGATGGACTGAAGTCCCGCAGACCTTGCTTTACGGTCTGGCGCTGCAAGGACTTCATGGACGCTTGGTTTCCAATCACCCCAGGGTGAGATGTTGTCGGTGTAGTTGAGGCGGCGGGTGCTGGAGTTACCGAGGTCCAGGGGGGCAATGAAGTTTTTGGGTACCTTTACAGTGAGATACTACATGCGGGAACTTGCGCGGAGTGCTTCCGACAGCTACCTTGACGGCAATTCAGGCGCTACCCGGTGGTCGGGATGCTGCTGCCATTTTTCTCCTATGATGGGTCGTCGATGGTACGATCTGCGTCTGTCTGGGTCTGCTGATCACTATCGATCGTGATAGTATGCGGCAACAGAATCGTGCGTAAAATCATAAAAAAGAGGCCTAAAATGACATTTCGCGTATTAATCATCGGTGGCACGGGGCAGGTCGGAGCTGCGGTAGTGCGGGCGTTGGTTGCCGAGCCGTCCTGCGCCGAAGTGGTGATGGTCAATCGCAAGGCGATTCCTCTGACCGCTGATCCCCGCTTGCGACAGGTGATCTTGGATACAGCAGCTGCCCGGTTTTCTGTAGAAGTGACCAAGCTTGCGCCCTTTAAATCGATTTATGAGCGTGACGATATCAAAATGGCGGGAGGTTGCGCGGAATGTTTTGCCAAATGAGCATCAATAGACCGATTTCGTAAATTTCGCTCCCCCCCCCTTTTTTTCGAATAAGTTTGCGGCCTTTTCGCCTAAGATGATCCGTCCCGGGCTATCCGAGCTTGAAATCGATTATTTCTTTCTTTCGTTTACCATTTTTCTTAACGGAACAACTTTATCAGATGCATCTTGCGAAACCATTATAGCCCGTGTTGCCGACTCCATTACATCCCGTAAAGGATCAATCGACAGTCGTGCATACACCGCAGTTGATGCTTGGTGCTTATGACCAAGGACACGGCCAATGATTGGTAAACTCGCTCCTTGACCTGCCATCACGCTGCCTGTCGTCCTCCGCAAATCGTGTAGACGTACATCAAACAACCGCGCCCGTTTGAGTAAAGCGCACCACGCTTTTGTGGGCGTGGTGTAATGCCCTGTTTTGCTAATGTCAGACGGCAGGACGAACACGCTTAAGGCTTCAGCCTTGCGCCGTTTCAATATCTCGATGGCAGATTCGACCAAAGGCACGCGCATGATGTCGCCATTCTTGGAAACCTCGCCGGGGATAGTCCACACATTGAGGTTGAAGTCTACGTCCTTCCACATCATGCCCAAAACATTTGACCGTCTGGCTCCAGTCATCAGCGACAGCAGTATATAGTCCCTGAATACTGGTGGAGTCTCAACATCCTCCAGGGCATCAAGCAAACGTTTCAGTTCGTCTGGCTGGAGGAAACGTTCCCGAGACTGCTCCCTAAACGCCTTCACCATCAGGCATGGATTCGGAATCTCTGGTGCCATCTGGCTGAAAACTGTCTTCAGTAGGGCTAAGCTCCGATTTGCTGTTGAGCCTGATATGGTCACGCCCTCGGCCCCTTTCTGCTTCTGCTGAGTGGTCAAGCCGTGGTGCCAATGACGCACCTTGCCGGGATCAAACCATGATAATTTCTTCTTACCGAAAGGTGCTTCCATGTAATTCTGATAACGGCGGAAGTCTTCATCCCAGGTTCGCTTGTGCGGCTTAGCGAATTGTTCCAACCATCGGGTAAACAGTTCACTGAAAGCCATCTCTTCACGGATGGCGCGTCGTAGGACGTTGGGGTTATCGCCTAGGGCAAACTGCGCATTGATCTTCTCCGCCGCTTTCCGCACCTGCTCGATAGTAAGATCCGGCCACACACCAAGGGATACTCTGGAAGGTTTGCCTTGATGCCAGCGGTATACTTGAAAGGTTTTTCTCCCAGTGGTAGATACTCTGACGAGAAGATGGGAGGACTTGGTGTCATAGAACTCAAGGCGTTGCCCTTCTGCGGGCAAAGGAAGGCTGTCAATCGCTGCTTTGGTGAATGTGATTGTCTGCTTTGCCACGGCACGCGGACTCCTTTCCTGGGATATGTATGGGTTAGGTTATGGGTTAGGTATTTCCATCATCTTTCATCAAACATAGCATATCATTCAAGTGCTTAATAATCAAGGTTAATAGATCATGGTTAACTTGTATAATACACGGGAAACAGGCACTGAAAATCCGTGTGTCCCTGGTTCAAATCCTGGTCTCGGCACCAATAGTTTAGAGGGGTTACAGCTTTTTTGGCTGTGACCCCTTTTTTGTCTATGGTCCTCCTCTGGTCCAAGTGCATATTTTTTGCCCCGAACCAAATTCACAGGTTCAACTACCCTATATTGCTACTAAAGCGCAAAGCGCCTCGCCATTCTTCCTCTCGGTCCCTTATAGACTCTTGCAGTAAAGGGTTATCACCGAAACCAGCAATCCCCCCAGAGAGCCCTCAGCAGGGTTAACATAACTGCGATATGAACTCGTAGCCCAACCACGTTTTCCTGATAATTCCTGTCGCCTTCCGGTCAGCGTAAACAAGAGCAAAGCATAAATCCTCAGCGAACCTACGGCTTGTTTTTACCTGGTTAAACTTCAGCTGGTTGGTCTTGAATCTCATCATCCTTGCCCGGTGAAGATTTTACAATGACAGCATCTTTTAGAAAGAATCCGTGAGCCTAACCAAAAACATAGATAACCACTTTTGGGTTCAAGCAGGCTGTTTCGAAATAGCCGCATCTTGGCGGGCAAACCAGGAGGGATACCAACCGCAATTTTTTGGCTGAATATTTCACAAGGTCTATTTTCTTGTTGAATATTATACCAGACGCATACATATTGATCTCAGTTGAAAGGTTGCTGGAAATCTCATGAGATTTGACATGATAACATTACAAATTCAATGATTTCATCATGTTACCAAGGAACCTTTGATAATTTCTTGTAAAGAATTGAGCAAAAATTCGCTCCTCTACAATTTGTTGGATAGATACAAATTTATATAGATTTTCTATAATTTATTTCTCTATTGCCCCCTCTAGCTTTTCTTCTTTTTATAAAAATCACACAATAAAAGATCCTCAAGGCTTTGTGCATTATTAGGCAGACATTTTTGTCTCCTGACATTGGCAAATTTTAGAATCTATATTTTCGTTAAAAGAAAATTAATTTAATTAATATCAATTCCGATTTAAAAAAAAAAAATTACATGAAGAATATAATGGTTTTGATTATTTTATTATCGATATCAATATGCATGATAAAGGTAGGACTTGCAGAGCAAAATGCTATAACTAGAATGGTTGTAGACTCTATTATTTATAATACTGACAAATCCACATCAGCCAAGTTATGCTCTGAAAAAAATAACAATAGGTGGGCGAATGATAGATGCAAAACCAAAATGCAAAGTAATAGCTGACTTAGAGAAAAATAGATTAGTCATAACAATGGCTGGGCATGTTGATGAAAAATCTTAACCAAGCTATGCTCTGATGTTCGATCTTGCGTCACGGAACTTAAACAAAAGTTCGAAGTTATCATTGATCTTACTCAATGCAGCTTTATACATCTAGCCTGATTAACAATATATAAAAAAATTATTGACTGCCTTATACTGAATAAAGTTGGAGAAATGATTCGTATCATTGACGATGACAACATAAGCACCAGACAAATAAAAAGACTATCAGAAAAAGTTAACTGCTACAAACCGGTTTATGCAAAAAGCAATAAGGAAGCTCTTGATACTTTCAAGTATGTATTCAAAAGAAAAGAAATTAGATTTCAAATTCATAAATTAAAAATTGAGTATGAATCTCGTGGAAAAACAGGGATAGGAGTTATAGCTGATATTTCTGCAATGGGCTGTGCTGTTGAATCACATAATATTATTATGGCACCTCGCACAAAACCAGTAATAATTCTGAATTTTGACAATCACGAGACTATTCAATCTAAGTTTAGACTTAATTCTACTGTTGTACGATCAGATGAAAAGATGTTTGCCGTTAAGTTCTCTAACCTTGATCCCGAGCTTAAAGAACAATTATACAAGCGTCTTGCCTATGAAGTAACTCGCTCAGTGTACCTACCATAAAGAAGGGCAATACATAAACCCCCCGCCTACCTACGGCTCGTTTTCCTTGAAACAAACTCAGTGCTATTAGAACACCATTTTCGCAGAGCCATTGTATAGCCGCGTTCGGGCTATCCTCCAGACTACTTTACACTAAAACTTGGGCGTAAAAAAACCCCTTTATTGTGCGGATACAACCCGTTCAACAAAGGGGTGCTGCTCGGAAAGAGAGGATAAGCATTGATTTTGTGGTACTCTATTTTTAAATAATTTGCCAAATAATTATCCAAAGGCAGGTGGATAATCAATCACGGTTTATATTCACAACCTGGCCCGGTAAGAATTCAACAATGGCAGCACCTTTTTACAAGAATCCGTAATGCGTACCGAAACCATAGACAACCACCTTCGGGTTATTATCAATCCAGGTGAATACTACGCCTCAAGTGTTCCGGTAACCATTTCCACATTACTGGGCTCATGTGTATCAGCTTGCCTTTTTGATCCGGTAAACAAAGTAATGGGGATGAACCATTTTATGTTGAGCTATAAAAGGTATTCTCTCGACATGCCGATGACCCATACAGAGGCCGGGAGGTATGGCGTTAATTCAATGGAGTTGCTCATCAACGAAATGCTCAAACTGGGGGCAGAAAAACGCTATTTAAAAGCGAAGGCCTTTGGTGGAGGTACGATTTTTGACCGCGATTCGGAAACAAGCAATTTCAAATGCGTTGGCGAGGTAAACAGCAGATTTATCCGAGAATTCCTGGGTTTTGAAAGAATACCACTGATGGCTGAAAATCTGGGAGGGAAAGAAGGGAGGGTTATCCATTTTTCCTATGGTGATTTTGCGGTGTATGTGCGCCGGATAAAGGATGCAGACAAAACAAAATGCTTAGCAGCGCGGGATAGAAATTGCTGGTTGCATGCTATTGAGCAGCAGAAACAGGCTGGAGTGATAAATGATGTCGAATTGTGGGATTGAGGCGCGGACAAGGATATTCTTTTAATCTCAACCAGAGTAGTTGATCATATCATATCATCATTAACAAATTTACAGTTAAATTAATTAATTATATTATTAACTATCAAATATACAAAAATAGAGCAGATAGTAAAAATGAAACTCAACCCCATAGACTTGAAAAATCTTTTTGCAACCGTAACGTTTAAACTAAAAGAAAAGTTTAAATAAAAAATTACCAATGGAATTGCCATAAATGCGAGAATGTTGAATCCACTGATGCTAGTTTTCAATGCTTCCTTTTCAGTGAGCGCAATGAACATCCATAAAATTAACAGCCCATAAGGTAAACGATTAGCGCAGAAGAGGAATGTTTCTAGCTTCCCAGTGGGGAGGCCGGTTAACATTCTTTGCTCCATTATCGTTGGTAATTTTTTCAAAAAATTGCATACGTCAACCGGTACGTTGCTTGATTTTGAGTTAATTTTCACCTTAGTTTTTCGTGTTCAATCGCGCCATGAGTTGGACATGCACAAATATATCCATAACCAAAATGAACCCGATAAGGACATTGCTTGTTTAGGTCCGGTGTAAAGGACAATAAATTTTCACCATAAGAACCATCCATCTTGCACAATGGCTTATCTCTCAATTGACCAGATTTAACACATGAATGGTCATGGGCGCATTTTGTAGTTTTTTCCAAAATCTCTTCAGGTACTTTGTAGTGCATCAAGCTCATCCTTAGGTTCAGTCTATAACCTTTCAAGATACCACAAATCATAAAAACAGCAGACCATTTAACATAAATAATTATTCCCAGCAAGCACTCAACTGCCTAATAATCCAAATTTAACAAGTTTTAACCACAATGTGGCATAAGGCTTTATGTTTTTCGTTAAATACTCGACCCTTTTGCACCTGTTAATAACATGCTCAATCTCGGGGCAGAAAAACGCCATTTAAAAACGAAGGCCTTTGGTGGAGGTACGTTTTTTGACCGCGATTCGGAAACAAGCAATTTCAAATGCGTTGGCGAGGTAAACAGCAGATTTATACGAGAATTCCTGGGTTTTGAAAGAATACCGCTGATGGCAGAAAATCTGGGAGGGAAAGAAGGGAGGGTTATCCATTTCTCCTATGGTGATTTTGCGGTGTATGTGCGCCGGATAAAGGATGCAGACAAAACAAAATGCTAAGCGGCGCGGGATAGAAATTGCTGGTTACATGCTATTGAGTAGCAGAAACAGGCTGGAGTGATAAATGATGTCGAATTGTGGGATTGAGGCAAGGATCAGTGCATTCATTCAATCTCAACAATTGTAGTTGATCATCGCGACACAACTAGCTCACTATCAATATAAATTTCATACTTATTATATATTTAATTTTTACCCATAGTTATTTCCATTTCAATCTGCCAATATGAATAGATGTAGTACATTACCAATGGCCCCCCAATGGAGCCGCCCACACGATTGTGTGACCACACGTACAACGAAAGGAGTAACTGCAATGGCTGAAGGCACTGTAAAATGGTTTAACGATTCTAAAGGATTTGGTTTTATTGAACAAGATGGCGGAAAGGATGTGTTTGTGCATCATTCAGCAATTATGGCAGAGGGTTTCAAATCCCTTCAAGAGGGAGACCGAGTAAGTTTCAAAGTTGTCGATGGTCAAAAAGGTCCGGCAGCTGCAAATGTTATTAAACTATAATAATAACAAATAGATAATCTATTTCACGCAGAGCTGAAGCCTATAAATAACGCCAACCACCTTAAATAAAAATTATAAAGCCATAGAAAACGCGGCAGCGCTTTCCATGGCTTTTTTTATTCTAAGATGAAGAACAACTATCATCAGAGAGAACCCAGCAATTCATTGGAATATCTCTCGATAAATTATTCCTCGAAGTCTGATAGATTGTAGAAAGATTCAGGAAAGAATCTTACACAACTGCGGCGCGCTCATGCTCAGACAGTTGTTCCAGTAGACTTGGAATGCTCCGGTTGTTATCAAACTTATCGTTGTTACGTTCACCTTCCATTGTGCAAACAAATTTCAGCCCTTCTTTATCATTAACAACAACTTGGCGCTCATAAGTGTTCATGACAACCTCCCAGGCAGATTGACTACCACCGCTCAGTTCCGGGAATTTCAGCTACAACTGCAAGTTTTACCGAAGAATCTCGTGCAACTCCTTCGCTCATGCTTCGATAATTCCTCAAATTTACGAGGAACTTTTCGGTCCCTATTCTGTCCGAAAAAAAAACTCTTTTAACTTGTGATCAAGGCTGCAGATGAAGGCCTTACCTTCTGCACCATTAACCACAACCAGGTCTTCTAATCTATTCATGATGGTCTCCTCGGGGGCTACTTTCCATTGGCACAATTCTGCAAGTGGAAGGCTAAACAATGTGCAATTACCACCACTCAACGCCAAGGACCTCATCTACATCTCGGCAACTGACGCGCTCACACATTGATAACTCCTCAAGCTTATGAGGAATTCCCCTATTATCATTCAAGGTTTCATTGCACTCGCTATTCAGCGTGCATAAAAAATCCTTTCCTTCTTTATCCTTAACCCAGACTAGGCTTTCTTCAAATCCACTCATGGCAACCTCCCCTGGGGTTATAAATCATAAGTACCGACAGCCTCATCTACCTCCAGGCAACTATTACGCTCGTGTTCTGACAAATCCTCCAAATTTTTGGGAGCCTCTCGTTCATTGTCCCATGTGCAAGTAAGCTCGCTGCCCACCTGCAGGAAGCGGCTTCTGGTAGCCTCAACTTTGTTAATGGTAGCAGAAATGTCATGCTTGGCATTTGTACCTTTAGGCAACCGGTCCCTAGTTTTTTCCGCCTTTCTAGCCAATAGAATTCTCAGCGGTCTGTCCGAGGCAATGGCCGATGGCGCCGATGAAGCTCTAGCCTACGATACGCTGGAGGGACGGGGGATTACCAGTGACTGGCCCAGAGTACTAGATGTGCAGCTGCGACTGCAAAATTTCAGTTATATTTTCGCCATGACTCTGGGTGCAGCTATCTATGATCCGGGTATGATCAACCGGTTTCTTAGCTGGCTTGGCTTATCCATATCGGTGACCCAACAGATGAGCATGCGCTATCCGATTTATCTCACACTCCTCCTCAGCCTGCTCGGAGTCGCTGTAACTCTTAAGATGCGTGATCCTGAACATGGAACTGATCAGAAATATCTGCACTCCCAAGCCGCCTCCCTCAAAGATACGTTACGCCTTACCCTACAAGCTGGAAACTGGATTTTCAAAACCCCCTTAGCATTGGCGATCATTCTCTTTGCCATGACCTTTGATCATGTCCTGCGGATGACAGTCACCCTCACTAGTCAGTATTATCGAATCATTGATTTGCCAGAGGCTAGCTTTGGTTTTATCGGATCATCTATTGCAGCTTTGGGTCTCCTTGTACCGCGACTAGCCCACATAATGATTAAAAAATTTTCCCCTGGAAAAAATGTCGTTATACTTGGCTTACTGATGATAACAACGTTGTTTCTTCTGGCTTTGTTTGTCCCCTACCTGGGGTTGATTCCAATGATGGTTGTCTTTATTGGCCTGATGCTGACAAGTTTTTTAACCAGTCATTACCTCAATGAAATCACTGAGTCGCATCAGCGAGCAACTGTTCTCAGTTTCAAAGGATTGGCTTTCAACGCCGCCTACGGAGTTATCGGTATTGTCTATGCCGTTCTTGTTCAGCAGCTTCGACATAGGCAAATGGTTGGTCATCCCGACTGGTCACAACAGTTGATAGCCGATGAAGTTTTTAGAAAATCTCAATTCTATTTCCCCTGGTATTTGACTGCAATTCTAATATTCGTTTCGCTGCTCTGCCTACCACGGCTGTATCGTCGACATTGATGGATAATAGTGACTACCCTCGATTCCAATCGGCCCACAATCGAACGTTCTTTTGATATTCCCGTGTGGTCATCCTTTCTCACGACGACGACGCATCAATCGGCACCAGTACTAGGGCTCTTCTGATAGGAACATTCAGCAACTATATCAATTCACTGAGATTACAAATAGAGATCTGTTACTTTCATCGCCTGAGCGTTATCACAAGAAATGTGAAGTACAGTACCCCGTTAATCAATAGTGCCCAGATCGGTAACCCTCGGATTTGCGAGTTAATGCGAAGCCATGCAGCCGCTATTAGTGTGACCAAAACCCCACTCAAAACTTCGATTCGGGGTTGCCACGGCGTAAGCATGATGCCAATGGCCGGGAGCAACGTGCCTTGAAACACCATCGCGCCCGTTATGTTGCCGAATGCAAGCGTGTCTTTCCCGCGTCGAATCCAGAGAATACTGTTCACCTTTTCTGGAAGTTCGGTTGCTATGGGGATGATCAGTAGTGACAACAAGAGTGCTGAAATACCAAGCAAATGCGATACGCCCTCAACCCCAACAATGAAACCCTTAGCACCAAACACAAGCAGGACGAGTCCGCTACCCAATTGAATCATAATGGTGATCAAGGTTGTCGGTAGGCCAAGTCTGGTAAAAAACATCTTCCCGTCTGCCTCCATACCGTGACCATCTTCAACCAACTGCTCCGAAGCACGAAGGGTCAGCGCAATGTAAACAAAATAGGTCAGCACAAGCATGAAACTGAGCAAACATCTAATGTATCGTGCATTTTGAGGTACATACATGGCCACAGCCGCAAGCGTGAATGCGAAGAGGAAAAAATTTAAGTCGCGCCGAAAGCCTTTTCGTTCCGGGTTGACATGCCCCATTGATCCCCGTCGTGGCAGTACCGCGAGGGCCATCAAGCAGGTCGATAAAGTTGACAGCATCAAAGGAGCACCGAGAATTGCACCCGCACTGATCTCCTCATTTATGTGGCTATCGGTAATGCCAACAAACAACGCAATAAGCGGAACCATCGTTTCCGGAAGCGCCGTACCAATAGCGGCGAACAAAGATCCGGTCACCCCTTCGGAAATCTGGAGCCTATCTCCTAGATGCTCCAGTGCATTGGTGAATAACTCTGAAGCGGCGAGGATGACAAAGAGCATAACAATCAATTGAAAGACGAAATTAGTCACAGCTTTGCCCCAAAGATACTTGGTAATGGGAAATGACTAATTCGCCAACAATATGACGAGAATGCTGATTAAGATAAAGAGAGGTCGGCTTGCAAAAATTCGAAATGTAAACAGGCGAGATATTGTTGATTTCGTCGCCAATTTCGGCGAGAAAAACGATGACCGTTGAACTGGAGAAAACTTCCATGCGTACTCCTTGGCCGGACTAAATACGAATGACCACATCACTTCCCCGGCCAGTCCGAAGGAGATATGATCAAAGGTCTTGCCAAGCTAAGCCACGTACCAATGGCACGTGGCTCAACCTCTTTTTGGCCTTCGTTTTACCAAGTTCTGGCCAATCAAATTCTAAAATTCGAGAAATACTACTAAAATTAATTCTAACTCTTCTTATCCCTCAATCAAGTTGCCAACTGGCTCCACTACGATTTTCCGGTGTTGAAAATGAAAATATCACAAGCCTCCCACTCTCGTTTCAAAGCCTTGGGATTTCAATATCACCGATTAAAGTGACGATACAAATATTATTTTGAGGTTAAAATCAGCAGCCAATGAAATAATTTTAGAAAATGTCGTTTACTAATTGGAGGGTGTTATCTGAAGTTAACTTTAACTGCAACAGTGTGGTCGTATACTGTATCAGCAACACCTTAAAAGCCACTGTTGCAATCGCTCAAGGCGCCTGCAACAGTGCTGTGTATCGTATATTTCAACTCTATATTTTATAGATATATTATCCGCAGCAATGTTAAAATATTATCATTGATTTTAATAAACAAAGAATGTTAACGTTGCTTACCAAGCAATACATGACTCTGTCCGGTTTCCATTGGTTTTCACCTATCGGAATACGGATTATAGCTTCTCTCCAAATGGTATATTTTTTTGCCAGTAGTATACTGGATAAACAGGACAATCATTCATATTGGCGACAGCACATATAAATGCGTGGTAACCTTTACATTCGCTTCAACTCTGCAGTAATATTAAAACAAACATGGTATATGTATGAGTTGTATCAAACAATTAAATTAAACAAAACTCATGGAGTCGCAAATGAGCAAAACACTTGTAGAAATGACCGCCGAAATCGTCCAATCACAAATTAGCAGCAAACAGATGACCACCGATGAAATTAAAGTGGCCCTGAACGATACCTTTCAGGCTCTTAAATCACTTCAAGATGCCGAAGCAGGTGGGGTGATAGAGACAGAAACGGAAGTAACAACCTCAGTGATCGACCCTAAGAAATCTATCCAGAAAAATAAGATCGTCTGCATTGAATGTGGCCAGGAATTCAAGATGTTGTCGCCCAAACACCTAACATCTCATGGCCTTAATTCAAAAGAATACCGCAAGAAGCATGGGTTGTCATCTCGCCAGCCACTTTGTGCCAAAGCACTTTCAGAGAAGCGGTCCCGGTCTGGTAAAGAAAGGGGTTTACCGGCAAACCTTCGCACCGCTATCGAGGCCAGAACGAAGAAAAAGCCCACTGAAAAATAAATCTGAATCTAGCGAGGAGATGAAATATGTCCCTTACGAAAGCCGACTTAGTTCAGCAGATCTACCAAACTCACCCCAATTTAACAAAATCACAGTGTTCTGATTCTGTTGAGAATTTTTTATCGATATCCAAATCATCAATGATAGCAGGAAAAAGTTTGTTGCTCAGTGGATTTGGAAAATTCAACATCAAGGATAAAAACCCTCGTCTTGCTCGTAACCTTAAAACAGGCAGCGTAATAATGCTTGATGCGAGGCGTGTGGTAACCTTCAAGCCAGCAGGAGTTCTGCGATCACGCATCAATTCTGATTGAGTGCTAAGCGCAGGCATTCCAGAAGTGCCGGGAATCCGTATTATCAATTTCAAAAAGGACATACAGATGGCTATCATTACAATCTCAAGAGGATCTTCCAGTCATGGCAAAGAAGTCGCCGAAAAAGTTGCCCAACGGCTAGGTTAATCTACCTGTCTTGATCCGCCGAGATTAGTCGAGGCCTCGCAAAGGCTACCGCAACCAACCTGCATCAACGGGTAAGTTGACCTTGAAAACACGCTTTGGCGGGCTGTAATCCCTAGTAAAGGGATATTGTCCCAATCAAATTATCTTTTTTCATAAACAGTGTCGTAAAAAAACGAGAGAAGTTTGTGGTCTGAAATCAAAGATGTATAAAGTCGATCAATATATCCAGCATATTCAAAATCAAGATCAATAAATTCGACTCCCGTTGTGTGCTGCTCTTTTGTTTTGTGAATATGCCTAACTATACCTTTGGAAATGATCCGTTCTGGGCCAAGGTAAAAACTAACCTTTAAGGGTAACTCTGCTTCAAGCAAAATGGGTAAATTTATAGCCAACCCACCCACGCTAACATCTAATAACTGACCAGTGTAGATTTGCTTGACCGTTGCAACTTTTACAAGAGTTTCGCTCACCGTAAAGAGTTTAGGGATGTTCTCATTTCTTATGCGCACGAAGGCTCTTTTACCTAAAGGAGTAATAGGTTTACAATCCCGATCTAAACCGACACTCTCCAGCGAAGGGATATCATCCCAATTAATTATCTTTTTCATAAATAGTTATCGTAAAAATAGAGGAAAAAATAGTTTCACACCCAAACCTTAGATTCTCTTTCCATAATTTCTTCAATAGCGTTTTTAGCTAAAAAGACTGCTAAGTGTTAGTTTTACCGATGCAGATGCTACGCCGGGAACTTTCAATGCTTGAATTGAATTTTGATATCTTCATCAATTGTCGTCCCCGTATACGATGAAACCCTAGCGGTTATCTCCACAGAATTTCCCTCTGCAACAACTTCACAGCTGGGGCAATCGTTTATGAGCGTGGTTTTTACCCTGGCAGCAAGAGCCAGATTCTCAATACGTTGTTGCGATTCCGGCGTAGCTTTGAATTGAGGCTGTTCTACCGCTGCGTAGATAAGATCTACCGCATTGTCCACCGTCAGTTTATTAATATGGATTGCCAGATCATAGAGAGCGAGGTCAGTTGTATCTACTCCATAGAACTGTAGGCTCCAGGATTTACGATCTTGATCATCTTTCTTCAGATAATCAGCGGCGTTGTCTCGGCTTAGATTCTCTTTTTCCATCAAGTAGGCAATGCGATCGTCCATATTCGCCAAAATGCGGACCTTTAAAAGGTGCGAGACATTTTTAGCGAAAAAATGGCCGGCCAGTCCGTGGTAGACCACATTGTCATTTTTAAAATGATCAAGAATTTCTGCAGCCACATAGGCAATATATTTCTGTTTTTCGTTGGTAAACCGCTGGAAAATCGTGGGTGCGTCATGGATCGCCTTGTCCAGCCTAGCCTGAGATATCTGGAATTCTTTAGATGCTTCGAGGATGACCTCGCGAGACAGGGTGCTATACCCATGTTGATGTCCCAGCACGGCATTCGAAGCATCTTGAATTCGTTTTTCTGAGTAAATTAGGTCGAGATAGGTCTTGGAAAACGCAGGAGGCGCCTTTTTTAACTTTTAAACATTCTATAGACTGCCCCCGTATAATAATAGTTTACGCCGATTAAACAGACGCAGATCGGCAACCATTCCGATTGAACCACAGATATCCCCGACGGGGAAACCCCATACATCCAGCCCACGGCTGTTTTTATCAGTCCGAACACGGATTCCACGGTTTGGCCCCAGAGTTTAAAGACCTTGCAACCCACTTCCGTGCTGGTTTGCTGTGCCATCCGCTGCGACTACATCCCTCGAGAATATCCCGCAAGGAGGGATTCTCTCCTGATAAGCCTAATCATCTTTTAACTATCGGGCGGTCGCAATCAGCTACTCCCTGCTTCTCCAATTTTCTGCCACATCAAGCTCGTCGTGCCAGTGGACAACATCTGCCGCCAGAACAGCTGGTTAGCCTTTGGTCTAAGCCGCCGCAAGCATCTGTCATGCTTCCAACAATGGGCTCTCATTGATGAAACGTCGTTATTAGCCTGGTGTTCTTTTCATGTTTAGGTAGTCCGGTCAGCATTCCCCTTGCGACCATTGTTGATTACCTGTTCAGACCCCGCCGGATTGCGAACACTTGGTGGCAGTGAGAACATTGCTACAATCATGCGATTCGATACATGAGGCCCTCATGGAACTACTGGGAACAACACTTAAACCAATTCCTGTACCTTGCCGGTTTTCCATTCAAGTAAGGTTCTTCCTGCATCTTCATATCGACTTAATTATATATGAAGCAGCATTGGTCTGAATTTTATCAGAACAGCAATTTTAATCACCTTGCAATGTTCTGTTTTCCTTGACAGGAGGTGCCAGGGAGGTGTACATAAAATACCGACTGAGCACTCAGTCTTGTTTTGGGATTTGCTCCCGTTTTGCCGTGGGACGGCAGCTGGTAGGGGTTTTTATCAAAAAAAGAACCTCTAATTTCGGAGGCAGTTCTTTAAGCGGTTCTTGATCTTTCAAGTTTACCGACTTCGCCGTGGTCACTGACTTATACCGCAAAACTATTATGACCAAGAAAGACTCCATCCTTCAAGCCGCCACCTTCCTTTTTGCACGGAAAGGATACAAAGATACCGCCATGGCAGAACTATCAAAAATGACCGGCGCGGCGGAAGGCACCATTTTTTACCATTTCAAAAACAAACAGGAGATTTTTCTCGCTATTCTAAGAAACCTGAAAGATGACATCCTGCCCGAGTTTGAACGCTATCGAAAAGTTGAGACCGAAAAGACCGGCCTCGACATGGTGGAAGAATCCATCTCGTTTTATCTGTACATGACCAAAGCCAGAGAAAATCTTTTCTCCATCCTCCATCAGCGCTACCCCTACGAACTGGCGGAGAGCAACCCGGAGTGCCGGGACATCCTCGAGGCGATCTACAACTGTTTTGTAGATATCTTTGAAAACGCTATCACCAGTGGCCAAAACGACGGTTCCATCGGGGATATCCCAACGAGGAAATCAGCTTTGATTGTGTTTTCGATGGTCGACAGCATGGTCCGCTTCCGGATGAACAATCTCTACGATGTCGATGCGCTCTACAACGAGTTGATCGAATCCTGTCGGCGGATGCTGGAAAATCGCAACCCCTAATGAGCACAGAATACAAAGCTAGATATCAAGAAGCTTGATCTACAATAACCATCGAATAATCTGAGGTGAGACGAACAGCATGATTAAACGCATTTTCCCTTTTCTCAACTGGTTTTCCGGTTACAACATGAACTTCTTCAAGGCGGATGGCATAGCCGGCCTAACCGTTGCCCTGGTGTTGATTCCCCAGTCCATGGCCTATGCGCAGCTTGCTGGATTACCTCCTTATTTTGGACTCTACGCCGCATTCCTTCCTCCAATTGTTGGCTCGCTCTTCGGTTCGAGCAGGCAGTTAGCTACCGGTCCTGTGGCGGTTGTCTCACTGATGACCTCGGCCTCTTTGGCACCGTTGGCCACCGCAGGCGGCGAGGGCTATATCGCCTACGCGATTCTCCTGTCGCTGATGGTCGGCGTGTTCCAACTCAGCCTCGGCCTCCTACGGCTTGGCCTAGTGGTTAATTTCCTCTCCCATCCGGTTGTAAACGGTTTTACCAACGCTGCAGCCATCATCATTGCTACCTCCCAGCTTTCCAAGATGTTCGGGGTTAATGTCGACGGCGCCCCCCATCATTATGAAACAGTCATGCTAACGATTAAGGCCGCTATCCATTACACTCATTGGCCCACCTTCTTCATCGGAGCCTTTGCCATAGCGATAATGGTCGGCTTGAAACGGATAGCCCCCAAAGTGCCCAACGTCCTGGTGGCTGTCGTCATCACTACGCTAATATCCTGGCTGATTGGCTTTGAACATGACACCACTACCGACAGCAAATCAATTCAATCGCCAGCCACCCTGCAGTTGCTCAAAGCCTTCAATGATGTCACTAGTGGGATGAAACCGCTGGCCGAAGAACGGACCAAAACTACTCAACTCGTTGAAGAGGCCAAAAAGACGCATGATCATATGGCCTTGCTTGAAGCACAACATAAAGAGCAGGTCATCCTATTCCAGATTGAAGACCTCAAGGAAAAAGCCCACCTTAACCGGGAAGAGCTTAGAAAATTATTATTTAAAGCAGCTATTCAGCCAGATAACACCATTCTCTATTACCTGGCCGACCAATTGCCACCAGATGCAAAAACCGATGGCCGTACTTGGCGTTTCCAGGTGGGAAGCAGGGCACTTAAACTCGACAAGCTGCCAATGAACGGCGGCGGCGAGGTGGTCGGCGTCGTGCCTAAAGGTCTCCCCGCCTTTACCATTCCCCACTTTGACTTAAATGTCCTGATACACCTGTTTCCCTATGCCGCCATCATCTCCCTACTGGGATTCATGGAGGCCATTTCCATTGCGAAGGCAATTGCCAGCAAGACTGGGCAGCGCCTTGATCCCAATCAGGAACTCATTGGACAGGGGTTGGCCAACATCATTGGTTCGATCAGTAAAAGCTACCCGGCCTCTGGCTCCTTTTCACGGTCTGCGGTTAACCTACAGGCGGGCGCCATCACCGGCATGGCGAGTGTCTTTACCAGTCTGGCTGTAGTCATCGCCTTGATGTTTTTTACCCCACTGCTTTACCACCTGCCGCAATCGGTACTGGCTGCGGTCATCATGATGGCTGTCGTCGGACTGATCAACATCTCCGGTTTTGTCCATGCCTGGCGTGCGCAATGGTATGATGGCGTTATCTCTATTCTTGCGTTCCTCTCCACCCTCTGGTTTGCGCCCCATCTCGACAAGGGCATCATGTTGGGCGTGGTGCTCTGCCTAATGGTTTTCCTCTATAAAAACATGCGGCCAGTGGTCACTTCCCTCTCCCGGGACCAAAGCATGACGTTGCGCTGTGCGCTCAGTCTCGGCCTCAAAGAATGTAAATACCTTTCGATTATCCGCTTCGAAGGACCGCTATTCTTTGCCAATGCCAGCTACTTGGAGGATAAAATTTCCGATCTGATGCTGTGCAAGCTTACTCTCCGCCATATCCTCATTGTCGCCAACGGCATCAATGACATTGACGCCTCCGGGGAAGAAACACTCTCCCTGCTGGTCGACCGGGTCCGCAGTGCCGGTCTCGACATCTCTTTCAGCGGCATCAATGAGACCGTCATGCGAGTCCTGGACCGGACGCACCTTTTTAACAAAATCGGTGCGGAGCATGTTTTTACAACCATGGAAAGCGCCATTGATAAGATACACCCATTGATCCATGCGGAAGATGAACTCGAGGCTTGCCCCTTGAAAGTGTCCAAATCCGCATCACTCCAGATCATTCACCCTTGAGAGAGGATCCCATGTCAGTGATTACCGTATTTAACGCACTTTATTGTAATGAAGATTTGATTGTTCAACAGTTGGTTAAAAAAACAGGTTACCGACTGGTTAATGACAACGAGGTTGTGGCCCGTGCGAGCAAACTGTCCGGAATCTCCGCGGAAAGGATGACCCGGGCGTTTACCGCTAAGACCTCGCTATTCAACCCTTTTACCCACGAAAAAGAACGCTCCATCGTTTACCTGCGACTGGCAGTCGCCGAGTTATTAGACCAGGGGCAACTGGTGATCACAGGATTCTCCAGTCATCTGGTGCCGGCCATCATCTCCCATGTCCTGCGGGTTTGCCTGATTGCGGAAATGAACAGCCGGATCAATCTGGCCCAGTCACCTCCCTCTCCGGAAAAAGATCCTATTAAAGCGATCCACAAAAGTGACGAGGACAGGGTAGCATGGACCACCCTACTCCTCCATAACTCTGATCCTTGGCATCCGTCCCTGTACGACATTGTCATTCCCACCGACAAGACAACCGTGGATGAGAGCGTCCAACTGATTATCAACAGCCTTCAAGCCGAGGCCCTCATCCCCACCGAGGCCTCCCAGGCCGCCATTGCCGATTTCCAGCTTCAGGCCAAAGTGCTGGTGACGCTTTCCCAGGAAGGACATGAGGTTGGGGTCAGCGTTAACAATGGCGCCGTAGCTTTGACCATAGAAAAAAACGTATTAATGTTGAGTCGGCTCGAGCAGGAACTGCAAGAGATCGTTTCCAAGGTAAAGGGGGTCAAATCCGTGACCACCCAGGTAGGCAAGAACTTTCATCAGGCGGATATTTACCGAAAAATCGATTTCCAAACGCCTGCACGCGTCCTGCTGGTGGATGACGAGCGAGAATTTGTCCAAACCCTGTCGGAGAGGTTACTGCTGCGGGATATGGGCTCAGCGATGGCCTATGATGGAGAATCTGCACTGCAGATGCTGAGCGAAGACGAACCCGAGGTCATGATTCTCGATCTGAAAATGCCAGGTATTGACGGCATGGAAGTTTTACGGCGGGTCAAGGAGACCCAGCCTGAGATCGAAGTGATTATCCTCACCGGGCACGGCAATGAAACCGACAAGGAAATCTGCATGCAGCTAGGGGCTTTTGCTTACCTGCAAAAACCGGTCGACATCGACATTCTCAGCGAAACCATGAAAAAAGCTAATGATAATATCCAGTTGCGGAAGAAGAAAAAAAACGCCTAAGGAGGCGGACGAAAACATCATCCCGACCATATGATGATGTCCGCATGATGGGACGGATAAGCGCGGGGAACAGTTCCCCGCGCCACAAGATCTGACAGCGAGTGTGCGAATGGTGATTCCTAGCAATCCCAATACGTTCAATGTCGACAATCCCACTTGCAGGAGGAAATCATGATGTTTTTTAAACCCAGATTTCTTGATTATCACAATCAAGCATCCGGTATCTATAAATCGCTTTTCAATTTCAAACTGCTCTGGGTACGATCCATTGTCAGCATCCTTGCCGTAGCACTCCTTCCTTTGTTGGTTTTGGCGGCTGTTGATTATAATATCAGCAAACAAGCCGTAGAGTCCGAGATACTCCTGCGGACATCTCGCCTTGTTTCTAATGCGCGACGCACCCTGACCTCTTATCTGGATGAACGGAAATTCGCCCTTAATTTCCTTATCCTCGATAACACCTACGACCAATTGCTCGACGAACAGCAGCTAAAACTACTACTCGAGAATCTCAAAAGTGGGCTGGGAGAATGGTCTGAACTGGGGGTGATTGACCATACCGGCATTCTGCGTAATTACGCCGGGCCCTATCAGTTGAAAGGTATGAATTACAGCGAGCAGGACTGGTATAAAAAACTCACCTACACAGATTTGGAATCATACCATGATAACATCTCGATGCGTACCAACATCAGTGATGTCTTTCTTGGCTTTAGGAATATGCCCCATTTGGTCATCTCTGTTATCCACGGCAACCCCACAGGAAACAATTGGTCTCATTATATCCTTCGGGCAAGCCTCGACATAGAACACCTTAGTAACATCCTGTCTCAACTCGAGGTCAGTGGCGAAGGGGATGCCTTCCTTATCAACCATGAGGGGGTAATCCAGACCCCATCGCGCCACTATGGGGGTGTCCTGGAAAGATTCCCCCTCGCCGTGCCTGCGTTTTCCGAACGAACTCAAGTCGTCGAAAATCTCGACCATCTTGGGCATCAGGTCGTTATCGGTTACGCGTATATCACGGGCACACCATTTATCCTGATTGTTATCAAACAGAAACAAGAGCTCATGAAAACCTGGTATGCAACCGGCAGTAAGATCCTGATATTTCTGGTCGGCTCCATACTAATTATTGTGGGGGTCGTTTTCGGCATTTCTACCTATCTGGTCAACAGTATTTACCAGGCTGATCAGAAACGGGTCGCGACCCTGCATCAGGTTGAATACGCCAACAAGATGGCCTCCATAGGCCGACTGTCGGCGGGCGTGGCCCACGAGATCAACAACCCCCTGGCAATCATCAACGAAAAAGCAGGGTTGATCAAAGATCTCTTCACTTTTCGTCAGGAATACGCCTCTGATTCCCGGCTTATCGGCCTGATTGATTCCATTACCAACTCGGTGGAACGTTGCGCGACCATCACCCGGCAGTTGCTCAATTTTGCGAGAAACATCCAGGTTAGCATCCAGAAAGTCAACCTGCAGCAGATCGTAGCCGATGTCCTTGAGTTCCAGGCCAAGGAGGCCGGCTATCGCAGCATCACCATCAAAGTGGATATTCCCGATGAAATCCCCGAATTTGTCAGTGACCGGGGCAAGTTGCAGCAAATCTTAATTAACTTGGTCAACAACGCCCTTGCCGCCATGAAGGACGGCGGTACGCTCGAAATCAAAAGTCACTTGGACGACGAAGGAAGGACTCTGGTCACCACCGTCAGCGATAATGGCTGCGGCATCCCTCAGGAGAACATAGATAAGATTTTTGAACCTTTTTTCACAACCAAAAGTGGAAGTGGCGGCACCGGCCTGGGGTTATCAATCACTTATGGTCTGGTCAAAGAAATTGGCGGCACAATCAACATCGAAAGCATTGTTGATAAAGGAACGACCTTTATCATATCCTTGCCGCTTGAAGTTAACAAAGGAGAACTCGATGCGCGTATTATTGGTTGATGATGAGGAAGAATTGGTTTCGACCCTTGCAGAACGCCTTGAGATGAGAGGAATCACAGCCTCATGGGTAACCGATCATCGAAGCGCACTTGATATCGTTGAACAGGAACCTTTCGATATTGCCTTGCTCGATGTCCGGTTACCGGAAATGAATGGGCTGGAACTGAAACGGCTGTTGGAGGCGAAACGTCCGGGAATGAAGTTCATCTTTCTCACCGGACATGGCTCTGAAGAGGATTTCATGGCCTGCTCTGCAGAAAGCGGCAAGGGATACTACCTGATCAAGCCGGTGCAGATCGATGTACTCATGGCCAAACTCAACGAAATCTATCAACAGTAAGGAGTGCACCCATGATCAGGTTTCAAGGTACTGCTAATACCTTAGGGTTACTGTTTTGCGGGACTATGACAGCATCAATGTCTCATGAAATTAAGAACGCGCTGGCAATTGTTAATGAAAATGCCGGGTTACTGGAGGACTTGCTCCTGCTTTCGGAAAAAGGACGTCCTTTAAATCCCGAACGACTTAAAACTTTGGCCGCCGATATCCACCGCCAGGTGCAACGTGCCGATGGTATTGTCAGCAAATTAAATCGCTTCGCCCATAGCGCCGGTCAACCGGTTGTCACCACAGACACCAATGAAATATTCGAATTCACGGCGGCGCTTGCGGCCCGCCTAGCAACCATGAAAGGGGTTACCATCACGGTTGCATCGGGGCAGACAATCCAGATACAGACGCGCCCTTTTATTGTCGAGAACTTGCTCTGGACCTGCATAGAAAATTTCTTTTTGGTGAGTACAGGCACTCAAACTATACAACTGATGGCGGAAGACATTGACAGTCATATCGGTATTGTTTTGCAGTTTGATCAAGGCATTCTGGTCGAAGAAATCGGTAAACAGATCACCCATAAAGGGCAACCGTTGATGATTGCGCTACAGGCTTCGCTAACTATAGATGCTCAACGTCATTTGGTACGATTGACGCTCCCAAAAAAATTCGAAGAATGACCGCCTCGATAACATGAGGGGTCACGAAAAATAGAAAGGAGGACGCGATGTCCGTAAGGGTGTTATTGATTGACGATGATCAAGATTTTCTCGGTATTCTATCAGAACGTTTGGTGATTCGCGACTTTGAAGTGACAACAGTATCCTCGGCCCTCGACGCTTTTGCTCTTGTTGAAAACGAACCGTATGACGCAGTGATACTCGATTTACAGATGCCGGAGATGGATGGTTTGCAGGTATTGGAACGATTCAAAGTCATCAAGCCCCATCTTCAAATAATCCTCCTCACCGGACACGCCACCGTGGCCAAAGGCGTACAGGCAATGAAATTGGGAGCAACTGATGTTCTTGAAAAACCGGTAGATATCCGGATATTGACAGAAAAGCTCAAAAAAATACAACAGGTACAAAAAATACCTAGAAAAGGAGCCCTGGGTAAGCAAGCCACCCTTACTTCTCCAATTTTAGAACAGAGCGGAATCATCTCGCGACTCATCCAGATTTTCTTGAAACCATTCAGGAAGCCTTGATGGCATCGATTCAAACGACTCCAAACGTAAAGCTTGATTACTGACAAGAGGTATATTGCAGTGCAATCAGTTAAAAAAAACCTCACGGGGACAGAAGCCCTGCAGATTTTGCTTGATGGAAACAAAAGATTTGTATCTGGCAGATTGGAACACCCCAACCATTGTGAAGAATCGAGAAAGGGGCTCATCGGAGGGCAGGATCCTTTTGCGGTTATCTTGGCCTGTGCTGATTCCCGAGTCCCGCCTGTTGATGTGTTTGATCAGGGACTCGGTGACTTATTCGTCGTCCGAGTGGCCGGAAATATCATCAATGACCAGATTCTTGGCAGCATTGAATATGCAGTCGCCCATCTAGGCACCCCTTTGGTTATGGTGATGGGCCACTCCTCTTGCGGAGCAGTCGGTGCTGTTGCGCAAGGGGTTAAATTACTTGGACATATTGCAAGCCTGACGCCCTCGATAGATGCCGCTTTAAAAAAGGCCAAAGGACGCGAAGGCTGCTGGATGGATAATGCCACCAAAGAACTAGCATTGACCACGGCCAAAAAGATTTCCGAATCGGAGCCAATCATTGCTGATCTCGTTCTGGAAGATAAAGTCCTCGTCGTTGCTTCCTATTACAACCTTGATTCGGGGGAAGTCTCTCTCCTTACTGAACATTACGATATAGGATTCGGATAAATTATTAAATCCAAACCTGCACCGAACGAAAGATTAAGCCATAATTCACCGCTGTGCGGCAAATAAAAACAATAGTGTAGCACTTAAGTTGAAAAATATGTGATACCTGTAGGTGCTAATGCAAAAAACATACTTAAGGTAGCGTCCGGGGTATTATAGGAATCCCAATAATAACAAGTATGGTTGTGAAGCGTAGATCTACTTCTAATATCATTTTTTTGTCGAGTCTTCTGGTTCCCCCTTATTGGTTTCTTCTCCTTACCAGAAAAGGTGGAAGCTCAGCCCAGAATGACTCGGCTCTTCGTACAGAATATATCATCAAAATGTTGTAGCTGTATAAAGTATCAGTAAAGCCTCAAAATACACCATCATAGGCGTTTAACTTCGCCTATAATGGTGTTGTATATGTCGTATTTTCATCTTGATGCATTCTAGGCTTATCTAAAATATATATCATAATATTGAAATGTTATCGCTTGAGCTGTTGTTAATTCTAACCCCTATGGAGAACGCCTAAAGAAACAATCAATAACCGGGCAAATGATCATTTAACAATCCCTAACCCTATTTTACGGAGGTTCAATGGAAACTAAAAAAAAACGGAGGATTCACGCAATAATTCATTCCGCTGCCATGACTGCTGGAGGTATTGGATCAGGTCTCGCGCAAATTCCTGGGGCTGATATGCCTGTCCTTATGGCGTTGCAAACAGCCATGATTATCTCGATAGCGACAGAGCATGATTGTACGATCACCAAAGCAAATGCTAAAAGCATGTTGCTGACATTGCCGGCTGGTTATGGCGGCAGGGCACTTTCACAATTTTTGATCGGCTGGATTCCTGGCTATGGAAACGTCATCAACGCAACTACCGCAGCGGCGATTACGGAAACCATCGGTTTCGCCGCAAGTGCTTATTTCTCAAATGCCGATAACGAAAATCGGCCTCCTTCTATTTCTTAACCATCTTTTCATTCAACTCCCCTGTTCATAAACGGTCGTTTTCGAACACCTCCAAAATCAATCTAATTTCCCGTTCATAAATTAGCCTTCACCTTTTCGAACATGTTCACAAGTCTCTGTAACGTTTTTGAACAGGGAAAGGGGGCTCTACGTCTAAAATCTGACGAGGAACAGCATGGCAATCTTTGCTTACGGCCGGGTCAGCACAAAAGATCAATCAAGCGAAAATCAACGCCTGGATATCGAAAAAGCAGGGATAAAAGTTGATTTCTGGTTCGCTGATGAGGGCGTTAGTGGCAAGACCCAGTCATCGCAACGCCCTCAGTTTAAAGCGATGCTCCACCGAATCCGTAATGGTGAAACACTTGTAGTGTCCAAACTCGATCGTCTAGGTCGGGATGCACAGGATGTGGGGGCGACGATTAAAGCTCTCGCAAAACGCAAGATTGAAGTCATTGTTTTGCAGCTTGGCAAACTGGATCTCACCTCATCGGCAGGAAAGCTGATGCTGAACATGTTGGCGGCTGTAGCTGAAATGGAAAGAGATCTGCTGGTCGAGCGTACCCAGTCAGGACTGGCCAGAGCAAAAAGTGAAGGTAAGATTCTTGGCAGACCGACCAAGACGACCGACAAACAGCGCACTGAAATAAAAACTATGCGTGAGGACGGCGCATCCGTGAGTGCACTATCCCGGACCTATGACATATCTAGAGCCAGCATTATGCGGATAACTGGTGAGTTATGATTCTGTTATTGGCGTATTGACAGTTAGCCCAGAACTCTTCTGCAAAACAGTTGAGCATTCTGTTCCCCCCGTCTCATTCCACCAACCAAAATTTATCCATCCAAGCGAAACAACAGCATGGCTCCCAACGGGGCTATGCTGCTGTGTTCCCAAAACCTACAGGAGACACCACCATGGCACCATTGCAGGAACAGATCTGTTTAATCAACGAGCGTTTGCGGTCATTCGGTATCGAGTCCATCCAGGAAATCAAGATGACCGACCGGGAAGGCAAACAGATTGGCCAAATCAAGTACGGTTACCGGCCACAGTACGTCTTTGACAGCGTTAACGAGATATTGGGCCCAGAGAACTGGCGGTATGAGTTGACCAAGGAGGAGATTTATGAGAACCAGGCAGTCGCTGAGATTACCCTGTTTCTCAAAATCAATGATGCGTGGCTCTGCAAGGGGTCACACAAGGGCCAGATGCAGATTGTCAAAGGCAATGTAGGCGATGCTCAGAAAGGTGCGATCACTGATGCTATCCAGAAGTGCATGTCGCTTGTATCCATTGGCAGCGATTCTTATAAAGGCCTATTGAAATACGTCTATCAGCAAGGAACCAAAAAAACCTCGACGCAGCCACCTCCCAGGAACATCCATCCCCTTGATCCTTCAACAGATCCGAGTGTTCCTCTGTCAATCATGCCCAAGATTGCCGGTGTCACCTTTGAGAACCGTCAAGGGGTGATCGTTGCCATCGGCGACCATCTGTTCGACAAAAAGGAACTGCTCAAGGCGGCAGGCTTTCAATGGGACAAAACTGGTAAAAGCTGGCTGAAAAAAGCCGCCTGACCCTACCTCACCTAACCACAGAGGGAGTGATACCATTCCCTCGACGGAATCCGTGTATCCTCCCATACTTTTTCCAGGAGGATACTACTATGTCAGACGAATTGATGATCACCTTGCAAGCCGCTCTGCAGCAGCTTGCCAGCCAGCAAACCGTGGAAACGCTTGGCGACCGGTCCACCTACCTTGGAGCTTCCGATGTCGGCAACTGTCCACGCAAAACCATTCTCAATAAACTCAACACGCCGGACGCCGATCTTGTCACCCTGTTGCGGTATCAAAGGGGACACATGGCGGAAGAGATCGTTGCCTCTGCTTTCACCGCCGCCGGATTCACCAACTTCCAGCGGCAAGTTGAAGTTCGTCATGTCGGCGCGGTCCCGGTCATGGCTCATCTTGATTTTGTCTTCATCTCCGAATCCCGGAAAACCATGGCAGTCCTGGAGGTCAAATCACCGGAGAATATCCCGGAGATTCCCTACGGTTCTTGGGAAACCCAACTCTATCTGCAGATGGGACTGCTGGCCGACAGCTTTCCTGACTATACCGTGGAGAAAGGCGCTATCTTGGCGGTCAACTTCGGTAAACAGGGAATGCAACTGTTCAATGGGTACTCACCCCAGACCATGATCTATGAGGGCCTGATCGACCGGGCGTCCACCATCTGGAATGCGTACCAGCAATATGCGGCAGGTGAACTGATCACTCCGGTCATGGAAGCTGGCCCTTTATGCGGCTACTGCCCTTTTCTTATGGATTGTCCCAAGTTCGAGGCGGAAGAGGTCGAGGAACTGACTGAAAGCGTCGCAATCCTGACGGGACTGCAGCACCAGCAGCGGGATCTGGAAACAGAGATCGGTATGCGCAAGAGCGATCTGTTGGCTATCGTGGACCAACGCGGTCCGCTCAAAGCCCATGGCCAACTGCTTCGCAAGGCGGTTCGATCCAGGAAGGTGCTGGATACGGATAGGTTGGGCCAGTTTCTCCAAGGTTATGGCCAATCGTTGACTGATTTCCAGAAGAGCAACTCATACTCCTTCCTGGAGATCAAAAAGGCCGCCTGAACTGTCTCAATTATTGCACCACCCCTTTTACTGCTACGAGTCGCTAGGAGTATTTGTAGGTAGGCCTGGGCACTTACTCAGCCACCCAATAAAAGAGCCCTGACTGCCCAACTCAAGGCCGCCTGCACAGGCTCCTCTTGAACATTATTCCATCTTATGCCGCCATGCCTCTTTTACAGGAGTATGGCGGTTTTCTATTTTTACCTCCCCAATACAGGAAAACGTCATGATCAATATACCGACAATGGAGCAACTCAACAAACTGCCCAACTTGTACGAAACAGAACATATCCGTCCAGAGGAAAAGATTGTTCATCTCCACTTTACTGCAGACCGGTGCCACTGGTGGGCTATCGAATGGGACGGCCAAGACACATTTTTCGGTTATGTCTTATTGAACGGATGGAGGCACGATTCAGAGTTCGGATATTTTAATCTCAGCGAATTGCTTGATATCAAGGTCGGGGGTTGGCTTGAAGTATTAAATAATCCCTTTTGGATCCCAAAACCCATGAAGGATATAGCCCTGATTCCGAAAACGTTCCGTTCCCAAGACCTGTCAGCCGAGCAGGCATATCCACCCACCAACAGCGTCAGTAGAATATCTTAGAGCCTTTCCAACCGCCGTGGTTGGAAAGGCTTTTTATTTTCATAAACATGAATCATTAGGAGATATTACCATGTCTGAATCAATCTTGATCGGAAGCAATAAGGTAACTGAAGCTGAAGTCATCAATGTTCCGGCGGTTCCTTTCACCAGGTCGTTCCATCCAGTCCATCATCGGCAGGTCATCGATGCCATACGCTCCGGTGTCGTGGCTACAGGATTGGAAATCGTTAAAACCGACTACGTTTTGGCAAACAATGGCAATCGCATGTTTGGGATCTGGGATTTAAGCGGTGGGAGTGACGAACTGTGCTGGTCCATCGGTATCCGCAACTCTATGGATAAATCCATGGAGTTAGGGATTACAGCGGGCACCAAAGTCTTCGTATGTGAGAACCTTGCATTTAGTGGAGAATTTGTCGAAATGAGAAAGCATACTAAAGGGCTCTCGTATGACGAATTGGAGTTTATAGCCTATCGAGCTATGAAGAAGATGGTCGCTAACCTGATCAAATTCCAAGCTTGGCATGAAGATCTGAAAAACTTCGAACTGGCAGAGTGGGATGCCAAGATACTGTTGGTTGAGATCATGACCAATAATATTATTCCACCCAGCAAGTTTGCTAGGTTCAATGAGCTCTACTTCGGCGGAGTGTACAAACCGACACTTTGGGGATTCCATGAAACCGTAACCGACGTCCTGCGTGACAACAATTTGCTGACGTTACCCAAGAAAAACAAAATGCTGAATGATGTATTAGATACTTACAAGAATTTCAGCTCAATCGACCCTCCTTCACACTTAGCTTGGTATTCCGGTGAAAAAGGCCAGTCGAACTGCCGCGAAAGCGGCCGCTGTTCCGCTGTGAAAACGGCCACCATTCCGGTGAAAAAGGGCAGTGCCAAGAGAGTGTCTCGGGGTTGGTATTTTTATACTGTCACAGTTTCTGCTTTTTGGTCAAGCATTGATCGTTTTCGTCGCATAGATTCTCCTTTCAGCTCAAGTTTATAAGCGTTGTGAACCAGTCTGTCCAAGATGGCATCAGCCAAAGTCGGATCCTGCATGGCATCATGCCAGGCTTTCACGGGCAATTGGCTGGTAACGATAGTGGCCTTGCGATCATAACGTTCTTCGACGATTTCCAAGAGTTCCCGTTGCTCCTCTCGCGTCAAGGGAGAGATGAGGATATCATCCAGGATCAACACCTCGCATTTGGTTATCGGCGCAATGAGCTTGGCGTAGCGGCCGTCCAGTCTGGAAACCACAATCTCCTGAAGCAGTCGCGGCACTCTTTGATAGAGTGTTGCGTACCCATCCCGACAGGCCTTTTGGGCCAGGGCGCAGGCCAAGTAACTCTTGCCGGCTCCGGTCGGTCCGGTCACCAGGATATTGTGATGGCTCATCACCCACTGATTCAGGGCAAGGGACATAACGGTTGAACGGTCCAGTCCGCGTCCTTGCTTGAAGTCAAGATCCTCAAGAGAAGCGGGTAGTCTCAGCTTGGCTTTTCTGAGCCGGCT
>Ga0364909_10047_pt2 | contig 46654 bp, 46 predicted proteins | sample SorcelJu500001C3_3_FD_206966 | JGI IMG/M metagenome (GOLD analysis project Ga0364909, IMG submission 206966) | Enriched cells from Trout Bog Lake Hypolimnion, Wisconsin, USA - BchlTB.June25.5000.01.C3 | ecosystem: Environmental > Aquatic > Freshwater > Lake > Hypolimnion/Profundal zone | place... | reverse complement strand
GGATGGCGAAATGACACAAATGCAGCATAGTAGGTAATCTTTGAAGAATATTGAATAAAGTTGCTCGGCAAGAGGTGAGCAGGTTTCTGGAAGGACATCTTCATTATGTTAGATGTTGATATGTCGTTGTCCACAGAGTGAACGCTCCCAAAATAAGAGTATGAGCCAACAGGCATGAATCCGGAGAGATTGTGGTTTAGTTATTGCTCTTTATATACTGACCATTTTCCTGTGCCGATATCGAATACATAATTCAGCTCTAATTTGAAAGAACTACCTTGGCTCCGCTCCAGGCAATTAACGGTAAAAACAGGTTTATTATCGATTTTTTTAAGAAAGACAGCCTTGGGCTGTAGTAATTTTGATCCTTGAGAGGTTGGGTAATTGGTACGGAAAATTTCTTCAAAATGTTCTTCCAACCAGGCAATCCTTTCTTTGAGCGTAACTTGTTCCTGATATTTATCAATTTTATCGTTGACCTTCTGTAGCATTGTTTTGACTATCGGATCATTCACATATTTACTAGTTTGAATCAACTGTTGGATCTCTTTGTTGTAGGCAAGGATTGCTACCAAATCAGTGCCACCCTCTGCAATAAAAATTTTATCCTGAATCTGCGCAACCTTAACCATTAATAGCGTTTTTTCGATTTTGGAAATGGATTCAACTAGCGTGTTTTCCGTACTATCAGAGGCACTCTCCAATAAGGTCAGGGCATTTTGGTATTCCTTAATTGCCAAGTCCCAATTCTTCTGCCGGTAGGCTTCCTTCGCTGATGATAACATTAAGTAGAGTTGAGAATTTATTAATAGTCTATGTAAATCCCCACGTTCTTTCTCTGTAGCGATAGCGGGGTTGACGTCTATGGCTTGTTGGGCATGTTCAAGAAGTTTTATGGTTTCCTTCCATTGAGATTGCGTGAAAGCCTTTTTGGACTGGTCCATTTCATTACGAAAGGTTACAGCGGTTAATCGGTGAGTGATATCATCCGTTGTGCCGAGATCTTCCATATTTCCAGAGATTTTAAGGGCTTTACGGTATGCATCTGCCGCTTCATTCCATTTGTTTCCCTTTTCCGCTTTTTCTGCTAGAGAAAGGGTGCTCCGAAGTTCTAGTGCTGCGATATTCTCCTGAATAACAAACTGCTGTTTGCTGAGATCATGTTCTGAGGCAAATTTCAGGGCCTGCCTATAAAGGGTCAGCGCTTCTGCGAGCTTATTTTGTTTGTCTAAAATCTGGGCTTGATCGGTTAACACGATCAATTCCTTCAGAGAGACTGCTCGTTCTGTCGGGATATATTCCCCCTGATAAAGAATTCGTCCTTTCAATCCCTCTTGAAGTTCAGTAGAGGCCACCAGGTTGTTGATTTCTTGCACCAAAGAATTCTTGCGAAAACGGAGTATGGTCAAGTCGTTAAGAGCGATCTTGGCTGCCTCGAGTGTCGCCAGAGCGCTATCAAACTGCTTTTTTTCAATCAGTAATTGGCTTCTATGCAGATTAGCCTGAGATTGGCTTAGTACGCTTTGGTCACTGAAATAGAGAGAAATAGCACCGATACAGCCACCGAGGATGAAGATGATAGCTAATAGAGGTTTATAGGGAAGGGGATTCTCAAGAAAGGCTGGTTTTGCTTTCAATTTTGCAAGGTATTGAGTCGTTTTTGTTGTGTGGTCAGGAGTCGACTCTAGACCATCTGTTCCTTTTTTTTGAGGATGGTCAACGGTCTGGGCAATAAGAAAAGACTGGTGGATTCGGGTACGTAGAGTGTCAACCCCTGGTGCATCAACTGAGATTGATAATAGATTGTCCAACACCTCTTTGGCTTCATTAAATTTTCCCATATTTTCAAGCTTTTCGGCCAGCTTGAAAAGCTGATCGGTCTTTCGAAATACTTTGCCAATTGTTTGCTGTAAATCTTCACGGTCCGGAAAATTTGCATTATCAGGGATGTCAGCAAGCCGTTTATTGGCGGTAAAAAATTTATTTTGAGTGATAAGGTCACGAATGTCCTCGATCTCCGATGTACCCACCTGTTGTTCAGGATCGAGAAAGTGATCGCTTTCTAAGTTAAGAGAAGCAAAGATATCGTCAACATGGGAATCTTGTTCAGTCGTTGATTCTTCTATATTGGCAATGTTGAGAGAATCGAGGGGCAATTGATGCTTATGTATTATATACCAGTCAGCCGCTTCTTGATTAAAAGGGTCTTCAAGGCTGTAGATATTGCCACTAATCATTTCTCCTATATGGAGGACGAGTTCGGCCAGGGATGGTTTTTGTTGCCATCGAGCAGCGATATGTATAGCAGTTGGATCGAAGTCGGGATGGAAGACAGGGGTGAGGGGTTTGGCGATAGGGGCAAAATGGGGATAACCAAAAGGGAGGCTGAGGCGAATTCGATGGCTTTCCCCAATAGTAATGCTATTGGCTCCATCTTTGATATACCCACGTAGGTTATATACAATCTCGTAGTTATCCGGTGGTTGTCCCTCTGTTTTGAGAATGGATATTTTGGGATATAATTCAAGAAGATCTTTGAGTTGTCCGAAATCTTCAGCAAGTTGCTGTGAAACAATAGCCATTAAAATACCTGTATTGTTCTGCTGTTTTCGTCCTACCCCGGCCACGCATAGCATTATAGATGCGTTAATTAAAAAGCCCAGAGGATGCTTTCTGGTTAGGATTACAGCTGTTATATTAACACGTATTGTATAACATTTAATAAAGGGAAACAAGCGGGGTGTGACAGTCTTCAGGAAAGGTGAGAACACCTTATTCTTGTTTCAATACAAATACCTTAGCCGAACCCTAATTCACGTATATTTTAGCTTTGTCAGCAAAAGACATTATTTTCCAGGAAGTTGATGAATACCTTCAAAGCCTTTTTTGAAATTATAAAAGTCAGGAATTGTCCCTTATATAGCCAGGATGAATGCTTTCTACTGACCGACAAAGCATTGGAACTGCCAATAGGTCGTGTATCCTGCCTTATCCTGGTGCGTGAATTGACAAACTTGCTTTTTGCTTTAATGCCGGACGTTGCGACTAATTTTGCGGAACAGAGGAATGTTGTCTTCTCCTGTGGTGGTTGCACTGGCCTGATTAAATTCAGGTTGACGGATAAACCTGTTACCAATATTGGGGAGGGGGTCTTCACAAACACTCACAAAACCAGTGAATCGGTGATCAGCGGCAATATCGAGGCAATTGTACCCGCGGAACTTTTGCAGATTTTTCACATGCATCAGAAGACGGGCAGACTTATCATGGACTTCGAGCATGGCTCCGCCAGGGTGACATTTAGAGAGGGTGGACTGCTCGCAGCCCGATTCGATGATTTGGATAATCAGGAAGCAGTTTATGCGATGCTCTCTGAAAAAAAGGGCACCTTCCATTTTGTCCCAGGCCTGCCGGATGCCTTGATGAAAACCAGGGAAATTGGAGATTTTATGATGATCCTGATGGAAGGGTTACGGCGTCTTGACGAAATCGAGTAGGAGTGGTCGCTGGACATTCACCGTTGAAACGGTGGTAGTTTGAGAATGCTTATGAAATTTTCAACATAAAAGGCGGCTTGCAATGCTCTATTCCTGAATGCGATGAGATCGACCCCGACACTGGCGCAATGCTCTTGGTCAATTACTGAATCTCCGATATAGATGGTTTCCTCCGGTCGAGTGTTGAAACGCTCGAGGATCATTAGTAATCCGTCCGGTGCAGGTTTTGGTCTAGGAGCGGTCATAGCGGTGACTACCATGTCGAACCAGGGGCGCAGCGTAAAGGTGTTGAGGATGGTCTCCATGGTGTCGGTGCGGTTGGTGGAGATGGCAGTATTGTATTGGGGTTTGATGATCTGCAGGAATTGGATCAGATCCGGTTCCATCTCCATGTGTTGCAGGAAAGGGCTGTAGTCGAGGCTCCTGCGGTAGGCATTTACCGCATCAATTGATATATGGGAATGAATGCGGAAGATGTGCGCGATCGAGTCGTTGACACTATGGATATGGACATGATTGAGTTCCTCTTCGTCCATGGGTGGACAGGAAAATGCCTGCAAGAGGTGATTGTAATAGACCCGATTCGCCTCGCGGGAACTGAACATAACCCCGTCACAGTCAAAAACAACAAGTTTCAGCATGAGTGGTAATATCCCTTAGCTCTCACAGAGTAATTCCATTGGTTTCCCTGGTAAGGTGTTCAAAAAAAGTTTCCATAAAAACGTGGCGTTGTTCCGCCAGTTGCAAGCCGACTGGGGTCAGCATTTGGTGCCGCACCCTGGACATTTTTACCTGGAATTCCCGATAGGCGGTATCTTCGAGGGAGTAGGGAAGGGTCAAGTATGGATCCTTGCCCGGGTTGTGAAGACGGGCACCAATCTGGCCGGCGAAAAGAAAGGCCCGGCCGATTCCGATGGCACCGATTGAATCAAGTTTGTCGGCATCGAACAGAATTCTGGCTTCGAGAGATTCTGGCCTGATCGCAGCGCGAAAGCGGTGGGTACGAATGCAATGGCAGATGGCCTCAATCTCGTCGTCAGTATAAGCCAGACCCAGAAGCAGGGGGGCTGCGAGTTCGGCGCCTCGCTGGGCGTGGCAAATCTTCCCTTGGCTCTGGCTCTCTTCCTTGCGGCCGATATCGTGAAGGATGGCGGCGGGAGCGAGTATGGTGAGACGCGCTTCCATCTTCCGGCCAATGGCTAGAGCGGAGTGCAGAACCCGTTCACTATGGTCAGGGCCATGCGAGCCTCCTTCCGTAAGGCATAAAGAGGCGCTGACCGCCCTGAGGCGGTGCAGGCGTTCGGGAGCAGGCATGGGTTCTGTCAGGAGCATGGGAGGAGGTTCGCCCCGGGGTATTTATTATTCACCGAAAAATTCCTGCATCAGCCAGTGGAGGCCTAGGCTCAACAACGCGACATCATCACCAGTCAGGCCACTCAGTTGCTGTGGTGTCAGAGGCCGTTGCAGGGCGATACGACCGGCGATCATTTCCCTGCGAAATTGATCAAGATCATAAAGCGCCAGGATGTACTGATCGAGCTGCTGTCGTGAGGGCTTGAATACCTGCTGCTGGATGCGCGGGTGCTGCAGCAACGGCAGCAATATATCATTAACCCGGTTATATTGTTCCATTCCCTGGTCGAGTAGATAGTTACTCACCGTCTGTTCGTTTGCCTCCTCAAAACCTCGGCAGTGCAATTCCCGGATCAGTACCAGCGATTCAGTGGCAGACCCTCCATCATTTTTGGAGGCGCCTCGGCCAACGGGATAAGCTCGACAACTGCCGGGCCGATCCGCATAGACGGCACAACCGGTCTCTTGCACAAAGATACAACTGGCCCGACCGTCGTCAATCATAGTGAGGTAGCATATGGGGAAAAGTTGCTGCTCATCCCATTCAATGATCACATACTGTTCGAGAAATTTGCTCGACGAAAGCTGCAGATGCCGCTTCAATCGGAGGACATCGTAAGGTGTCAGGGCAAGGTCCAATTCCCGGCAGCATTCGGTAAAGCAAGACACCCCAGGATGACAGGCAAAAACGAATTGATGGTCAGCGGTAATCTGCTGAAACTCTTCTGGAAGATTTGCTGGCGTCACGGATTGTTACTCCATTTGAGGGTCAAGAGCGGGCTAGCCACAAAAATGGAGGAATACGTGCCCACCAACAGGCCGATGAGCAGGGCGAAAGAAAAATCATGGATAGCAGATCCTCCGAAAAAGAAGAGAGAAAGCACGGAGAAAAGAACCGTTAACACTGTAATAATTGATCGGGCCAGTACTTGGTTAATGGAATTGTTGATAATTTCATAAAAACTGAGATGCTCGTTTTTCTCCATATTTTCCCGGATACGGTCAAAGATGACCACGGTATCGTTCAGGGAGTAACCGGCCAGGGTGAGCAGGGCGGTGATAATCAGCAGGGTCATTTCCTTGTCAAGCAACCAGAAGATGCCCAGAACAGCCAGCACATCGTGAAAAGTCGCCACTGCGGCAGCCACACCGAATTTGAAGTCGAAACGGATGGCCAGGTACAGCATCACCCCAAACATGGAAATAATGATCGAGATGATCGCTTTATTACGAAGGTCAGCAGATGTTGAGGACCCGATCTCCGATTTGCTCTCCAGGGAAAATCCTTTGTCGGCTTGTTCCTTATGGAATACCGCGGTGATCTGCTCATCAAGATTCCCGACCTTTTCTTCGGACTTTTTAATCTTTATAATGAGCCTGTTTTCCCCGGTCACTTCCTGGAGATCAACACCAGGGTGGCCATTATTCTGGAGAATGGTACGAACGGCATCCAAGGAAAAAGGTTTGTCCGCCTTATATTGCAGCAGCGCGCCTCCGGTGAAATCGACCCCCATATTGGCATGACCCCGCAATATCTGGACAAATGCGATAGTGCCAAGGATGGCAAAACTGGCGGAAACCACGAAAGCGATTTTTCTGATCCGCATGAAATCGAATTTCGATTTATTGACCAGATGAAAAAAATGAAGCGCTTTCAATCTCTTGAAACTGAACAAGGTGTCGTAAACGAGTGGGCAGCAGAAGAGCACGGAAAAAAGATTTATAATCAATCCCAAGGAAAGCGTGATAGCAAAGCCCTTGATGGGACCGGTGCCGAAAAGAAACAGGGCCAATGCCGTAATCAAGGTGGAGACATGGCCATCCACAATACTCCAGAAGGCTTTGTTAAAACCAGCTTCAACCCCGGATCGCACCGATTTGCCAAGGGCAAATTCATCACGCATACGTTCATAGACCAGGACGTTGGCATCCACAGCCATACCGATGGAGAGGATGATACCGGCAATACCGGGTAGGGTCAGGGTTGCCCCGAGCATGGCAAGCCCGACGAAAAGCAAGAAAATGTTGAGGACCATGGCCACATTGGCAATAATACCGGAGAGCCGGTAGTAAATTGCCATAAAGACCACCACCATCAAGGTGCCGAAGAGCCCTGACAGTATCCCCTTGTTGATCGAATCCTGGCCGAGGCTGGCTCCGACCGTAAGATTCTGGACGATATCCACCGGTGCGGGCAGTGCCCCGACCCGCAGGACGATCGCGAGATCGGTTGCCTCTTCATGGGTGAAGCTGCCGGAAATCTGGGCGCTGCCGCCTAAAATCTTTTCTCTGATTACCGGGGCGGAGCGGACAATTCCATCAAGGACGATGGCGAGTCGTTTACCCACACTTTTTTCGGTGAGATTGGCAAAAACCTTGCCGCCGTGGGCGGTAAGATCGAGGCTGACATACGGTTCATTGAAAGTGCCGCCAATACGGACCTGGGCGTTTTTTACCATCTCGCCGGTCATCAGCACAGGGTTTTCCAGGAGGATCGGTATTTTTGATTCCTTTTTGGTCTGGTGATCGACGATTTTCTCGAAATATATTTCTGTGCCCTGGGGCAATCTGTTTTGCAAGGCCAGATTCAGCTGTTTTTTGCTTTCACCTTCGCGCCACTGTCCGGCCTTGATCACCTCGCTCACCATCTGTGCCAAATTAAGGCCAGGGGCATCGTTAACCAATTTGAACTCAAGCTGCGCAGTTTGGCCGATGAGGCTCATCGCCCGGGCCGGATCTTTTACACCGGGCAACTGCACAACGATCTGGTTTTCTCCTTGGCGAAGCACGATCGGCTCTGCAACCCCAAACTGGTCTATTCGGTTTCTGATAATTTCAAGGGATTGATTAACGGCATTCTTTTGAATAAAATTTATTTCGTCCTTTTTGAGTTGCAGGGTGACCCGAGGAAAACTCCCTGCTTCAGCTTCAACCTGCGTTTCAAGATTAGGGAAATTGTCTTTCAGTATCTGTTTTACAGTGTCAATCGCTCCGGTGTTGGGCAACGTGAGAAGGATTTTTTTGGGGCTCCCTGAATCCAGGCGGACAGCGTTGATGCCTTTTTCGGCCAATGCTGACTTGAGATCGGAGGCGGCGAGGTCGAGCGAGTTTTCCGCTGCTTTTTCCAGATCCACCTGAAGGACAATGTGCATGCCACCTTGCAGGTCCAGTCCAAGCTTGAGACCGGCGGGTGCGAGGTATTTTTTCCACCAGTCTGGCAGGTCGTGATTTACAGAAGGGGCCAGGGCTATAGCGGAAAAGAACAGAAGAGAGATTACAAACCCGATTTTAAGCTTTAAGCTGGAGTTCATTGACAATGTACCTGTAGCTGGGTGAAAGAAGGGCCATCATTGAATAACGAATACATAAAACGGATAGAATATACGTCGATACACCACTTCCTGCAACGGTGAGATAACTTATTTACTTGAAAAGAGTCCTAACGGTGAGTTTTCTTCGCGGTCTTGTTCTGCAAGAGAGAGGGGGAAGCTAGGATTCAGGCCTTGCGGTTAATCGCAGCTGCCATGCAGGCTGCGCCGAAACCATTGTCGATATTGACCACGGCCAAACCCGGGGAACAGCTATTGAGCATGCCAAGCAGCGCCGAATAACCGCCCGCACCTGTCCCGTAGCCGACGCTGGTAGGCACTCCAATCACCGGAGCTCCGGTCATGCCGGCCACGACCGATGGCAGGGCGCCTTCCATGCCGGCCACGACAATAATTACTCTGCCCTGTTGCAAGAGCGCTGAGTGGGCCAGGATGCGGTGAATGCCAGCCACGCCAGCATCATAGATGGTTTCAACTGGATGGCCGAACCAGTGGAGACTGATCCTGGCTTCTTCCGCCACCGGCAGGTCCGAGGTGCCGGCGGTGACGATAATAACCGTGCCTCCGGCGCTGTCCACAGGAATATGGTGATCGTTACCGGTAAGAATTCGCGCTGTCGGATGATAGGTCAGACCGTTCAGGCGGGTCCCGACAATTTCGGCTTTTTCCGGGGACACCCGTGTGGCAAGGACGACCGAGCGGGTTCGTAGCTGGGCGGCCAGAATTTCGACGAGTTGGTCAACGGTTTTGTTTTCGCCGAAAACCGCTTCGGGCAGTCCGGTACGTATAAGACGGTGATGATCCAGTCGAGCGGATTCCAGGATCTCAACCGGCCAGAGGCGGAGCCGATCGAATGCTTGGCGAACATCAATTGCTCCGGTCTGCACCTGCTGCAGAAGAGATGTAAGGCTTTGTTCATTCATAGAAGGAGGTTAGGTGTATTTTTATTTTGAATCTACCATGGGAAAATCAGCACGTAAATAGTTTACGCTGTCACTCGGCTCTGTTAAATTGCCACCAACCTAAACTATGATGGAGCTGCTGACTGCAGCTGGAGAGCAGACTATGACCAACAACAACCTTCCTCCCTTTCTTCAGGGGCTTTTACATCCAGACCGTTATGATCATCCCGCACAGGATCTTCGGTTGCTGCAGACCCATATTTCCTACGTGATCCTTGCCGGCAATTTTGTTTACAAATTTAAAAAACCGGTCAATTTCGGTTTTCTCGACTTTTCCGATCTGGAAAAGCGGCATCTTTGTTGTCAGCAAGAATTGCTCCTTAACCGCAGGCTCTGTCCAGGCATCTATCTCAGTATGGTCGAGGTAACTGCTGATGCGGAAGGGAATTGGGCGTTAAATGGTGAGGGCGAGGTTGTCGAATACGGCATCAAAATGGTGAGGATGCCTGAGGAGCGGATGATGACCAATCTCATCCGGACAAGATCTCTTCGCGAAAAACACATCGATGCCCTCGTTGAGGTTTTGGCCGATTTTTATCAACGGGCCGATGGTGACAGCGGCATCAGCTGTTTTGGTACGGCTGCGGCAGTGGGCGTTAATGTCCTTGAGAATTTTGAACAGACGAGAGCTTTTATTGGTCAGGGAGCGCTAAGTCAGGATCAGTTTGCGCTGATATCCGACTATGCGCGCGAATTCCTTCGTCAAGAGCAACTTTTCCAGCGGCGGATCGATGGTGGTTATATTCGGGACTGTCACGGCGACCTTTATTCCGCCAATATTTGTCTGGCGGAGAAGGTGTATATTTATGACTGCATCGAATTTAATCAGCGTTTTCGTTACTGTGATGTGGCCAGCGATGTGGCTTTTCTTGCTATGGACTTGGATTTTTACGGACTAGACGATCTTGCCGGGCGGTTTATCAACGCATTCACCCAAAAAACCGCTGATTCGGGTTTGGCGGAAATGTTAAATTTTTATAAATGTTACCGAGCCTATGTGCGCGGTAAGATAGGTCTTTTTACAGCAAATGATCCGGCCGTCGATCCGGTGGTGCAAACCGCCAGTCTGGAGAATGCCGCCAAATATTTTAGTCTGGCCCAGCGCTATGCTGCCAAATAATTCCGTCCCTGGTGTTCCCCAGGCACCCATAAAAGTGATTGTCGTCTTTTTTGGGATGACGGCTTCGGGGAAATCAACCCTGGGAAAAGCGTGGGCCAAGGCCCGTCAAGGTACCTACCATAACACAGATCGGGTACGGAAGGAACTGGCGGGGCTGCAACCTACTGATAAGAGGCCGGATCAGGTCACTCAAGGCATCTACTCCACCGCTTTTACCGAGAAAACCTATCAGGCTCTGCTTGAATGCACCAGGAAAGATTTTGCCCATGGCTATGAGATGGTGGTCCTTGACGGTTCCTACAGCAAGCGTCAGGAACGCGATCAAGTCAGGTCCTTGGCCGGAGAGATCGGAGCTCGGTGTGTCTTTATCTTCTGTACCTGTTCGGACAATGAGGTGCAGCGGCGACTTGATCAACGGGCCCTTGACCCGGAGGCTGTTTCTGATGGTCGCTGGGAAATCTATCAACACCAGAAAACGATTTTTGAACCGCCGGATATAAACGAAGAAAGAGCCTGCGTTCGCCTCAGTACGGAGCAGAGTGTCGGGGAGTTGTTGGCGTGTTTGGCAGCAAACCCCTTGTTCCAAGATTGCACCCTCCAATAAATAGGCTACCGAGTCTCAGTCTTACTCTGTCCGTTATCCGTGTCTGGTGTTGCCTGCTTTTCCGAGGGTTTGACTGTTTCTTCTTTTCTGTCGGCAGGGGCGGTGGTCATAAACTCAGGCAGCCATTTTCTCATACCCCAGGACGGCGGATTACCCGCCTGCAGTTGTCCTAGCAGGGCCTTGGCTTGTGGGGCCATGCTGGAATCAGGATACACGGCAAGCAGATATTTCAACCGATGTTTTGCCTCTTCGTAATGATTGGTTCGGATATAAAAAATCGCGACGAGATATTCGTGGTTGACGAGAAAATCCTTGGCATCTTTAATCCTTGCCTTGGCTTCTTTCGCATATGGTGACTGGGGGTAGGCATGCAACAGACGGGTGAAAGATTTGATAGCATCCTGAGGACCCGATATGTCTCTGTCAATGCGGTCAGTACGGCTGAAGTCGCACATACCAATTTGAAACATGACATACGGAGTGGCTTCGTTGGTAGGGTGATGCTCTTCGAATATTTTATAAAGGCTTTTGGCCTCAGTATATTTTTTGTCGTAATAGTGCGCGTCGGCAGTTTTTAATTCGGCAAGCATGGCCTGGGAACTGAACGGATGCTCATCGAGAATAGTCTTGAAAGCCTTGATCGCGTCGCTGTAATTCCCCACATTGTAAGCATCCATGCCTTGAACAATCAAAGTCTCCGGGGGAAGTGATTTGGGGTCATCCGCCTCGCCAAAAGAGAAACTGCTGAACATGCCTTTAAAAGTCGAGCAGCCTGAGAGCAAAGTTGTTGTGAGGAGGAGCACCAGTAGAAAACGTTTGCAACTACTAAAAGAATGTAAATTTTGAAACATAGTATGACCCTTTATTCGCTGCAGTTGAGAGGTTGATCCGGTGCCTGATGACCGAGATAACGCTCGGCGGATAACTCGGCGACAGCGCCTTCTCCGGCGGCATTGATGATTTGACGGGATCGTTTGCTGCGGATATCTCCAGCGGCATAAACACCAGGGATAGTCGTCGCCATCTCTTGGTCGGTGACGATAAATCCGGTTTCATCCGTTCGCAGTTGATCCAAAGGAAGGATTTCATTATTGGGGGTGATACCGATCAAAATAAAGATGCCGGTCACTTTCAGGATCGACTCGTCGCCGTCATGATGGCTGAGCAGGAGTTCCACAACGCCAGTCCTGTCGCCTCGTATTTCCTTGACCTGGGTGTTCCAGAGGAAGTCGATTTTTTGGTTGCAGAAGGCTTTTTCCTGCAGAATCTTCGTCGCTCGCAACTCACCCCGACGGTGAATGACCGTGACCTTGGTGGCGAATTTGGTGAGGTGGAGGGCATCCTGGATAGCCGTGTTGCCCCCTCCGACAATTGCGATTTCCTGATTCCGATAAAAGGGGCCGTCGCAGGTGGCGCAATAGGAAACGCCACGGCCGCTGAACTCATTTTCACCGGCAACCTTGAGCTTTCTGGGTTTTGCCCCGGTGCTGAGGATAATGGTCTTAGCGGTGAAAACCTCGCTATTCTCCAAGGTGACTGTTTTGATATCACCATCAAGCTGCAGAGAAGTAATGGCGGCAAATTTTTTTTCTAAACCAAAACGATCGGCGTGGGTTGTCATTTTGTCGATTAGGTCAAATCCAGACACCCCTTCCACGAATCCCGGATAATTATCCACCCAATCCGTCACCAGCACTTGGCCTCCGGCGGCGCCTTTCTCAATGAGCAAAACTTTAAGACGGCCGCGAGCAGCGTACAATCCAGCTGTCAGGCCCGCCGGTCCGCCACCGACGATAATTAACTGGTACTGTGCCTGCTGCATGGTTTTTCCGCTAAATGAAAAGCACAATCTTTTGCATGAGCAAAAAATCGTGCGAAAAAAAAGCTGCTAGATGGCTTTGCCGATAAGGGCCTGCAATTGAGATTTGCCCACAGCTCCGGTTATCTGGTCAACAATCTCCCCTCCCTTGAAGAGAATGAGCGTCGGAATAGCACGGATGCCGAATTTTCCGGGGGTAGCCGGATTGTCATCCACATTCATTTTAACAATGACTACTTTACCGTCAAATTCGGCAGCGAGCTCATCAATAACTGGCCCGATAGCCTTGCAGGGGCCACACCAGGGCGCCCAGAAATCGACCAGGCAGGGAAGAGTGTTACCGATAACCTTGGCATCGAATTCACTGTCAGAAACGTGCAACACTTTGTCACTTGCCATCTTCATTTCTCCCTTTGAACAGTCATCGAAAAAAAAATTAATAAAAAAACTAATAATTCTCAACAGTTATGTAGTCGTTAGCTGCAATATTGGTCATTCTACCTTGCAGGTCCGTTGGTGACAAGAAAAAATTGACATCATCTAGTTTCTATCTGATGCGGTCGCGCCAGCTTTTTGATTTTGACATCCGAAACCTTCGTGCTATAACGTTCGGTCGTTACAGTAACGAAATATTTTGCCAGATCTTGCGAGGGAGCCTGATGAAAACGGATCGGTCAGCACAATTATTTACAAGAGCGAGAAAAATTATACCAGGTGGAGTCAATTCACCGGTTCGGGCATGTCGGTCCGTGGGTTGCGATCCTCTATTTATTAAAAGAGCAACCGGGTGCATGATTACCGATGTCGACGGCAATGAATTTGTCGATTTCGTCGGATCCTGGGGGCCGATGATTCTAGGGCATGCTCATCCGGAAGTAGTGGAAGCTATCCAGAAAACGGCCTTGGACGGCACCAGTTTCGGCGCTCCTTCACCCTTGGAGGTGGAATTGGCCGCCATGGTCTGCGAAGCTGTGCCCTCGATCCAAAAAGTTCGGTTTGTCAATTCCGGGACTGAAGCGACCATGAGTGCCGTTCGCCTGGCTCGCGGCTATACGGGCAGAAAGGTCATTGTGAAATTTGACGGGTGCTATCACGGCCATGCCGACGCCTTCCTCGTGAAAGCGGGTTCAGGAGTGATAACTCTCGGTATACCTGGAAGTCCTGGCGTTCCAGAAGAGGTCGTTAAAACTACCATCTCGATCCCGTATAACAATCAGCTGGTTTTGGAGCAGACGCTCCGGGATCAGTCCCTTGATATCGCTTGTGTCATTGTCGAGCCTGTTGCCGGAAATATGGGGGTAGTGGTACCTGAAAGAGAATTTCTTCTCAAACTCAGGGGATTGACCAGCGAACTCGGGATTGTGTTGATATTCGACGAGGTCATCACTGGATTCCGTCTTGCATTGGGAGGGGCGCAGGAGCGTTTTGGCATCGTTCCGGACTTAACCTGTCTCGGCAAAATTATTGGTGGCGGCCTGCCCGTCGGGGCCTATGGTGGAAAGTCAGAGATCATGGATCTTGTGGCTCCAGACGGGCCCGTGTACCAAGCCGGAACCTTGTCCGGTAATCCGCTGGCGATGGCTGCAGGGATAGCAATGCTCAAAATTGTCAACCGGCCGGGATTCTATAGCGAGTTGGAAGATAACAGCGCGTGGTTTGGCGGAGAAATGGAGAGGATTGTGGCTGGGGGACCGATACCGGCCACCCTGAATCGTATCGGTTCCATGATGACCTGTTTTTTCACCCCGGATCCGGTTACGGATTACGAGTCAGCCATGCGGGCTGATACCGCCTTATACGGTCAATATTATCGGTATATGCAGGCGGGGGGGATCTGGCTTGCTCCCTCGCAATTTGAAGCGGCTTTTATATCGGCTGCACATGATCGGGTTCACTTGAAAAAAGCGTTAAGTATGACTGAATCGTCATTCAAAAAATTGATAGTTTGATTAAAAAAATATTGCACTTGCCGGTTGCGCATGATACCTGTACCAGCGATTATCAAGTCTCGGCAGACGGGGAAGGGGTAGCGGATGTCTGAAGATCGCAGGGAAATGTTCAGGCAGTTGGCGGTTTATAGCCATGTGGGCATGACTTTTGTTTTTTCCATCCTGATTGGATTCGGGATGGGCTGGGCACTTGACAATAAAGTATTTGGGGGACGAACGGCTCCTTACTTTACTTTTATTTTTTTGGGTTTCGGCATCCTGGCCGGATTTAAAAATCTCTGGGAGCTGGCCAGGAAAATCAAGGATGAATAAACAAGATAAAGCCGCGGGTGGCAATGGTGCTGATTCCGAAGGTTATTTGGTTCGGCGGGTGATACTTTTCAGCGGATTGTTGTTGATGGTCCTAGCCGCAGGAGGCTGGTATCTGTCCAGTTGGTTTTTTGCCCGGTCGGTGCTGATCGGCGGTCTGCTGGTGAACGTGAGTTTTTGGCTGCTTAAGACCGATATCCAACAACTGATGCAACGGGTTGGGAACGTTGAAGCGCGTCAAGAATCTGCATTCACCTTTGAGAAAACTCGATTTTTTTTAAAATTTTATGCCCGTCTGGTTGTGCTAGGGTTACTATTATTTGTAACGGCCTCGCAGATGACAATTGATGTGATCGGTCTCACTTTGGGGCTTGCCGCCATTATGTTCAGTGTTGTTATTATCGGCTTGAGCACAGGGAATTGCTGGATGCCGAGCAAAGTTTGAGGAGAGGGTAGGTCATGGAACATCCGATATTATTCATTTCGTTAATTCTGCAGGCATTAGGATTGCCGGTACCCCACACTCCGGTTGGCCAGACTCTCCTGGAAAAGCTGTGTGAACCCTATATGACATATACTTGGATGGTCATGGCCTTTCTTATCATTGTTCCCAAGTTGACTATGGGGAAAATGGAAATGGTGCCGGGGAGCGGGCAGAATTTTTGGGAGGTCATGATCGGCGGCCTGATGGATTTTTTCGCCGAGAACCTCGGTGAAAAGGGAGCCAAAATGCTGTTTCCCATGATGGCAACTTTCTTTTTCTATATTATTCTTGCCAATTTAATTGGGCTTATCCCCGGCTTCATGTCACCCACTTCAAATCTCAACATTACTCTGGGAATGACCATTATTGTCTGGGTGACCCATCATGTGTTGGGATTCAGGTACCATGGGCTCAGTTATTACAAACACTTCATGGGGCCGAGTCCGGTGTTGGCGCCCTTTATGTTTTTGTTGGAACTGATCAGTAACTTCGCGCGACTGATTTCACTCTCCATGCGTCTTTTTGGAAATATTTTTGCCAAAGAAGTCCTGCTGGCCGTACTCTTCATGCTGGCCGGAGCCTTTTTTGCCCCCCTGCCCATCTTGGTTCTTGGTGTACTGGTTTCGGTGATCCAGGCTGTGGTTTTTGTCTTGCTCGCCGTACTCTATTGTGCAGGCGCTATGGAGCACGCTCATTAATTGATTTTTAGATTTCCGTTCAACGGAGAAGAAGGCCAACTTTATATAATTTAAGTACGGAGGAACAAAACAATGGATAAACTTAGTCTCGCCTTGATTTGTATTGGCGCTGCGCTCAGTATCGGCTTGGCTGGTCATGGTGCGGGTATCGGAATGGGAAATGGTCTGCGCGGTGCTTGTGATGGTGTGGCTCGCAATCCGGAAGCAAAAGGCGCAATCACCACCACCATGATTCTTGGTATGGCTCTTTGCGAGTCCATCGCTATTTATGGTCTGGTTATCGCCTTCATCCTGCTCTATGCAAATCCCTTCAAAGCAGCACTCGGTCTATAATTCAGATCGATAAAGGAAAACTCCTTATCAGGGCTGCGGCTATTGCCGTGGCCCTTTTTTGTTACTATTTTCTAGAATGACCTTCTGCGTTATCAATCCCCAAAGAAACAAAGGTGAACCGCGACTTCCCCCTGTTGGGATACTTGCCGTCAATCCATCAGATAGTGTCAGCTTTAGCGAGTTGGCAAAACGACGCAGCCTGCAACGGCATTTTTTATTTAACGCCGAGTTGTACTCCGGTACCACCCTGTTTCTGGCCGGCCCGGCCGTTGGTGCCCCCATGGCGGCAATTTGTCTGGAAAAACTCATTGCCATGGGCGCAACCCGGATCATCGTCTACGGTTGGTGCGGGTCACTTGCCTCCACCCTTCGAATAGGGGATCTTTTCATGCCGACGAGGAGCGTCAGTGAGGAAGGCACGAGCGGCCATTACCAACACCCTGATGCACAAACTGATTTTTCTCTGCATATTTCTTTGCGTGAGACGTTAAGGAATAAAGGATTCTGCCCCAAAATAGGATCGATTTGGACCACTGATGCTGTTTACCGAGAAACCAATGATAAAGTGAGGCGTTACGGTTCGCAGGGCGTCCTAGCCGTTGACATGGAATATGCGGCACTTCAAGCTGTGGCGGCCTTTCGCCACGTCAGCATTGCCGCGGTTATGCTCGTTTCGGACGAATTATTCCATCAGGAATGGACACCACGGTTTGTGCAGAAATCTTTTCGCACGGAATCGAAAAAACTACTCGACAGGCTCTGCGCTCTAATTCAGTCCGATGAGGTCATCTTGACATGAAAACATTGTATATGGTCAGCTTGGGGTGTGCCAAGAATCTTGTCGATTCTGAGGTGATGTTGGCGGTACTAGGGCAGGCTGGTTACACCGTCGTTGAAGAGGCAGAGAAGGCCTCACTCTTGTTGGTCAATACTTGCGGTTTCATTCGTCCTGCAGTGGAGGAAGCCATTGACGCGATTTTGGAACTTGCTCTCTATAAAGAAGAGGGCCCCCATAAATTGCTGGTTGTTACCGGCTGCATGGTACAGCGATATGGGGCGGAATTGTTAGCTGAAATGCCGGAAGTCGATCTTTTCGTTGGTCTCGATGATTTTAGGCATATCGACCGTCTTATCCAAAACATTACACTTGACAACAGGATTATCATCAACCCCGGTCCATCCGTCTACATGATGGACAGTGCGACGCCGCGGCGTGTATCGACACCATCTTTCCGTTCGTATCTAAAAATTACCGAGGGCTGCGATAACCACTGCGCTTATTGCATGATTCCTTCCATTCGCGGACCACTGCGTAGTCGAACGATGACGGATCTGATCGTCGAGGCAAACCTTTTGGAGCGGTCAGGAGTTCAAGAACTTTCGTTAATTGCCCAGGATCTCACCGCTTATGGCAATGAATTAGGCGGTCAGGCAAACTTGGTCCAGTTGCTTGAGGGCCTGCTCGAAAATACGGAGATTCCTTGGCTGCGTCTTTTATATTTGTATCCTTCCAGTGTGACCGACGCACTCCTGCAGTTGATGGCGGGGCAACCACGTCTCCTGCCATATCTCGATATTCCTTTTCAGCATGTGAGCGATCGGGTTCTGCACGCCATGAATCGCCACTACAATCAGGCTGTTCTCGAAGAGTTGGTGCGCCGCATCCGGGTCCATGTCCCTGGTTGTGCGATTCGGACCACGCTTCTTGTGGGCTTTCCCGGAGAAACTGAGGTCGATGTGGCGCTGTTGGTGGAGGCTCTGAAAAGATGGCAGCTCGATCATGTCGGCGTCTTTCAATATCAGGACGAGGAGGGCAGCAGAGCTGCCGGTTTCCCTCAAAAAGTCCGGGAGGAAGAAAAAGCGGTTCGCTATCAGTGGGTGATGGAGACTCAAGCGGAAATCAGTGAACGCCTGCAACAGCGTTTTGTTGGCAGGGTCGAGCCGATACTGATTGAAGGTCTCAGTAAGGAAAGCGACCTGTTGTTGGAAGGACGAAGCCGATATCAGGCGCCGGATATTGACGGCTGTGTGTATATTACTTCAGGTCAGGTTTACCCCGGTGATATCGTGCCTGTACGAATCACCGAGGCGCACACCTATGATCTGGTTGGTGAAGTCTTCAAAGGAGAGGAAATTCTTTAACGGTCAAAAACGGCAATTATTTGCCGTTACTTTTATTGACCTGTTCCCTCAAATCCTTGCCTACTTTGAAAAAAGGCAATTTTTTGGGTTTCACCTTAATCTTTTCGCCGGTTTTCGGGTTGCGGCCGGTGTACGATTCATACTCTTTGACGACAAAGCTGCCAAACCCGCGAATTTCTATGGATTCACCTTTGGCCAGTGCGTCGCTCATCGTTTCTATGATCGTATTGGTTATCGAGGCGGCTTCACGTATGGGTATGTTCATCGCTTCGGCTAAGGCCTCAATCAACTCGGATTTATTCATGCTTGTCTCTCCCGGCATAATCCTCTACAGATTAACTGATAAACATCGCCTCTTTGCCTGGAAACCGATGGGAAAATGCCACAAATGGTACCTTGTTGCCAGATCCCAGGTAACTGCTTGAGATTTAAGCAGGTATGTTTCTGATTGTAAAGGGAATTTTTTCAGAAAAAATCTTTTTTAAATCAGTTTGCGTCAGGATCCTGTATTTTCCTAACGGAAGAGTCCCCAACCGGAGGCCACCGTATGCAGTTCTTTTTAAATGCAGGACACGGTGGTTAATAGCTTGGAACATTTTCCGCACCTGCCGCTTCTTCCCTTCATGAATGATAATTTCCACCAAAGAGTGATCCTTCCGCTGCTGCAAAATTTTTAGGATCGCCGGTCTGGTTTTGACGCCGTCGATTGCTATCCCCTGCTCCAAGAGCCCGAGCTTTTCCAAGGACGGTGAGCCTGCCACCATAGCTTCATACGTTTTATTTACTTCATAGCGTGGATGAAGGATAGCATTGCCAAGTTCGCCGTCATTGGTCATAAGCAGTGCCCCTTCGGTCTCAAGGTCAAGGCGACCGACTGGAAAAAGCCGCAAGGGGATATCGGCCACCAGGTCGGAAACGACAGGACGTCCCTGGGGATCGGAGAGGGTCGTGACATATCCGGCGGGTTTGTTGAGAAGGAGATAGATTTTTTGTTCAAGGTCGATGGGGTGGTCATCGCAGGTGATGGTATCTAACAATGGATCTGCCTTACACCCCATTTCGCTGATGATGTGCCCATTAACCCGTATCCGTCCGTCGCGGATCAGTTGTTCGGCTCCACGCCGGGAAGCAATCCCAGCTTTGGCGAGAATTTTTTGTAACCGTTCTTCCATATTTTTCAGGGTATGGTGAGCCGAAGTCGAAGAAGGAATCGTGCTGTCAATGTGACCAAAGAGATAATAACGTTATCGCAAGTGTGGCGGCAGGATTGTCGCGATTTTTTGGTCCACCAGTTTTTTGGTTGCAGGATCAACCTCAAGGATATCAGTGTACCAGGGTTTCATTCGGCAGTCGAAGACGATGGGTGGTTGCAGCCCTACATGAAACCTATGCACCGCCTGCTCGCAGCCATGGATATCGGCGGCAGGTTCGAATCGGGTAAAAAATGTCCAGAGAAATTCTTGGAGGGAACTGGTCGCGGCAACGGTTGAGTCAACCAGCAGGATAACAGGCCAGATGGCGACGCCGGGAAATCGGGCTAACGTGACGGGCAGGTCGGGAGAAGTGGTATACGAGGTCCCCTGGACCACCAAGGTGCCCGGCAGATAGACCATTGGCCGGCTGCATCGTTCCGGCAGTGATCCCGAAAATTCCCGGGGCAGCTCACGGCATTTGGCCTGACCCAGGCCGAGCATCATGGCCTTGGATCCTTTGTTCACCGAGGGGCCGGTATAATCTAGGGTGTCCTGGGAGACATTGGCAAAAACGAAGAGATCCCGATCCCATTGAATACGTTCAAGGATATGCTGCCACAGAGAGGGGAAATTGGAAACATCAATGCTGCCGTCGGTAACCAATAGAAATTTGGTGAGCGAGAGCTGCCCCTCGCCAAGGATGCGCAGGCCAGCGGCAAAGGCTTCTCTGGGATAGCGGTCGGCGACTCGGGCTGCAGCCAGGCAGTGAAAACCTGTTTCGCCGTAGGTCTTCAGCTGCACGACCCCCTTCATCACCAGCGGAAAGAGTGGGGAGAGGAGGTCCTGGAGAAAATCGCCGATGAAATAATCTTCCTGCTTGGGGCGCCCGACCACTGTGGCCGGATAGATGGCGTCCTTGCGGTGATAGAGATGGGTGGTCTGGAACACCGGGTAGTCATGCTGGAGTGAATTATAGCCATAATGGTCGCCAAAGGGTCCTTCGGGCCGCCTAACATGGGGTGGCACGACGCCTTTGATGGCGAATTCAGCCTCGGCCACCAGTTGATGTCCACCCAGGGGGTCATCGACCATCTGCAGTTTTTTTCCTTGGAGCAGTGAGGCCAGAATCAATTCGGGAATATTCTCGGGGAGAGGGGCGATAGCAGCCAGCATCAAAGCCGGAGGTCCGCCAATATAGAGGGTTAAAGGCAAAGATTGGTGCTTTTGTTCAGCTGCGAAATAATGAAATCCCCCGCCTTTATGAATCTGCCAGTGAATACCGGTGGTGGTGTCGTCATACCGCTGAATACGGTACATGCCGAGATTGTGCCCCAGTCCATCGGGGTGCTCGGTGTAGACCAGCGGCAGGGTGACAAAAGCCCCCCCGTCCGAATGCCAGGAGGTGAGCATCGGCAGTTCGGTCAGGCGGGCCGGTTTTTGGCAGCAACCGAGGATGGGACCGGTTTTTTCTTTTTTCAGGCCAACCCGGATACCCTGCGCCAGAAGGGAGCGAGCGTTCCACAGGGACAAGAGCGATGGCGGCATTGCCTGCTCAACCAGGTTCACCAGGTCGCGGACAAAATCAAGCGGACGTCTGCCAAAGGCCAGTTCCAAACGGTGGCTGGAACCGAAGAGATTGGTGACCACTGGAAACGAGGAACCCCTAACCTTGGTGAACAGCAGGGCGGGACCACCTTTGGCAATAACACGACGATGAATTTCGGCTATTTCCAGAGCGGGATCGACCGGGGAGTCGATGGTGAGCAGCTGGTCGTTTTTACGCAGCAGCGCGAGAAAATCGCGCAGATTTACTAGTGTATGCATGGTTGGTTACAGCCAAAAAGTGATTACGGCAATTGCCGTTTTGGGGTCAGCCGTAGTGATGCTCTTCACCGAGAAAAAGGCGGTGATACTCATCACCGCTTAGATGGGTTTTCATGAGGCCGGTTAACAGATCGACCACTTGATATATCTCGTGTTCGGTCATGCGAGGGACAAGTTCGCGGGTGAGGCGGTCCTCACTGAAATGCTGCAAGAAGGTAATGAGAGATTGTTCATCCGTGGGACGGTCGATTCCAAAGTACATGCGTATTCCTGCTGGCAAGAGACTATTCGAAGGCAATTTTCCACCATACCTGCCGGTTACGTGGCCCGTCAAATTCACAAAAAAAGATGCGTTGCCAGGTCCCCAGCTGTAACCTGCCCTGATGGATGAAGAGGGTTAGAGACGAGCCTGTCAAGGTGGCCATCAGATGGGCAGGCGAGTTACCCTCTCTGTGAAGATAGGGATAATCGGCTGGGACAATCCGGTCAAGGCCAGCAAGGATGTCCCGCTGGACATCCGGGTCAGCTCCTTCGTTGATGCTTAGCCCAGCGGTTGTATGGGGATTGTACAGGAAGCAGATCCCTTCGGCAACGCCACTTGCAGAGATCGCCTCTTGCAGCCGCCCGGTCAAGTCGATCATCTCCCGGCAGCCGGTACTGGTGACAGGTATTTCCCCTTTGGGCATCGCCATCCTCTGTCTGTCCGTGTGGTTACTGCAATTCCCAGCTGCCGTTTTGGTTGCGACAGGCTGTACTATTTGTCCTTTGTGGCTTGCCGTCGATAACTGCTTCGATTTCCGCCCTTCGGCAAACTTGGGTGGTGGAGGGGTTCTGATAGGCGGGCTGTGGTGTGATTGAATACTGGTTGCCACTGTCCGGATTCACCCAGGAGGTGGGCTGATTGGACGTGCCCCGTTCATAGGTATGATTGAGTTGCTCCCGGTCGTACTTGTCCATTGCCTTGCCGACTATGTCGCCGAGTACACCGCCCGCCGCGGCACCCGTCAATGTCGCTCCGGTATGGTGGCCAATCGCTTGTCCGATGAGGGCGCCGGCTGCAGTACCCCCAGTCGCTCCGGTCTGGCCTTTGTTGGCGCAGGAAGAGAGCAGCAGCAGGAAAAGCAGGGAAAACATGCTGAAAGGTCTCACGATGTTTCTCCTTGCGAGGATGCGGTGTGCTTGAGGGCGTCCGGAAGTTCTTTACTTGCCTGCACGCCCAGGTGTTTCAGTGCTTCGGTTTTAGCAATCAGATTCCCCTGCCCGGTACTTAATCGATTGCGAGCGGTGTGCCAAGCCTGTTGGGTTTGATTGAGCCGGAGCCCTATTTCCTCAAATGCCTCCGTAAAACCAACAAATTTATCATAAAGACTCCCCGCCTGTTTAGCAATAAGTAAGCTGTTGCGGTTTTGTTCGTCCATACGCCACAAGTGGTGAATGGTCCGCAGGATGGCCAGAAGGGTTGAAGGGCTTGTCAGGATTACTTTCCGTTGCATGGCACTGACAAGAATCTCCGGTTCGTTCTCCACGGCAAGCTGAAAGGCCCCCTCGATCGGAATGAACAGCAGCACAAAATCAAGCGAACAGGCACCTGTAAGCTGGTGATACTGCTTGGCTGCCAGCGAGCCGATATGTTTTTTTATCGAGTCAAGATGCATTTTGATGGACGGCTTTTGGCTGTCCCCCCCGGCGTTATGGGCTTCCATAAAGGCCTTGAGTGAAACTTTGGCGTCAATAACGATCGTGCGGTTCTCAGGAAGGTAAACGAGCACGTCGGGCTGATAGGTCGAGCCCTCATCCGTCTTGAGGCTCACCTGGACAGCAAACTCCTTCCCGCTCCGCAGGCCGGAGGCCTCAAGCAGTTTGGTTAAAACCATTTCCCCCCATTGTCCCTGAAGCTTGTTGTTGCCGCGAAGGGCTTCCGTCAGATTTGCCGCATCCGTACTGACTTGGATATTGAGCTCCTTCAGGTGTTCGATTTCTTTGATCATAGAGATCCTGTCCCGAGAATCACGGTCGTAGACATCCTCCACTTTTCGCTTGAATTCCTGGAGTTGGTCGTGAAAGGGACGGAGGAGCAGGGTCAAGGCGGATTCGTGCTGTTTGTTGAGCAGTTCGCCCTTTTCGCTGATTATTTTTCCGGCAAGAAACTGGAAGTCCTGTTCTATCTGCTTGCGGGCCTCACTCAGCAGAATCTCCCGTTCGTCCACTTGTTGCTGCATCACTGTGCAGGCAGTCTGCAGGGAAGCGTTACCGGCATCGATTTCCCGGCATTCTCTGGCAAGTTCGTTGCGCTCCAAGCGGAGCCTTTGGATCTCTGTCTCGTAATGGTGGGATTCCTCCTGCAACCTTTCCAGGCGAAGGGAGAGGATCAACTGCCGCTGTTGCGATCTGTTGTGTGCCATCAAAAAAAGAATAACAGCTATGACAGCCGCCGCTGCCATGCCCAAAGAGAAGGGATAAATCTGCAAGGGGCCGAAAGTCGAGGGAAGAAAATTCACGGGGTCGAGGAGAAGAATGTTTGACCGTTCTTAGGCAAAATCAGTTATGGCGGGAAATACGCCGGAGTTCCTCAAGTTCTTCCAGCAGTTCGAGCACCAGGGCGCAGCCGGGGAGATTGACCCGAAGGTCCTGCTGCAGCCGGACAGCGGTCTGTACCCGTTTGATCGCGACAAAGGTAAAACGCCATTCTTGCGGGGAGCGACCTTCCGGGGCGAGAATCCCCTCTTCGATCATGTCGTGGACAAGCTCAGCGTTGACGCCGCAGAGCCGACAGAGATCCGCGAGGGTGCAGCGAGTGTCTTCATTCAGGACCATACCCTGGATGTAGATTCTTTGCTCGGTCATATCAGATTCCCAGTTCGGCGCGAGGGTTAAACGGCATCTTTTTCGCCATGTTTGCGTACAGGTTGCGCTGCTCTTCGGTTTTCGCTTCAGGGACAACAATATGCAGGGTGACAATCTGGTCACCCCGTTGACTGCTGGTTGATAATCCTTTGCCCTTGAGACGGAGTTTTTTGCCGCCCTGTGATCCTGGTGGTATCTTCACCTGGACATTGCCGCCCAGGGTGGGCACGGTGAGGGTGGCTCCCAGTGCCGCCTCCCATGGAGCAATCGGCAGGATGAGATGAATGTCCCGTTTTTCAGCATGGAAAAGGCGATCCTCCTGGAAGGCTATCTCCAGAAACAGGTCGCCGGGAGGACTGCCTCCATATCCCGGCAGACCTTGGCCTTCAAGGCGAATCCGTTGTCCTTCAATTATTCCTTGCGGTATGGCGACATGCAACCTGTGAGGACTGGTCCGAACATGACCGCTGTTGTCCACTGCCGGACGGTTCAGGGTGAGGGTCTGTTGCGCTCCGAAGTAGGCATCCGCCAAAGAGATGATGATTTTGGCGTGCTGATCTTCCCCTCTCATTTTGAAGACATGTTGTCTTTGCCCACCCCTGTGTCCTTGGCCGAACAACGATTCAAAAAAATCGCTGAAACCGGTGGCGTCGGCTCCTGTGTACCCGGCGCCACGGAACTCGAAGCCGGCATCCCAGTTGGGAGGCGGTTCGAAATCCTGGCCATCGCGCCAGTTAGCGCCAAACTTGTCGTAGGCGGCCCTTTTTTCAGGATCTTTCAAAACCTCATAGGCCTCGCCAGCGTCCTTGAATTTTGCCTCGGCGTCACGTTCCTTGCTGACGTCGGGGTGGTATTTCCGGGCAACCTTGCGATAGGCCTGTTTGATTTGATCCTGGGTTGCTTCGCGAGGAATGCCCAGTATCTGGTAATAATCTTTATATTCCATTGGTTGTGTGGGAGCACGATGAGTATGATAGTTAGATTACAACAGTAAGAATAGAATATTAAAAAGAAAAGAAAAAAAGAACGGCGGCGGCTTTCTCCTTGAAGAGCGCAGAAGGTTTCTTTTATGCTATAGTCAGCGATATGAACGAAAAATCAAAGAATATTGTCCTGACTGGTTTTCGAGCTGTGGGCAAATCCTCGGTGGGGAAGATGCTCGCCCAAAAAATCCGATATACATTTATCGATACCGACACACTGCTTTGTGAAAGGCTAGGCGCATCCATTGCCGATATTGTCACTCGTCATGGATGGGCTTTTTTTCGAGAGGCGGAACGTGCACTGCTTGCAGAAGTGCCTGGCATGGAGCGGGTGGTGCTGGCGACCGGGGGCGGAGCTATTGAGCACCAGGAGGAGTGGCATCGGCTTCGGAGCTGCTGTTATGTTGTCTGGCTTGATGCCGATGTCGCAACCATCAGACAGCGGATGGGTGGGGATCCTCATTCCGTAGAGCAACGTCCGTCCCTGACCGGCAATTCGGCCCGTGATGAAATAGAGATGCTCCTTTCCAGGCGCATTCCACTCTATTCGGCGGGTTCGGACCTGCAGCTTGATACGGTCGGCAAGGAGCCGGCAGCTTTAGTGGAGAGTATTGTCGAACACGTCCGAATCGTTGAGCCGGAGACAGCGCAAGGGTGAGAAGTTGCAATGGATAGAGGGGAAGAGAAAATGGCGGCTGGCAAGAGCAGGAAAATCCAATCGGTGTGGATAGTTACTCGGGAATACGACGGATTGGCTGGTGCGGGTGGGGTGAAAGATTTCAGCCGCCAGCTTGCCGAAACGCTGGCGGCTCATGACCAGTGCTCGGTCCGGGCGATCATGCCACGTTATGGATTCATGGATGCGGCCCGCCTTGGCTTTTCGCTTGCCGATATTGGCCAGGCCAGTGGTCGTATTAATGGTCGTCGCTATGAACACGTCTTTGAAGTCGATATGAATTATGCCGTTGAAGAACGGCGGGAAAGAGTTGCAATCTGGCAGGCATCTCTTAATGGTGTGACGGTTTTTCTGGCGGAAGCGGATCGTTTTGCAACCAAACGGGGATTGTATACTTATACAGAAGAGGACGAACTGGAAGCCGCATGGCAGCACACGGGAGAGGGGCATTTTGATTATTTCGCCATGAATATCCTGTTGCAGAAGACGGCCTTGGATCTGATGATTCTCCTCGATGATCATCCCGATGTTATTCACTGTCAGGATGGACACGCCGCAACACTGCCGGTGATGATGCGGGAGAATAGCGGATACCGACATTATTTCCGCCAGACCGGTGCGGTGGTCACTATCCATAATGCCGGATTGGGGTATCACCAGGAGGTTGCTGACCTTGATTTCGCCCGCGCCATAACCGGTCTGCCAGAGGGGGTGATCCTGTCGGGCCGACTGAACGGGAGCTTTGATCCGTTCATGGCGGCTTCCGCTTACGCAGTACTCAATACGGTCAGCGAGAATTATGGCCGGGAATTACAGCAGACTCGGGATGATGCACGTACGGGCGGGCTAGGGCACGCCCTCCTGGAGCATGGGGTTTCGCTGGCTGGCATTACCAATGGCATTGATCCCGCCTCCTTTGATCCAACCCGACCGGAACAGCTTGGATTGGTTGCGGGATACGATGTCCGTGGGGGCGATTTCGTCGGCAAGAAAATGTGTAAAGCCACCATGCTTGCCGAGATTGCGGGGAATGGTCCCTGGTATCAGGTAGAACAGTTCGGTACCCTTGCTGTGGCGCCGGAAATTCCGCTTTTCACTTTTATCGGCCGATTTATTGCGCAAAAAGGGGTGGATATCCTCATTCAGGCCGTACTCGAACTGTTACCGCTGGAATTGTCATCACAATTCCTTGTTTTCGGTTCCGGCGCTCCAGAGTTTGAAAAGCAGGTGGAGTTGTTGGCGACCTCAGGAATCGGTCAGGGGAGAGTCTGCTTTTTTAAGGGATTCAACCCGTTATTGGCCAACCAGGTGTATGCGGCGGGCGATTTTTTTCTGATTCCCTCCCGGTACGAGCCTTGCGGTCTTACCGATTTCATCGCCCAGTTGCTCGGCAACCTGCCAATTGTACATCGGGTCGGCGGATTGGTTAAAGTCATTGACGGACAAACCGGGTTCTCCTACAGCGAAAATACCTCGACAGCACTGGCAACGGCCATGTCGCGGGCCCTGACCCTCTACCGGCAGGATCCTGACAAGATCCGCACCATGCAAATGGCGGCGGTGGAAAGGATTGCCCACTATCACACCTGGGAAAGGGTGAAGGAGGCCTATTTTCTTCTCTATCAACAGGCGATGGAGATGACCTGCTAAGTAGAACAGTGCATAAATCGTCCTTCCGGATAAACCAGGGATGCTCAATGGATAATGACAGCGTATCCGAAACTTTTTTTAAAAGGAGTGGAATACTATGACTATAAAAGTGGGAATTAATGGATTCGGCAGAATTGGGAGAAATATTTTCAGGGCATTAAGCAAGGATCCTGCCTTCGCCGACATTGAAATTGTCGGGATAAACGATCTTACCGATGTGAAAACCATCGCGCATTTGATGAAATATGATTCCATCATGGGACCTTCCACACAACAGATCGGACCCGGGGAGAGCAGTATCATCGTGGATGGCAAGACTATCCCCGTTACCAGCCATCGCAAACCGAATGAAATTCCATGGGCCAGTCTCGGTGCTGAATATGTTCTGGAATGTACAGGTCTTTTTTGCGATATGGAATCGGCGAAGGCCCACATTGATGCCGGGGCTGCCAAGGTTGTTATTTCCGCCCCCGCCAAGGGCGAGGTCAAAACCATTGTCATGGGAGTGAATGAGGACGAATACGACCCGACCGTGCATCATGTTGTCTCCAATGCCTCCTGCACCACCAACTGTCTCGCTCCGGTTGCCCAGGTTATTTTGGATAATTTTGGGATCAAGCGGGGCTTGATGACCACGATACATGCCTATACGGGTGATCAACGGCTGCTTGATTTTCCCCACTCTGATCTTCGCAGGGCCCGTGCTGCCGCCATGTCGATGGTACCGACCAAAACCGGTGCCGCCGCCGCAGTTGCCCTGGTGATCCCTGAATTAAAAAATAAGTTTGATGGACTGGCTGTCCGCGTCCCTACACCGGACGTTTCGCTCGTTGATGTGGTGATCGAGGTTGAGCGGGAAACCACGGTCCTGGAGGTCAACAAAGCCCTTGCCGCTGCCGCCAACCGGTATCTGCGCTATACTGACGAGCCCTTGGTATCAATTGATTTCCAGGGTGACCCCCATTCCTCGATTGTCGATGGCCTGTGCACCAAAGTGCTTGGGAAATCTGTCAAGATCATGAGCTGGTATGACAATGAGTGGGGATATTCCAACCGAATGCTGGATTTGGTAGTGCATATGGAGGCCAACAAACTGCTGTAGTCTGACTGTCGAGTATTCAAAGCAACGATGCCCAGGAAGAAAGCCTGGCCGAAAAAAAAACCGGGTTATCCCCTCTCAGTCCGCGCTTTGGCTTGAGGGGCAACCCGGTCTATTCATTCATCAGAGGCAAGCCGTCTCTTCAGACGACACCTGATTACTGTGCGCTCAGCCTCCTACATATCCTTTACCCTTGCAAGTCGGGCAGTTATTGTCGGGAGTACAAATCTGACCATCGTCATTTTTGGTTTTAGGAAACTCAGGACTTACCTCACATTCACCTTCGATAAATTTCTTTCCCATACAGGTAGGACATACTTCTTTTTTTGCTTCTTGAGCAGCCATTGTAGTCTCCTTTAAATAGTAGAAAATAAAATATCCTGTGTTCTGCTTACAATAGATAAATCAATACCAGAAAAAATCAACGGGTCCCAACGTAATACGTGACAGGTGTTTTTTATGCGACCAGCGACTGCGGAGTCAAGGAAAAAGTGATGTGTCAAGTCGTCTTCAAGATCCCGGTGCATCTGCCCAAAGGGGGAGCGAAGAACTTGGCAGGGACCGCTTATCTCCGTTTAGGGCTTCAGCTCAGGTGAGAAAGCGAGAGCTCGGTCGGAAGAATATTTTGGCGCGTTAGCAGGTCAGGAGGGGGGGGACGTGTTTGAAATTTGCGCGGGCTTATTTGGCGGTTCGTCCTGGGGAAGGGGTAAGAAAAGATCTGTTTGCACGGCTTTGCTTGCAGCCTCGATCGCCCGAGAAGCAAGTGCTCCCCCCCTTGTGGGTAATGATTCATTTCCAAAGACCAATTGAACGACTTCACTGGCGCGGAGTTTATCTCCCGAGGTGACAGGGATTAGCATTTTTTCCTTGTTTCTTTCGTTGACGCTGAGCAAACGGCCTTTGATCAAGAGTGTTGCCATTGCGCTGATATCCGAGCCGCTGGTCGCGGGAAATTTTTTATTCAACAGGAGCAGAGGGGTCGGCCGGCGGTTTTCAAAATTATCATAGACGGTTTGGAGGATGTCTAAGGCGGTTTGGAGACGACGTTGTGGCGAAAGAGTACTTTCGACAGTGGCATAGTGGCGGTGGACCTGAATCGCATGAGCCAAGGAAGCACCGAGAAGAATAAAGGTCCACCCGATTTGTAGCCAGATGAGAAAAAGAGGGATGGTCGCAAACGAGCCATAGATGGCATTGTAACTAGCAACCCCTATCTGCAGAACGATATAGATTTTCTGGAAGATAAACCAGAAGAGCGAGGCAAAAACGGCACCAGCCAGAGCGGCTCCGGTTTTCACTTTAGTGTGGGGGAAAAAAAGATACATTATCATCAAAGTGATGACGATAAATACAAAGGGGACGAGTTTGAGAACCACGGTGGCCACCCACGCGGTCGGCACAATCATGCTGACGTGGCTCATTATTTTTTTGCTGGCAAGAATGGCTTCAGCAGCCAGGGCAATATTCAAGGAAATGGGTAGCAGGATCAGCAGCGCAAGATAGTCCATGACTTTCCTGAAAAAAGATCGCCCCTTATGCGTATGCCAGATAGCATTCATCGCGTTTTCTATCGAGGAGAGCACGAGGATGACAACACCGATCAGGCCGATCACGCCCAGAATGCCAAGTGCGGCGAAATTGGTCTGGTTGACGTACTGGAAGATAATGTCAACGGCGTGGTGCAGGTGGGCTGCCATTGAGACCTGGAGCAGATCAGTGGAGGGTAAGGCCGGCGTCGGAACGGATGGTTCGGTTTGCAGCGCATCCGGAAGGTAGTGCTTTTCTTCCGAGAGTGGCCTCTGAGGTTCTAACTGTTCAATGAATCTGTTGGCAGCCAGTTTGAGTTGTTCATCATTACCGAGTCCTTTGAGGATTGAGGTGCTGAGGGCGAGAATAGGCACCAACGACAAAATGATGGAGTAGGTGAGGGCAGACGCCCTGATGGCCAAGTGGGTCTGAAAGAACTCTTGATACATGATCAACAGGATACGGAGACAGATTCGTAAAAAATCAACGGTTTTGTTTTTGGAGCTGGAAGGAGAAAAGGTCCACAGATGGATACGCCGGGTTAGGGCGAGTGAACGGGATCTTTCGTTATAGGGAGACATCGTGGCAGAAGTGTGGGTAGTCCTTGACGAATCTGTCATCTCTCCAGTTCGTGATGCAACCATTTTTCGATGATTGCAAAGATGATTTCACGTTTCACCGGTTTGGTAATGTAGTCGTTCATGCCGGCGCCTATGCAGATCTCTCGGTCACCTATCATGGCATTTGCGGTCATGGCTATGATGGGGATATGGGAGAAACCCCTGGCCCGAAGTTCCCTGGTTGCGGCGAGACCATCCATCTCCGGCATCTGAACGTCCATAAGGATAAGATCGAATTGTTGAGGATCTGCAGCAAAGGTTTCAACAGCTATTTTACCGTTATTGGCTACTGTTACAGTGTAGCCCGCCTTTGTAAGGATCAGCACGGCAAGCTTCTGGTTGACTGGATTGTCTTCAGCGAGCAGGATGCTCACCGATTGCTTGATCTCTTCTCGAACGCTGTACTGGGTGATGAAGGTTTCACTGACCGAATTGGTGACAGCTGGTTCTTCCCCTCCCAGGAGTTTTTCGATAGTCTTAAAAAGGATTTCCCGTCGGGTTGGTTTGGTGAGAAAGGCATCGAAACCCACATCTTTGCAGCGCTGGGCATTTCTTTCCGTTGTCGAGGTGTAGGCAAGCAGAGGTATTTTTGCGGTTTCAGGCAGTTGGTGGCGTATCATCTTTGCCAGGGCATACCCATCCGGTGTCGGCATCTGGATGTCAAGGATGATGAGATCGAACAACAGGTTGTCGGTGATTGTCTGCAGCAATAGGGAGTGTACCTTGCTGCTGTCCTGGATGGCTACGACATCAAAATCTGCGGCTTTGAGAATATGATCCAAGATACTGAGATTGGTTGGATTGTCATCGACCACCAAAACTCGTTTTTTTGCCAAGCTGATTTTGTTGAATTTTTTGGTGCGCTGTTGCAGGGCTTTTTTTAGTTTCGCGGTAAAATGAAAGGTGCTGCCTTCGCCAAGTTGACTCTCGACCCAAACGTGTCCCTGCATTAAGCGTGCAATTTTTCGGCAGATGGAGAGCCCTAGCCCCGTGCCGCCATACTCCCTGGTGGTCGATCCGTCCGCCTGACGAAAGGCCTCAAAGATCGATTCAAGTTTATCCTCGGGGATGCCAATGCCCGTATCCCGGATGCGAGCATGAAGGGTGATGCCCTCCTTCGTCTCTTCATCGACCGTGAGCGCTAATTCAAGCTCGCCTTTTTTGGTGAATTTAGCCGAATTGCCCATGAGGTTCACCAGAACTTGCCGAAACCTGCCGGGATCGCCCATAACGTTGGCTGGAAGAGCATCATCAATCCTGCAGAGCACCTCGATCGGGCGTCCTGCGACTTTTGGTCTGATCAGATCACAGACATCTTGAGCGGTAATTTCCGGGTCGAAATTAATACATTCGAGATCGAGTTTTCCAGCTTCGACTTTGGAGAAATCGAGAATGTCGTTGATTAACGAGAGCAAGGCGTCGGCGCTGCGCTTAATAGTCTGGGCGAATTCATCCTGCTCCCCGTCCATCCCGGTCTCCAGAAGCATATCGGCGAAGCCGATAATTCCATTCATCGGGGTTCGGATTTCGTGGCTCATGGCCGCAAGAAACTCACTTTTCGCTATGTTTGCCGCCTCGGCCGCTTTCTTGGCGCGCCGCAATTCCGCAGTCTGCTGCGTGATTTCCACCTGCAACGTATTAGCATAGTTGAGTTGTTGTTCCCGGATTTTTTGGTAGTTTTGTTCGTTTTCAACCATGATGTCCTGAAACTTTTTCTCCAGGACTGCAAATTTCCGATCAAACTGCTTTTTGTGAATGCGCAGCCTGTTTACGGTCTCTCCTGTGTCGCGGTGGGCAAGAAAGAGTCGGACCGTAAGACGAATGATCGTCGAAATCCAGTTAAAGGCACTAGTCTGTGCAGATTCCTTTGTGGTCGCCAGGATAAAACATTGAAGGTCCGGAACTGCCAGCAGGAAGAAAGAGCGCTCCTGCACAGAGAAAGAGACCTCAGAGGATTTTTTCTCATTTTCTTCGATATATTGTATGGCCTGGCCAATCTCAAGGGGGAAATAATCTGAGGCGAGATGATGGCCGGAATGATCCAGGCAGAAGAAGAGGAGATGCTCAGTTTCTTGTTCCAGATGGGTGTAAAGCGCGGTCAAGGCACCCATTGGGTCGGCAAGATCGGCAAACAAGTTCGTCAGGGTCGTCATAAATACCCTCAGTCGCCGTACATGTTTTTTGTTTTTTCAAGTTCTTCCGGAAGATCTTCCGCAAGTACCTTGTACTCTTCCACGTTGTTTTGGATATGCGTCGCCAGGGAGGGCATGAGGATGGCTGGAAGGCCTTCTTTGATAGAAAAAAAGCCGAGTTGATTGATGATGTATTCGCTCATTTGCAGAATCCCTGTCGGCGAATGGGGATCAATTACGCCGTCATCTTGATGGTGGTCACGGATTGCTTCGGCAATTGGGTCGGGAATGCACCATTCTTTGGCGAGTATGTAGCCTATCTGGCAGTGGTCAGTGGTAAACAGGCTGCTTTCCAGTTGTATGATAGTAGGGCCAGCGACACTCAGTTGTTCAATCAGCTTGAGGAAGATTGCCTCCTCGGTCTCCATCTCGACGATCAACCCTATATCATGTAATATTCCCAAGAGATAGGCGTCATCCCCGTTGATGGAAAAAATGCGTTCAGCAATCATCTTGCAGCAGATACTTGAGGCAGCGCTGTGCAGCCACAGGCTCTGGGGAGAGAATTCGGTGGTTCCAGAATCATTGCGGAGCATACCCTTGATAGCATCGGTCACCGCAATGTTGTGAAGATTTTTCATGCCCAGGAGGGCAACAGCTCGGGAAATAGAATCCACCTTGCGTCTCAATCCAAAAGAGGAACTGTTGACTAGGGTCAACAATCGGGCGACCAGCGCTGGATCCAATCGAATGACTTCTTCAAAGTCCTGCAGGGTTGACTCCTCATCGTTCACCAATTGAACTAGTCGAACAACAATATGGGGAAGAGTCCTTATTTTATTGAATTTTTTGATAAGCGTTTCGGCTGTGGTCATGGCAAAGTTCCTTGTGGGTGGCTGGCCACAGGATAGACGCAGATGGATTGGTTGTAAAATTTTGTTTTGCTGATGGCCGCGGTTCTCATCAGTCTCTCGGCGGACTCCGTTTGAGCATTTCTCGCAAATCACCTGGGTGAATCTGCCTGGAGCCTGTCGTTTTTGGCATAATTGTTTGCTTAACTCTTGGTGACAGTTGTTTGAGGTGGAGTGTATTGTTGATGTGAGTAGTTCGTTTCTCTAAAGCATTTATAATTTACAAACGGTTCGTCGGGAAGTGAATACCATTGCAGCGCAAGATTCGACAGAATCAGGCTGAATAAATAAATGTAAACATTTCCATGAACTGCTGGTTACACGTCCTGTTTTAGGACCGTGGGCGCAACCATGTCCTCGATATTGAAACATTTTGTAATCGTTATCGATTTTTGCTGAGATTGACTGGAACAATCAGTTTCTCTCCTATCCGGACTTCGGATTGTCGGTTTCTGCTGTTCGCGGCCAGCAACACTTGGGGGGAGAGTTGATAGTGACGGGCTATGGAGAATACAGTCTCTCCTTTCCGCACCAGGTGGCGGATTTCAGAATTTGAGGGCTTACTCTTTCGCAGTTTGCTTTCCTGTTTGCGATTATCCTTTTTTGTTTTCAACTCGACCAGGAGCGTTGCCGACTGTGTTGTTGCGGGTAGACGCACAAGATACCCCTTGGGTATTGATTTTTGTCCGTCGAGAACGGGTTGCATAAGGGCAGGATTCAGGCGAGCAAAAATTTGGTGGGAGAGGCGAAATGAGGAGCGAAGACGGGCTGTAGGTATGTCATTTTTGAGACGAACAGTGACGGTAGCTTCGGGGCGCTCGAAAGGCACCTGCGGATCTCCTCCCAATCGGGACGCAACCCGCATGGCGGCAAGAAACTCTGAGTAAAAATTGCGTGAGGCGAATTTGAAATATCCCTGGCTGTACGAGGTGAAAATGTTCTCATAATTGCCTTTTTCATTTACTGCCCGGACCATGCCCGCCCGACCATAATTATAGGCTGTTAGGGCTAGGGGCCAAGCTTGGAGTTGGGAGTAATTTTCCTTGAGCAGTTTTACTGCGGCCTGGGTGGCGAGATACGGGTCGTAACGCTCGTCAATTCGCTCGTTTATGGTCAAGAAATCCTTTCCAGTGGATCGAGTGAACTGCCAGAGACCAGCGGCCCCGATTTTGCTGAAAGCTTTTGGGTTGAAAGACGATTCAACGTGAGGAAGATACGCAAGTTCTTTGGGCATCCCTTCGGCGGCAAAAATTTGTTTGAATTGCGCAAGATATTTTCCTGACCGGATAAGGCCTTCATAGAAACGGTCTTTCTGGCCAATTTGCAGGCGGATGGTCTCCTTGGCTTCATGATAGGCGGTCTGGGGCTGTCGTAAAAAAAGACTGGCGATTTGTTTTTCCTCTTCGGTACTTGGAAGTCTGCCGGATCCGAGCGCGGAAAGGATGTCGGTGAGATGGTTTTTAGCGACTTTGATGCGTTCATTGTTAATCTGGGCCGAACCAGGAACGGTTCCATCCACGAGTTCAACAACACTATAAACGCGGTTGAGGTTGTCGCTATCGTGTAACAAGCCCTGTTGGGAGGTATAACGACTGTATATATCCTCCCAGAATTTCACGTTTGCTCTGATGCACGGATACAGTGGGAATTGCTCTGTCGCCGAAGACACCGTGCTTGAAAAACAAAATGAAATACAGGACCAAGAGAGCACAATACAGAAGAGTTTCATCCGTTGTGCTTTTGTTTTCGGTGCATTATAAGCCATGGGAAAAAGAGTTGCCGGGAGAAGGAGAATTGGTCGATATCCGATCACACTTAAGTAATAGTCTATCACATTGTAAGCAACCCGGCGAGAGAAGTTGCCAAATGCCATAGTTTACGCCTAACAAACTATTATTATATAAATTTATAGAGTTTGCATCCTATGTATAGGCCTATAATCGGTACACTCGGATATATTTTATCGCCAGACAGATTGCAAACGCTGCTTGTTTATCGCAATGCTCGTGCTTCGGACCAGCACTTAGGTAAGTATAATGGCTTGGGCGGGAAAATGGAAGAATACGAGGACGTCGTCAGCTGTATGAAAAGAGAAATTAAGGAAGAGGCTGGCGTAGAGTGCACCAGGATGCAGTTACGAGGAACAGTGAACTGGCCTGGATTCGGACCCGAGGGAGAGGACTGGTTAGGGTTTATTTTTCTGATCACCGCATATACCGGCACGGTTCGACAGAAAAATGAGGAAGGCGATCTGCTCTGGCATTTACTTGCTGATCTTGAGTATCTGCCGATGTGGGAAGGGGATCGCTATTTTCTTCCTCTGGTTTTTGATGCCGATCCACGTATCTTTCACGGCGTCATGCCGTACAAAAATGGGCGGCCCGTTGGGTGGGAATACCAACGATGTTAAGCTTTCTGGTAAAAAAGGATTTTGGTGGCCTCTTGGTCGAGTAAAGTTCTTGCGTTCAGGAGTCGCGATCTGTATAGTTATTACCTGTCTAGTTCTATCGTAATTTCGGAAGGTTATGGTTTGTCAACCTTTTCGGCAACTTAAAAGTCAGAGGTAGTGTCATGGAGAATAATGCGGAATTGGTTCGCTTGGAGGAGTTTGTAGATAAACTGTTGACTAAATATAATACGTTAAAGACTGAATATCATGCATTGCAGGATACTCTTCAAGAACGTGATGCTGAATGTGCAGAATTGAAAAGTAATGTTTCTCATCTGAGTACTGAGCGTGTCGAGGTTGGAAATCGAGTTGCTGGGTTGATTGATCGTATTGAACAGTGGGAGCATAAGGACTCTGCCGAAGCTACAGAAAAATCAAATCATAATAATAGCGTACAAGGCTTTCTGTTCGGTGACGATCCTGAAAGCAAGAATAATTGAGGCTGACGATCGATCCCGATGCAGGACCGTCTTGTTCGCTTCCATCTGTTCGGACAGGAGTATACTTTTTATAGCGCCGCTCCTGAAGAGGAGGTGAACTCAGCCATCGCGCTTCTTCGCCAGGAACTGGAGACCAATGATACAATGAGTCGAAGCTCTGTGCCTTCGAGTAAAATGTTGGTTCTTGGATGTTTGCGCTTGGCTGCGAAATGTGTTCAGTTAAATCAAGAGTATATGGAATTTCGGCAAGTGCAAGAACGTTCAATTGCGCATTTGATAGATAAAGTTTCTTTAGAATTGGACTGAGTTGTTTGTTTTATTATTTTGTTTGGAAGGTCCTTCTGTTCTGATATAATATAAGTTTAATGAGTCCCCTGCTCTGTTGGTGATCAGCGGAGTATTGAGCCAACTCTCATGATAAGGGTAGCTTTATTGCTGAACGATGGAACTCTTTATTGAATTCCTGACAGCAGCAAAAGGCACTGCCCACCTAATTCTATTAGGTTTAATCATTTCGTTGACACGGCAGCGTGGGGGTTTTTTACTATCAGCGAATCAAACCAAACCCGCTGGTTTTTATGAGCGTTATTTTTTATGTTTAAAGAGGATAGTTGCGTGTGCAGTAACGGACATAACAGGTTCGGTGATTGAAAGACAACTCTGATGCGATCAGGTTTACTATATTTGAGTGACCTCCCACTCAGGCTGTTCTCAAGAAAAATGCCACTCCAATATTATTTCAGTGGCGGTCGTTTTTCTTGATATCTTCCAGTTGAAGTCCACCGGGTTGTAACTAAGCAGGTAACGCCTGCCGCTATTTTGTGGCGACGTTTTTGTTTTTTACAACAAAATATTCCGAGCTTCACTTCCGTTACTTCCCCTCTTCTCGCTGCAACCCAGTCAAATTATGCCATTAACCGGCTTGGTTGTGCTTATTTATATATTCGATTAGGTGTCTTGTCATGGAACCGATTGTAATGACGATGCTTTTGGCGCTGGTAACTTTTATTGCTGGGCTGGCCATTGGCATTCTTCTGCGTAAAAGATTGGTAGAGGGGAACCGGAAAAATATTGAATTGCAGGGGAGGCAGATCATTGAGAATTCCATCAATGAAGCCGAACAAATAAAGAAAGAGGCTCTGCTGCAGGTCAAGGAAGAAGCATTTTTATTCAAGCAGGAAGCTGATCGTGAATTAAAGGCAAGCCGGCAGGAACTCAAGGATGATCAACGGCGATTGAATCGCAAGTTTGACGAAATTCAACGGGAATTTCAAATCCTGGAAGAAAAACAATCCAGTTTGAAATATCGGGAAGAGTTATTAGGGGCGAATGAAACAGAAGTCATTGATAAGAAAAAACAATTAGAAGGCTTGGTCGATGAACAACGGTATAAATTAGAGAAGATCGCTGGGATTGATCGTGAAGAGGCTAAGGTTCAGCTTATGCAGTCCATTGAAAGCGAGGCCCGGATGGATTGCGCCAAACGGCTTTCACGCATTGAAAATGAAATGAAAATGGAAGCTGATCGTAAAGGGAAAAATATTATAGCCCTGGCTATTGCGAGATATGCCGGCGACTATGTGGCTGACAAAACGGTATCTATGGTCCCCTTGCCCAACGATGAAATGAAGGGACGAATTATTGGCCGGGAAGGCCGTAATATTAGAGCCATTGAAGCCGCCACTGGCATTGATATTATTATTGATGACACCCCTGAGGCCGTTATTCTTTCAGGATTCAATCCTATACGCAGGGAAGTTGCACGACGGGCTCTCGAACAACTCATTTCCGATGGGAGGATTCATCCGGCCCGTATTGAAGAGGTCGTACAGAAAGTTGCCGAGGAACTGGAAGTTAGCCTTCGAGAATCTGGAGAACAGGCAACCTTTGATGTCGGCGCGCATGGCATGCATTTGGAACTCATCAACCTGATAGGTCGGCTCAAATATCGCACCAGTTATGGGCAGAACATTCTCCAGCATTCACTGGAAGTGGCTTTTTTATGCGGGGTAATGGCGGCTGAATTGGGGTTAGATGTTAAAAAAGCCAAACGTGCCGGTCTCCTGCATGATATCGGTAAGGCCGTTGATCATGAGGTGGAAGGATCCCATGCAATTATCGGTCGGGATCTTGCTCGTAAATATGGAGAGGCTGAAGATATTGTCTACGCTATTGGCGCTCATCACGAAGATCAACCCCCTAAGAGTGTGCTTGACGTATTGGTGCAGTCGGCAGATGCGCTTTCAGGTGCTCGACCGGGTGCGCGAAAGGAGATGCTGCAGAGTTATGTCAAACGCCTTGATGACCTTGAGAATATTGCCAACAGTTTCAGCGGCGTCGATAAATCATATGCCATTCAAGCTGGACGGGATCTTCGAATTATTGTCGATAGTCAGAAAGTTAAGGATGAGGAGGCGACACTCTTGAGTCGCGATATTGCCAAGGCAATTGAAGAGCAATTGACTTATCCGGGACAAATCCGGGTGACAGTCATTCGTGAGACGAGAGCGGTTGAATATGCCAAGTAAGGGGGCAGTGATGAAGTCCGTAGAAGAGCAGATTGCCCTGATAGAACGGGGTGCTGTTGATTTTCATTCCAGAGAGGATTTGATCAGGAAATTGGCCAGGTCGCTGGAAACCGGGGTACCGCTTACTATAAAAGCTGGTTTTGACCCTACAGCGCCGGATCTTCACCTGGGGCATACGGTTTTGATTCAGAAGCTGCGGCATTTTCAGATGTTAGGGCATCAGGTGATTTTTTTGATTGGCGATTTCACCGGCCTCATCGGCGATCCGACCGGTAAATCTGATACTCGGCCTCCTCTTACTCGGAAGGATGTCGAGAGGAACGCCGAAACGTACAAAGAACAAGTGTTCAAAATCTTGGATCCGGAAAAAACCAAAGTACAGTTCAACTCCACTTGGCTCGGCCAACTCTCCTCCTACGAGATGATCCGTCTTGCCTCGGAACTTACCGTTGCAAGAATGCTTGAACGTGACGATTTCAAAAAACGGTTTGAATCAAACCGGCCGATCTCCATTCACGAATTTCTTTACCCTCTTATTCAAGGGTATGATTCCGTAGCTATGAAAGCCGATGTTGAACTAGGTGGTACCGATCAGTTATTTAACCTGCTCATGGGCAGAGACCTGCAGCGAAGTCGCGGTCAGGAACCGCAAGTCGTTTTGACCATGCCATTGTTGGAAGGTCTGGATGGCGTTAATAAGATGAGTAAATCACTAGGAAACTATATCGGTATCTCCGAGCCCCCGGATAGTGTTTTCGGCAAGGTCATGTCGATCAGCGATAATCTTATGTTTCGCTACTACGAGTTGCTCAGTGATTTGTCTATGGCTGACATAGTGGTGCTCAAAGACAAAATTGTGGCAGGCCAGCTCCATCCGAAGGCCGCTAAAATTCAGCTGGCAAAGGAACTGGTTACCCGTTTTCATAGTAAGGCGGCGGCAGATATAGCGGAACACAACTTTGAACAAGTATTCACAAGACATGAAATACCCGATGATATTGAGGAGGTCCGAGTTGTTATTGCGGAGCCTGAAGTGTGGGTTCCAAAACTCTTGTTGGAAGCGGGACTCGTGAAGTCAACCTCCGACGGTCGTCGCATGATCCAGCAACACGCCGTCTCCATCGATGGGGAAAAGGTAGAGGACAGCAATGCCGTTGTCCCGACGCAAGGAGAGCTTCTCTTCAAGGTAGGAAAACGAAGGTTTTGTAAGGTTATGTTTGCCTGAACTGTTTGTTACAAGCACTACAAGATCTAAGAGCGGCTTTCGGAAGACGGAAGTCGCTTTTGGTGTTTAAGAGGCGGGCGAAATGGGCTTACATTTATGGGGCAACGATTAGAGATTGTTGTTTTTGGCAGGTTGTACAGATTCCAGTGAATTCGATATGGTGGCCCATGATCAGATAGGGAGTGGTGCCCGCGGCTTGATCAACAAGTTCATTGATAACGGGTACGTCAATATCGTCAACCTTGCCGCAGGTGGAACAACGGATATGATAGTGCGTATCTGTGGTGGCATCAAAACGTTTTTGGGTCCCCCCCACTTCTATTTTCAGAATTATGCCGCTGTCGGCCATTAATTCAAGGTTACGGTACACAGTGCCAAGTCCAATTCGAGGAAGTCGTTTTCGGACCATGTCGTATAATTCGCTGGCTGTGGGGTGGTTCTTCACTTTTGATAATTCTTCAAGAATGATGTGGCGTTGGGTCGTGAGTCGAATCATCGGTGCGGGGGTATTCATTGTTCTCTCTGTAGCAGATCTGCAAATAATAATTATTAAACAAGAATATCCAAACTTTTACATTCGGTCTGTTTTGCTGTCAAGACAGAAGTGACAATCAGCACTCTTGTTTCACCAGAAGGCGAACATGATAATTGGGAATAAAGAAATTTGGCCTCCCCTCTTGCTTGCCCCCATGGCGGGTTTGACACATTCGGCCTTACGCACGAGTATCCTCGGATTTGGTGGAATAGGGTTGTTGAGCACAGAAATGTTGTCAGCAACCCGTTTGCCTGCGGAAAATGTGCTACAATCACCCTATCTTCTGAGAACGCCACAAGAATCTCCACTTTCTTATCAACTGTTGTTGACTGGAGAATGTAATATTCCAACAGTGTTTAAGGCCTTGCACCGTTTTGAGGCCGATGTCATCGATATTAATCTTGGCTGCCCGGCACCTTTGGTTCGCAAAGCGGGGGGCGGGAGCAGTTTGATGAATGAACCTGAACGAGTGCGTAAAATCGTCAATTGCGCTCGGAGAAATACCGCGCTGCCCTTGACGGCAAAAATCAGGTTAGGGGAAACTCTTGATGAACATAAATTGAGAGATTTTTGTCTGATGCTGGCTGGGGAGGGGATAGATATGCTCACTGTCCACGCCCGGTTACGGACAGAGCCTTTTACCCGGCGTCCACGCTGGGTATGGATCGCCAAGGTCAAAGAATGGATAGATATCCCGGTGATAGCTAATGGTTCTATTGATTCGATCGCCAGCGCTCGTGCCTGTATCGCGGAATGCGGAGCAGATGGCTTAATGATAGGGCGCGCGGCAGCAGTGGCTCCGTGGATTTTTGCGATTCTTGCCCGTGACCTTTACAAAATGGAGATCCCGATGCCAGATATTTGTCTGCCGCATATTTACTCAAATTTTATCAAGGCCTTAATCGAACGGTTTCAACCCGAGCGGAGACTCGGAAGACTCAAAGAGTTTACCCACTACTTTGCCAGAAATTATTTTTTCGGCCATCACCTGGCGTCCAGAGTGCAGAGCAGTATTTCTTTGGAAGAGGCGTGGCTGCGATCTACTGAGTTTTTTGGCGCGAATGATACCCATGGTATCGCCGGGCTGGTATCGCCTTTTGCCTTAACCGTGTAGAGGTGGATTGTAGTAACCAAAACCGAGCGTGGGGAATTTGGCTTTGAGTTCTGCCAGCCAAGTTCTGATGCCGAGGGGGGGGGGCGATGGCACGGTGACCGATGACCTCTAGGTAGTACTCAGGGTCCATATTCAGGTTTCGTAGTTGAATAAAGTCGGGATGGTATTCTGTTATGAGTTCGGAGAGTGCAGCAAATTCGACAGGATCATCGGTGCAGCCAGGGAGAATGAAATAATTGAGGGAAACGTGGCGACCATGCTGTTTCATCACTGCAATGGAGCGACAAACATCGGCGAAGCAAAAGCCTTTGGGCCGATAATAGCGTTGGTGCTTCTCGGGTTGGGCGCTGTTCAGGGAAATGCGGATCGAATCTAATCCTGCCTTGGCAAGATGGTCTACCGCTTCGGGTAGACTGCCGTTAGTATTCAGATTGATAGTACCTCGTTCAGTCCGTGATCGGATCAGGCGAATGCTTTTCCCCATGATGTCGGCCTGAAGTAACGGCTCGCCCTCGCATCCTTGGCCAAAACTGACAATGGGGCGGGGGGCTGTTTGCAGGTGCTCAACTGCAATTTCAGCGATTTCTTTTGCCGTGGGAATGAAGGTGATCCGATCTTGGGTCGAGGGGCAGCAGCCGGAAGGTTGCAATGAAATACACCCGGCACAGGCGGCATTGCATGTCGGCGAACAAGGCAGGGGTGCTTCCCATCGTCCCAGGAAATAGTTGCGCGCTGCTGGGCAACCATAGGTTAGGCAACATTTGCCGAGATGCTGGACAAGACGATTACCCGCATGCCGCTGAAGTTGTTTTTTGGTGCGTTGTTCGAGACGCCGTTGATCGAATTGGTCAAAATCCTGTCGGCAGTCCATATCGCTCCGAAAACCTGTAACCCAGAATTTTCCTTCAGCCCAACCGACAGCAGTGTAGGCGAAAAGCGGTAGCCTGGAATTTTGTGGAGTGTGATTTTGGTAGGCAGCCGTGTAGATGGCAGTATGGGCCGGGGCCATAAAGGCGGCGACCGCCTGAATGGATTCCCCGGGATGGAATGGGTTGGAGTCAAGCAGTGCGGGTTCGTCACTTTCGGGTTCAATGCCAACCGGCAACCGTCCAGGCAAGGTAAAGAGTTCGCTTCCTGGGGGCAGTTCGATTAGATCTTTAATCTCAGGTTTGAAAAAGCGACCTGCAGCTGCTCCGGCCATGTGCAGGCCGTTGTAATTCAGTATCTCTCCTTTGCTGGTGGCAAAAAGCAGCGAGGGGATGTTTTGGAGGTGCAAAACAGCCATAATTAGACATGATTACCGAGGGCGAATTTTTCCAATAACAGAATCGACCGCATTGTAAATTTCCATATCATCACCAAAGACATCCTGGATGTTAGTATGCTCAATTAAATCTTCAATGATAAATTGTGTGAGGTAGAGACTGATCACATTCGGGTCCTGGGTCAGGTTTCTAATTGGGGCAATTTTGAACTGCATATCGAATTCTTCCATGTCACTCATGCGTTGCAGTTGTTTTTCCATGACCTCCTGGATAGCCTGAACTGAATTGGTTTCAATAATATGTTGATCCAATAGGCGTTGTACTAATGAAATTGCAAGGTCGTGAGCGAGTTCACGAGATTTTTTCAACATAAATTGTCGTTCACGCTCTCTTTTTCGGTCAATAGCGTCAATAGTTTTATTGGTTGAATTACTGGGATTGATGTGGCGGGCCATGAATGTGCTCCTCAGGTGTTGATGGTGTGAAATCAGGTTTTGTGGCCTTGGTATTCAGACAATCAAGCGGCTATTGGTCAATAATATAACTTGCAGCTGTATCGTTCATCCCCTCGCACCGGTTGGTTAATAATAATGTAACAGACTTTTTGGCATGGCCAGTAGCAAGTCATACCAGGAGCAGTCATTTTTCAGACCACTGCCAGATGTTGCGATCAGTTACCGCCTCGTCTAGAAATATTAGGCTATGCGAAGGGGGAAGCGAAGATTCTTATACTGTAACCGTAAATGATAAGCACTGCTTTTGTACAGGAAAAGACCTTTTCGGTATTCGTTTGAACAATCCCGTCTGGCAGGGAAAAGGAATCAGATCGTCTATTTTATTCAGTAACCTGTTCGCTCTTATAGAGCAGGCAAAACCGATCGATATTAGCCATGATCTGCGGGTCAAGTCGCAGACCGTACTGCTTTACATATTCGGCTGCCATCCGGTGGGTATTGAAAATCGGGATGTTGAGTTGCAGGTTATTGATTGCTCGCGATAGAAACATCTTTGGCTGTGTGTAATACATTTCCAGAACGGATGGCAGTAATTCGTAAAAAGCATTGGCATCTTCCAGATAGAGCAGTGAATCGGGGGTTTCGCTGAGGTCGGCATCATCAACCGCGCCTTCATGTCCGAATTTCCAACCCGTCTGTCCGTTATGAAATCCTTCAACCCACCAGCCATCCATGATGCTAATGTTGGGTACGCCGTTCATGGCGGCTTTCATGCCGCTGGTACCACTAGCTTCAAGTGGCCGTTTAGGACTGTTGAGCCAGGCATGGACCCCGGAGACCATCAGTTTAGCAAGCGCCATATCGTAACCCGGGATAAAAATAAGTTTGCCCAGGCCATTACTGCGGCTATAGAGTTCTTCCTGATTATCAAGAATCAGTTTGAGAACAGACTTCCCCGGTTCGTCAGCAGGATGAGCTTTTCCTGCAAAGAGAAAATTGACCGGCCAGTTATTTTTAATGAGAATGTCAGAGAGGCGACCGATATCATCAAAAATGAGATCAGCTCGTTTATAGGTGGAAAATCTGCGAGCGAAGCCAACAGTGAATGCACCGGGATGCAGCCATTCGGTTTCGGGGAGACTAGAGAGATGGTTGGGGGGATCTATCCAAGTTTCGATCATCTGCTCGCGGTGACGTTTGAGCATCGCATTGATAAAAAGGATTAACTGTCGATTATCCTGATTCCATGCCTCCTGAAGGACGGTGGCGAGTTGGGGGAGATCTTGACCTGCTATCGAGGAAAAACAGCCGGGATCATCTCTCCAATTTTGCAGTGAGGGAATTTGATCAAAACAGGCGGCACGGTTATCACTTATCCAGGTTAAATGGTGCACGCCATTGGTAATTGCCTTAATTTTATGGGAAAAATCGGGAAATTGTTTTTTGGTGACATCGCGATGTAAACGGCTGACGCTGTTAATGGCTCTGTTGATTCGCATGGCCATAGCCGTGAAGTTGTATTCGTGTCCAGCTTCATCATCATGGGCGAGCAAATTCAAGATACGTTGGAAGGCCCTGTGGCTTATGGTCGAATATAGATCACGGGAAAAGCGGTCGTGCCCTGCCTTGACCGGGGTGTGGATGGTATAAACGATCTTGCGGGATACTTTTTCAGCTGCCGCGTGAATATCGGTATCAGTTGCGGTGTCAAGAAATGCATCCCCAAAGATTGCTTGTAGTTCTTGGAGAATAAGATGCAGGGTAACCGTAATCCCGTGTTGTTCATTCAAATGTATGGTGCGGGCAGTAAACCCTAAAGTCTCCAGAAGAGGCAGGATGGCGGAACCCAGCATGCGTCGTTGATTCGCCTTGATTATCGTCGATTTGGCATTGTACAACTGGCATGCTGATTCCTTGATCCATAAGGGGGCGCCTTGCAGATTGTAATCTAGGAGGAATTCCGGGACAAAATAGTTTAATTGATCGGCAATCTCCAATTTCATCCAGACATGCGCCTTGATCATCGTCGGTCGTTGTTGCCCGTTGTAAAAAGGGATATCAATGGTCAGCAGTTGGTCTGGGGCGTCGGGATTTCTGAGTTGAAACAGGGTCGGGGTATTCTCGGGAATCCAGCAGGTGGCTTGGTCAATTTGGCCTACTTTTGAGTCGACAATCTGCGAAAAATATCCTTCCCGATACAGTAGACTGATTGCCAGAGCGGGAATGTGTGTGTCAGCGAAACTTTTCAAGGTGTCGCCGGCCAGTACCCCCAGGCCGCCGCTGTAATTTGGGATTTTACGAGGACCTTGCAAGTATTTTTGTAACAGTATATCGAGTTGCGGCTCCGGGCTTTCACCCATTTTTTGTTTTTCTAGGAAGGTTTTGAGGGGATGAAAAACATCCGGGTCGGCGCCGATTTCCATTGAAACGTAGGCGACAGAATTTCCCTCGGGATTGCTCAGATTTCCCCAGACGGTATCGAACACCTGCTGGGTAACTCCAAAGAATGTACCGAAGCGATTAGAACACACTAATTGTTGTAGAAGGGGATAAGCCTTTGTTGTCATTGGGGTCATGGAAGTAAC
>Ga0364909_10062_pt1 | contig 47377 bp, 34 predicted proteins | sample SorcelJu500001C3_3_FD_206966 | JGI IMG/M metagenome (GOLD analysis project Ga0364909, IMG submission 206966) | Enriched cells from Trout Bog Lake Hypolimnion, Wisconsin, USA - BchlTB.June25.5000.01.C3 | ecosystem: Environmental > Aquatic > Freshwater > Lake > Hypolimnion/Profundal zone | place... | reverse complement strand
TTTCAACTTTAAAAATCCCGATAAAGAAATTGTAAAAAAAATTGCCCTCGCTTTAAAAAACCTGGTTTATACAAGCAAAACAACAACGATCACTGAAGACCTCGATCACATCATGCTAACTGACCTATACGCCGATCATGATGAACACAAACCAAACCTATTTGACTCAGGCATACAAGATTCCCCTAAAAACAAAAGCCCAGATGAGGAATCCATTTTAGAGGAATTACATTTTGGTCAAACTGATGATGCCTATTTCGCAGCACCAAATCAACTTAACAACCCAAATCATTTTAAAGATGACTATCCTTTGAATTATGAAAGTTTATATCAAGACCTAAACACTCCATTTAATTCAATAGATCCGCTATCGAATCAATTTCAATCCTCAATAGGATCATCCCAATCTTATCTTGATGAGCATATCAAACGATCATGCGGCTATGAGTTAGTGCACGACACCTTTTGGAAGTTATTTAATCAACAGGCGACTGAATATCTTTCGCTGGGTGAGTGGATTAATAAAAACCTCATTGAGCGAATTAACAGAATACTTCAATGGTTAAGAGATCAAGATGAAATCATTAAGAAAAACGATAAATTTCAAGACGATCCTTATTATTTCGAAAAAGAGCTAACACAATATATCGATTTACAAATTTTTAATGCCTATGTCACTCAAACATCATATGAGTCTGTTAAGCATAATCGAAAAGAAAAACTAACTATTAACGATGATTTTTTAAAAAAATTAATCAAACCAACCACAATTGAGGAGGATTTATTATATCTCTCTAAAGATCTCCTGGGGGTACATCTCACCATACGCTCATTAAAGAAAGAAATAAAATCAGCTCCAGTTGTCACTACCCCTCACATCACCTTATATAAAACCGCTTCAAATCATTGGAAAGCAGAATTAGATACGAATAATCGAAAAATCTCAAAGTTTGATAGATTTTTCAAGGACAGTATTGTTTCAAAAACTGAAATCAAATCTATTTTTTCAGCTTACAAAAATAAAGCATTCTCATTTTTCGTAAATCACCATGTTCAAAAAGCCAAGTTAATCCTCAGTATGTGCGAGCAACCAGACAGTCAATTGCCGATCAAACATATTATCGATTTGCTAGAAAGCTACTTAAGAGATAAATCAATTCACTGGACAAGCAATAGCCATTTTAAAGAGGCAGCTTATTTTATTCGCAAACGATTTTATTATTTTAATGGACAAAAAGGGGATCTCGCTCAGCCCTCCCCTCTAGATAAAACCTCCAGTATTCTATCGGATGATTCTTTAATTGAAGAAGAAAATACTGATTCGAACTACGTCACTTATTATGCCCAAATAACTTAATACCCGATAAAAGCGCCGTTACCAACGATATTTGAAAGCCAACGTTACGCCCTGTAAAATAAGATCATTATTACGGGCACCCGTAGAATCATCAAATACTTGATATTGATTGAACCAATCAGAAACTTCGTAACCTATTTTTACCAAATAATTTTTATACTCCACTTTAATACCAAGAAGTCCTTGCACAGTTACTGCACCAAAATCTCGCTTTCCAATATTCAGCGTGTAAATAATTGGCGTAGTGCTCTCAGTCAATGAATCATTAATTGACCAACGACCCCACATATAAGAAGAAGAAAAATCAGCAGCCAAGCTATATTGCACTTCGTTTTTTTGATAAAACATCCACTGACTTTCAAAACCTAATTTAGGGCCAAGACCGTAAAAATTATTCGTGACCATTTCTGAATAATCCAAAGCGCCTTGAAAATATGTATCCACGCGCTGATTAATCCACCCACCTCTCAACCCGATAATTGGACGAATAGTGAGATTCTGTCCTATCAGAATATTATGATATAGATCAGCATCGAACATATTAAAATTGATCGTAAAATGAGCTTCCCCCGCATTTGAAATATTCTGAATTTTTTTACCCAACAAAAACGCTGAAACAGAAGCTTCATTTGTTGATTCATTTTCACGCACATAATAATTGGTATAAATAAATCGAGTACCCCAATCATTTTTATGTAAGCCGACCCCTACTCGAAAGCCAGGTGCGAAATTAAAATGAATGGTTTGATATGAAACAGCTTGATCCGTGGGATTTAAATTATTAGTGTACGCCCACTCCGCAACCTCTGAAGCTTGCCAATATAAAGCATCCGCATAAATATCAAGCGCATGAGCCATCGACGAAAATACTAAGCCGACAACTAGCCAAAGTTTATATAAATACCGCATGTGGCACCTTGTAATGTCAAATCACCATGTATAGGAAGTTGCTGGAAGGTAGGCAGCCTAAGCTGATTAGTCCAATACTGCATTTCATAACCTGCTTTAATGGTTACTGAGGTTTTTTCCTTGTGAGTCCACTCAAGACCAGTAAAATATCTGAGCATTAGTGTGCCCAGCGCGTCATTGGTCGTCGATGTAATCGTTGTTGAGGGAAGGAGGGCAACCACAGAGGGACCATAATATGAATCCTCAATACTCCAATGCCCCCACATTAACGCGGTTGAAAATTCGCCGAGCAAATTAAAACCTTGAGCAAGTTGCCATACGCTATCTAAGCCAAAACTGGGACCGACGCCATAAAAATTATTTTTCAAATTTTCAGTCGCTGAAAAATCAAATATCAACGCATGCTCGCTCCATTGTGAATGAATTCGCTGATTAATCGATCCACCTTTAATACCAATAAATGGGCGAATATTAAATGAATCATGCAAGTTGATTTGATGACCTGCCTCAACATCAATCATATTCATCAACAATTTCCAATCGATTTGGGCTGCACCAAAAGCTGTGAGCGTTGAAAAACCATTAAAAAATTGCGAGTAAATGAGTTCCCCAGGAGTAGCAGTGATCGCCTCATGGTCATCAGTTGAAAAATAAGTCCAAGACAATTTGGTATCAAAAAATTCAGAAACATGATATTGGACCCCCGCTCTAAAACCCGGGCTCCATCCAAAATAAATATTGGGTGCTCTATCAGGATTTAAATTGGGCTCCAAAAGGATATTTGCCCATGTTGACGAGGGTTGCTGTGAGGCATGCCAATAGAGCAAATCTGCAAAAACAGAAGCCCGCTCCGTATTTTGACTTATTGCGCCGAAGGGAATTAAACAGCATAAAATAATTATCAGTCGCTTTTTCATCATTTGTCTTTAGTTAGAAGTGGATACAAAAATCGAATACGCCACCCTGAAGGTAAAGCGGATTATTCTGTCGGCCCATATTAAAAGAATAAAATCTCAGCTGATTCAACCACACCTGAGATTCATAACCGAGGCGAATATTCAAATTGGCTTTTTTAATGACGCCCTCCCAATTTAAGCCAATGTATCCTCTACCCATTGTCGACGCTGTTGACATCGAATCACTATTAATTGAGATGGTTACAGGCTCATCATTATGATAAACATCAGAAAACTGCCATTGGCCCCATAAAAAAGCGCCTGAAAAATCTCCAACAAGACTGAGTGCATGGTTTGATGAATGATATAAGATCCAACTGGCATTTAAACCAAGAGAAGGCCCTAACCCCCAAAAATTATTATCGAGATCCTCAGTTGCAGAAGTAAAAGGCGTGGGAGGGAGATTGCCAATCGGATCAACCCAATTGGAATTAATCGCTTGATCGATAATTGCAGCCTTTAAGCCAATAGAGGGACGAAGCGTATATTTTTTCTCAAAATAGAATGTTCGGCCCAACTCCCAGTCAAAGGTATTAAATAGAAAGTTCCACTCGATCCCAGCAGACTTATAATATGGGCCTGAAAGTCCAGTTGCATCAGTGTCACCTACAAAGAAATTACCCAAATTCGGTGAGTGAACCCCACCCGATGTAGCGCTGACCTGATCGCGACCTTGAGTTTTATACCAAGTATAATAAATAACACTGTCCCAGTGATTGGTTTCACTCCGATAACCTGCACCGATGCGAAATCCTGGATCCCAATCAAAAGGAACACCTAACACTTGTATAGATTGTTCGTTACCGGCTGGGGCAATAATTTCAGCCCAATTATCTGCACCCACTTCTTGTAACTGCCAATACAATAGATCGGCGAAAGCAAAAGATGAACCTTGAGTGACTTGAAAACCTAAAGCTTGGCTGCTCAGAATAAATAGTGAAATTAAAATCCGTTTTTGCAATAAAAAAACTCCATTTCATGCAGGGGAATGATTTCGACAGAAGCATGAACCATCGAAAAAAAGCATAATCTACACCAAATTTTTTTTATTGCAATAGGTTCCGTTAGCAACTCCTCCGTACCGGACAAAAAAGCACTGATCTAATACGTGCCCGTGCCCAATGTTAATGGTGCCCGTGCCCGTGCCCGGCTTTTAAAGCACTATAAGGATAAACTTTGCGCTTGAAGAAGCTCAGCGAACTATCCAAAATATCTGGATTTCTGCGAAGAAAAGGATGTTTTGTTATGGAGAACCGTGAGCTTGCCGTGATGTTAAACGCATATTTCAACTGGAACAAGTGTCATATACATTGTTTTGTTGGGATGTTGCTTGCGCTCATCAAAGTGAGAGCAATCAAGCAATACCTTACTTAATGATTCGACTTAAATACTTATATTGAATGGTTGATAGCTCACTTTCAATATTTAAGTCAACGAGATACATTGCTTCATTGATGGCTTCCATCATATAAGATGTCATTTCCTTGAGCGACATATCCGATGTCTTGCAGGCAGGATCACAGATAATGTCAAGGACTTGATGATTTCCATCGACGGTGGCCATGATTAATCCATTTTTTGAAACACCTTTGAAGACGACACCTTGCAAGCGCTCAATTTCCACCATCATTTCAGCTTCCATTTGTGGAGCTTGCATTTGAATCGCCTGTCTTGTTTTAGGGTCCAAACTAGAAAGGAGATCATTCTGTCGTAATTGATGATTGTTCGTTTTCATGTTAGTGACTCCTCATTAACATTCAAATTCGTGGCGCTTCATGCGCTTCGCTTGATACGTCTGGCGTGAGCGCTACAATTCCTCTTTCTTTAAGAACCTTTGGAAGCGTATAAGTCAGTTGATGAGTTACAACATCATTATTACTCACACCACGACTTAAATTATCAAACGCCAAAGCATGTAACTCGCCAGAAATTATCTTAATATCGGCGGTTTCTGATCCAGTTGGTTCAGCTCGTTTATGAATCACTTTCGCGAACTCGGCGAGGCCATAAGTACTTGCTGACTGGCAATTGGAACGATACAAGTCACAGTGTTGTTTTTCACAAACATTCGCATTAGTTTTTTTGATGACTTTCTTTATTTCAGCCCCAGTAACGATAACCCGGCCTTCAACGGGCTTTGCATCGTCAGAAACTAATCTAAAAGCCATGGCTAAGTGAGCAAAAGGGGAATCTTTCCCTACAATGTCAGCAAAACCTGGTTTATGCGCGATCCCTATCTCAAATCGAGCGCTATCAGGAATTTGATGTAGGTCGAGGCCAAGCATATGCTTAGGATCGATAACAACTACCTTTTCATCTGGATTATCGGAGAACAGTTTTATTTGGAAAGGACTCCAAGGCAACAAGTCGTAATGACTTTCATTGTCTAGTACAGCACCTAGTGTTTTAATCTCGATCTCACTGGTATCTACCTGTTTTTTCTGAGTATCCTTTTTGTCTTGATGAGGCAGTGCGTAGCCGGGACTTTGTCGTCCAATAATTAACCATTCTTTTTCACTAGAATGCTCTTTGCGGTGATGTTTGACTAAAGGTGGAAGCGGAAATTTTTCCTTCATGTCTTGAGTAAGATCGTTGTATTTGCGCACTTCCTGAGCCAAATACAAAACTCCGCCACCAACCAGCGCGCTGACGATAGTTGTAACACCCGGTATAAATCTTCGAGCGTCGAAGACCGGATTCTCTACAGCGCTATAACTCGAACTGCCAGCAGTACCTGCATGTCTGGCTACGCCGGGTAATTTAGCACGAAGCGGTGTTTTAGATGCAGCCAGTGCTGCAGCAATAACTTTAGATGAATTTTTAAACATACAGCCCCCAAAAAAAAATCATACATATAAATAAACCTGTTAGATTAATTATACACCATATGATAGGGGAGTTCAAATTTAACTCATTTTAATTCATATTTATTAAAACCTGCTTGATTTTAGGCTCAGAATTGAATATCATGCTTGGCCAATTTAGCGATGCAATGTATTTTGTTAATACAGCAACGGGGTGATATTGATGATATTATCTCAATAGATTTAGCTTTCAGAGCGATGATTTAATGATTCGCTTAAACTGAGTTAGTTATGAAGAGGGTTTAATTATGTGGCGAGCAGAAACAAAAATAACAAAACGTATTTTTTCTACGGTGGCTCGTCCACCAGTCATCAGGCAACTTCCCATCAGTCGATTCATACCCAAACAGATAAAAATTGAACCCCACCAAATGAGTTCATTGGAAGCCTGTCCCTCAGGTTTATTTGAATTAATGTTTTCAACCAAACCAGGTATTCCGGTTCCGCATTTCCCAATTACCCATTCCGCGATTGCACTACATAACCCCGAGCATAACTTATTTGCAGTATATGGACGGCAAAGCCCTTATGATATTTCAACATGGTTCAAAAGCGGTTTTAGGTTGTTTACAGAAACGGACAATGAAAAAAAATATTTGAGTCCTAATTTTCATTTTACAGCCTATGCTTCCGGCGTTTTTTTTACCAGGGCAGAGGTAGACAGTTTCCTAGAGACAGCGAATCGATTAATTAATCAAGGGACTACTTGTAATATGATTAATTCTAATTGCTATTCATTTTCAGTAACTGCTATGACATTAGCGATTGATAAACTATTATCGCGTGAAATAGTTAGCGCCCGTGATATTAGTCGTGTTATGACGTTGATAGAAGGGCATCCACTAGCAGATCATTGCTCTATCGGCGTGTTAAATAATGAAATTGTAGTAAGACAAATGTTACAAATGCTCTCTAAGGTCCAAGTTCAATTTCAACCCCCTACTGAGGCAACACATGTCTTCAGCGAAGACGAAAGTTATGTATATCAACAAAGTTGTCTTTTGTTAGACAGAATTAGTACCGAGGCAACAAAATATAGAATCCCTAGTTATATTGCAAAACAATTGAGTTAAGGTTTTTTTAAGGTATGTTGACATTTGCTCTACAGGCCTAAGGTGGCCGCGGCACGCAGGTGTTCGCCATGCTTGAAAAAGTGAAAAGTCAACAGCCAGCCTCTACTTAACTCGACTTTAGATCTATAAAGGCAGCGAAAAACGAAACACAGCGCCGAAATCTTTCTCATTTTCCGCCCAGATTTCACCACCATGTGCCTTAATAATACTTCGTGAAATAGCTAATCCTAAACCGAGTCCCCGCTCTTCTCGTAGCATGCGACCACGATAAAACTTATCAAATAATTGATGAACTTCATCTTGCATAATACCTGGGCCATGATCTAATACACTGACTACAACACGGGTTGTTTCTAGATCTACTGAAATTTCTATGGGGGTTTTTGGAGGAGTAAATTTAACTGAATTATCAATTAAATTGACGAGAACCTCTTGAATCAACGCCCCATCAAATAAAATCAGAGGTAAATCTTCTGGGTAATGAGTTAAAACAGGACGTTTAGCCAACTTTTTGGCTGATTTTTTAAGTAGGGTTTCAATTAAATCAATCAGCGATAAAAACTCTTTCTTTAAAATAACTTGCTCAACTTCAAAATGTGTCATGCGCAGCAAATTATTAATTAATCGACTTAATTGCTCCGCTTCTAAATAGATATCTTTACCAATTTTTTTAACGACCTTAGGATCCAAACTTTCAGCCGACTCAATTTGTTGATTCGCTGCAGCCAAAATCGTCTTGATAGGTGTTCGGAAATCATGAGAAACGGATCGCAATAAAGCGCTTCTCGCCTGATCGGTTTCCATTTGAAGTTCTGATTTTTTTCGCTGCTCTTGAAGGCGATCCACCTCTAAAGCGAGCGCAATTTGATTTGCGGCGGCCTCTAATAAATGCATTTGATCATTAAAATCGATATGGGGATGTAATGGTTTAATTCTGAGAACCCCGATGACCCCTTGTTTTCCTAGTAAAGGAAGGTACAACGCCTCAGAAAATGATAAAGAATCAGTTCCTAAACCTGCCACCTGCCCTAACTCATAGACCCATTGCGCAACACCACGCTCTTTTTCATCTAGCTCTTGATTCGTGTTGCATCTTGCTCGAATCACTAAATGCCCACTTTTGGGAATCAAACCCAGCACTTCACATTCAAATATGGTGGCAATATACTTAATACCCACTTCAAGCAACTTATCACTACCCCGAGTGCGAGCTAATTGACGACTTAAAATATACAATGCAGCGGTCTGATGTTCACTTCGACGAGAAGATTCAGCTTGATGAAAAGTGAGCATTTTCAAGTAACAAATCACTTGTGAAACACTCAATAAGACCAACAAAATAAACAAAGAATCTTTATCTAAAATAGCTAAGCTGTAAAAAGGTGGAATAAAAAAATAGTCATAGATAACCGCACTAATGCCTGACGCAAATAAAGCAGCACCCATCTGGCCGCTTAACCCGACCACGGTCAAAGCTAAAATATATGCCAAGACTAAACTACTGGCTGTTAATTTGGTATAAAAGAAATTATCAAAAAAAGTAGCTAACCCCACCATCAACAAAGCTAAAGCATAAGCCTTCCATGGGGTTGGTTTCTTCACGATTTTCTTCGGCGATGGATGAGCAACAGATGTTTCAGGCGCACCACTCATAATGTAAACATGAATTTCACCACTCTGACGAATGATTTCATCGGCTAAACTGTGAAGAAATAAACCCTGCCAACGAGGACGAACATGCTTCCAGAGCATAATTTGCGTGATATTTTGTTCATATGCAAAATTCATCAGCTCATCAACAATATTAAGACCTGTTAATATGCGTGTTTCAGCACCTAACTGCTCTGCTAAACGTAGATGTTGAGTTGCTAGGTTTCGACGTGCTTCAGATCCATGAAGTCTCGGCGTATCAATATAAACAGCCATCCATTCAGCTTGTAATTTAATGGCCATACGTTTCGCTGTTCGAATCAACTTTAATGATTCTTGACCCGGGCCAACACAAACTAATATTTTTTCTCTTGTGGGCCAAATACGTTTAATACCCTGCCCCTGTCGATACAATAAGACTTGGGCACTAACCCGCTCAGCCGTCACCCTAAGTGCTAGCTCCCGCAGAGCAATCAAATTACCTTTTCGAAAAAACTGCTCACTTGCCAAGGCTGCTTGTTCGGGGATATACACTTTGCCCTCTTGAAGACGTTTAATGAGCTCCTCAGGTGGTAAATCAACCAGTTCGATGGTATCCGCCATTTCAATCATCGAATCAGGCACTGTTTCATTAATAGGAGCATGAATAATTTGAGCAACATCATCATTCAAACTTTCAATATGTTGAACATTTAACGTAGTTGCAACATCTATCCCCCGATCTAATAACTCCTTAATATCTTGCCAACGCTTTTTATGACGCGACTCTGGCGCATTAGTATGCGCCATTTCATCCATTAAAATAAGCGCCGGATAACGCTTTAAAGCAGCATCTAAATCAAATTCTAAAAGAGTCGTTCCATGATATTCAACTGACTTTCGAGGTAAAATTTCAAAATTTTTTAACTGATCGGCAATTTCTTGACGTCCATGAGATTCTGCAACACCGACAACCACATCTAAACCTTTTAGATGTTCCTCTAAGGCATCATGAAGCATTTCATGTGTTTTACCCACACCGGGTGCTGCACCGAGGTAAATTTTCAATTTACCTCGATTTTCTTGTCTCTCCTCGGCTTGGGCCTGAGCAAGTAACTTATCTGGATTGGGACGATGCTCTGCCATGAGCGCTCCTTAATTGATCTAATGCCTGATTAAGTAACATTACATTGACTCGAGGCTCCCCAAGCAAACCTAATGATTTTTTTTGTGTCATGCCTACAATCAACGTATCTAAAGAAATCTCGGAAAGATGCATAGCCTTGGCAACACGAGGCACTTGGTAAAAAGCGGCTAATGGGCTAATTTCAGGGTCAAGACCACTACCGGAAGCTGTAACCAGATCAATAGGGATCAAAGCATCAGGTGCGCCACTGCTGGCTTTCAAGCCTTGAACACGTTCTCGAATGAGATTCAGCAAACGAGGATTACTGGGGCCCAAATTAGATCCAGAGGAATTCATTGCATTATAGGGAAATGGCAATGTCGCAGAAGGACGGCCCCAAAAGTAATTAGGGGAGTCAATATATTGACCTATCAACATTGATCCAACCACTTTTCCTTGATCTTGGATAAAACTACCATTCGCTTGCCAAGGAAATATCAGTTGTGCAATGCCTGTCACCATCACTGGATACATAAAACCGGTGATACATGTCAGGACGAATAATAAGCGAACACCCGTAAAGAGCGATGATGTCATTGATGATTTCATTGCGACATCCCTAACAATAAATCAATACATTTAATCCCGACAAAGGGGACAATTAATCCCCCCACCCCATAAATGAGTACATTGTTTTTTAGTAACTCTGCAGCAGAAACACGACGATATTTAACCCCACGTAAAGCTAAAGGAATTAAACAAACAATGATTAATGCATTGAATATCACGGCAGAAAACACCGCCGTTTGTGGGGTAGTTAATCGCATAATATTTAATACATTCAATTGTGGGTATATCGTAGAAAAGGCTGCGGGTAAAATCGCAAAATACTTTGCAACATCATTGGCAATACTAAAAGTGGTTAAAGAACCTCGTGTCATCAGTAATTGTTTACCCACCTCAACCACCTCAATTAACTTCGTTGGGTTAGAGTCCAAATCAACTAGATTTCCTGCTTCTTTTGCCGCTTGAGTTCCTGTGTTCATGGCCACAGCCACATCGGCCTGTGCCAAAGCTGGGGCATCATTGGTCCCATCACCTGTCATAGCGACCAAATGTCCATCAGCCTGTAACTGACGAATCAATTTAAGTTTATCCTCAGGCTTTGCATTCGCTAAAAAATCATCAACACCCGCCTCCCCAGCAATAGCAGCCGCAGTTAATGGATTATCACCTGTCACCATAATGGTTTTAATCCCCATTTGTCGCAATTGCGCAAATCGCTCTTTGATACCTCCTTTGATAATATCTTTCAGATGGATAACACCAAGGATGGAGTTCCCCTCTGCGACAACCAAAGCAGTGCCACCTTTACGGGAAATCATATCTACGGTTATTTGGACAAAATCAGGAATCGTTCCCCCATTTTCTTTAACATACGCTTCAATAGCAGAACTCGCGCCTTTAAAAATATGTCTATCTTGCAATTTAACGCCGCTCATCCGCGTTTGCGCTGTAAAGGGAATAAAAGTGGCGCCTAGCTCAGCAATATCCCGGCCTCGCAAACCATATTTTTCTTTAGCTAAAACAACAATACTCCTCCCCTCAGGCGTTTCATCCGCCAAAGAAGCTAACTGAGCTGCATCAGCTAGAGTCGATATATTCACACCTTGAGCTGGAATAAATTCTGTCGCCTGACGATTGCCTAATGTAATCGTTCCAGTTTTATCAAGCAGTAAAACATTCACATCACCAGCCGCTTCAATCGCTCTCCCGGATAAAGCGATAACATTAGCCTGAATCATCCGATCCATACCCGCAATACCTATGGCTGACAAAAGCCCTCCAATAGTCGTCGGCGCTAAACAAACAAATAAAGCGATCAATACCGTTATCGTCATTACGGCTCCTGATTGATTGGCTAAAACGCTATAAATCGAAAAAGGGAGAAGTGTTGAGCAAACCCATAAAAAAATGATGGTTAACGCCGACAATAAAATCGTTAAAGCAAGTTCATTGGGGGTTTTTTGACGTTTTGCGCCCTCAACCATGGTTATCATGCGATCAAGGAATGTTTCACCCGGATTTGAGGTAATACGTACAATCAGCCAATCGGAGATCACTTGTGTTCCACCTGTCACGGCACTACGATCCCCCCCACTTTCACGAATAACCGGTGCGCTTTCACCTGTAATGGCACTTTCGTTAACCGAGGCAACCCCCTCGACTACTTCACCATCACTGGGCACAAAATCACCTGCTTCAATCAATACAATATCGCCAACTCGTAACTGTGCCGATTGTTTCAAGGTGACTTTGGCGTCTCGCGAAGGTTTCGCCAGTAATTTTGCCTGGACTTCGCGCCGTGTTTGTCGAAGCGCTTGTGCTTGAGCCTTACCGCGCCCCTCAGCCATCGCTTCTGCAAAATTAGCAAATACCACCGTAAACCAAAGCCATAGGCTGATGCCGAGTATAAACATAGCGGATGCTTCGCCTTTTGAAAACAAGGCTTGAATAAACAATAAAGAGGTTGAAATCGCCCCAACATAGACGGTAAACATGACCGGATTACGAAGTTGATTTCTGGGTGATAATTTTAAAAATGATTCGATGAAGGCCACCCACATGATTTTTAAATTCCACATCGAATTGGATTTATTGGCCATATTTTAAAAATCCTATGTTTATGTGCTCAACAATCGGACCTAAAGCCAATGCTGGCAAAAAGGACAATGCGCCAATCAACAAGGTAATCCCTATCAGTAAAACGATGAATAAGGGGGTATGAGTTGCTAAAGTGCCTAAACCCGTTGGAACGCGTTTTTTTCGAACCATTGACCCAGCGATAGCTAACATTGGAATGGCAATCCAAAATCGCCCAATCAACATACCAAGACCACCCAATAGATTGTAAAACAGCGTATCTCCATTTAATCCGCTCATAGCACTACCATTATTATTCACCATGGAAGTAAAACTATAAAGCACCTCTGTAAAACCATGAGGGCCAGGATTCCCTATAGAAGCCTTTCCCGCACCCGTCATAACAGCCAGTGACGTAAAAAAAAGTACAGTTATCGGCATAACCAAAACGGCGACTGAGGCCATTTTCATTTCATAAGGCTCAATCTTTTTTCCTAAGTATTCAGGGGTTCGACCAACCATCAGCCCTGCAATGAAAACGGTCATCATCACTAAAACCAACATTCCCATTAACCCACTGCCTGTCCCACCAAAAACAACTTCACCTAACTGCATCAACCACAAGGGGATTAAACCACCCAAAGGCATCAATGAGTCCATCATGCCATTTACGGCACCATTAGATGAAGCAGTCGTTGCCACAGCCCAAATAGCAGAGCTTGTGATACCAAAACGTGTTTCCTTTCCCTCCATATTACCAGCAGGATAGAGGCCATAGCGTGGTGATTCATTCACCTGCATAGCTCTCATGAGGGGATTCCCTTGTTGCTCCACGAACACGGTCAATCCCATCAGCGGCACTAAAATAATACTCATTGCAATAATTAATGCGAGGCCTTGACGATCATCCTGAGCCATTCGACCAAAGGTATGACATAAGCCAACCGGAATGAGCAACAAGGCCAACATTTCTAAAAAATTACTGAATGGTGTTGGGTTCTCAAAGGGATGCGCAGCATTCGCATTAAAGAACCCACCGCCATTTGAGCCCAATTGTTTAATAGCGACCTGCGAAGCGACCGGCCCCATAGGAATGATTTGTTGCGTGATTTGAAGTGAGGAATTCGAATCTGCAGTGGATAAAGTATATGGATGCTGTAATTCAACCGTTTGATAAGGTTTAAAGTTTTGGATAACCCCTTGGGAAACGAGCAAAATCGAAAGCATGAAGGAAAGCGGTAGTAGTAAGTAAATAATCCCCCTGACTAAATCAACCCAAAAATTACCAAGATCAGAGGATTCTCGTTGGATAATGCCGCGAATAAATGCCATAAGCAGTGCAATGCCTGTGGCTGCAGAAATAAAATTTTGTACCGTTAATCCAGCCATTTGAGTCAAATAACTCATTGATGCTTCAGGAACATAAGCCTGCCAATCGCTATTCGTAACAAAACTTATCGCCGTACTCAATGCCAAATCGGGAGCAATACCAGAATATAACTGTGGGTTAAGAGGAAAAACACCTTGAAATCGCTGAAGAGTATACAAGGCCGCAATACACAACGCATTGAAACAAAGCATACTAAAAAGATATGCTTTCCAACTCATGAGTTGCTCGGCGTTAATACCGCATAATCGATATATTATTCGTTCGGGCAGGCTTAACAACGCATGATATTGACTCACCTTCCCTTGAAAAACCCAAGCCATATAAATACCCAAGGGTTTCGCTAACAAAAATAATATCATTAAATAAATAACAATTTGTATCGAGCCAATTGTCGTCATTTAAAATAACTCAGGTCTGAATAAGACAATCAAAAGATAAACAAACAAAACGATGATTACCGATAAACCAATCCAGTAAATATTCATGAGGCGCTCCGAGTTAACCAATCAAAAAACTGAATTAATCCGAAGGAAAAAAGGAAAAAACTGATAAAAAGAAGAAAACAGAGTATATCCATATTGTTATAGTCCCTATTTGCAATAACTCAACCTTACGTCCCGAGCCCCGCAACTCATCCCGAGCATTTAGACATGGGCCTGCCAAACGCACAAAACTAACGTTAAAGCGTCGTTGCGAGCCGCAGGCGAACCAATTCAGTGACTTTTAACACTTATTTCAAGGCCTCTGGATTGCTTCGCCGCTACGCGCCTCGCAAAGACGGATGTTTTTTAGACAATTACAGCTTAGCCTGACGGGCTATGAGCATTGGCCCAACAATAATCAGGGTTCAATATCAATTGTCAATATACCACGCCTCATCTGATTAATGTATACTATGCACCATGATGAGCATTTCAAACTTATTATGGAGCCCTTTGTATGAATAAAAAAGATGCTGTTAGTGAGTTATATGATTATTTTGAAAAATTTGTTAAAGAGCATACCGAGCTGACGGCCCTCATAGTTACTTTAAAAGCAAAATTTAACGAGGATGACACTCAATTAAAAGATCTACTCGTCGAGTATAAGGACAATAAGCTTGTTATTATGCCGTTACTCAGAGCATCAAAGTCCTCAGCTAATTTACTCCTGATTGAACTATTAAAAATAAATCCGGATCTCTTGACAAAATCTATTTGTTTAAATCTAACAGTACCAATACCATTATTAGCGCACTTACTCAAACATCAACATAAATATGCTGAAGTGTTTTCATGGATACGCGAAACAAATCCAAACCTGATGTCTGAAAGCGCACAAGGACTCTTGGACTTCATGACTGAGATCAATAAATCTCCTCCGATTAGAACCACAACGCAATCAATTGAAACAATATTGAAAGAAGTCGATGCAAAACTAGCATTATCACCTCACTTAGCCGAAAACGTACCGGAGGAAAGTGTCATCACGAGGGGCCCCTCCTCTCGCCCGATGCCATCAACCATCATCGATTCTGAGTTACTGCGCTCACTGAGCATTCCTGAACATCCATTACAGCTCAATTCAGCGCTTCGCCCCTATGTTAATACAGCCAGAATGGTAGAAAGTATTGTTCTAGATGCTTATCTTAAGCAAACCTTCTATTCTAGCTTAATGTCTAAAGGTATCATGATATTACCCACCATCCGACATATTGAACCAATTTCGACGGAACTCATTAACCAAATTAAACATCAAGTACCGATTTTAAGTTCTGATAATATCGTGTTTATCAATGGTGAAGTTGAAGCAATTCCTAAATTGCAAACAATAGATTGCCCCGTTCAGTGCTTAATAATTCCAGTCAATAGACTTAATGTCCATTTTACCTTATTGATACTATATTTAAATGATGACAGGTATAGAGCCGTTTATATTGATCCCATCGCAGCACAGTATAAAGCAATCAAAATCGATAAAGAGATACATCTACTTCATTCAGTGCAACGTGATCCGATGGGGCAATATCCTTCCGCCATTTTCACAGAGTTATATAAAACACATACTCAAGCATTGGTTGAAAATCTACCTATACTGCCTCAAGATATTCATTACATTCATTTAGGCCAAAATCCGCGACACAACAACTATTGTAGTGATTATCTTATTGCTGTCATAACACTTATTGCAGCGAATAAACTTGAGCTCATCACCAATCCAGAATGTCTACATTCACTAGAAGGGGCTTATCTGGGATCTGAGGATGTCAACCTGATTCGTTTCCTACAAATTCAACGATACGGGAAACCTTATTTTTTAAATCAACGCCCTAAAAGCATACATTCTGATGCGATGTTAGAAATTTACGACCAAGTGACCCAAAATGTGCATGAGCATGCCAATCCCGTCTCTCTAGCCGCATTTCATCCCGATTTTATTGAGTCTATTGAGACCATGACGAGCAAGTTAAGTGTCAATGATCATGAAGATAAATCAGATATAAAACCCACTGCCTTTTTATATCCCACACCTACCATCCAATACGCGAGTAACGAGAATTTAACCAAAAAAACCCACGAGGTATCTACGCCACCCAAACCGACTTCGCGTATAGATCGATTTTTGCTGAGACAACGATCAAAAACCGGCAGTCCCCTTAAGGTGATGAAAAGAGCTGAAGATATATGCCCCAAACAAGACACAACAGCTGAAAGAATAGCTTCCGGCCATACACCGGCCTTTTTCAAGCAGACAGGAGATGATATTTTAGCGCTACCAGAAGGCATCATAACCTTTGCTCAGGAAGCAATGGCGCCGTCATTTTCTTGTACTGATTTTTACGAATCATGCGAAGAAAATCCTCAACTCAATGGATAAAAAAATCATGCCAACAACATCAATTATGAACCTACCAGACGATGCAGTAACCCAAGTAAAAGAATACTTACTCGATTTACAACATCGTATTTGTCAATCATTAGAACAACTCGATGGAGGATCCCAATTCATCGAAGATAGCTGGATTCGGCCTCAAGGTGGCGGTGGAAAAAGCCGTGTGCTCGCAAAGGGTAAAATCTTTGCTAAAGCCGGAGTTAATTTTTCACACGTCTTTGGAAACGCATTGCCAGGATCTGCTAGCCAACATCGCCCAGAACTTGCTGGACGTTCTTTTCAGGCCTTAGGCGTCTCCTTAGTCATTCATCCTGAAAATCCTTACGTCCCGACCTCTCATGCCAATGTTCGCTTTTTTATTGCTGAAAAAGACGGTGAACCACCAGTCTGGTGGTTTGGTGGCGGATTTGATTTAACCCCTTACTATGGTTTTAAAGAAGACTGTCAACATTGGCATCAAACGGCCAAAGCAGCATGTGATCCTTTTGGAGAGTCAATTTATCCTCATTTCAAAGATTGGTGTGATCGTTACTTCTTCATCAAACATCGTCAAGAAGCGCGCGGTGTCGGCGGACTATTTTTCGATGACTATAACGAAGGTGGCTTTGAACAAGCATTCGGTCTCATGCAAAGTATTGGCAATCATTTTATAAAAGGTTATGCGCCTATCGTTGAAAAACGAAAGAGCATCGATTATGGCGCGCGCGAAAAGGCTTTTCAGCGGTATCGACGAGGTCGATATGTTGAGTTTAATCTGATCTATGATCGTGGCACTTTATTTGGATTACAGTCAGATGGGCGGACGGAGTCGATTCTCATGTCATTACCTCCTGAGGTCGAATGGCATTATAATTGGCATCCTGAGCCCAATACACCCGAGTCTCTGCTTTACACAGATTTTTTACCGATTCGAAATTGGCTGTAATAAAGACAGCCAATTTAAAATCCAAAATATTATTGCCACGATGAAGTTCAACCCCCCCATAATCAAAAACACACTGGGAATATTGAGATTTAACTTTAAAAGAAGCATCACCAAGACGCTGCCCATAACCATCGCCATGGCATTAATAATATTATTTGCCGCAATCAATCGTGAGCGTTTGGCATCCTCACAACCCATCTGCAAGTACGTATATAAAGGTACAATAAATAAACCACCACAAAATGAAAGCATGAAAAAATCGATCATGATTCGAACATTCGACATGGAATAAGTAAAACGCCACAAAGAAGTTAATACCTGATCTGAACTGACAACATGAAGCAATGGTGTTGCCCAATATAGATCAATCGCAAATACTGACACACCTAACATACAGATCGGTACAAGACGTAAGCTAAGACGACCAGACAGCCAATAACTAATACAGATTGAACCCATCGCAATACCAATCGAAAATAGGCTTAAAAACAACGCGAAAACAGTACCTGATGCGCCCAATACATAATGCACATAATCGGGTAGTTTCATGAGGATAACAGCACCAATCAACCAAAACCAAGAAATGCCCAAAACAATAGGAAACATTTGTCGATCACCACTTATCGTTCGCAGCATATTCTTGGTTGAACGCCAGAGCTTCCAATCGATAGAGTAGCTCGCATCATGTTGAGAGCTCTCCCTCGGAATAAGAAAACTAGCGATTAACCCAAGACAGGCTACCGCATTCAACATCACAATACCCAAGCACTTTCCTTGATCATAAATCCCGGCACTGATGGTTCCTAAAATAGTACCCAACAGAATGGCCATGAATGTACTGGCTTCAAGAAAAGCAGTCGCGGATAAAACCTCTTGGCGTGGTAATTGTTCTGGTAAGAGGGAGTATTTTATTGGGCCAAAAAAAGTAGAATGGATACCCATTCCAAAAAGTACCAACATCATTAAACTAATATTGTTAGAGGATAAGCCCAAACAACCCAGCGCAATCAATATTACCTCTAAAAATTTAATCATCCAGATTAATGTAACTTTGTTGTATTTATCAGCTAATTGTCCGGCTAATGCGGAAAAAATAAAAAACGGGAAAATATAAATGGCACTTGCGATGACTTGATAATACTCTGAGCCCGTTTGTGTTCGGCTTAACGAGTAACTAATTAATGTTAACAGAAACAACTTATACGCATTGTCATTAAAGGCACCACAAAACTGCGTGACAAAGAAAGGTAAAAATAATCTTGTTTTAAATAACTCAAATTGCTGCCAATTCATTACGGTCCTTCATTAGGTTTTTCTGCAAAATATGTTTTAAAAAATCACATTGGCTTTTAATTACTTGCACGTACAATAGTGGCCCATACTCATACCGGATTAGCACATCAATGGGCAAGCATACATTAACTGGCAATGAAGAAACAACTTCACTGTCGATCCCTCGCAGAGCATAGAGCCGACTATCTGACGCAGTTTTTAGCTGCTCAACAAACGCTATCACGTACAAATTAATTAATTATAACCATATTGATAAAAAGTACGTGAAAAATTAAGAGTTGTGGACATTTTACTTTATGAACACTGCCACATAAGGTATATATAATGGCAATTTCCACTAAGAGAGATTTATCTAATGTATAAATTTATGAGAACCTTTGGAGCGCTCAATAAAGCAATATCGCTATGGTTTATGAGACCTGCCGAATCCAAACCTTCCCCGTTTGTTTCCCCATTAGCTCATCAACTACGTTTTTTTAGTTCATATCATGCCCCAGAGACCATAGCGTATCAATTAAGGACATTGATGCAAAAGCATCATTTGCGATTATCGCAATATCAGTTAGCCCATGCCGAACATCACTATTATAGCTTAGAAGGACATCTAGATTATTTTCCTAAATATCGACTTTCTGATAATGAACATTACATGCTGGGCATGATCCTGGCGCGCATAAAAGATCACTACGAGATTGAAGATATTCCGGGTAATGTAGATATCCATGAATCCATCACTCGTCGAGTCGAAGAAGAAATGGTTCCTCTAAATGAGGCCTTACTTGAAGAGGTAAATCGATTGCTCGAAACTAAATGTTCTAATATTGACGACTTAAGCAACATAGTTGCCGCAAAACCCACGATGATCGATCATTCAGAGCAAGATCCAACGGCACTAGCGTGTAATTGAGATAAAACAAGTTGAATTGAACACACCCTAAAGTTTTTCTAAAATTTGCCGTTATTATTGATATAGATCGAACTTTATAGTCAAATTATGAAAAACATGCAAAGCGTCTTACTCATCACTTTACTCCTGCTGATAAACCCCATATTCGCAGAAAAACCCTTTGCTGAAAATTACTGCCATGATCCAGATTATATTTGCGTCAAGATTAAATCACATGATAGTTGGAGTAATTTATTTCCCAATCCCGAAATCAGAGACATGATACGACGTATCAATCGCATGAACACCAGTTTAAAACCAGGTTTAACTATCGCCATCCCCAAAAATATTGACCGCTTAACCATATACGATGTCTCACCATTCCCTCGTTATATAGAGTCCACAGGTGAAAAAACAATTTATGTCAGTCAATCCAAATTAGCTTGGGCGGCCTATGATACCGAAGGAGAACTAGTCTGGTGGGGCCCCATATCATCGGGGATGTCACGTTGTCCTGGGGTCATTGGTGGGTGCAAAACCCCAACAGGATCTTTCAGAATCGTCCGTAAACAGGATATCGAATGCATTTCTACCGCGTTTCCCAGACGTGCTGATGGAAATAACGGTGGCGCCGAAATGCCCTATTGTATGCACTTTTTTATGGGATTTGCGCTGCATGGTAGCGATATTGTACCGGGATATCCGGCCAGTCATGGATGTGTTCGCTTATTCACAGAAGATGCACGCTGGTTGAACGAGGAGTTCGTTGAAACCGCTGAAGAGGGTTCTGCGGGAACTCGCGTGGTGATTGATGAACCTGCTTACTGATGGTGCCTTAACTCGACTTTGGCTAATTTTGTAAAATCAACTAATAAACTGTCTTTGAAAGCATTTAGACATGAGACCAACAAACGCAAAAAACTAAGGTCAAAGCGTCTTTGCAAGTCGCGCAGCGACGCGGCAATCCAGTGACATTTTCAAATAATTCATTCGCAACGACGGCATTATTGTAATAAAGCAAATGAACCTTTAATACCATTCAATGCTAGTTGCCGCTTCAATGCTTCGGTCATTTTCTTAGCAGCAAATGGCCCTACTTTAACCAAATAATGCGCTTGACGCTTTTCAACAAATACAGGTGAGGTCGTCATTTTCGTTAATTTTTGCTTTAAGGATCCGGCAACTGCTGGGGAACTAAATGCACCTGCCTGTAAATAATAATGCGCCAGTTTAGTACCTGGCGGTATCAAGGACTCAATTTCAACATGGGCGGTCCCTCGAGGCAATAAACCCAACTTCACCGCAGCCGCATAGGATAAATCAATCAACCGATCATGTCGAAATGGTCCACGATCATTAACTCGCACCACCGCAACGCGACCATTATCTAAATTTTTCACACGAACATACGAGGGAAGTGGCAGCGTCTTATGTGCAGCCGTCATGGAATACATATTATATGTATCACCACTGGATGTTCGCATGCTATGAAACTTAGTCCCATACCATGAGGCAACCCCGCGTGCTTTATAACCCGAAGCAGATTGAAGCACGCTATATTTACGTCCTTCGATAGTGTAGGAGTCTGGATTTCCATAGGGACTGTAAGGCTCATGTTTAGGGATTATTTTTTGGAATAGGGTAGGTAATAAGCCTTTTGGTGCGCCATCTTGGGCTTGTTTATAGCGCTGTCCTGAATGAGAACCTGATTTAACGGATTTATCGGCATGATCTGGTTGGACAACACTCTGACAGCCAGATATTAATATAAACATTGTAATCAATAATAAACGCATTAGACCGTCCACTGATTTTAAAATGAGCTGAAAATATACCGGAAGCATCGAACAATTGAAATAGAATATTTTAACCTTAAATAGGCTATGGTAATATCGGTGAACTACGCTATCACTCAGACTAGGATCTATTCATGCGAAATGCTTTATCAATGTTTTTACTTGCTTCGTTACTCGTGCTTACCACGACTATTCAGGCTGAATCATTCCTCCCGACACAAAAACCGGTCCCCTCACCTGTGCTCAATAAACCCCTACTGACCCCAACCCCACCACCCATCAATGCCAAAGCTTATATTTTAATTGACGTCAATAGTGGAAAAATAATTGCCGAAAAAAATAGTGAAGAAAAACTCCCTCCAGCGAGTTTAACCAAAATGATGACTTTATATGTCATATCCAATGCGCTGAATAATGAGCAAATTCATCTTACCGACAGCGTTCGCATTTCCAAAGAAGCCTGGCATGCGCCTGGTTCACGCATGTTCATCAAAGAAGGTGATCATGTCAGTATCGACAACCTCATGAAAGGCATCATTGTTGACTCCGGAAATGACGCCTGTGTAGCGATGGCAGAACATCTCGGTGGTAGCGAACAGGGCTTTTCTGAAATTATGAATCAAGAAGCCGGTAGCTTAGGCATGACAAACAGTCACTTCGTCGATAGCAATGGCCTACCTAATGAAAATCACTACACCACAGCGAAAGATCTCGCTATATTAGGTCGCGCCTTGATTAATGACTTTCCACAGTACTATAGCTTTTATAAGCAAAAATGGTTTACGTACAATGGGATCCGACAACCTAATCGTAATCGCTTACTATGGCGCAATGAACAAGTAGACGGTATTAAAACCGGACATACAGACGAAGCTGGTTTTTGTCTCGTCTCATCTGCACTCAGAGATAACATGCGACTCTTAGCCGTCGTGCTCGGCGCACCAACAGATGCTTCTCGCGCAGATGATAGCGAACGCCTGCTTAATTATGGATTTCGATTTTTTGAAACACATGAAATTTACAAAGCTAATCAACCGATTTCTAGTATGACTATTTACAAAGGCAACACGAATACAATTGATATTGGTGTACTCAAACCCTTGCAAATCACGATTCCTAGCGGTCAATATCAACGTTTGGCCATCAAAACCAAAGTGTTCAAAACGCTTGAAGCCCCCATTCAAAAAGGCGATAAAGTAGGAGAGCTCGTGATAGAGTTTGACCATAAAGTCATGGAAACCTACCCATTATATTCATTAACAACAGTTGAGTCGGGTGGATTTTTCTCTCGGATCAAAGACTCAGCCCGCCTGACAATGAACCACTGGTTTAACGCCTAATATGACCAATCCATCAGCTATTTCTTTTCCTTGTGACTTCCCAATTAAAGTAATTGGGCATCACAAGGAAACATTTGAAGCGGAAATTACGCAAATCATGGAACAATGTCGATCTGCCGAGCAAAACAAGCTTTACCCAATAGCTATCACCAAAAAAAACAGCAAAGAAAATCGATATCTTGCCCTAACTGTCACAGTCTATGTTGAGAATCAAGCCGCTTTAGACGACATTTACCGAGCGATTGGCAAACATCCCGACATTAAAATGGTATTATGATGCTGATTGTTCGAAAGCTAGGGATTCAACCATATGATCTCATATGGCAACAAATGAAAACCTTCACCATCAATCGTCAAGCCGACACACCTGATGAATTATGGTTACTTGAACATCATCCTGTATATACGCAAGGACAGGCTGGCAAACCCGATCATATCTTACGTCGCTCAAGTATCCCGATCATTCAAACTGATCGTGGAGGACAAGTTACTTATCACGGTCCCGGTCAACTAATTGCTTATTTACTGATGGATCTTCGACGTCAAAATATCGGTATCAGAACTTTAGTTAAAAAGTTAGAACAATTATTAATTGAAGTCCTTGCCCAATTTAATATACCAGCGCACGTATGTTCTGGTGCTCCCGGTGTGTATGTTAACGATGAGGAAGCGAAGCGCCATTCCAAAAACAGGAACGGCCATTTAGAAATCGATAGCCACACGCCCCTAGCCATCAGCCCCATGTACCGCGACTTGACCTCAGAGCCTGCATGTCGCTCATGCGAGAGACCAGGAGTAACCGATGCCGATCAAAAAATTGCTTCGATAGGTTTACGTGTTAAACAAGGCTGCACCTATCACGGCATAGCCCTTAATGTTGATATGGATCTTCATCCATTCGATGATATCAATCCTTGTGGATATAGCGCTTTGAAAATGACCCAAATAAGTCATTATATTAATAACATTAGCCTCTCGATGGTTACCGAGCAATTATCTGAGGCATTTACTCAATATTTTGGAACCTAAATAATCCTATGCAATTATTTGCCGATTACATAAAACCGATGACCCATTGGTTGCACTACAATCCCGAGTGGGCATTTTTAATCACGTTTTTGATTTCCCTCACAGAGTCTTTAGCTATCATAGGTAGCATCATTCCAGGCTCTGTCACCATGACGGGCATTGGCATACTTGCCGGCTCAGGCGTTATTCCCATTGATATGACTTTCATTGCTGCCACTTTAGGCGCTGTCACCGGTGATGGTGCGAGTTATCTGCTGGGATATTTTTTCAGTGATCGCCTCATCGATATTTGGCCATTTAAACGCTATCCCAAATGGTTAGCCTATGGGAAAGCATATTTTGCCGATCATGGTGGAAAAAGTGTTTTAATTGGTCGATTTATCGGGCCACTGCGATCCATTATTCCTGTTATCGCCGGAATGATGCATATGAGTCACTGGCGCTTTTATACGGCAAACTTTATATCAGCTATTTTTTGGTCAATTTTATATATTTTACCGGGCGTTATCATTGGAGCCGCCAGTAACGAACTCCCTCCCGAAATGGCCACCAAACTTTTCGCTTTTATTTTAGCCGTGTTAGCAGGCATCTGGATTTTGGGTTTTCTCATTAAATATTTATTAGTTCAATTTAATCATTATATGAATGCATCACTTCATCATTTATGGCAACGTACGTTAACCCATCCTTACATGCAACGATTTGCTAAAGCGATAACGCCTCGAAATGAGCAAAATCATTATCATACGGCTGTCATTGTTGTGTTATGGTTCGTTTTAGCGATGCTGCTAGTCGTGTTATCTATAATGGTCATCAAACAAGGGGGCATCCCTCAAATCAACAATCCCTTGTTCTATGCAACGCAAAGTCTTCGTGATGAAAGTATAGACTGTCTCTTCATATACATCACTCAAATTGCGAGTCTTGTTTCATTAGCAACTGTCGTTACTTTTTCAATAATTCTCATACTTGGATCGAAGCAATTTCGACTGATGCTTTATTTTTCAGCATTAATGATCACAACACAATGCTTGTTATTCATTTTTCATCAATTCCTGTTCTCTCACCACCCTACTGGAATCCTCGAAGTTCAGCAAAATTCTTCTTTTCCATCACCCAATTTAACTTTTGCCACCGTTATATTCAGTAGTTTTTTATTATATTTTAATAACAATAATCAGCTTAAATTTAAGCCCTCACTAAACCTCTTTTTTATTGTATTACTCATTCTCATTGGCTTTGGAAAAATGCTACTGGGCGATCACTGGTTTAGCGACATTATCGCATCATATAGTCTAGGCGTTATGTTAACCCTCACTTTTTGGATATTTTACCGAAGAACCTCCCCAACAAATACTTCCAATCCATTGATAGTGATCCCCTATATTGGCTTACTTTTACTCGGATCAATTGTGGCGTCACGTCTTAATTTTGAAACGCAATTCAGAGATCATCAACCCTATGTTAAACAGTATATTTTAACGAATAAAGTTTGGTGGGAACAAAAAAAACCAATACTACCCATTTATCAAAAAAATCGCTTTGGGCGTGCCATCAGTCTTTTTAATATTCAATATGCAGGCTCACTTGAGGAACTCAACCGAACCCTGTCAAAAGCAGGTTGGACTAAACCAAAAGATAGTTTTTATAAAACTTTATTAAAATATCCGGTCTATCATGAGGCACCGATCGTTCCTCAACTTTTTCTAAATCGAAAGCCATCCCTCATCATGCGCTACCCCCTTCATGAAAAAGGTCCAACACTTATTTTACGGTTATGGCGTTCAAACTATTACTTACAAGACTATCAACAACACTTATGGATTGGCACCGTTCACACGCGTCTACCACTCAAAAAATATAAGCCCAATAAACCTAATGCAACAACACCATTATTTTATATTGAACATGCCCTACCCAATCAGTTTACGCAAAGAAAAGTACGATTATGGAACATTACGGCTGCTCATAAATTAGCATTTCGCGTAGAGCCAGTATTATTATTGATTCGAGAAAAATCAGGGGACGAGCTCATATCAAAAGAGAAACCTGAGAATCAATAACCCGCGACAAAATATGCAGCTATTCTAGATAGTTGTGCATCTTTAACCTGAGCGCTATCGCGCGGCCATTTTAATATTTCCAAACTAAGGGTAAAGATATGGCCGCGGGACTTAGGGAATGGACTATCAACACCTCCTATATGTTTTAGATCGTTTTAGATCCTAGGCATTGAGTTTTCTACTTGAATATCGTTCTGAGCTGGATGCTGAACATTAACCCTTGCTTGATTGTCATCAATTAGCCTAAATCCATTATTAGCGCCCAGGGTGGTAGGGTGGTCGGTCTCGTCTATTATCAATTTCTACATTGATAAAGCGACGAGGATCAAGATTAGGCCACTCAACCAAATTAAGGAGAACGCGCTCTACAAAAGGATTATCAAATAGCTGTCTTCGCCGCTCTTGCTCCGCAAAAAATTGATTAAATCTTTCTACAACAGGCACCCGTGGTGGCACATCCTCCATCACTTCATCCATCTCATTAGCACCAGCGCGAACGAGCGGTTGAACCCCAATATAGGGTCCTACGCGTCCAGGTAACTCTATCGCATCATCACCAAGAGCAGCATCATCATTGAGTAAAGCATGGATATTGATCACAGGAATTTGAAAATTCAAAAACTGCTCTGGCGGCAATACGAAATTGTGGAGGATCACAGACCTATTCAGCTCAGCCTCAACAGCAGCTTCTTGAACAGGTTCAATATTTAAAGCATCATTACTTGGTTGAGCTCTAAACAAACGAGAAAAAAGATCAAGAATTCCTTGAATGAATCTAAACATATATACCTCTTTTTTGTGATTAATATGACACGATCTGCATGATAACATTTTGACGCCATAAGATAAAATATAATCTCAATGTTATTTATTTTTACAAACAGATTTGTTATAATTGTTGCCAGTAGTCCCCTCTTTCGTTCATTGATCTATGAGTAATAAGTGAGACAGTCAAATTGAAAATCATCGTTAAACGAATCCCAACAGGTGAAATAGTCCTCCAATTTCAAAACACTGCATTACGAAATGATATTTATAAAAGATTTATACCCGTGTCAATTCCCGCTCAATTCAGACAAGGGCCACAATACAATAAAAATCCTCATGGATTAACACCTGTCACTTACTCCGATCAAAATGACTGCATTTACTTCCCCACCTATGAAACCCCAATTAAGGAATTAGCCATTAAATGCGGCAGCAGTGCTAATCGAAATCTTCTCATTCAATTACTCGGTCTAACGGTAAAAACCAGCGTTGAATTAGCCCAAGGACCTCGTATTGATTTCAATAATGGTTTATTTGTCTCAATCTATGACCAACCGAATCGTAACGACGTAGTTTATTTACCTTCTCAATCTGGCTTCCTCAGCGTGAAAACGCCCATTGAAAGTTTTTCAAGTGAGGAATACTGGAATTCACATCATATGTATTTTGATTGTTATATTCGAGCGAAAGGCGGTTATTTTTACGCTGATCGACGCGCTCTAGATCGCCCTATCGTACTAACCCAGGATTTTCAACAATCGAGTCAAATCACTTCCGAACTATCAAAAACCGATCCTGCGTTACCATTATCCGAAGAACATTTAACAAGAATACACGCTATTATTACAAAACCCATGAAACAACATCCTAATACTATTCTCATGTCTAAGGATTCTGAGTCACAACTCGAATTAGACGGAGCCAAGATTGAAGTAGTGCCTACACGCGAAGGTATAATCGTCAATCCGGCAACACCGATAATACCAACTGCAAGTACCCCTGCCGTGGCAGCAAAAGCTATCATGAGCTCTACAGCAGTATTTTTTCCTTTACCAGCCACTCAACTATCTCACGCCAAAGTTTCTCAACAACCCCATCAAGACAATTTTAAAATTACCCTTCAAGATGCTATTTATTATTTATCTCATTATGATGAAGCCAAGTGCTCACCAGAAATTTTACTTCATGCTCATGAACTCATAAAGACCGTTTCAAATGAGCTCTCTAAAATATCAGTACATGAATTTGGATTTGTTCTGCACGGGATAAGCCGATTTATTCTTAATGAAAACTTACCTCTAAGATCTGATAATATCGATTTAATCACTGATTTTATGCGAAAGCTTCGTCAATCTATCCGAAAATATGAGCACTCATACTCTGCCGCATTAGCGCTACGCAGTATCGGTATCATTTCAGCATGGTATTTTTCTCAATTTAAAACACCCTCTGCGGCTACCCTGCAACTCACCGATCATAAAAATATTGATTTACTGCGACAGGATGTTGATAGCTATCAAGGACAGATTCAAGCTACCCCTATCAAAGCAATCAGTTCAGAGCTTATTGCCACACTATCAAGCCAAGTCGCCAAACGAGAAGAAGATTTAAATGCAGCAATGTATGGTCTTGGCTTATCACATCTATTTAATGACTTAATTCAGCTAAATCAACTACCATTAATTCATCAACTCCAACAAGCCACACAAACCGCCCCATCAACGGGAAGCTTTGTTCAAAATAGAGTTTTTAGTATTCTAAAATCTCAATTTAGACAACCCATCGAAAATGAGGTATTTATTGCGGGATTTTGGGTAGACTATCGCGTTAATCTTCGCCTACCGACAGGTCAACCATTCGCCCTCATCATTGAATTTGATGGATTTTCACATCATGAAGTAGAGCAAAGCAACAAGGATAGACTTCGGGACAATGCACTATTCGCTACTGGTTTTGAGGTGCTACGTTATAAAATGACCGCTGGTGTATCTAATTATGATGCTGCAACACAAATTCACTGGGCAATAGAACACTACAAACAAACAAGATTGAGTGCCCACCAAACAACTCTACCAGCACACCATACTGCACCAACAACGGTTGTCATACCATCAACACCTACGATAGCGAAACCAACAGCAGTCCAACAGATGCCAATTGCTAAATTATGGAGATGGAATACCTCGCCTGCGCTCCATATAGAAGATTGGGTTGAGACCACTTTATCAAAGTTATTTACTGCATCGAAACAACAAATTCCTCAACTAGCAAGAGCCGGCTCTAAACCTCATCATATGCTACGATTACTCATGAGTACTGTGACGTCAAAAGACGAGGATTGTACTTTTTACTCGTTAAAAATAGCCGCCTACGATAAAAAAACGTTGGGATTGGCAGATACAGATCCGCTTCCATCCCACCTCGTCGAGGCAATTGAGCATCTCAGTCATTACCTTATCAATACCATGTTTAAAGAAAAAGTTGCTTTCACACGGGCAACCCCCTTGGAAAACATTCAACGTTGGGCAAGTAACCCCAAAAGAGGATTTCGTTTATTATTAACCTATGATCAACTGCATCAGTTTGCTACACAATTTGAACTCTCTAATATCGACTCATCTACCATTACCGAGTATCCAGTAGAATACGATGACTATGAATCTTATGAAGATTACCAAGAAGAGCCATTATTAAAAGAAACCTTATCGGGAGAAACTATTTCATATAGTCTGAAATAAAGCTCGAGATCATAAGAATTACCCAGGGCTGGCCATTATATTTTAAAACTCTGATAGAATTTATATGGTTCAAAAACGTGTCGCGGCGAGCCGCAGGCAAAGTAATCTCGTGACCTTATTTAAAACGGGTAAGCAATTACTCTATTTTAATAAATAACGAATGTAACGATGGAAAAAATAACACATTAACGTTGCGAGACACAATAAACCAAACATCACAGTAAAGGCGTGGGTATATTGTGCTTTAAGCATGATTAACGGTACATTTTCAGATCCTATAGCTGAGATTGACGCTATTTTGCCTGATAAAAACCCACCAAACCCGAGTGATACAAAAAATATTCCCATCATGGTGCTCACTCGATTACGTGCAGCCAGCCAAGTAATCGCTGAAAGCCCAACCGGTGAAAGCTTCAGTTCAGCAAATGCCCAAATGACGTATGAAGGTAATAGAAGCCATGGCGAAATCAATGCAGCGGGATGCGTGGCATGACAAACTAGAACGATCAGACCTATCGATACCATGGTAGCTAACATAGCCAATAAAAAAGACTTACTCGTCTCAATACCTCGCAATTTAGGATCTGATGGAAATTTTTTCTTCGCAAAGAAAACACCAAAAAATAACATCCCGAAACTTTCAACGGCGACATAATAAGGCGCAGGAAAAGTAATACCTAACAATTGATGTTCAGCTACCCGATTAATAAATAAAGTCAATGACATAAACATTTGAAAATAAAATGCCCAAAATAAAACCGAGATGAAACAAAGCACGCCTATGACTGCAGTTTGACGGGCCTGAGTGATTTCTTCACGCTTCAAGGTGTAGACAATATAAACGCCGGTCAACAGCACAACCAAATCAAATAAAATATCAGCAACGCGTGGATAACATAAAATGATAAAAGCAGCGCCCCATACAGCGATCATAATAAGACCGGCTCGCAATGCTAAATTCAATTCCAGTGCGCGTGGAGTGTAATCTTCTATTTTATAACGTCGACATCCCCACCTAAAAGTCAAAAACGCAAAAAACAAACCTAAAACCGCACTGGCAAAGGCACCACCCCAATTAAAATGGCGAGCAATAATACTAGGGAGCGTTGTACCCAAAATGATCCCGGATGTAATCCCCATATAAAATAGAGTAAACCCTCGCTCACGTAATCGCGAACCCTCTGGATAGACATTACCTAATAAAGAAGAAATATTTGGTTTTAAAAGACCCGTTCCTAATGCAATACCAGACAAACAAGCAATGAGTCCATGTTTAGAATTGGTTATCGATAGAATCGAGTAGCTCAACAAAAGAACAATACAGCCAAGACTTACACCACGTTTTTGACCAATCAGATTATCGGCAATCCAACCACCAATCAAAGGAGAAATATAAGTTAACGCTGTAAATGAACCTACCAGCATATAAATTTGTTCATCTTGCCAATGAAAATAAGAGGTTAAATAGAGAGCCAACAGTGCTTGAACAACATAAAAGCCGTAACGCTCCCACATTTCCGTGCCGAAAAATACTTTTAAACTATCTGGTTGATGATCCGCATGATGGGATAAATTGCTTTGGCTCATAACAAACTCTAAATCTATGACATGTTGGCGAAGTATAACACAAGGTCCTCGATGTTCAATCTTCGGGGGTTGAGGCACAAATAACGAAATGTGCACAACCTCTTCTCATCTACCAAATAACACAGCGAGGCTCATGAACCATCGGTCCAGACTTTTTCAAATGATAGGCTTCTTGAAATACAGGAATATTAGCTAATGACCCATTCACGCGGTACTTCATCGGCGGATGAGGATCAAGTGCGACCAGTGATCGGGCCTGTTCAGGCCGAATATTACCAGCCCAGACATGGGCAACCCCCAAAAAGAACTGTTGATCAGGGGTGAATCCATCAATTAATTGAGCCCGTTGATACGCTGATGAACGATGAAAAGCTTGATAGGCTAACAATATTCCACCCAGATCCGCTGTAGCCTCACCCACAACTAACTTCCCCTGCACCGACACGCCAGGCTCAACCTGATAATGAGAAAACTGTTCCTGTATACATTGTGTGGCTGCTTTAAACTGCTTCATATCACGCTCAGTCCACCAATTTTTTAAGTTGCCCTCACCATCAAATAATGCACCTTGATCATCAAATCCATGCGTCATTTCATGTCCCAGCACAAAACCAATAGCACCATAGTTCACTGCGGCAGGCGCGGACGGATCAAAGAACGGCGGTTGTAAAATACCAGCCAGAATCGTCATACTATTCATCGAAGGATCATAATAAGCATTAATTGTTTGTGGGGCCATGCTCCATTCGGTCCGATCAACAGGTTGACCAATCTTAGCCAGGTCATATTGATTATTAAATTCTGCTGCGTGAATCACATTTTCAACAAATGAACTGCGCTGAATAATTAACCCATGATAATTGCGCCAATGCTCCGGATATCCTACTCGCTCTGTCATTAAATCCAATTTTTTCAAAGCTGATTTTTTGGTCGCAGCAGTCATCCAAGTCGCATGTTCGATGGTTTGTTTAAAAGACTGTCTAATCTCGTTAATCATCGTGGATACTTGCGCTTTACTTTTCTCAGAAAAATAATGCTCAACATAATATTTTCCAACAGCAAAATCCAAACTATTATTAACGGTTGCTTCAACCCGCTGCCAGCGAGGTTGAAGTTTTTTGGCTCCGGTAAAAGCTTGATCAAAGCGAAATGACGCTTGAACCAATGGATCAGACAAATAATCAGCAAATGCATGCAAAACATGCCAACGCGCGTATATCTTCCAATCGTCTACTGTGATGGTGACTAAAAGATGATCTAACGCTTTAAAAAAATCAGGCATACCGACATTCATGGATTGAACGGCGCCCAAATGGAGTTGTTCTAAATAATCAGACCAGAGAAAATGAGGCGTGAGATTCTGCACTTCATTCACCGTCATCATATGGTAAATAGCATAAGGATCACGTTGCTCAACTTGCGTTAAAGAAGCTTTTGCCAGCGCTGTTTCTATCTTTAATATTGCTTTGGCATATTCCATTGAAACAGACTCTGACTCGCCAACTAATTTAAACATCTCACGAATATGACTTTCATATAATGAGCGAATTTTCGCCTTTTTTTTATCCGACGATAAATAATAATCACGATCGGGTAAGCCTAAGCCCCCCTGCATCGCAGCAGCAATCATTCTGTCGCTATGTTTATAATCTTGCATACGACCAAAACTGAATAGAACATTCACGCCCATCATCTGTAATTTTGGAATGAGCGCTTCAAAATCACTCAGCGTTTTAACGGTTTGAATCGATTCAAACAAAGGATTAAGTTTGGAATAACCTTGTTGGTTGAGTAGCTCAGCATCCATACCTGTTGCATAAAAATCACCTATTTGCTGTTCGATAGAGCCTTTTTTTAGATGTTCATTTTTCGATAAATCAAGCATCATCCGATTCAATTTTTCCTGCATATTTTTTTGTAGGATACTAAAATTTGACCACGATGAATATTCCATTGGAATTGGATTATTCTTTTGCCAAGCGCCATTTGCATAAGCATAAAAATCCTCTTGTGGAGATTTGGTCTTATCAATCCAATCTAAATTTAACCCCTGCGCTGAGGCATATAATTCAACGGGCAAGATGAACAATATAATTAAAATAAATCGATTTAAAACCATTCCAACTCCTTGTTCTTTCTTTTCTAAAATGTAAAATAAAAGCTCGTTAAAACCTTGCTAGCGACTCATTATGTTACTAAAAGATAAAATCCGTCACGCTATTTTCAATTATGTTAAAGATAATAAATCCATCATGCAGACGACCCATGCGTCTTATCATTTTGTCATAATCTGGACAAATCCAGCGACATCAAGAAACGTATTTACTAATAAAAATGGTGCATTAATAGCCACAACTGTTCATAACGAATATATAACAAAAGCTGCTGAGGTCTTGCTTGAGATGAATATCACAGACCAAGATACCATAAAACTCTATCTTGAAGATCCTAAAACGAGCAATCATGAATTTGCAGTTGAAATCGATCTCAGCACAACTATCAATGTACCCATACAGCAACCAACATATCGTGAATATGAAACTTACATGTCATATTCCACAAACAAGCTACCCCACTCATTTCTAATGGAGCAAGTGGCGCCCTTAGAACATAAGTCACTGACACCTACCGCTGCTGCCAGCCTACCTAAGAACGTGGTTCAACCCTTGACTGTGCCAAAATCAGCACCAATGCCAGATCTGTTACAAACAGCTCCGCCACCTAAAGCAGCCACAGCAACTATCGTGAAACCGCTTATTCCCTCTCTTCGAACCAAACCAGCATTATCCAAATCGAAACTTTCCGTCATGTTTACAATTCCTGAGGAAATACCCCCATCTACCGCGGCGCCCGCCACAACCCACAAGACAAATCTCCACTAAAAATCAGCGACCTTTTATTGTTGACGTCTATTTGGCGTGAGGTCCGGCGGGTTGATTTTTTGTAGCATCTTCTTTAATTTCTGCTTCTTTAATTTCTGCCGGTGCTTGCTGAAAATCAGGTGAGTTATTTTTGATTTCCTGTAACATCACTTTCGCTTTTTTGCACTGTTCAATCATTCTACTTTCTTCTTCGATGGATCCAAGAGGTTGCAGGCTTGAATCACTCTTTGCATTCAGCGTTCCCATTTTTTTTGTAGCATCTTCTTTAATTTCTGCTTCTTTAATTTCTGCTGGTGCTTGCTGTAAACCAGGTGAGTTACTTTTGATTTCCTGTAACATCGCTTTCGCTTTTTTGTACTGATTAACCATTCTACTTTCTTCTTTGATTGATTCAAGACGTTGCAGGCTTGAATCAATCTTTGCATTCAGCGTTTCCATTTTTATCGACTGAGGAGCAAGATGATGATGCTTCGAGCCCTCTAATGTCATTAACAATAATTTATTAAACAAGGCCATTTTAATCAGCCCATGATTTTTTTCATCTGCAAGATTGACATGGTTCAATAAAAATTCGAGATGAGTATCAATGTCAGTCGTTATATGGCTATTTGCTACCTCAAACTCATTGTACAATTCTTTATCATACTTCTCGAAAGTAGCTAAAATTTCATTTTGTTTGATGCTATCGTGTGGAGCTATTGATTTGAAGAGTAATTTAATACAGTCTATTTTGTTAAATGAACCATCATTTTTATGTTGTGCTTTGATGGCTCTGTATTGTAAATAAAATACTGAAAAAGCTGCTTCAACAGCTTCACTCTCCTGATCTGTTCTCACCACCGCATGCTCGATATATTTAAGTGCATTTTTTTCCATTACAGACCGAAGTTCTACACCTATTTTTTTACATAAATACCCTTTAGTTTTATCAAAAGATGCTTGCAACCATTTATCTGAATGTTGACTCAGTGGACTCGCTTTGAGTATTGCTTGAGACACGTTTTTTACTTGATCCGTCAATTGGTCTGTTGCAAGTTGCTGTATGCCACTTACTTGCTTATCAATTAAGTTTCTCAACAGATTTTGCACATCAATATGTTGTAATATTGCACCCAAAGAATAAATAACTGCATTTCCTAACGGGATGGCACCCACAACATGTTTCGCAAATTCGTTTACTGCCTTATGAAAAATGAGGCCTGGTAACTTTTGTGCCGTCTCCAATGCGCTTTTAACAGATTCCTCTTGTAAAAGATAATTTATCAATTGATCAACCAGCACCTCCTGATTTTGCATAAAATCATCATAGTTAAATGGATCAGATAGAAATGGAAGAAGCTCTAATGTTTTATTCTGAGCTAAAACTCGTTCATACTCTTTCTTGGACTTTAGCAGACGATCTGGACTAATCGTAGAAGCTATTCGAGTAAATAATGCTTTTTCAATTGCAGTTGTTTTATTTGCTAAATCGATGGGAATTAACTTAAACAATGATAACAGTGGATTTGTACTATCAATGCTAATAAATGAGTCTTGAGTCATGATTTCATGAATTAACCTTGCTGCATCTTTACCTTCCATCTCCGTTTTAATTAAGTCAACAGCGCGTTTCATTTCTTCAAGATATGCATATTTATTTGCACATAATTCATCCAGTACTGTACCTGATGTAATATGACTTTTTAGTCGTATCACTTCATTTTGCTGTGCTTCAATATGCGTTGTTATTTCATGGGTAATCTTAAGTAAATTAGATTTTTCTATATAACGCTGAATATTATCAATATCGATCTCATTTGGTGTTTTAACAAGCTCAACTTTGTTAGATAAAGCATATTGTGGATTGGATTCTAATGAAACCCGTAGCTTGAACATGTTGGATAAGGTCGCTTGCAAAAAGCTTTTCTTGTCAGCACTAAGCTGAGAAGATCGATCAAATTCCATTTGTAATCTTTGAATATCAGTTCGATCAAGCAGCGTCCCACTTACTATTTTTGAATATATTGATCTTAAGCTAATATTGGCAGGAGAATCATCGATAAGCTCCTCTAAAATGAGCTTCACCGTTCCTTCAAAATAACTTTTCATCATTTTTTCAGCAGTAACATATAAAAATCCCTCTCTTAACTGATAGTGATCCACATTCGCTTTACTTAATGGCGGAAGAAAAAAGTTTATTGCTTCTGCTAATTCATGCGTCATAGTATTGATCTTATCTGGTCTAATAGTCTTATTCTGATACTCAGCCAGGAACTGTCGTTCCAATTGATTGATATTATCTAAAATAATAGTCATTTGGACTTGTTTTGGATCGTAATTTCCTAATGAGACCTCAGATCCAATGATATGCATTTTTAGCTTATTTATTAATGTTGCTGAATAAAATTGATTTAATTGATCTTGTTGCTGCTTAAGCATAGATGCGAACTGGTGATAATATGCTATTTTCTTGTCTGTTTTTAATTCGTTTCTAAGATAAGCTTCTTTTAAAGAGGGACTATCCCCAATTTCAGCCATTTTTATCACATTAAAAAGTTCTAAATAATGACCTAGCACATCAGGATAAAGCTTATCGTATTTCGATCTTTGCTCTATTTTTTTATCCTTTAGAAATGCTTGATATTTTCCTCCCTCCCATTTTTGCTTCATAACCGTTTGACTTTTAGAATCTAATCTATCCTTGAACCAGTCAAACGCTGAACCTGCAACTGTTGTTGCAGAATGATATAAATTTGCTAGAGCCGAATAATTTGGGACTAATGAAGCAATAAGTTCATCTGTGCTGATAGTTCGTGTTAATTTTTGATCTACAGATAGGGGTGGAAACTGCCCTCCAATCAACAAATTTATAAGCTGAGACTCCATTGCACTATCCTTTTTACCGCTCCCACTATCGGGGACAAAAAAAGATTTTAATCTTGTTCGTTCGTTTTCTCGCTGTATTTTATCATCGTACAACAAGTCATCCACTGCTAATAAATTCACACCAAGCGAGGTTAAAATTGCAGCCCTGGCTTGCATTTTTTCTGGCAAATCTTCCATCTTAAAACATGACTTTTTTTTCTCTTCAACTAACAATTTACTATCAATGATGTCCTGTATATGAGGAGCAAGCGTGGTTAATAAGCGTTGTTTTTTCGACTGCTCAAGTTCAGGAAACGCATTCAAGGCTTTTTCTAACAGCTCAACACTATCTGATCCGGAATGAATATGAATAAGTATATTTTTCAAAATAGCATTTCTCTCGGGAACACTAGTCATAAAATCCAATATATTGTCCAGTGCCAAAGATAGATTTTTGATACAGTTCAAGTAATCACTGTGTGCCTGTATGATGGCTAAATAGGGATTATTCATATCATCTTGAGAGGTATCCGTTAACATGAACGCAGCATCTTGATTCCTCTCTATTACAGCATCAATAAAATGTATGAATCGAATAGTGTTTTTACTACTCATTTCACTTGCTGATTTTGTTATAACTTTATCGTCCATTTTAGGTGGCTTAATATTGTAAGTAACTTTTAGCTTACCGTCCCTACGATATAATTCTTCGCTAACAATGTTATTAATATCTTGAATAGTCATCTTGAATTTTTCTGCTCGCATATACTTTTGCATAAAAGCCAATGACTCTTTAACCAAATCATGATCCGCCGGCTCAAACTTAACGCCCTCAACCTCACTAGCTAACACCAATGTAACAATATATTTATTAAGTTTTGCAAATAATGAACGGGGGTCTTTTGCATGTATAATTTCTTGTTGCGCATCATAGACATTCAGCAATTCACTGAATTTTGGAGTTGCCAATAACTGAGGTTTTGTCACTGAATCCCTGATTATTTCGGTCTTTGTTTTTTCTTTTACTGCCAGCCGTAATCGAACATGAGATAACAATTTTTTCATATCTTGTTGAAATGAAACCTCATCTTTGTCAACATCTTCAGGAAACATGAAAGCCCCCATCATGATAAAATATACACATAAAGTATAGTATATAGGCTTTATGTTTGCCCGAAGTCACTTTAAGCACAATGCTTTCTACCTCAGCAGGTCTTTTTTGTTCCATACAACGACTAAACTGCTAAGTGGAAAAGCTAACAATCGTCCCGGCAGACTTTGAATTAGTCATGAGTTTGAGTTAATCTACTGACACACTCAATTTCCCAATTTCGCGCGAAGGGAAAAATGAAATAAGGACTTATTTTCATGGACCATTCATCAATTGTCATCGTCGCTGCCAAAAGAACACCAACTGGAAATATGTTAGGAACTCTATCCCCTCTCACGGCCCCCGAATTAGCCGCGGTTGCCCATCGAGCTGCTATTGAACAATCTGGTCTCAACGCGGCAGACATTCAAGAAGTCATCAGCGGTTGTGTCTTGTCAGCAGGTATCGGACAAGCACCGGCTCGCCAGGCAAGTATCGCCGCAGGTATTCCTGTAAGCGCCGGCGCTACAACTATCAATAAAATGTGTGGTTCGGGCATGAAAGCGGTTATGTTGGCCCATGATCTCATTTTGGCAGGTTCGGCTGATATTATTCTTGCCGGAGGGATGGAAAGCATGAGTAATGCACCATACCTACTTCCCAAGGCGCGCAGCGGCTATCGCTTAGGTCATGGTGAATTAAAAGATCATATTTTTTTAGATGGCCTAGAAGACGCCTACGATAAAGGTAAACTTATGGGCTGTTATGCAGAGGACACAGCTAGCGCATTACATTTTACCCGGGCACAACAAGATCAATATGCGCACGAATCACAAGTCCGCGCATTAAAAGCCATTGAAACCGGTGCATTCCATGATGAAATAGCACCAGTGACCATCACAAGCAACAAAGGTGACATCATCATTCATCAAGATGAAGGTCCTGATCCTGCAAAACTCGCCAAGATTCCTCAATTAAAACCTGTTTTTAAGGCCGATGGTACCGTAACACCTGCCAATTCCAGTTCAATTTCTGATGGAGCAGCAAGCTTGATTTTGATGACTGCCGCCGAAGCAAAAAAGCGACACCTCACGCCTTTGGCTCGTATCGTTTCCCATGCTACTTTTGCGCAAGCGCCTGCTTGGTTTACAACAGCACCCATTAGCGCTATACAACGCTTATTAACCAAAGCCAGTTGGCAACTTGATGACGTAGACTTATTTGAAATCAACGAAGCTTTTGCTGTAGTGACCATGGCGGCCATTCAAGAGTTGCAATTAGATCCCAACAAAGTAAATATTCATGGTGGGGCCTGTGCATTGGGTCATCCAATTGGTGCCTCTGGTGCAAGAATTCTGGTAACATTAATCTACGCTTTAAAACAACAAAACAAACAAAAAGGAATTGCTGCATTATGTATTGGTGGTGGTGAAGCTACTGCTATCGCGATTGAACTCATCAAGGAATAATAAGGAGTCTATATGTTACAACAAGGGCTGATCTATCTCATCATCAGCATATTGGTTATTATCTTTAAAAAATATGCCAAATTATTATTAGCTTATATTGATTTCTTTTTTACTCAAATCACGGTCATATTAAGTCCATTACTCACTGACATTGGCTTGGGTAACCCCCTACAAAAAATTCTATTGTTAGTACTTGTTCCGGTCATTCTAACCAGTATCCCTGGTTTAATTTACTACCTTATCTACCGCAAACTCATGCCGCATTTCTTTCAAATCACTTGGTGCATTTGGTTGGTCATTGTATTAAGCCATTTACTCATAGCCTAGGACGACAAGCATGACCCAAATCATTAGCGAAATAAATGCCAATAGTCCTTCATTTAAAGAAAACGAACGTGTCATGCAGGCCTTACTTGAACCGCTTCATGAAACATTACAAAAAATATCTCAAGGTGGCGACGAAAAAGCCCGAGCCCGTCATCAACAACATGGTAAGTGCTTACCACGTGATCGTTTACATTTATTACTCGATCCCGGCAGTCCTTTTCTTGAGCTCTCCCCATTAGCAGCTCATGATGTCTATGATGATCAAGTGCCAGCAGCCGGAATTATTACAGGCATTGGTCGCATCAACCAACAAGAATGCATGATTATCATCAATGACGCGACTGTTAAAGGTGGGACTTATTACCCCTTAACAGTCAAAAAACATTGTCGAGCACAAACTATTGCCCAGCAAAACAACTTACCTTGTGTGTATTTGGTTGACTCAGGTGGTGCTTATTTACCTATGCAAGATGAAGTCTTTCCTGATCGGGAGCATTTTGGTCGGATCTTTTTTAATCAAGCACAAATGTCAGCAGCGGGTATTCCACAAATTGCCGTCGTCATGGGATCTTGCACTGCTGGCGGCGCTTATGTTCCCGCCATGGCCGATCAATCCATTATGGTTCGCAACCAAGCTACGATATTTCTGGCTGGCCCACCCTTAGTCAAAGCAGCCACGGGTGAAATCATTAGCGCCGAAGAATTAGGTGGTGCTGACGTGCACTGTCGTCAATCCGGCGTCGCTGATTATTATGCTGAAAATGATGCGGCAGCCCTTGAGCAGGCACGCAAAATCATCAGTCAACTCAATCGTCAAAAGCCCTCTGACCTCGTCCGCATAGCATCTGAAGAGCCTAAATATGATTGCAAAGAACTGAATGGCATCATTCCTTCTGATCCGCGTCAACCCTTTGATATTCGCGAAATTATTGCACGACTTGTTGATGGCTCACGATTTGATGAATTTAAAGCCCTTTATGGGACAACATTAGTTTGTGGATTTGCCCATTTATATGGTTATCCTGTTGGGATTATTGCCAATAACGGTATTTTATTCGCTGAATCAGCATTAAAAGCAACGCATTTCATTGAGTTATGCACTCAGCGCAAAATTCCACTGCTATTCTTGCAAAATATTACCGGCTTTATGGTCGGCAGCAAATATGAAGCCTCTGGCATTGCAAAGCATGGAGCCAAAATGGTCATGGCTGTTGCCAATGCAAAAGTACCCAAGCTGACTGTGATTGTAGGTGGTAGTTTTGGTGCGGGCAACTATGCGATGTGCGGCCGTGCCTACGATCCACGATTCCTTTGGACATGGCCTAATGCACGAATTTCTGTGATGGGTGGAGAGCAAGCAGCCAATGTTTTAGCGCAAGTGAATCGAGAAAAACATCTTAAAAATAAAACTAAATGGTCTGCCGCTGAAGAGGAAGCTTTCAAATCGCAACTTCGTGAACAATATGAGCATCAAGGCAATCCCTATTACGCCAGTGCACGACTCTGGGATGATGGTGTTATTGCACCTGAAAATACACGCATGGTTTTAGGACTAAGTCTTTCTGCCGCGCTGAATGCACCCATTGAAGCAACCCAATATGGTGTATTAAGGATGTAAATAACTCATTAAGGAAAGGACGCGCCATGAACAACTTGCTTATTGAACAGCACCATCACGTTGCGACATTGACCTTCAATCGAATCGACAAACGTAATGCTTTTGATGATACCTTTTTATTGACCTTACAAACTGCGCTAGATGAGTGTATCAACAACCCCAATGTGTTGCTTATTGTTCTCAAAGCCAATGGATCCCATTTTTCTGCCGGCGCTGATCTTGAATGGATGCAACGCATGGTGAATTATACCGAAGCTGAAAATAGACAAGATGCACTAACCTTGGCCAAGGTCATGAATACCTTATACCAATCCCCGAAGCCAACCATGGCCCTAGTCCAAGGATCAGCTTTTGGTGGCGGCGTTGGATTGATCGCGGCTTGTGATATAGCCATTGCTAGTACGAATGCCCATTTTTGCTTTTCTGAGGTAAAGCTTGGACTCATTCCTGCGGTCATCAGCCCATATATTATTCAAGCAATTGGCGCACGTGCTGCAAAATGGTTATTTATGTCGGCCGAAACCTTCAGCGCATCCCAGGCCCTTTCATTAGGTTTGATTCATCATTGTGTTGATGAGAGTACTTTTGCCCCTTTTTGTGAGGATTATATTGAAAAATTTTTACAAAATGCCCCAGAGGCAATCGTCGACAGTAAAGCGCTCGTTCACTCAGTATCTAATCAACTCATTGATAATCAATTGATAAATTATACAGCTCAACAAATCGCTAAAAAACGTGTGTCAGCAGAAGCACAAAATCGATTAAGCGCTTTTCTAAGGAAATAAGATGTTTAAAAAAATATTGATAGCGAATCGTGGCGAAATTGCCTGCCGAATCATCAAAACGGCTCAACGAATGGGTATTGAAACAGTTGCCGTGTACTCAACCATTGATGCTAAGAGTTTACATGTGTCCTTAGCTGATGAAGCGTTTTTTATCGGCGAGTCGAAGGCTCATTTAAGCTATCTAAATATTGATGCTATCATTCGCGCAGCTAAACAATCAGGTGCTGAAGCCATACACCCCGGCTATGGGTTTTTATCAGAAAACCCCCTATTCGCTAAAGCCTGTGCAGATGCTGATCTTATTTTTATTGGTCCCAGCATTGAATCCATGCTGGCCATGTCCTCAAAGCAACTTGCTAAACAACGCCTAGAGTCAACTAAAGTACCGTTGACCCCCGGATATCATGGGCAGGATCAATCAGACAAAACATTATTAACACAAGCTAAAAAAATTGGCTTCCCCATTTTGCTTAAAGCCGCTAATGGGGGGGGCGGAAAAGGAATGCGTGAAGTACATCAACTTGATGAATTTACTGAAGCTTTAGCGGCTGCTCGCCGTGAGTCTAAAGCTTACTTTTCTGATGACACCATCATCATTGAAAAATTAATCTGCAACCCACGCCATATTGAGGTACAGATTATGGCTGATAATCATGGCCATATTGTTCATTTGTTTGAGCGAGATTGTTCATTACAGCGGCGTCATCAAAAAATTATTGAAGAAGCACCTGCCCCACATCTGGATTCCAAGCTAAGAAAGAAAATTGCCGAAGCTGCTTGTGAAGTGGCACGTAGCATTGATTATCGAGGCGCCGGGACAATCGAGTTTTTAGTCGATTCATCAAACCAGTTTTATTTCATGGAAATGAATACCCGTCTTCAGGTGGAACATCCGGTCACTGAATGTATTACAAATTTAGATCTCGTTGAATGGCAACTCCGCATCGCCGCCAATGAGCCCTTACCTTGTCTTCAAAAACAAATAACTGAACGAGGCCATGCGATTGAATGTCGCATTTATGCCGAAGATCCTGAAAATAACTTTATGCCATCTATCGGACAAATCCATTATTTTAAATTACCCCCCTTAGAAGGGCTACGTTTAGACTCAGGCGTAACACAAGGTTCATCTATCTCTCAATATTACGATCCCATGATTGCCAAATTAATTGCCTATGGCGCGACGCGTGAAGAAGCCATTCATCGCTTAAATCAAGGCTTATCTCAATTTGCGATAGGTGGTATTAAAACAAATATTCCATTTTTAAGATCCATCATTAACACACCCACTTTTATTCAAGCCAAGATCACAACTGATTTTTTGTCTCACACAAGCATTCCATCTCAATCGCCGGATCCACACCAAGCACTATTATTGGCGATGGCTTTTGATTATCTCAAACACCAAACTGATCTAAGGGATCCCCTATGGCAATCAGCTTTTGCTTGGCAGCTCATGGGGCGAGGCTATTGGTTCGAACGCTATACCATAGCAGATGGCTCGCAAACAATTCGCATCAATCCGATTAACCCCCATGAGTTTAGCTATGCTGTCCTCACGGGTGAAATCCAAGATCTAATCGGAAATTCCTTATCAACAGCGACGCGTGATGATGAGAGAGTCAGCGTTCATCGAGCAGATGACAAGCTGATTATTCATCACGATGGTGTCACATCACATGCGTTAGTTCAGGATTTTGAAAATCAATTGCATTGTTATTTTCCAGAGGGTGTCCTCACCGTTAAACGGACAGGATTTGATAGCGATCGACCCAAAGACACTGCCGCCAATCATGGACTAACCGCGCCAATGCCTGCAACCATTGTCGCTTTGCTCAAGCAAAAAGGCGATAGTGTCAAACAAGGCGATCGCTTAGTGATTTTAGAGGCGATGAAAATGGAGCATACTATTCATGCCCCTAAAGATGGCGTGTTATCAGAAATTTTTTATAGTGTCGGATCACAAGTTGCTGAAGGCGCCGCGCTAGTTGCGTTAAGTTAACAATTCGCTAGATTATTTGATTAGGAATTAAACGGATGAACTTTCCCAAACAAGTCACCATGGTTGAAGTTGGCCCCAGAGATGGTTTACAAAACGAAACCATCTTCGTACCGACTGAAGTGAAAATCAAGTTAATCGATCAATTAAGCGTGAGTGGACTGACGCGCATTGAAGCAACCAGCTTCGTTTCGGCAAGAGCCATTCCACAATTAGCCGATGGCGAATTTGTTTTTCAAAATATCAAAAAACCCTCAGGGATCCGTTTTTCGGCATTAGTTCCCAATGAGCTGGGCATGGAAAAAGCATTAAAAGCTGGCGTCAAAGAAATTGCTGTCTTTACGGCAGCCAGTGAGACTTTCAATCAACGCAACATCCATTGCTCAATAGCTGAAAGTATTGAACGAATCAAACCTGTCATGGAAATCGCGAAAAATCACGATATTTTTATCCGTGCTTATATTTCTTGTGTACTTGGTTGTCCTTATGAAGGCACGATTTCTCCACAAAAGGTAACTGCACTCAGCGAAGAACTCATTCTCTTAGGTGCAGATGAAATTTCATTAGGGGATACCATCGGTGTTGGGACGCCTAAACAAACACAACAGCTCATCGAAATGGTTAAACAATCTGTTCCCGTCAATCAATTAGCCCTACATTGCCATGACACCTATGGTCAAGCCATAGCTAATATTTATGCAGCCCTTGAATGCGGCATAAGCTGCTTCGACAGCTCTATTGCGGGTCTTGGCGGTTGTCCTTATGCACAAGGCGCAACAGGCAACGTTGCCACCGAAGATGTTTTATATCTGATGCACGGACTAGGAATTGATACGGGCGTGGATATTTATCAAATTGTTCGTACTGGCGAGATGATTTGCAAAGCCCTAGGCCGCCCCAATCAATCCAAAGTCGGTAAAGCATTATTAGGAATGTCGAAATGAATCATCACATTGTTTGGGAGCCAAGCAATCCCCACACCTCTCGTTTATGGCATTTCATGCAAATAGCAGCAGCGCATCCTTTTCATGATTACTCGGCTTTTTATCAATGGTCAATTAAACACCCGGAGCTTTTCTGGGCTGCCTTGGTTAAGTATTTTGACATCAAATGGACAAGCCCACCGGCTGAAATTATCAATACCTATCATGACCCCTTAGACGCTCGATGGTTTACGGGCGCAACCTTCAACTACGCACAACAACTACTCCGTCGACATGATGAACACCCTGCGCTAATCAGTGTAACTGAGTCGGGGCAGCGCGAAGTTATCTCTTATCAAGCGCTCAATCAATCAGTTGCCGCATGCGCCGCTGGATTAAAATCATTAGGTATCAAACCTGGCGATCGCGTTGCCGCCGTCATGCCTAATGTAGCTCAAACAATCATTGCCATGTTAGCAACTGCCTCGCTCGGCGCCATCTGGTCTTCGTGCTCTTGTGATTTCGGTGCGGAGGCAATTATTGATCGACTAGGACAAATTGAACCCAAAGTTTTATTCATTGCAGATGGTCATCAATATGCAGGTAAAAAACATCCCTCATATGACAAAATTAAAACCATCACGCAATCGATTCCTTCAATAGAACATCTTATTATTTGCCCAATCATTAATAGCCAGAATCCTCTCAAGAGCGGCGATATTAAACCCGAGCGACATAACTGGAACGATATATTACGCTCTGACGCCACCCCATCATTTGTACCGTTACCTTTTGATCATCCTCTATTCATTTTATTTTCATCAGGGACTACGGGTAAACCAAAATGTATTGTGCATGGTGCTGGTGGCACTTTGCTGCAACACCTAAAAGAGTTAGGACTACATACCAACCTTACTGCAGATGACAATTTATGTTTTTTTACCACCTGTGGCTGGATGATGTGGAACTGGATGGTCTCAACGCTAGCGCTGGGCGCAACATTGACCTTATATGAGGGCTCCCCCACTTATCCAGAGCCTTGTCGACTCTTCGAGGTGATTCATCAAGAACACGTTACCGTTTTAGGAACAAGTGCCAAATATTTATCGACCCTTGAAAAAGGCGAGCACTTTCCAGCTGACCACTTTCAATTAGCATCACTCAAAACCATCTTATCGACGGGATCGCCTTTACTTCCTCAACAATATGATTTTGTACATCAACATATTAAAGCTGGCCTGCAAATATCCTCTATCTCCGGAGGAACTGATATCGTATCTTGTTTTGCTTTAGGTAACCCTTTACTACCCGTTTATCGAGGTGAGTTACAATGTGTTGGGCTAGGTATGGATGTCAATGTTTTCAATGAACAAGGAAAGCCTGTTCTTGCTGAACGCGGAGAATTAGTCTGTACGAATGCTTTTCCCTCGATGCCATTATATTTCTGGAATGATCCCAATAAAGTGAATTACCGCAAAGCCTATTTTGAACGATTTCCCAATATTTGGACGCACGGTGATTATGCCGAACTCACAAAACATCATGGATTAATTATTTATGGTCGATCGGATACCGTATTAAATCCAGGCGGTGTTCGGATTGGAACCGCTGAAATCTATCGACAAATTCAGACGATACCCGAGATTGTTGATAGTGTTGTGATTGGACAAGAATGGGATAATGACATTCGTATTGTTTTATTTATTAAGCTTCGTGATGATGTGGTGCTCAATGAAGAGCTCATCAAACACATTCGAGATACGATTCGCCATCATGCATCACCGCGCCATGTTCCTGCTCTCATCCTCGATGTGCCTGATATTCCACGTACGATCAACGGTAAAGTGGTTGAATTAGCCGTAAAACAAATTGTACATCATCAACCCGTCACTAATCTTCAATCTCTAGCTAATCCAGAGTCACTAAAATATTTTGCGGATCGCGCCACAAACTAGCTCAAAATAATTGCACAATGGCTCGGCATTGAATACAATGCAGTATCTAAAATCTTTATGAGCCAATAAATGCCTCAAATGTGGAAAGATATTTACTTAACACCTGAATTTGTTGATCAGATCCAATCAACAAAAACGATTATTGGCCCAGCAGTCATTAAGGATATGCTAGAGCGTCTATTAGCTGGAGAAACAGCGCATGGTGATGGTTGTGAACTTCTACAAGGCACAGTTGGGTATGC
>Ga0364909_10058_pt1 | contig 48449 bp, 45 predicted proteins | sample SorcelJu500001C3_3_FD_206966 | JGI IMG/M metagenome (GOLD analysis project Ga0364909, IMG submission 206966) | Enriched cells from Trout Bog Lake Hypolimnion, Wisconsin, USA - BchlTB.June25.5000.01.C3 | ecosystem: Environmental > Aquatic > Freshwater > Lake > Hypolimnion/Profundal zone | place... | reverse complement strand
TGCGGACACATGGGGGAGCTATCACCTTTGAAAGTGAGCTGAATCGGGGCTCCGTCTTTCAGGTCTATCTCCCTTTATCTTTGGAACACGTACCTCTCCACCTGAATGGTGCAGCTTGTAGCTCAGCAATAGGAACACGCCATGCAGTGCTGCTGGTTGAAGATGATCGACCGATGCGGGAAATGGTCGAGACCATGCTGACACGCCTTGGGTTCGTGGTGTTTGCCGCACAGGATGGTATCGAGACGGTCGAGATATTCCGAGAGCATCAGAACGATATCCGCATCGTCTTGTGCGACCTTACCATGCCAGGTCTGGATGGATGGAAGACCTTGGGAGGCCTGCGCACTATTGCACCAGGTATACCGGTGATCTTTATCAGCGGTCATGATGAATCGCAGGTTATGCAGAGCGATCAACCGGAATACCCTCAAGCATTTCTCCAAAAGCCATTCAAAAAACAAGACCTACAGAGAGCACTTGATGTATTTCTGAATGCATACCAGAATCGTACTTGAGGTAAGATGCAAACCTCATTTGGTTCGCAGATGGCGGCAAATTATAACAATTTGAATACTAAAATGGTGTTTTTTATATATGACAACCGCACCGCGACTTCTTGACAAACTCGTCAGCATGACAGCCATACATGACGTAGAGATGAACACAATCGACAGTGCCAACACAAAATCGGGGACAGTAAGTCCATCTCATTCGACAAAGCCAAAACCGCTACCCAAGTAATCCGCTCCAGGGTGGTATTGGGAGAAGACCCGGCGGCGGAGAAGCGAATCAAGCGAATGGTGCCCACCCTGGCCGAGTTTTGTGAAGATCGATACTTGCCATACATAAAAGCAGAAAAGAGATCCTGGTTAACCGATGTCAGTTATACGGTGCCACATACTGCCCCGGTTCGGTTGATGAATATTTCGGAAAAAACAGACTTGAAGTTTATTCAAGAATTTTAGAAAATAAACGCGAAGGTGATATTTGTTTATTCGCATTTGAACCAACTTTTTCAAACCAAAGATTATTATCTCAACAAGGACTATTTGTTGCCACTAACACGCTATTGTTTACACATGAAGAAATTTTGGACAAATACGACTTGACAGACGACAGCGTAATTAAAATGACCATACCTGCAAAGTTGAGGTATTCAGGGCTTCGAAAGCTAAACCAATTGAATATAAATTCTGCAATTATATATCCAGGAATTGATGGTTTTTGCAAAACTTTGAAACGACAGCCTGTCTTCGGCCTAGAATGGCAAAGACGGGTAGGGAAAGAGCTATAACCCTTAGAAGGCCAAGGTCGTCAACAGATAAAAGTATCCGGGAGCGATGAAATCATCACCCTGCGGCTTGTACAATCCAGCCATTTACCCTGAGACATCCCGTCCTGGCTTGGGTTTTACGGGACCCTGGTATTTGATTTCCATGTTTTGCTACGTATGAGCTCAATATATTGAAATTATCAATGATAATGTAATAAGCAGACGGGAAGCGGAATCAATTTCCATATTTCAAGATCAATATGAAAATAAGCGGAAATATCGACCATCTATAGAGAGGTAATATGACGGGCAAGTTTCTGCTTATTACTCTGTTGGCCCATATTCAATCGGAGGATTGGTGCCTAATTATTATTTTGCATGTTCATACCCGTTAGCTCCAGGTTGTGTGGTCAATCCTGGTAACTGGGGAAGAATTGTTCGAAAGTATCGAACAGATGGTTTTGGGAATGCATGGATTTTATTTCGGGAAGAAGTTTTCGAAAAGATTCGCGCAACGGAATTTCCAACAAAGCCAAGCCGATACGAGGGTGTTTTTCTGTGTGAATCAAAGTCCGATCTCGAGCAATTCATTCAAGTCACCAACAGATTAATTGACCTAATGTATGAAATCGAAATCGTAGATGGTTCAGCAGTGATTCATCGGGGCTGCCTGTCGCAATTAGACTTCGCACCACAAGAAAATTTGTCGACTTTTACAACCAAGGCTCAATCTTATTGGTCAGCCCATAACATAATGAGACCTGAAATTTTGGTCACTAGCAGTATTCAAGTAATTCAACAAGTTGGAGGCTAAACAAACCAATAAACCTGACCGGAATAGAGCGCGTTCTTAAAAGTTGGCAGTGTGTCGGCTGGTAGGTTATTTCACCGTTTGGCCTGTGGGAAAATCAATTTGTGGAAAATTTATATCAATAATATAAAATAGTTACGAGTCACAAAAAACAAATTTCGGCGGTTTTTCTACAGACTCGCTGGGCACTGTTTAACACTGGAGGAAAGATGATTGACCTGTCGGCAGCGGCAAATATCTCGACTATCACCACCGCCCTTATCGCAGCCGTTGCAATTTGGTTTGGCACACGGCAATTCTCTCAAACTCAGCGGCTCATGCGAGAAACTCAAGCTGTTGAGCTGCTCATTAAATTCAATGAACTCGGTGCGAAGACAAATACTGACCCTTTACGGGCATTTTGGAGCAGCAATGCGCAGCTAACTATCACCGAATCTATACATCATTTAACAAGGGGGAACAAAAGTTGGGATGCCACAGTTCTATGGATGCTTAATTCACAATCAGACTTTTTGCAAAGCACACCTATTGACTGCAATACGTATTCCCCAAGTTTTTTAGCAGTAATGAAGGAATCAACTTTACATTTCAAATGCATATAAGTACTGAAATGTTCACGCCCAACCCTTAGAAGACCCCGGGCTGTCAACAGACAAGATTATCCGCGAGAGGTGAAATCATCACTCTGCGGCCATCCGGTTATTTCACCGTTATGGTCAGGAAATCTCTTCAAGTAGTTCATGAAATCGGTCAAAATGAATTGTTAAAATTACCAAATATCAAAATTGCTCTAAAACCCTTAATCTCTGCTGGTAATAAAGGAATCTATATGTCTGATAATATATTAAAAAAAGAAGAAGAAGAATCATTCTATACAGAAGATCGTGACCAGCCATTACCGCCAAATGATGTGGTTGCGTACAATGAGCTTCGATCATGCGCTGACCTATTTCGGATGTATAAAAATGGAAAACTTGAAATTCAGCCTGACTTTCAGCGAGAAGTTGTCTGGAAACAAGCGGAGCGGTCGAGATTTATTGACTCTTTAGTTAAACAGTTACCTATACCAAGTATGTGTTTTAGCTTGGATGCAAAAACACAAAACTGGAAAGTTATAGACGGGTTGCAACGAATGAGTTCAATTATTTCCTTTTTAGGAGATGCTCCTTGGAAACTTTCGATTGTAGACGATATTCATCCTTTGTTGAAGGATAAAAGCAACGTTGACTTGCGCAAAGGATCAGATGAAGAAAAAAGACTTTACTCATCAGTTGAAGACATGTCAATACCTATAACTGTAATAAGATGCGATTACTCAGTTTTGTCACATATGCGTTATCTATTTATGATTTTTAATAGATTGAATTCAGGCGGTGTACGTTTAAATAATCAAGAAATTAGAAATTGCATATATTCTGGAAAATATAATGATATGTTGAAGAGTTTCGACAAAAGCAATCGTCAGTGGCAATTTGTTAAAAAAAGAATATGGGGGTCGATGTCACGCTTTCGATCGGTTGAAATATTGCTGAGGGCATTAGCTTTTTCCGATCGAGTAGAGAGATACAACGGAAATCTTGCAGGATTTTTAAATGACTTTATGGTTCTGCAACAAAATATGATCAAGCAAAAATTGACCATACACCAGAAGCGTTATCCTTTATGGCTTCATCGGCCTATGCAATCCTAAAAAAACTTCCATCAGGCAAATTGTCTCTTACTTTTATTGAGGGACTCTTGGTGGGTTTACTGAAAAATCATCCTCGATTAAGTGTAATTGACGAACCCACCCTCAAGACAATATTGGCAGAAAAAGCGAGTTCTTACGTTACGTTACCATCCTTTACCAATGTCCAACGCTATGCACTGTCAAGTGAACATATTGTAAAAAACCGCCTTAAAGAATCTATTTCATTATTTGCTAGTGAATTAAATTGAGTTCGATATGGCTATTGATAATTCATTACGCGTTATTGACGTTTGGTACAACGAGCCTAGCATGGGAAATGAACGACCCAAACTGCTTGCTAAACTTGCAATGTTAGAACTGTGCGGTTGGATTGAAGAAACTTTCGACGAACTAATTCGTAAGGTTGACAAGGTTACAATTAATGATAGCAAATGGGTTTGTGAAAATGTAATTAGAAAAACTTCAGGTTTTACCTATGCATTACATCTTCGACCCATGTTAGTAAAACTAATTGGTGAGGTAATTACTAGAAAAGTCGAAGAGGAAATGGAAAAAAATAACATAATGGTGATCTTGAACGAATGAAATCATTACTTGGAACTTTATGGGGAATGCGTTGTAATTTAGCACACGCTGACGTTGCAGCGAATATTGCTGCTCAGGTTAATTTTTATGCTCCAAGTTGGTCTATAAATCAATACAGGATACTAAAAAAACTTTTTGATTCATTAGAAACTTGCATAGAAGATACAGTAGTATAACAGAATAAAATAATACCAGAAATAACAAGGAGCTATTATAGCTATAACCTCACCGTTAGCTTTCCAATTTAGTAGGTACAAGAAAATGACTGAAAAAACTGGAACAGAGGAAGTTAAAGAAGAAATAGAATACCAATCTATTTCTGAATTTCTTGAGGGAACACCACCTAATCAACTCATACATATATCAAATGTATCTGTCTGGGAACAACGAAATGTTGGCTCATGGAAAAATGTAATGTCTACACCTGAATTACAACTTCATTGTTCACATGATTCATGTAACGGAACACGTTTCTTCCGATGCGTTTCAGGGATCGGGAAATTTTTGAAACCAGAATTTGAGTTTTTTTATGTAATATATAGGTGTTCAAACTGTCAAATAACTGAAAAGACATATTCACTTGCTGCGAAAGTTGATAAAAATGGTTCAACAACAGGGGAATGCTACAAATTCGGAGAACTGCCGACTTATGGGCCACCAGTATCTCCTAAGCTAGTGAAACTAATTGGTCCCGATCGAGAACAATTTCTAAAGGGTAGACGCTGTGAAAATCAAGGATTGGGTGTAGGTGCTTTTATCTACTACCGCCGCGTAGTAGAAAATCAAAAGAATAGAATTCTTAGTGAAATCATAAAGGTTTCTGAAAAAATAGGCGCTCAACCAGGAAAAATTGAAGTGCTAAAAAACGCCATAGCAGAAACGCAGTTTAGTAAAGCGCTAAATATGGCTAAAGACGCCATGCCAGAGAGCTTGCTCATAAATGGGCATAGCCCGATATTGTTGTTGCATAGTGCATTAAGTGAGGGTGTACACGTTCTTTCTGACGAAGAGTGTTTAGAGTTAGCAAGTAGTGTCAGGGTGGTTCTAGGTGAACTCTCCGATCGCTTATCTCAGGCATTAAAAGACGAGGCAGAGCTAACTAAAGCATTGTCTACTTTGATGCATCATAAACAAAAAAGCTAACCAGTTAATAAAACTGACCGGGGAATGGCCGCGTTCTTTCAAAAAACGAAAAGACATGACACACAGAACGATTGTATTTCTTTTGGCTATAGATCTCTGTCTGATAGCCCAGGGATGCACCAAGCGAGCCTGGTACGAGTTGATATAAAATAGGGAGCGCCAAGAATGCTACAAGAGCCCAAGCCAAGGTGAAGTTCAAAAATGCTTGGAAAGAGTAAATACCACATATGATGAAAACAAAAATAGACAAAGAGAATGGTGGGAAACCGGCAAAATGAGGGGAGGCTTGACAGTGCCAAACTCAAGCCGTAAGGTTAACCGGCTGCTTATTTGCAGGTGCCTGACACGATAGTCAGGTCCCCCATGGCAACAAATGGTTTGGCTGAGCCTTTAGAGTATTCTTCAACTTTTATGACTCGGTACGCGTGAGTCCCACTCTTTGAGAGCCCGAAATCGGCAACAGCAACAAAGGGACTGTCTTCCGAGCCTCTATGAATTACGGCTGTAGATTTTGCCAATTTCGTATCCAATTCACTGGCCTTGCCTGTGATTGTTCCTGTTTCCCGCGAAATCGTGAAGGATTCTTTCTTCACATCCTTGTCCATAACGGACTCTGGGGATGTTTCCAATGTACCGATTTCTTTAAGGCGATAGACCTGAGCAATTTTGCAGGTGTAGTCGATCTCACCAGCCAGGGCAGTTCCGGTTAAAATTGTGGTTATTGCGATAATTAGTAGTCGAATCATATCAATAATTTGAGAAGGTCTCAGGCAGGGCGAATTTCCACTTTATCTTTCAAAAAGTCTTTCACTTTTCCAATCGGCACTTCCTTGCGATGAAAGATTCCGGCGGCCAGAGCGGCCTCTGCCTTGGTCTGGGTGAAGACTTCAAGAAAATGCTCGCTGTTTCCCGCGCCGCTGGAGGCGATTACCGGGATGGTGACTGCCGAGCGGACCGCGTTGATCAACTCGATGTCAAAGCCTGAATTGGTGCCATCTTTATCTATACAGTTAAGCAGGATTTCACCGGCACCGAGTTGTTCGCAGACCTGCGCCAGGGTAATGGCGTCAAGCTCCCGACCCTCGCGGCCACCCCTGATGGTACACTGATACCAGCAGTACTGTTCGCCATTGGGGCCTGGAAAAGCGGTCGCGATCACCTGGTGCGGCACCGCTTCCGGACTGGCGACATAGACCCGGCGCGGGTCAATGGAGATTACTACTGCCTGGTTGCCGTAAACCCGGGCAATCTGCTCAATGGAACTCAACCCTGTAGCCTTGCCGGTTTTCAGCACATTCTCGACAATCAGCACCGCATCCGATCCGATGGAGACCTTGTCGGCCCCGGAACGGAAATACTGCGAAGCTACCTCCAGAGCGCTGTAGAAACGGCCGTCGCGGTCGGTAAAATCACGGATGCCACCGCCGATGGTCAAGGGGACAAAGACATTTTGCGAGGTCTGCTGCAGGACAGCGAGCATCGGCATGTCCTGGAGGGGGAAATCGCGAAATCCAGTAATGTTGAGGAAGGTGATTTCATCGGCACCCTGCTCGTAATAGGTTTTAGCCAGTTCCACCGGCTTCCCAAGATTGCGGACCGTGCCCTCCTCGCGAACATCGTATTGATCGCCCTTGGTGACCACCAGATCGCCCTGCTCGTTGGTGCGCACATCCAGGCAGGCGATGATCCGTTTGGCCAGTACCGTGGTCGTAAGGTTGGTGGCGGGACGGATGGCCTTGAGGTTGCCGGCGAGGAAGTTCTCCAGAACCTGCAAGCCCGCCCGTCCGCTTTTTTCCGGATGGAACTGGGTGGCAACCATCGCTCCTTTTTGGATGGCACTGACAAAGCGGTAGCCGTAATCGGTGGTGGTCAGGATGTCGTCCTCGGTTTTCGGCGCCACATGGTAGGAATGAACGAAGTAGAATTTTTCATCCCCGATGAGTCCCTGAAACAGGGGGGAAGCCTGGTGTATTTCCAGTCCGTTCCAGCCAATGTGGGGGATGGCGAGATCGGTGGTGAAGCGCTGCACTCGACCAGAAAGGATGCCCAACCCCGGTTCATCCGGCGCCTCTTCGCTCGATTCGAACAGGGCCTGGAGAGCGACGCAGATCCCGAAAAAAGGCTTGCCGGAATGGAGATAGCGAATGAGCGGTTCCCGCAGCTGCTTCTGCCGCAGGGTGTGCATCAGGGCCCCGAAGTTGCCCACCCCGGGAAAAATGAGGCGATCGGCCCGGTCGATATCAACACCGCTGTTGACCAGCTTCACGGTTTCGCCGAGGCGTTCGATGGCATTGATGACCGAGCGGACATTGCCAGCGCCGTAATCAAGGAGAGTAATCATGGTTTTTTCTGTTCAGATGCTTGCAAGGAAAGGAGGGAAACAGTACAAGGTCAGGCGTGTTGGCGGCAAACAGCTTCTGCCCCGCTGTTGCCTCGCGCTTGCCCGGAGGTTATGATTTTTTTTATTCATCGGCCGGGAAAAATGATTTGTAGAGCAGTTTCCGGTTCAAGTCAAGATCAATTCCGTTTTCACTGATATGCAGGCCATTCTCCTTGCCGCGGGGTACGGTACCCGTTTGCGGCCCTATACTAGCGTCCGGCCCAAGCCCCTGTTTCCGGTGGTTAATCAGCCTCTGCTGCAGTTGCTGCTCAAGCAGTTGCATGCTTGCGGGTGTTCGTTCATCCTGGTCAACTGTCACCACTTGGCCGCACAGATCGAGGCGGCGCTCGTTGCCTGGCCTTCGGTGCTGATCCAGATTGAACCGGAAATTCTCGGCACAGGCGGCAGTCTGCGTCAGGCTTTGAACCGGCTTGACAACGAGCCGATTTTGGTGATGAATGGCGATCTCTACCACGGGATTGATCTGGAAAAAGTCTATCGTCAACACCTCCTGTCCAAAAACGACGTCACCCTGGCCATGCATGATTGTCTCCGCTACAACACGGTTGGCGTGGCGGATGGTCGGGTGCGGGATTTCGCGGCCCAGGAGGGCGAGCGGCTTGCATTCACCGGCATTCATGTGGTCGATCCGGAGGTTGTCGAGATGATCCCGGGCCATTGCTTTCACCATATCATCGATCTCTACCAGGAATTGGCCATGCAGGGCAGGGTGGGGTATTGCCGGGTGGACGGAGCCCCCTGGCGGGATATCGGCACCCTAGCCGACTACCTCCAACTCCATGCCGAGTTGCTGGGCAACGAACCTACCAGCTGGGTGATCGATCCTTCGGCCCGAGTCGGTGCGGAGGTGGTGCTGGAGGGGTGGGGATGTATTGGCCCCCGCGCCGTCATCGGGGACCGGGCGCGTCTTTGTCGCTCCGTGGTCTGGGACGGGGCAGTGGTTGCCGCTGGCAGCACCTGGATTGATGCCATCGTGACCGGGTATGCGGAGATCGACGCCCTCGGTTTTTCGCTCTCGGAGAGGCATCCATGAAGACCATTGATCTCGTCGCCGCAGCCGGCCAACTCCTTGGGAAAAGTGAACATTTTTGGAACCAGAGAACCGTTCAGGTCACGATCCTGGTCCCGGATGGCTCTTCCCGTCGATTTTTTCAGTTACAGCAGCCGGGTGGGGACACCGTCATTGCCATCCTTCCCCCGAAAGACGATGCGCACGGTCAGGCAGAAGCGGAGGCGTTTTACCGGATTGGGCGCCATCTCCGCCACTGTGGTGCCCCTCTTCCTGAGATTTATGCTTTTGATGTTGCCACCGGTCTGGTGCTCTGCGAGGATCTTGGCGACCAACGTCTGTACGAGCAGGTGATGAAGGGGCAAGGCCGTCAACAGACCCTGACATTATACGAGGAAACCGTGCGGCAGTTGGCGCGGATGCAGATTCGGGCGGCCGCGGGTTTTGATCCGTCCTGGTGCTGGGACACCCCCCGCTACGACCGCCCCTTGATGCGGGAGCGCGAGTCCGGCTATTTTCTCCGGGCCTTGTGTGTTAATCTCCTTGGTCTTGATTTCGATCAAGAAGCGGTGGAGGCTGAATGCGTACAACTGGCTGACGCGGCCGCCCAGGCCCCATCTGATTTTTTCCTGCACCGTGATTTTCAGTGCCGTAACATCATGCTGCGCGGGCAAGGGCAAGGGGTTCGCTTTATCGATTTCCAGGGTGGCCGACTCGGTCCCCTGGCCTATGACCTGGCCTCCCTTCTGCTTGATCCCTATGCGGCGCTGCCCGCCAGTGTGCAGGAACATCTTACGGCGGTGTACCTTGAGGCCCTGCAACAGGAAACTTCCTACAATCCTGACCAGTTCCGCCGGGAATATGTTTTCCTGGCCCTGCAGCGCAACCTACAGATTTTGGGGGCCTTCGCCTTTTTGAGCCACGTGCGGCAAAAGCCCTTTTTTGCGCAATTTCTCCGGCCAGCTCTGGTCTCACTCAGCGGCCTCCTTGCTAAACCCGAGGCTGCCGGGTATGCTGCCCTTTCACACTTAACGACTCAATGCCGCCAGGAGCTTGAAAAACGATCATGACTACAGAAAATGCAACCCTGGTTGCCCTTATCGGCCGCCCCAATGTGGGCAAATCCACCTTGTTCAACCGCATGGTCAGGCGTCGCGACGCCCTGGTCGATCCGACACCCGGGGTCACCCGCGACCGCCATTACGCTCGGGTCAGCTGGGATGAGCACCCCTTTATCCTGGTGGATACCGGCGGTATTGACGACGAAGACGACACCATCACCAATCATATCCGTCATCAGGCCCTGATGGCCATTGAGGAGGCGGATCTTATTTTTTTCCTGATGGATGGCCGCGAGGGGCTGACCCCAAGCGACATCGAGATTGTTGATCTGCTGCGCCGCACCGAGAAACAGGTTTTTTACATCGTCAACAAGATCGATACCCCGGACAGGGAAGATGAACTGCTCATGCCCTTCTGGGAACTCGGGGTCGAGAGGTTGTGGCCACTTTCCGGGGATCACGGCTATGGCTTTCACAACCTGATAGAGGGGCTGCAGCCGCATCTCCAGCAAACCGATCTCCAGGCCGATCTGCCGGAAAACACCATGCGCATCGCCTTTCTCGGCCGCCCCAATGTCGGCAAGTCCTCGATGGTCAATGCCATTGTCGGTCAGGAGCGGATGGTAGTTTCCGAGGTCTCCGGCACCACCCGCGATTCTGTTGATACCCTGCTCAGTCGCGATCAGTACAACTATCTGCTGATCGATACTGCCGGCATCCGTCGTAAAGGGAAAACCACCGATAAACTGGAGAAGTTTTCCATCCTCAAGGCCCTTAAAGCCCTGGGGCGCTGCGATATCGCCATGGTGCTGATTGATGCCGAAGAGGGGATCACCGAGCAGGATACCAAGGTGATCGGGTACACCCAGGACCAGAACAGGGCACTGATCATCCTCATTAACAAATGGGACCTGATTCAGGCGGACAAAAAGCGCCAGGAGCGACTGCTGGAGGCGGTGCAAGAGGCGGTCAAGTTCATCCCCTACGCCCCGGTACTCAAGGTTTCCGCCCTGACCGGCACCGGCATCAAACGGCTGTTTCCAGAGATCGGCAAGGTCCACCGCCAGTTTCACCAGCGCTTTCCGACCGCCGCCCTCAATCGGTTGCTGGCCGATGCCATTGCCCATCATGAACCGCCCCTCTACCATGGACGTCGCCTTAAATTTTACTACACCGCCCAACTGGGCACCGCACCGCCCTTGTTCGCCGTGGTTGCCAATGCCCCCAAAGGCATCCATTTTTCCTATGAACGCTATCTGACTAACTTTTTTCGGGAAGGACTGGGACTCGACCGGGTGCCGGTCCGCCTGCTTTTCCGCGAACGGAGCGGTCGCAAGAAGAAAGATCAGCTTTCTTGACAAGGGAGGGACAAGGGGTATGACGCTTGTGTCGGTTTGGACGCAATATCTTGTACTTGCTTGTTCCTGGGGGGTTTCGGTGTTGAATTCATCCGTTTGCGTCCCTATACTATTTCGTAACGAATGAGGCTGAATTTGATGGTGTGCAAGGAGATATAATGACAACAGAAGAAAAAGGGAAAATAGCCCCTCGTAAGAAAACAAAAGGATTGGAGGAGCGCTACAAGGAGGCTCGCCAGAGTATTGTTAATGCCATCCTGAAGGAGTTACCACCATCCGAGGACGTGGACATCTCAGAAGGGTATCAGCAAAGTCGGAGTCTTTTGGGGGATTATGTCACCCTGGATTGGCAGCATCGGCAGGATATCTTGAGAATCATTAACCAGATCAAACGGTATGCAGATGACGATACCCGTCGACGGCCGCTGAATATTATCATGCAGGCTGAGCCGGGTTCCGGCAAATCCCACATGGTCAATTGCCTGGCTCGAAAAATTGAGAGCCACCATGCAGCGGCGGTAAATTTCAATATGGCGAGCCTGCAATCGATCGACGACCTATCCCAACCTCTTGATGCGGTGCGAAATCTCAAGGTGGTTGATCGTCTGCCCATTCTTTTCCTTGATGAATTCGATAGCAACCCGGCCAACTTTGCGATGTTGCTCCCCCTGATGTGGGACGGAGAATTGCAGATAAGTCACCGTGATTTGATGCTGGGAAAGCTTGTGATTATCCTTGCCGGCAGCGGAAAGAATATTGAGCAGGTCATGAAGTCTGCCAAAGCGATGCAAACGGTAACGGAAGCACAAGAATCTAAATTGGTGGACCTCTTGTCCCGCATCAATGGTGGCGAGTTGGAGATTCCTGTTCTCGATGCGGTTTCCAGGGATCGGGATCGACGTATTGATAAGGTTTGTCTCACCATTGCCCTGCTGCAGAGCCGTTTTGCCGAAAAATTGGAGACCATTCCCTGGGCCTTGCTCCGCTTTGTGGTCATGAGCAAATTCAGGTATGGGGTAAGGAGTATTGCGCACCTGGTTGATCTCGTCTCGCCGCTGGACAAGGAAGCGAGCACGATGCAAATCTCGGATCTCAAATTGCCGCTTCTCTCTGTTCCGATGCTCCGTGATAGCAGTCTTGCCTACCATGTGTTTTCAGAAGACGGGCCGGCCGCGATAATCGAGCTGTGGACCGAATGTTGCAAAAGCGACATTGCCGTCAGGATTAAGAAGAAAGAAGAGGAAGAAGATTATTTTTAGGGTATTTTGGGAAGATAGATTTTTTCTTCCAGTCCGTGAACGGCGAGACGGCTACAGGGGTTCCTGTTTTTCTGCTGAGTTCCAGGTGGTAAACGGAGCGACACACAACGCGGCATTGTAGTATCGTGGGTCACCGGTGACCTCCTCGCCGATCCAGTCAGGCCGTGCAAAGAGTTGATCCTCGGTCTCCAACTCAATTTCTGCCACAATTAGCCCATTATTAAGACCGAAAAATTCATCGACTTCCCAGGTGCAGCCGCAAAAGGGGATCGTATATCGCTTTTTTTCGATGAGCGGTTGCTGACAAAGTTCGGTGAGCAGCGAGCGGGCATCGTTGAGGGGTATCTCGTACTCATATTCGCTGCGGACTGCACCGATCGTGGCCCCTTTGACGGTCAGGTATCCCTTGTAACCGGCAATTCGGACTCGGACGGAGCGTTCCTTGCTGGCGCAGAGGTAACCCTGGCAATATTCGATGCCCGTTGCAAGGCCGCGCCAACCCTCATTGGCCAGAAGGAATTTACGTTCGATTTCCTGTCCCATGCGCTCTCCTTTACAAAAATAAGGGATAGGGTGTGGTGGCAACCTGTTATCTGTTCCCGTATTGACGGTTGGCTGGGAAGTGGTGACTGCCAGGTCGCTTCAACATGTGTGGAAAACCATGGTAGCTGTTTAGTTGCCATCCGGCAACAACTCTCCGGAGTCTATTGGGGGCTTTGCCTTACCGGAGGGATTTTATACTACGGGTTTGGGTCTTTTTAGCAAGGTTGTATTACCGCTCTGTCGTCGAATCGAGACAGAGAAATTACGGCTGACAACAGATTTGTTGAATTCTCACTGTACGCGTCAGCGATGTCCGTGTGTTGGTAATTTGGTGCTATCGTTGCGTTTGTATTGAAGTATCTCGCGGTTACTTGTTCTTTGCTTGACACCTCAAGCACCTCTTGGTATCACAATGCTGACTTTTATTCCGATGAGGTTTGTTTCGCCCTCTTGGATTCCCCCTGTTTGGTGACCTATGCTTGAAAAACCATTGCTGCGGATTGTTCTGGCCCTGACCATTGTTCTGTGTTCCCAGTCGCTGCGGGCGGAAGACAATGTCCTTGCTACCATCAAGGAGGCGATCAAGCAATATCAGGCAGGAGATTATACCGGGGCTTCATCCAATCTCGATTACGCCTCCCAGCTTGTCCGCCAGCAAAAGAGCGAAAAAATGAAGAGACTGCTGCCCGAACCGCCAGCCGGTTGGCAGGCTGGCGAGGCCAGCGCTCAGGCCCTTGGTGCGGCCATCCTCGGCGGCGGTGTGACCGTCAGCTGTGATTATACCAAAGGATCATCGACTGTTAGCGTGGAGATCGTTTCTGATTCGCCGGTTCTGCAATCGGTGCTGGTGATGATCAATAATCCGATGTTCGCAGGGGCCAGTGGCGGGAAACTCGAGACGGTGAAGGGGCAGCGGGCAATCATTAAATACGAGAACAACAAGAAAAGCGGTGAGTTGTACATCGTGGTTTCCTCCCGTTTTGTTATCACCATCAAGGGCCGACAGGTTGCTCGGGAAGATCTGCTTGCCTTTGCTGAGAATATGGATTATCGGGGCTTGGAAAAGAACTGATCATCCCGGCGGCGGGAAAGCTCTTCCCCGCTGTAGGAATTGAAAACCATAGCCTCCCGGGGAATGCTGGCGAGGTTTTTTCCGTGCGCGACTGGTTACCCCTGTTACAATTGGATAAGAATTGGCCTTCTTCCTGTAACAGGGGTTTTTTATTGCTCAACAAAAAGGCGGTATTCACGTGGGTGGTGACGAACAAGCAGGCCGGCAGCCGGTGCGGCAACCGGTAACCGACGAGGCGATCTTCAAGGTGGCCAAGGAAATCGTGGTCAAGTTCATCGAGGTAGGGCGATTGACCCCCTCCTCCTTTGATGCGACCTTTGAACAGGTGTACAGAGCCATTGAACGGACGGTCCGATCCAAATGAGCAGCGGGATTCTGCTTGATCCGAGCTTGAACCTTGCCCCAAAGGATCCCCGGCACATGCATCTGATCGGCATCTGTGGCACCGGCATGGCGGCCCTGGCCGGCATGCTCCAGCAGCGGGGCTTCACGGTGACCGGTTCGGACCAGAATGTCTACCCACCCATGTCCGATTTCCTGGCCGGATTGGGGATTGAGGTAATGTCGGGGTATGCTGCCGCTAATCTTTCCTCCGTGCCCGATCTGGTCGTCGTTGGCAACGTGGTGCGGAGTACCAACCCCGAGGCGGTGGAACTGGCGCGGCTGCGTCTCCCTTACCTGTCCATGCCCCAGACTCTGGGTCATTTCTTTTTACAAGGCAAGATCCCTTTGGTAGTGACCGGCACTCACGGCAAAACCACCACTTCCTCGCTGCTTGCCACCACCCTGCACCGGGTTGGTTCCACTCCCGGCTTTATGATCGGCGGTCTTGTCGAAGCCTTCGGCCGCAACTCCAACCTCAGTGCCAGCCCGTATTTCGTGGTCGAGGGCGACGAATACGACACCGCCTTTTTCAACAAGGTTTCGAAATTTCACCATTACCGGCGCACTGCGCCATTCTCACCTCAGTAGAGTTCGACCATGCCGATATCTTTGCCGATCTCGACAGCATTAAGGCCTCGTTTGCCGAATTCATCGACCGTATTCCGTCACAAGGGGTTCTGGTGGCCCATACCGACGATCCAGTGGTTGCTGAACTTGTCGTGGCTGCCCGTTGTCCGGTGATCTCCTACGGCAACGGTGAGGACTGCGAGTGGCGGCTTGACGATCTCCAGGTCCAGGGCCTGTCCAGCGAGTTTTCGGTATATCACCGGGAGCAACTGCAGGGACGTTGCCGGTTGCCCATGCCGGGGCTGCATAACGGACTCAATGCGCTGGCGGTGATCGCCCTTCTGCACCATCTCGATTTTTCTATAGAGGCTATTACGGCTGGATTGGCCACTTTTGAGGGGGTCAAGCGGCGGCAGCAGATTCGCGGTACAGTGCGGGGGATCACTGTGGTCGATGATTTTGCCCACCATCCGACGGCGGTCCGTGAAACCCTTAATGCCCTGCGCCTAGCCTGGCCCACCAACCGACTGGTGGTGGTCTTCGAACCGCGTACCAATTCCAGTCGGCGGGCGGTGTTTCAGCAGGAATATGCCGGGGTCTTCCACCGGGCGGATGCGGTCCTGATTCGGGAGCCTGTACCGCTGGATACGATCCCGCTGGGCGAGCAGTTCTCTTCAGCCAAATTGGCAGCAGATCTCAAGGCGCAAGGAATTAAGGCGCAGGCCTTTGCCGATACCGACGCCATCCTCAGCGCTCTGGGCCAAGATTGTCGGAGCGGCGATATTGTGATCATCCTCTCCAACGGCGGCTTTGACGGTATCCATGAACGGCTCCTGGCCCGTCTGGAGCAATCGATTTGAAAGACTAGGTTTGTTGCAATTTTTTTTTAAAAAATGAGGAAAGGTTGGTTGCGACGATGACCGCATACGGCAGCCATCATTAAGACGATGAGCATCTCCCCTTGATCGTCAGGGAAAGGGTAAGAGCTGTTGTTACTCGGTAAACAGCGACACAGAGTATTGCAGGTCAGCAATCAGGGCCTGGTAATCAAAACTGCAATCCCCGCTTTGGCAGTTTTTTTCGAGGGTGTAGGCAGTTTCGGCCAGGTCGGCCAAACCCACGTTGAGCAGTGCGCCTTTGACTGCGTGACTGGCGCGGCTCAACTGTTGCATATCACCGCAGGCCGCCAGTTCAGCCAGTCGGTTGACGTGGGTGCGCAGGGTGCTGACGAACACAGGGATCATGGTCGCTGTTTTTTCATCACTCAGCAGGTACGCGGTTTTAAGGTGTTGTTTCATCGTTTCCAAGTACGCCGTGCGGTCCATTGTCTTTTGCCCCTCAAGTGTTTCAGCAAGCATTCCAATTCGTCTCAAATCAAAATAGAGTATTTCTCGATTTGATTCAAGCTATGGACCAGAAAATAATTAAATATGCATCCCCTTGAACTGGCGGTCCGACACATACTGGTCAGCGAGTCGTTGGTGGAGAAAGGTGGTCGGATTCTGGTCGGGGTTTCTGGCGGGGCCGATTCCATGGCACTGCTCCATATCCTTGCCGCACTGCAGGCAGAATTCCAACTGCTCTTGGTCGTGGCCTACATCGACCATGGCCTGCGCCCCGAGGAAACCCCAGCGGAGTGGGACTGCGTTCAGAAGGCAGCTGCCCGGCTGGAGCTTGATTGCGCCCGTGTTCGGGTTGATGTCGCCGGTAGGGCTGCGGCCAGGAAGCTCTCCCTGGAACACGCGGCCAGGGAATTACGCTATCAGGCTTTGGCCGATCTCGGCCGCCAGTGGGCGACCGACGCTCTGGCCGTGGCCCATACGGCGGATGATCAGGTGGAAGAACTGCTGCTCCGGTTATTCCGGGGAGGCGGGCGTAAGGCACTCTCGGGCATGCGTCTGCAGTCCGGCCCTTTGATCCGTCCTCTGCTGGCTTTTCGTAAAATCGAGTTGCTGGCGTATCTTGCCGAAAAAGAAGCCACGTTCTGCCATGATTCCAGTAATGACAACCCGTTGTTTTTACGTAACCGCATCCGTCACGATCTCCTGCCGCTGCTTGAAGCCCAGTATGATTCGGGAATCCGTCAGGCCTTGTTGAAAACCGCGGCCAATCTGCGCGAGGATGAAAATTTGCTGGAACACCTGCTCAACCAGAGCTGGAATCAAGTGGTCGAGATTCTGACACCGGAGAGCGCGGTTCAGGCGGTTTGCCTTCTCAAACGCGCTCCTTTCCGCAGTCTGCATGCGGCCCTGCAGCGGCGCATAATCGAAAAACTGCTCTGGACCATCGGTGATACAACCCGGTACGCGCATATTCTGGCGGTCCTTGCCGCGGCCCGCAGCGGCAGAACCGGCAGTGAACTGCACCTGAGTCGTGGCCTGCGGGTCGGGGTCGGTCGTGTGCAATTGGAGTTTTCTTATCCGCAGGGACAGCGCTCCTGGCGGGGTCGGCTGTACACCTGAAGTCGTCGGCGCCCCTCTGACAGGATCGCTTCAGGCAATCTGTCTCCATTCGCCTCCGCTCAGGCCGCCATTGCCCGATGACGGCAATAATAATGGAAATGGAGCACAGGATAGATGGGCTTGAAAGACGACAGCATGTCCTCTCTACAGGCAAGGGAGGCCGCGCCGGCGGGTCATATATAGGGGAGGGCAATTGATGATTGCGGAATACCTGGATATCAGTGCGGAGCAATTGCGCGACTACATGGGGCGGCATCATGAGAGTGAGTATCTGCTCGTCGATGTCCGCCAGCCCGACGAGTACGCTCAGGGGCATATCCCCGGTTCGGTGCTCATCCCTTTGGGACAGATACTGGAGCGGATGGAAGCGTTGGCGGTGGACAAAGACATCATTTTTTACTGCCGGTCCGGAAACCGCTCACGAGGCGCAGCAATCTTCACTGGATCCAGGCCCTATGTGGCTGGTACTGTTTTCAATATGACCGGCGGCATTCTTGCCTGGCAGGGCCGGCTTTTGCCTGCAACCCCGAATCTCAAGGCTTTCGATCTCTCGGGCACCTCTCAAGAGCTGCTCCTGCGGGCAATGGATCTGGAACGGGGCGCGCGCGGAACTTTTTTATACTGCCCTCCGTCAGCGTTACAACCGCATCTCCTGGACGAAAAATCTCGCCGCTTTGGCCTGTGCTGAAGAGGCGCATGCCCGCATGGTCTACCGGTTTTGGGCGGAAGGACAAATTGCTCCCCCTTCTTTTGAAACACTATACTCCGGCCTGACCGGCGAGCTTGTCGAGGGCGGTGATTCTGCCGCAGCCCTGATGGCGACGTTGGAGGCGCAACCGTTTGAACCGTGTCGCGCCACCCTGGAAATGGCCCTGACTATCGAGTATGCCGCCTATGATCTCTATCGCAACATAGCCCACCGTTTTTTGGGGCAGCCTCTGGAGCCGGTTTTCAACTCAATTGCCGAGGCGGAGAAGGAGCATATGCAGCTCGCGGCCCGCGGACTGGTGTTCTGTGAGACCTGATTGCCTCTCCTTTTGTGTTGCCAAGGAGAAGGGATCGCGCATGACACTGAATTTGATATTCTTGGCAGAATAGCGTCGTAAGGTCCTTGCAGGAAAAAATAACCGATGGTACCGTTTTTAGATATATCGAAGTAGTCGGATGAAGGAGTATTTGCCTTCGTCAGGTGCTTCCGTGTCTCACTGAACAATGATAAAGGGAGAATAGATGAAGTTGTTTACCCATAAAAATACCACGTACGAAGTGGACGACCAGGGGTGCTTGCTCGATCCCCTGAGCTGGAATGAGGATTTCGCTGATGCGATAGCCAGGGAATGCGAAATTCCGGTGCTTTCCGGCGAGCATTGGGACGTCATTAAGTATGTCCGCGATGCTTATACTAAAACCGGGGTGTGCCCCACCATCTTCGCCACCTGCAAGGCCAATGGTCTCGTACCCCAGGAGATGAAAAAGCTGTTTCCCACCGGATATCACCGGGGGGTGTGTCGGGTGGCGGGCGTGCATTACCGGGTCAACCACATGCCCTACGGAGCCCACCTCAAAGAAAGTGTCGCTGACATGCGCGCCATGTCCAATGACAAGGTCTATTGTACGGATGTGCGCGGTTTTCTGACTGATCCTGACACCTGGGATGAAAATTATGCTGTGCATCGTTCCCAGGAGATGAATAATCCCGCCGGGCGGCTAACCGACGACCATTGGCGGATTATTTATTATCTCCGCGAGGTTTACCGGTTAGAGCAGCGGATTCCCAATGTCTATGAAACCTGCGAGAACTGCGACCTGGACCTGGATACCTTTGAGGGGTTGTTCCCGGATGGCTATCATCGTGGCGCGTTAAAGATCGCGGGATTGCGGTTCGCTAAATAGGGGGATTGGCCTCCGACCCGGCGGAGTGGTGAATCTCGAGTTGATAGGGGAGGGAGCCTGTATGTTTATAATGTATAGGAATAATTGTTTGATACTTTTATGAAAAATACCCTGATGGTGTGCAGTGGCGATCCAGAAGTGGTATGGAACGCCTTCAGAATGGGCAATCTCATGCTGGAACAGATGGATGAGGTGACTATCTTTCTCAACGGACCTGCAGTGCGCTATGCCGCATTGGCTTCTGCAGATTTTCCTCTGCTTGATTTGGCAAAACTGTTCACCCTGTCCGAGGGAGTGCTGCTTGCCTGAGGAAGATTACTCGACCTCCACGGGGTGGAGGCTGGATACCATCAACGGGCAAAGCAGACTGATCTTTATAGACTGATAAGGGATAGCGAACGCTTTCTCACCTTTTGATGATGGAGACCACCTTACCCGGAGTTATCCTCCTTCATGGCCTCGCCATGGTTCGTCTGTCGATGCGGCCTCTTGCCGTTTTTCTACGGCAACACGGGTATCTGGTGGTGAACGTCGGCTATCCTTCCCGTAAACACCCGATCGAATCCCTGGCCCACTCCGCCATCCCGCCGGCGGTTGCCGAGTTGCGGCGGAAGGGTGTCGACTCGATCCATTTTGCCACCCACTCCATGGGCGGCATTCTCCTTCGCTATTTTCTCGCCACGGAAACCTTGCCCGAACCGGGCCGGGTGGTGATGCTCTGTCCTCCCAACCAGGGGAGCGAACTGGTCGATTGTTTCCGCCACTTGTGGTGGTTTCGCTGGTATTTCGGTCCGGCTGGTTGTCAGCTGGGCACGGCAGCCACCGACCTGCCTCTTCGTCTTGGCCCGCTCTCCCGACCGGTTGGAATCATCACGGGCAACCGGCCCGCCACCGGAATCTTCTCCCGTTTTTTTCCAGGACCCAACGATGGCAAAGTTTCGGTTGCCAGGGCGCAACTGCCTGGGATGACCGACTTCTTGACCGTGCCGTATGGTCACGCCTTGCTGATGCATCACCGCCCGGTTGCAGAGCAGGTGGTTGCTTTTCTGGAAAACGGCAGATTTAGGCGATAGGAGGGGTTTAGCCCTTGCGGAGGACCCGTTTGTCGTCGATGCGGATAGTGAGCTTGATCTTGTCGAAATATTCGAGCAGAGGAATCGAAAATTTCCGGGTCAGACCGGTCAGTTCCTTGAAGCGGGGGGCATCAATCTCGCCCTCTTTGCGGATAAAGGCGACTACATTTTCCTGCAGTTGTTGGATGGCAGAAGCGTGGAAGCAGAGCGATTCATTGATTTTAAGAAGGGTACCCCTGGCCAGCAGCAGATCAATCACCTGGCGGATCTGCTTTTCAGGGAATTGGGTAAAGGCGGCCAGCACCTCCTTGAGATTGGGCGGGGTGAGTCCGGCCTGTTGGTAGAGCTCGCCGATTTTCTGCTCCATCTCCTGTTCGTTTACCTGGAGGGTGACGGTGTATCCGCTCAGTTTGACCTCGGCACCGATCTGCTCAATCATCCCCTTTTTTGCGAGGTTGTTGAGGAGGGCGTATAATACTTTCTGGTCAACCGTCGGCCGCAACTGGGAGCGGAGCTCCTCCTTGGCCAGGCCAGTTTTCAGCGGATTTTGTTGGTGAAAGGCTGTCAATTGGCCGATAATTTGTTGGTTGACGGTTTCGGCCACGGAAGCGGCCAGCAACCGTTGGCTTTCCGAATCAACCACCTGGAGGGAGCCGGTCGATATCGGGTGTTGCAGCAGTTTTTTCAAGCGTTTACTGAAAATTCCGGTGCGGGCCGCCAACTGATCGGCGGTGATTCCCTGGATGCCGCATCCTTCGATCAGCAACAGAATCCGTTGCTCGCTGTCCGCTGCGGAAAAGGCCGTAAAGAACGACCGGTTCAGGGTTCGGTCTTTTTCCAGGGAGCGTCGCCGTTTTTTGGGGGCATTGTTGAGGATGGTCCCGCCGCCGATGGTGGTGATCGGTGAATAGCTGCGGACCACATAGCGATCGCCCGGCCAGACCGCCACCGGCTCCTGGAGGATGAGCTGGACAGGGCTCTGCTCGCCGGGGGCCAGGGTGTCCGCCTCCAGCAGCACGATCCTGCCGACAATTTCCCGGGTGCCGAGATGGACCCGGACCTGGGTTCGGTTTTTCAGTTCTTTGCGGGCTGAAGGCAGATACTGGAATTCGGCATCCACCAGGGTGGAAGCGATCAGGCTGCCGGGGGTGGCGGCCACATCGCCGCGGTTGATCTGGTCCCTTTCGATGCCCTGGAGGTTGATCGCGGTGCGGCGGCCAGCTTCCACCAATTCGACATCCTTGCCGTGCACCTGGATGCCGCGAATCTTGGCGCTCAAGCCACCGGGATAGAATTTCAGCTCCGCCCCGGTTTCAATCCGGCCGGAGAGCGATGTGCCGGTAATCACCGTGCCGAAACCCTTCATCGAAAAAACCCGGTCCACAGCCATGCGGAACGGCCCGAATTCCTCGTGGAAATCCATGGCCGCCACCTTGGCGTCAAGCAGCTTGATGATCTCCCCGATGCCCGCGCCGCTGAGCGAATCAACCGGCACAATCGGGGCGGCGTCGAGGAAACTGCCTTTGAAAAAATCGCGGACCTCTTCAGTGACCATGTCCAGCCACTCTTTTTCGACCATGTCCTTTTTGGTGAGGACGATGAGGCCGTCACGAACCCCGAGCAGCTGGCAAATCTCGAAATGTTCGATGGTTTGCGGCATGATGCCTTCATCGGCAGCGATGACAAAAGCGACCAGATCCATGCCAGCGGTGCCGGCCACCATGTTGCGGATAAATTTTTCATGACCCGGGACATCGACGATGCCGAGACGATGACTACAAGGGAGATCGAGATAGGCGAACCCCAGCTCGATGGTGATGCCGCGTTCTTTCTCTTCTTTGAGACGATCGGTCTCGATGCCGGTGAGCGCCCGGATCAGGCTGGTTTTGCCGTGGTCGACATGACCGGCGGTGCCGAGAATGATTTCACGCATAGAAAAACCGGTGAAGGCGGTTGCCGTAGTTCCCCAAGGTCGTGACCGTGCCGGCGTTCAGAAATAGGGATTGGTTTTTGCTTCGCGGCCGATGGTGGACTGCGAACCACCATAGCCATGGCCTGGCCAGACCAGGGTTTCCGGTGGCAGGGTGAGGAGTCGGGTTTGAATGGCAGTGGTCATCAGTTCCATGGAACCACCGGGGAAATCGGTACGTCCAACCGCGCCAACAAAGAGGGTGTCACCGGTGAAACAGTGGGGCGGACTGTAGAGGCAGATGCCGCCAGGGGTGTGGCCAGGGGTGTGCAGCACCTGCAGTTGCTCCTCGCCGATGGTGATGATATCACCATCTTCTACGGTAATATCTATGGGCGGCGACTCGGGCAGACCGAGAGAAGAAAAGAAATCTTTGATTTGCGGCTCGTTGAAATAGGCGGCATCCGCAGAATGCATGACGATCTTTGCCCCCGTGGCCTCCTGGATGCGGCTATTGCCGCAGACATGATCCGGGTGGCCGTGGGTGTTGAGAATGTACTGCACCTGCAGAGCATTGTCCGTGCAGTATTGAAGGATGCGATCTTCGTCGCCACCGGGGTCAATGATGGCCGCTTTTTTGGTCTTCTCGCAGGAGACAATATAACAACAGACCCCCATCATGCCGACCGTGAGTTGTTTCACAAGCATAGAGCAGATTCCTTGGTTTGGTTTCCGGCGGCCGGGTTGGGCCGGCCGCCGGAGGTTGGGGTGATTATTTGGAACCGCAGCCGCCGGAACTGCAGCCGCAGCCGCCGGCAAAGGGGTTGACCGTCACCGGGCCGGGAGGCAGGCGCTGCTCGACTGCGGTAACCACGGCATCAAAGGCCTTGGTGGCCGGAGTGTCTTCGTCGGTGGAGAGGTAGGGAATGCCGCTGTCGCCGGCCATGACCACGCGCGGATCCATGGGGACCCGGCCGAGGAAGGGCAGATCAAAATCGCGGGCGGTCTGCTCGCCACCGCCTTTGCTGAAAATATCGACGGTCTCGCCGCAGTGCGGGCAGACAAAACCCGACATGTTCTCGACTACGCCGACAATCGGCATTTCCACGGCCTTGCAGAAGTTGATGGATTTGCGCACATCGGCCAGGGCCACGGCTTGCGGGGTGGTGACCACCACCGCATGGACCCCGGGCATGGTCTGGGCCACGGAGAGCGGTTCGTCGCCGGTGCCGGGAGGGGCGTCAACAATCAGGTAGTCGAGAGCCCCCCAATCCATGTCGGAGATGAACTGACGAATAGCCTGAATTTTGAGCGGGCCACGCCAGATGATGGCGTCATCCCGGTTTTTCATCATGTATTCAAGGGAAACCACCTTGAGATTGTCGCTGTAGGTCAGGGGTGGAATAAGATCGTCCGGGTTGGCCGGGGCTTCGAGCGATCCGGTAAGGTTGAGCATCCTGCAGACGTCCGGGCCATGAAGATCGACATCCATCAGGCCGACTTTATGGCCTCTTTTTGCCAAGCATAACGCCAGGTTGACGGCCACGGTCGATTTGCCGACTCCGCCCTTGCCGCTCATAACGAGAATTTTGTTTTTAATTTTACCCAGGGATTTGGTGATGGCGATATCCTGTTGGGCCAGGCGAGCATCGCCTGAACGGCTGTCGCCTGAACCACAACTGCTTGGCTGGTCGGTCCCGCAGGATCCTCCACAAGAACTGCTCATATGAGCCTCCGATTAAAGAAAAATTGATTGATGAAATGAAGCGAACCCGAAGAGCCGTTACCAACCGGTTTTTGACGACAGACCAAGGTGCCGACGGAGTTCCATGATCGTGGTGACCAGAAAACAGGATCCGCGCCTCTCCTGCCGGAATCAAAATCCGGCAGGAGAGGCGCGGGAGTGGGCGAGTTCATTGTAAATTGGGCTTATACTGTAATGCCAGACTTTTGAAAAGCAATGAAAAAATCATTTCAGTCTCACTTAGGGCGGTCATTCTTTTGCCCTGTGTTTTTCTTGATTTATAATTGTCAGAATAGTTATAGTGGTTACTTATATCGCAAGTCCGGACCGAAGAAATATTGTCATTAGCCCTGGCCGCTCCCCCGGAGGGATGTCGGTTGCGACGGCTATTTTAATTTTGTGCGGGGCAATCCGCACTGTGGAACCGTTGCTTTGCACAAGAGGCACGAATTGGGGAGGAGCCGATGGATCCGATCAGCAAAAAATTGTTGGAGGAGCTGGAACAGATGCAGAAGCATACGGGACGCATCCTGCGCAGCATGTCGCTGTCCCGGATGATGCCGGTGGATTCGGACGGCTGGCAGCCGCCGGTGGACATTTACGAGGCGGAAAACCTGGTCTCTGTGTATGTCGATCTCGCGGGGGTGGTGAACGAGTCCCTTCGAGTTACCGTTGATGGCCAACGGTTGCAGATCAGCGGCATTCGCCAGTTGCCGATGCATCATACCATTGTCTGCATTCACCAGCTCGAAATCGAGTTGGGCTGTTTTCAGCGAACCGTGGTACTGCCGTCCGCGGTGGACGTCGAGGGGGTGCAGTCGGCCTATACCAACGGAATACTCGTGGTAACCTTGCCGAAGCGAACCAGGAAAGGCAAGGTCACGATCAGGATAACGCCGGGAGAATAAGTGATGGAAAACGAACAGCAAGCACCGCAGAAAAAGTTGGATCCTTCCCAGCTGGAAATCCCCGAAGCGCTCCCCATCCTGCCGTTGCACGGGTTTGTTTTCTACCCCGGTATGGGATTTCCGCTTCAGGTGTCCAGTGAATCTTCCAAAAAATTGATTGACGACGTCCTGTTGGGGGACCGCCTCATCGGGCTGGTACCGAGCCGCAGGGAACAGGTCAGCGACGAGGATATCCTGGGTCCGGATGATTTGTATCAGAACGGAGTGGTCGGCTATCTGCACAAACTGAACAAGGCCTCCGAGGGATTCTACCAGATCCTGGTGAGCGGCACCAAGAAGATGCGGACCACCGAATTCGTCAGCTCCGACCCCTATCTCAAGGCCAAGGTGGTCGAAGTCCCAATGGAGCTTGTCGAGGACAAGAAAATTGAAGCCCTGCTTTTCAACATTCGCGCCCAATTCCAGAAACTTGTGAGTGCCACCGAACTGCCGCAGGAGCTGGTAGTCACCATCAATAGCCTGACCAACCCCTTCTATGTCGCTTACCTGGTCAGTTCCCAATTGAATCTGAAAATAGAAATGGAGCAGGAGATTCTGGAGATTATTCCGCTGCACGATCTGCTGCATCATGTGGCCAGGGAACTCGCCAAGCGCCTGGAAACGGTGGAGATGAGCAACCAGCTGCAGGCCTCCATGAAAAAAGATATGGATGAGCGACAGCGGGAGTTTTTTCTTCGCCAGCAGTTGCAGGCGATCCGCAAGGAACTCGGCGAGGGGGACGACGACAAAGTCGAGCTCAAGGAGTTGAAGGAGCGGGTCGCCGAAAAGGGACTGAGCCCGCAAGCCCGAACCGTGGTGGAGAAAGAGTTGACCAGGTTGGAGCGCATCCCGCCATCTTCGCCTGAGTACACGGTTTCGCGCAACTACATCGACTGGATTCTCGATCTGCCCTGGCAGGAATCCACCAAGGACACGTTAGACTTGGATCAGGCGGAAAAGGACCTCGATCAGGACCACTATGGCCTCAAAAAAATCAAGAAACGGATTCTTGAATTTTTGGCGGTGCGCAAATTGAAGGAGGATATCCACGGTCCCATCCTCTGTTTCGTCGGTCCCCCTGGCGTCGGCAAGACCTCGCTTGGCCAGTCCATCGCCCGAACCATGAACCGCAAGTTCGTGCGCATCGCCTTGGGCGGTGTTCGCGACGAGGCCGAGATCCGGGGCCATCGGCGGACCTATATCGGGGCGCTGCCGGGCAGGGTCATCGAGAGCCTGAAACGGGCCGGAGCCAACAATCCGGTCTTCCTGCTGGACGAGGTCGACAAACTGGGCAACGACTTTCGCGGCGATCCTTCTTCTGCCCTGCTCGAGGTGTTGGATCCGGAACAGAATGCAACCTTTACCGATCACTACCTGGACATCGAATTTGATCTCTCCAAGGTGATGTTCATAGCCACGGCCAATGTTCTCGATACCGTTCCCGGGCCGCTCCGCGACCGTATGGAGGTGGTGGAACTTTCCGGTTACACTCAGGAAGAAAAGGTGGCCATCGCCACCCGCCATCTTCTGGCCAAGCAGTTGGCGGCCCATGCTCTGACCGCTGACAATCTGGAAATTCCCGAGGCCACCATCGAGATGTTGATTTCCTCCTACACCCGGGAGGCCGGGGTGCGTAATCTCGAACGGGAAATCGCCGCCATCTGCCGGGGCACTGCCGCCGAGATCGCCCGAGGTCGGACCGAAAAAACCGTGGTGACTCCGGAACGGCTGTATGATTTCCTGGGACCGCAGCGCTATTTTCCGGAGATGAAGGCCCGGAGCTGGGGGCCGGGGCTGGCAACCGGGCTTGCCTGGACACCGGTGGGCGGCCAAATCCTCTTTATCGAGACCTCGCGCATGAAGGGTCGGGGCGGGCTGACCCTCACCGGCAAGCTTGGTGAAGTGATGAAAGAGTCGGCGACCGCGGCCCTTTCCTATATTAAATCCCATGCCAGGGATCTGGGGATCGACGAGGATATCTTCGCCACCATTGATCTGCATGTGCATGTGCCCGAAGGGGCAATACCCAAGGACGGGCCTTCTGCCGGGGTGGCGATGGTCGCGTCGCTGGTATCGGTACTTACCGGAAAGCAGGTTCGTCCGGATGTGGCCATGACCGGCGAGATCACCCTGCGCGGCGATGTTTTGCCCGTGGGCGGCATCGGAGAAAAGGTCCTGGCCGCACTCAGGGCCGGAATCAGGGAATTGATTCTGCCTGTCCTCAATGAAAAGGATGTTCTGGAAATCCCAGAGGATATCCGCAAGGGTGTGCTCTTCCATTACCCTCAAACCATTCGCGAAGCCTTGGAGATCGCTATTGAAAAAACCGAGGCAGCTTCCTGATGCTCGGCTGGTTTAAAAAGAAATTCGGCAAAAAGACGGAGGACCTGGTTGCGATTGAGCCGGAAGTAAGCGAGGCCGTTGTCGCAACGGCAATCGTTGCGCCACCTCTCCCTGGCGAATTGCCATTCGAACCGGTTGCGGAGCCCTCCTCCCCAGATACAACTGGCCCCGTGCCGGTGGTCGAGGAGGTGGCATCTTCTGTTGTCATTTCTTCCGTCCTCGTTCCCGATGAGCTGGTTGAGGAGCTGGTGACGACAGTCGCCGGCCCTGAGGTCGAAGCGCCTGTTGCGTTGCCCGTTGCGTTGGCGGAGATCGTTGTTGAGGTGCCACCGCCGACGGCTGCGGAATCGGAACCCGGGACCCCGGTCGAGCCTCTGTCGGAGGACTCGATAGTCCCAGAGCAGGACACGACAGGGAACGAAGAGTCCGACGCGGTGCTGGTTGCCGGCGATGACGAATACGCCACGGTTCAACCAGAAATTGGGGATGCCACTGCTCCGGTCGCTGCCCTCTCAGCCTTTGCTTCCACTCAGGAAAAACCCGTCGCTAAATCCTTGTTTCGGCGCTTGCAGGATCGGCTGGGCAAGACCAAAGAATCTTTGGTTTACCGCCTGGACCGGCTTTTTTTGGGCAAAAAGGAGATTGATCAGGATCTGTTTGAGCAGTTGGAAGAGATTCTGATCACTGCAGACCTAGGCGTGTCAACTACCTTGGAACTGCTCGACATTGCCCGTAAAAAAGTTAAGCGTGATCATTTGAGTGATCCCCAGGCCCTGAAAAACATCATTCGTGACCAGATTCAAGCCTACATTGAGGCCACGGATCAGCCCGCCGAGCTGGTTATGCCGGCTGAAGGCCCCTTTGTCATCATGGTGGTCGGGGTCAACGGGGTGGGGAAGACCACCACCATCGGCAAGATTGCCGCCAAGTTTGTTCGTGCCGGGCAATCCGTGCTGCTGGTGGCCGGCGACACCTTCCGCGCTGCCGCCATCAATCAGCTCAGAATCTGGGGCGAGCGCGTGGGAGTTGAGGTTATTGCCCAGCATCCAGGTACAGACCCTTCCTCCGTGGTCTTCGACGGCCTCGAGTACGGGGTTGCCCACCACTTCGATGTCATTCTCATCGATACTGCCGGCCGTCTCCATACCAGCGTCAACCTGATGGCAGAACTCAAAAAAATCAAGCGGGTCATCGGCAAAAAACTTCCGGGGGCACCGCACGAGGTCATGCTGGTCCTGGATGCGACCACCGGCCAAAACGGCATTTCTCAGGCAAAATATTTTCATGAGGCTGTTGGGGTCAGCGGCCTGACCCTGACCAAGCTCGATGGCACCGCCAAAGGCGGCATTGTCGCCAATATCTGCCGCGAGATCAGGATTCCGGTCCGCTTCATCGGGATTGGTGAACAGCTCGATGATCTCCGCGATTTTGATGCACGGGAATTCGTCGATGCCCTGTTTGCGCAGCCGGCAGAATGATTTTCGGTTTCTGACTAACCAGGTATAGTCTTACTTGATCCAATCTTTACACAGAACTAATGGAATATAGAAAACATAATCAACCGGGCTGCGGGGGCTGTCTGCTGCTGCTCGTCGTCCTGGCGCTGGTCAGCGGTGGTGCCCCGGCCCTGCTCAATCTCCTTGGCTTCATCTTCTATTCCGGACTGGCCGGCGTGCTTCTGCTGGTTGCCGCCTTCTGGGCCTTTACCTACTATGTACAGCGACGGGTCTCCACCTACGAGTCCTCACAGACGGAGAGCCACAACCGCTTCGTCTTTCTCCTGGTCAATATTCTGGTAAAGATCGCCCAGGCCGACGGTCATTTCAGTCGGGCGGAACTCAACGCCATCCTCAATTTTTTCCAGTCTCATCTCCGCTATAATCAGGATCAGATGTACTGGGTGAAGCAGCTGGTGAAAGAGGCCAGGGTGGCGCAAACCGACTTGCGACATCTGCTTGATGAATTCCGCACCAGTTTTGCCTATGAGCCCCGCCTGATTCTCCTGGAGCTGATCTACCAGATCATCTACACCAAGCAGCCACCGCCGGACAGTGAGTTGCGCCAGGCCAGGGATATCGCTCTGGTACTGCAGATATCGGTCTTTGACCAACGGACCATCGAAGCGAAGTATATGTATCGCCAGCGGCAGGAAGTCCGTAGCGTCGGCCAAATGGAAGAACAGTACTATGCGGTGCTGGGGTTGGAAAAAGGGGCTGATTTCGTCGAAATCAAGAAAGCCTACCGTACGCTGTCCATGCAGTATCATCCGGATAAGGTCGGGCATCTGGGCGAGGAATTCCAAAAAATCGCTGAGGAAAAGATGAAGGAAATCAATGTTGCCTATGATTATTTTGGAAAGAAATTTGCCGGTCGATGATTGTTCAGTAGTGAAATTATAAGATTGCATGTCAGTCGTTAGTCTGTCGGCAGACGATGTTTTAGGTTGAAAACGTTTATTACCAATGCAAAAGGGGTGCGCGATGAGTGGTGTTGCCAAGAAGATGCAGATGTTTGCCGAGAATTCCTCCTGGATCCGCAAAATGTTCGAGGAAGGGGCGAAAATGAAGGCGGAGTTCGGAGCAGACAAGGTCTTTGATTTCAGCATCGGCAATCCCGATGTCCCTCCACCTGCCAAGTTTTACACGGTGCTCGGCGAACTGGCGAAAATCAACCAACCCGGCACCCATGGCTATATGCCGAATGCCGGGTATCCTTTTGTACGCGAGGCCCTGGCCAAGCGGCTCGGCGTCGAGCAGGGGGTTGACCTGCAACTGGGGGACGTGCTGATGACATGCGGCGCTGCAGGAGGTTTGAATGTCATTTTCAAGGCCCTGCTTGACCCTGAAGATGAAGTCATCATCTTTTCGCCGTTTTTTGTCGAATATCATTTTTACATCGACAACCATGGCGGCGTGCCTAAAGTGGTGCCCACCAATAAGGACTTCACGCTCGATTTGGCGGCGCTGGAACAAGCTCTGACGCCGAAAACCAAAGTGGTGCTGATCAACAGTCCCAATAACCCTACCGGCCAGATCTATTCTGCAGAGTCTTTGCAGAAGTTGGGGCAGCTGCTTGATGCCGCCGGTGCGCGGTTCAAGACCAGCATCTATCTGGTGTCCGATGAGCCCTACCGCAACATCGTCTTTGATAACCATCACGTGCCGCCGTTGATGACCGCCACCACCAACGCCATCATCGCCTCGTCCTATTCCAAGGAGCTTTCTTTGCCGGGTGAACGGATCGGCTACCTCGCCATCCACCCGGAGATGCCGGGCAAGGAGCTGGTGCTTGGCGCCCTGACCCTGGCCAACCGCATCCTCGGATTTGTCAATGCGCCGGCCTTGATGCAGCGGGCGGTAGCGCAGTTGCAGGATGTGTCGGCCGATAATTCCATCTATGCGCGCCGCCTCGAGGTCTTCTGCAAGGTGCTGGATGCGGCTGGCATTACCTACGTCCGGCCCAAGGGTGCCTTTTATCTCTTCCCCCAGGTGCCGATTGATGATGTCGAGTTTTGTCGCCTGCTGCAGGAGCAAAAGATCCTTGCCGTACCCGGACGGGGTTTTGGTATGCCCGGGTATATCCGTCTGGCTTTCTGCGTTGATGAAAAGGTCATTGCCGGATCAGTCGAGGGCTTCAAGAAGGCGATGGCCCTGGCCAAGCAGTAAGAACTGATTACCAGAAAATACCGCTGATACTTTAATAGCAAAGGGTCGCCTTCCATGGAAGGCGGCCCTTTTTTGTAGGGTTCGGTAGTCCTCAGCCCCGGTCGGCTTTGCGGATGACATCGCAGAGTTCGTGGGCAAGTACGGCGATCTCTTGTTCATCCTCCCCTTCAACCATCACCCGGATAACGGGTTCAGTGCCCGAGGCCCGCACCAGAATTCGGCCTCGGTTGCCGAGTTTTTTTTCAGCAAGGGTCAGGGCCTCGGAAAAGTTTGGAATATGCTCAGGCGCAATTTTGGTGGCCATGCGCACGTTTTCCAGAATCTGGGGATAGGTCGACATGATGGTGGCCAACTCGGAGAGGGGTTTGTTTTTCTTGATCATGATTGCCAGCAGCTGCAGGCCGGCAAGAATGCCGTCGCCGGTGGTGTTGTAGTCAAGGAAGACCAGATGACCCGACTGTTCGCCGCCGAAGTTGTAGCCCTTGGCGCGCATGGTCTCGACTACGTAGCGGTCTCCCACCTGGGTGCGGATCATCTGGCCGCCCATGGCGGTCATGGCCTGCTCCAGTCCCATGTTGCTCATCACCGTAGCCACCAGAGTTTTTTTCTTGAGTTTGCGCCGGTGAAGGAGTTCGCTGGCGCAGATAGCCATAATGTGGTCGCCGTCGACGATATTGCCGTGCTCGTCGCAGACGATCAGGCGGTCGCCGTCGCCGTCCAGGGCGAGCCCTATGTCAGCCCCCAGTTGCTTCACTTTGGCCGCCATCACTTCCGGGTGCAGAGCCCCGCATTCATGGTTGATGTTTTTGCCGTCAGGCTCAGCGCCGATGGTGGTCACCTTGGCCCCCAGTTCCGAGAAAACATGGGGGGCCACACGGTAGGTGGCGCCGTGGGCGCAGTCGAGAACAATATGGAAATCGTCGAGTACGTAGTTCTTGGGAAAAGTGTTTTTCAGGGCGACAATGTAGCGGCCGCAGGCATCCTCGATTCGCGTGGCCTTGCCGACCTCGTCCGCTACCGGTCGCAGGGCCGCCATCTTCTGCGAGAAAATCAGGTCTTCGATATCGGCTTCCATCTCATCCGGCAGTTTGTAGCCGTCGGCAGAGAAGATTTTGATGCCATTATCCTGAAAAGGGTTGTGCGAGGCGGAGATCACCACCCCCGCGTCAGCGCGCATCGAGGTGGTGATGAAGGCAATGCCAGGAGTCGGCAAGGGCCCTACCAGCTGGACATTAACCCCCATGGAACAGATACCCGCGGCCAGGGCGTTTTCAATCATATAACCGGAGAGACGGGTGTCCTTGCCGATGACAATGGTGTTCCCCTTGACCTGATTCTTGACGATAAAGGCGATCGCCCTGCCTATCTGCATGGCGATTTCCGAAGTCATAGGGTAGATGTTGGCTACTCCGCGTACGCCGTCGGTTCCGAAAAGTTTTTTCATAGGTTATTTCCGTTGTTGTTGAAGAGAGTTGAGAGATAATAGGTTAGGGGGGCTGGCCGTTTATGTGGGGGCGGTCACGGTTGCAGGTGCACCTTGTCTGGAGATGTTTTGAAGATGACAATGGGGGCGTGCCCTGGCAGGGTGATGCCGTTGACCAGTACCGGGACCTCGCCGACAGTTGTCTCGGCGGTCACGTTGACCATGGCCCTAAACAGCATGGGAAGTTCTGGTGTAATCTGGGCGATCTGCTCGGGAATGTCAGCCTCCACTGTCACCGTGGAAGGTATGGATTTTACGGCCTGATTGCTGTCCCTGATATTGATCGGGATGCCCCGTACAGTTTTTCTGACCATAGTTTCTTTGAGGATGATGTTGGCCTCGATTACGGTCTCGCCAATGAGTTTCAGCAGGGATTCGTCGAGGTTGAGGTGAACTTGGAGTTTGCTGGATCGATCCAACTCCTCAAGGTTAATGATCGAGGTATAGAGAACAGATTCCCGATCGAGAACGGTCTTCGGTCCCGTCACGCTGACGCGTGGCGGATTGAGCACAATGCTTTCTACTATAAAGCCAGCGGCCGGTTTTCCTTTGATCGCCGGGCTGATGGTCAGATCCTTTCGTATAAGGCGGTCGACCAGCAAGGTGATATTGGCCGGTTGCACCCGTTGTACTGCTATGCCCTGGGGAAACGGAATAGAATCGCTGTCGTTTTTGACGACCATGGCACCTGGCGCCGCCTTGCTCAAATCGACCGGACGAGAGATGTTCTGCTGGCGCATTTCCTGAATCAGCCGCCTGGGGCCGCGGATCGCGACTTCAATGTCTTTTTTGTACTGGTTGGCTATCACCAGGTCGGCCGGCAGGTTATGCAGTTCCAAGGGGATGGTGACGATCATGTCCACCTGATCCTCGCCAACCACGAAATACCAGAGACTGGCTCCGATGACCAGGGAAAGCAGTTTCAGCAGCCAGTGTCTGGACAGGAAAGAAAGATCAGGTATTTTTTTCATTGCTTCGCAGGGTGCTCAACCAGGTTCGCCAGCGGGCTTCAACCTTCCGTTGAGGGAGCAAAAGGGTTTTGAGGGTTTCGGTCAATGTCTGCTCGTCCTGGCAGGGGGTTATTCTGCCCTGCAGCACCAGTGATATTTCCTGGGTCTCCTCGGAAACCACGATGATCACGGCATCGCTCTCTTCGGAGAGGCCGAGAGCGGCACGGTGACGAGTGCCGTAGCGCTTGTCGATGTGGGGATTCTGCGAGAGTGGCAGCAGGCAGCCGGAAGAATGGACCCGGCCCTTGTGGATGATAATGCCGCCGTCATGCATGGGGGATGCGGGCAGGAAAATAGCTACGAGCAGTTCCCAGCGCAGGCGGGCATCAAGCCGGTGCCCGGTGTCGACATAGTCGCGAAGCCCGGTGTCCCGCTCGATAACAATGAGAGCGCCAATGCGGCGTCTGGCCATGTAGGTGGCGGCGCGGACAATCTCTTCCATGTCGTGCTCGGCGACAGCCTCGGTCTTGTGAAAAGGGGTTTTGCCAATCTGGGTAAGGGCGCGCCGGATATTGGCCTGGAAGAGGATGACAATCACCAGCAGGATGGAATTGAGAAAGGTCTTGAACAGCCAGTGCAATGTCTGCAGTTCAAACTTGCCCGAGAGGAAATAGATTACGATAATGACCGCGATCCCGGCTAGCATCTGCACGGCCCGTGTCCCGCGGAGCAGCAGAATGATCCGGTAAATAATGAACGAGACGATGAAAATATCGAGGAGATCCAGCAGTCGTAGGGAATTGATGACGTCAAGCATGAAGCGCAGGGGGTTGGCTGGTTGATTTTATCGATGTATTGGATATGTGTAGCATGTCGTCTCCGGATTGAACAGTAAAATAGTGGCCAATTATGGCAGCGAGACGAAGGTTCCTGAAGAAGTTTTGGGCGGTCACTGTATGGGGACGGGCAATCGATGCAAGCGGATGTGATACGCAGGACAGGGACGACGTTGCGGTTGCCGGAGTATTGCTTCCGCTTTGTTAAGGGTTCTGTTCGGCTTGCCCTCTGCCGCCTGGCCCGAGCCCGTGGTGTCCAGAGAATTTACCTTGTACTTACCTTGCAAGCGATCCCCCTTTTGGCAGGATGCTCAGGGCAGCATGCACCGAAACGTTTCGCACTGGTCCACAAGGAACTAAAGGAGAGTTAATGAGCTTTGCCGATATACTTAAACTGTTGGGTGGTTTTTCTATTATTGCCTTTGTCGGGAGTCTTATTGCTATCCCCTGGATAATTGGCAGGATGAGAGCGGATTACTTTTGCACCCATTGGCAGCAGGTCGAAACCCGGCACCGCCGCCATCCGGTTCTGGCCTTGCTCATTTCTTTGTTACGCAATGGGGCAGGGGTGGTTCTGGTGATTGCCGGAGTGGCCATGCTGGTATTGCCCGGTCAAGGCCTGTTGACCATTTTAATCGGCATCTGTGTTATGGATTTTCCAGGCAAACGCTCTTTTCTCAATCGACTTGCGCAAATCCCTCAGGTCGAACATGGGTTGAACTGGGTGCGACGAAAGCGGGGCAAGGCGGAATTTGTTTTTCCGGAAAAACAAAAGTAGGCGATGTATGCCATTACCTGTGGAGCAGCCGGGATATTATTAACGGAGTTACGAAGAGTTGTGAATATTAAGAACTCAAGCTTTGCTGGAGTGTTGCAACCTGACGGGGAAAAGGCGAAGAAAAAGCCCGACGGTAGAATGCCGCCGGGCTTTGAATCGCTGGATATATGCGAAGGAATTATGCCTTCTTGGTATTTCTCCGACGGGCAACTCCGGCCAGACAGGTAATACCTGTGCCGAAGAGGAGCATGGAGACGGGCTCGGGCACAGGACTGGGCACGGTAGTGAAAACAAAATTCTCGTCATTGTAGTTGTAATCAGAGTAAGGAAACCGAAGATCTTCAAACGCCACATAGGTTCCCATCGGAACGCCGGGTAATAGACCACCAGTATAACTGGTTGAATAAATGTGATTATGCCCGGTGGCATCATTAGCATCATAGGTACCATTCATCGTAGGGTCGGAATATGCATAATCGTCCAATGTCAGATTCTTCAGAACAAAAACCATGGTTTGACCGGCATTGACATGGCCGAGATTAATAAAATCGCCAATGCCGGACGTGTGGTTATCAAGTCCGTATCCAGCGGATGTGAGAACTCCGTCGACTCGTAACCCCAATTGGTTGTCGTAACCAGCCCCGGACCCTCCCGCGAAGTAAGCGATAACATCCCCTGTTGAAGCGGCTGTGAACGAATAAGTGGTCGCATTATAGCTATACACAGAACCATAGGGAATCTGGTCAGCATAGCCCGCTTGAAAGGCGCCAGAGATCAACGTAAGCGTTGCCACCCCTAATGCATATTGTTTAGCACGATCCTTCAGATTTGATTTCATGATTCCACCTTTTAAAATTTTTTAATTCACCGGGTACTTATTGCGCATCTTTTGGCCCGGACAGTACTGGTATTGTTTTCTTTGTTTATTCATAAAGCGTGCCAGATAGTATGTTCTCTGCTGCCCGCTGGGGCGAAAACATAAAAAAATAACATAAATACAGCATGTTAAATGATTACACGGATTTTTTTTTCTGCAAAGGTGTCCGGGTTGCAAGCTTATTTGGTGTGTATTCCCCCGGTGGCCCCGGTTGTTGCGGAGAAAGAGGAACAAGCCTTCCTTTTTTTTGTCCGGAAAACGAGGAAAAGCTATGATATCTTCAATGGTTCTAACAAGAAGCTTTATTTATTAAATTCCGTAAAATCGAAATTATGCTACGGGGCGATCGGATCCAGGAATTAGAGGCGAGAACATCTTGGTCGTGCAAACCGGCGAAAAACGGAGAGCTCCGCGCAGCCGAAGGCAACGGTATTGCACTGTTTAATCTTGGTTTGGGAGGCGGTGGTGAGGCAGCAGCGTGGAATCGGGCCGGTCAATGAAAACAATACCGGCTTGGAAGAAGGTCGTTTCTTCGAGGGGTTGGCACCAGACGACCCTGCCAGTTCCTTCGGCCTTGGCTGCTGGGTCCTCAGTCTCCAGTAAGAAATGGATGTCTGTATTCAGGGCAAGCTGCTGCCTGCTGGCGATGCTTATGCCATAATCGCTGAGGTCAATGGTCCAAGTCTTGTCATCCCTTAATTCGGGGCTGTGGTCATGGCCTGAGATTTCGGAAAACCGGAAAGAATAATGGCTGGGGATGCGGATGGATCGACGGCGATTGATGGGTTCTGGTTGCTCCTGTCTGACTTCATTTTCAGTGCCAGCCAGCAGCTGATATTGAAAGCACGAGGGGTAATTGCTGGTCAGGCAATAACTGGCTATATGCTGGTATACCGGCATGAACAGCCCTTCTTTGACCAGCAGGCAAGACCGGCTGGGGGGCGACCAGTGCGGACAAATGCTTTTTTTTAGGCAGGGCATTTCTAGTGTGAGTAAATTATCCTGATCCATAAGGTTGTTTTCATCCATATTAAAAGATAATGCAAAAAATAAACCAGATGTCGGTGTCATTTCTTCAGGTCTTTCCGTTCATTATGGTCATGCCGCAATTCTTGTGACCGGGATTCCCAGAAAAGATGCAAAAAAAAATTGTCCGGGAGGAATGGCTAAGGACTTTTTTTTCGGCACACTATATAAGGCACTGTTTGGTAGAAAAAGGTTAGCAATCCCTTTTGGACTTCACGTTTGGGCCGCCGGGATAAAAGTGCGCTTGAGTTGTTACTGCAAACAAGTTGTTGCAAACAAAATCATGAGACGAAATAAGTGACTGACAACATTGTACTGATTGGTTTTATGGGGGTGGGCAAGGGCCGGACGGCACGGGCGCTGGCCGCAATGACCGGCCGGTTCGCCATTGACACCGATGACCTTATTGAATCCTTTTTAAAGGCCAGGATTCGTACTGTTTTCGCCGAACAAGGTGAACCTGCCTTCAGGCGGGTCGAGCAGCAGGTGGCGGATTGGCTGGAGCACCGGGTGCATGGTACGGTTATCTCAACCGGCGGCGGTTTTTTCATGGTCGATAATATTGAGCGCCTGGGGCGAATCGTTTATCTCCATTCGAGCCTCAAGGGTATCCTTGCCACCCTCAAACAGCATCCGGATGCTGCCCGGAAAATCAAAAAGCGGCCACTGTTGCAGGATAGGGAGAAAGCAAAAAAACTGTTTCACACCCGTCTGCCTCTGTATCGTGAGGCGGCAGATTACGAGATCGATGTCGAGGGCCGGAAAACCACGGATGTGGCGGCCGAGATCAGAGAGCTGTTCATCAAAGAAGGAATGCTGCCATGAGTGAAATTCCCCGCTACGTCAAGGGGCTGGATCCGGATCGGGATGCCTGGTTGACCAATTTTTTTACTGAGAATCATCTGGCCTATGAAACTTTTCCCGACATGGTGGCCTCACCGGAACAGCTCAAGTTTATCGTCCACCTCGAGGACGAGCAACTCTACTATCCCTGTTCCGACGAGCTGTTCAGCGCTATCATTGAGAAACGCGCGGATACCGTCCTCACCTCGGCCTATATCGGTATCTGGACCCGACTGGAGAAGCTGGTCCATGAGGTGGTGACCGATCCCTACAAACAGCGCTATCTTCTCAGCCTGCTGACCATCAAGTACAATCATGAAATTTCCCATAAGGTGCAACTGCCCGGCCGGATCGAAAAACGGCTGCTCGGTATTTTTACCACCATCAGTGAGATCGACCGGCCGTTGGCCTTGGAGCGGGAACGAGAAAATGAACGGGTGGCCACCTTCTTACGTTCTGACGCCTTTGAAACCGCTTTCAATTCGCCGGAAGGACTTGAAATTGGTGGCACCACCACCTTGACCGATATCGATCTGCAACTGCATCTGTTGCGCCTGCGCCGCCTGTTGCTGCTCTCCTCGGTTCGGCCTATCTGGAGGGAGGATACGCCCCTGGATATCGACTCCATCCGAAAGGCAATGAACAGACCGTTGGAAACCGTTGAATGGCAGTGGATCTGCGATTGGTTGCGCGATGTCGTTTCGGGGAAACGGCGCCCCTGCATCCTCTGGGTGGGAGGCCGCTCGGGTGAAATTGTTTTTGATCTTGCCATTCTGCGTATTTTTATGAAGATCGGCATCAAGGTGATTCTGGCCGTCAAGCAAGATTTTTATTATCACCGGGTGTCTTTTGTCGATCTGCTGGAAGACCCAACCCTGGATGAACTGCTTGAGGATGCCGACCTCATCGGCGACGCCAAGATCTCTAAAAACGAACTGCTCCGTCACCTCGACAGCGATAACCGCCTTCTTGTCATCTCCGACGGCACCCGTGAACCCTTCAATCCACTTTTGACCTCGGTCACCTATGCCCGGGCATTCAAAGAGGCTGATCTGGTCGTCTATCGCAATCCCGGCGGTCGCGAGAACCTCAATAATCATTTCCAGTTCACCCGGGACATCGTCTCAATTATTCCCGGCGATGACGGCAGCATCGATATCCTGTTGAAGCTGCATCATCCCAAGGCCATCAGGTTCTCCCGGGCGACGCTTCGGCACAAGGCCGAAGCCATGATCAATATGGTCAAGCAGGAAAAGGGACAAGGCAAAACCATCATGTTCTACTCGGCCATTGTCGGATCGATCCCCGGTCAGTTGAAAACTGCAAAAGAGATCCTCAATGTTTTTGTCGAATATCTCCGCTCCTCACTCAACGATGTGGTGATTATCAATCCCGGTGAACATTTTGTCGAGGGCATGGATGCTGATGATATTATGTACATGTGGGAGATCTTCCAGCGCTCCGGTAACATCGACATCTGGCGGTTTCAGAGTGTCGATGACATTGTCAAATCCTTTGAGCTGATGGGTAAAAAGGTGCCGCCGGAGTGGACTGGCAAGGATGCCACCTATTCCACCGGGTGCACCAAGGAGATGGAAATTGCCATGCAAATCCAGAAGCAGTATCCGGAAATGCAACTGATGGGTCCCCCTTATGAAAAATTTCAGCGGCGCAAGGAATACGGCGTCGGCAAGCTCTACGACCGCACTCTTGCCGGCAGTGAATGATAGGATAAAACCACGGCAAACCTCCCCGATCCCCTACAACAGCTAAGGAATGGAAGATGGACAATACTGGTGTGAGCTTTCTTGACGCGACCTTTCGCAAAATTTTCCCTCAGGATCTGGAGTGCCGCCAGCGGGCTGAGGCCCGGTTGGGCCAGTTGACCATGCCCCATTGGGCACTGGGCGACCTGATGGATCTGGCGGTCGACCTGGCGGGAATGACCCGATCACAGCAGCCACTGGTCACCCGTAAAAAGGTGGTGGTCATGGTCGGTGATCATGGGGTCACGGCCGAGGGTGTGTCGCAGTATCCTGCCGAGGTCACCACCCAGATGGTCCATAATTTCGTCCGGGGAGGAGCGGGCATCAATGCTCTGGCCCGTCAGGCCGGGGCCGGAGTGTGCGTGGTCGATGTCGGGGCAAGGGATGATTTTGCTGAACTGGTTCGTGACGGTAAGATTTTTACCAAGAAAATTGGCAGGGGTACGGCCAATATGGTGTACGGTCCGGCTATGAGTCGAACGCATGCGGTCATGGCGGTGGAGGCCGGCATCGAGGTCGCTAATATGCTTGCCGCCGAGGTCGATGTCTTTGGGACCGGTGAAATGGGCATCGGCAATACTACCCCGAGCACCGCTATCGCAGCGGTGCTCACTGGTAAAAAGGTTTCGGAGTTGACCGGGCGGGGGACCGGCATCGATGATGAGCGCTTGCGTCATAAAATTGCGGTGATTGAAAAGGCCCTGGCCCTCAATCGGCCCGACCCTAAAGATGGGTTAGACGTTCTTGCCAAGGTCGGCGGCTTTGAAATCGGTGCGCTTGCCGGTCTCATCATCGGTGCCGCCGCCCATAGGAAGCCGGTGATCGTCGACGGTTTTATAGCCACGGCCGGGGCGATGATCGCCTATGCCCTTGAGCCCTTTGTCCGCGATTATATCATCTGCGCCCATAAAAGCGTTGAACCCGGCCATGGAGCCTTGCTGGCTAAACTGCAGTGCCGACCGCTGCTCGATCTCAACCTCCGCCTGGGCGAAGGGACCGGCGCGGTCCTGGCCATGCACTTGGTGGATGCAGCCGTTGCCATCCTCACCGAGGTCGCCACCTTCGCCGAAGCCGGAGTCAGCGGCGCCGATTGATTGTTTGACGGTTAGGTTACCGGGAATACAAATGTTATGCCCGTAGGAGTGATTCTTGACACCGCAGGGAAGGCATGTTAGATTTTAATTGCAATAATCACAAACCCAAGTTTTCCATGGAGAGGCTGTGAGAATTAAAATTATTGGCATAGCGGTATTCCTTTCGGTGCAGATTTTAGGCACTGCATCGCATGCGAATGAAGCCCAAGCTGCCCTGACAGGAAGAACAATTGGTTGCCGGTATGAGATTCCGGAAAATCTGACGCCTGAGGAAAAATCCTGGTTCAAGACTTTTCAGGAAGGAAATATTTTGTCCATGGGTTGGCAGGCAATCACCAACGAGATTCTGGCAAAGATGTCGCCAGAACAGCGACAAGCGCAGAAAATCGCTCTGGATAATCTGGGCAAGAAGATCGGCATGGAGTGGAGCCGGCAAAATCGGGTTCGCAAGGTGGATACATCCATGCTCCAGGAATGGGGAGGTTTACTGCGAAAGACCGCCAAAAAAGATCCACAACAACTCGCTCAAGCCATTACGTTTATCAATCAGGAACTCGACGCTGTTTTAGATTAATCCTGTTTCGCTGCCCCCCGCCGCTGCCCTTCCTCCCCCAGCTTCGCTTCAACACAGCATCGGAGTTCCCCTTGGTGCAAGATAACCTCCAGCGTCTCGCCCACCTTGATTTGGGACGCGGCGGTGACGATGCTTCTTTTGGTTCCGGTCTGACGCACGATCGAATACCCCCTTCCCAGGGTCGCCAACGGGCTAACCGCATGGAGCACACCCGTTGCCCGGCTGAAATGCTCCTGCTTTGCCTGTAAGAGGGTGCTGGTCGCCTGCACCAGTCTCCCGTGCAGCCCCTCCACCCTCTGGCTGTAGAGGGCCAGCCGGTGGGCGGGATTTCTTTGTTCCAGCCGGAAGGTGATTCTGTTCAGCCGCTGTTGTTTCTCGGCAAGGGCGGTTTTGATCGAGAGTTCCAGGCTCAAGCTCATTTGGTCCACCTGGAGCATCAACCTGTCCAAAGGGTGGGGTGTGGCCTCCAGATGATGTCGGGCCAACAGCAGCCGCTGCTCGTAGTGTTTGATCCGGGCTTGCAGGGTCCGCCACAGTCTCATCCTGCAATTTTCGATACTTCGGCGCAGGGAAATACCTTCCGGGACCAACAGCTCCGCTGCGGCGCTGGGCGTGGGAGCCCGCAGGTCGGCAGCGAAATCGGCGATGGTGAAATCGATTTCGTGGCCGATGGCGCTGACTACCGGCAGGGCCGATTTGCGGATAGCCCTGGCCAGTTGTTCGTCATTAAAGGCCCAGAGATCCTCAATGGAACCGCCACCCCGGCAGAGGACGATCACATCGGTCGTCACCCCGGCATTGATATCGACAAGGGCCTGGATCATGTCGGTCGCCGCCTGCGCGCCCTGCACTGCCACCGGATAGATCGCAATCCGGATCGCTGGGTAGCGCCGGGTGGCGATTCGAATAAAATCGTGCACGGCCGCCCCTTGGGGTGAAGTGATCAGGGTGATGTGCCGGGGGATGCGTGGCAGGTCGCGTTTCAAATGCTCGTCAAAAAGTCCTTCGGCGGCGAGCCTGTTCTTTAACTGCTCAAAGGCCTGCTGTAACGCTCCGGCGCCGTGGACATCCATGGTGTCGACAATTAGCTGGTAATCACCCCTCGGTTCGTAGACTGAGATCCTCCCGCGACAGATGACATGGACACCATCTTTCGGGGGATCAGCCAGGTAGCGTTGCTGTGTTTTGAAAAGCACGGCTTTGATCTGCGCATGCTGGTCCTTGAGGGTAAAGTAGAGGTGGCCGGAATAGGGCCGGTGCAGGTTGGAAATCTCCCCGGTGACGCTGATGAAGGGGAAACGGTTTTCAAGCAGGGTGCGGATGGAACCGTTCAGCTCGGAAACCGTCAGGATTTGTCGGCTATCCATGGTATGACATAACTTCTGGCCCTGGATGTCGCGAAGGCAGGGGATTGCGCTGGCGCAGAGGAGAGGCATTTTGCATGGCGATCATGGATTGGTTAATGCTTTTTTTTTTTGCCGGGTTATAATCAAAACCTTCGATATCGGGCAGAAGCATATCATCTTTCGCCCCTTTGTGTCGGGTATATTGTGCAGCCCAAGATCCGACACGGAAATTTTTACAGTCTTACCCGGGTAAGCGCAACGGTATTTTATTGCAGTCCGGCCTTGTCCCCAACCAACCCCAACCAACCTTCGTTAGTGGAGAGGAGAGCGTGTCGTTATGGCGGAGCAGAGTGCTTTTGATCGGAATAACATAAAACTGCAGACTCTGAGCCACCCGATGGGGTTGCTCGAGCAGTTCAATTTGCCTCCTGCCGCAATCACCTTTATCCGGCGGAATCAACGTGCCCTCTGGATGACTGTGGCGGGTTGTGTGATTATCGCCATCGCGGTTTCCGCGTACACAACGTATCATGAGTATCGGGTTGGTAGAGCGGCCGCTGCCCTTGATGCCGCGCTGATTGCCAAGCAGGATAGCCGACCGCTTCTGGAAAAGGTAGTGCAGGAGTATGGCTCGACCCCTTCCGGTTTATGGGCGAAGATCGAACTGGGGTTTCTTGAGGAAAAAGAGGGGCAACGTCCTAGGGCGATTACCCGGTTTGAAGAGATCAACGCTGCTCTTGCGGCCCAATCCTTACTGAAACCATTGGTCATCGGCAAGCTTGCTGCCCTTTATGAGGACGAAAATCAATGGGACAAGGCGCTCGCTTACTACACCGATCTGGCGGGCAAAGAAGGATTTGCGGCTGATGCCTACCGGGCCATGGGTCGGGTGAATGAAGCATTGGGCAAGAACGCGGAAGCCGCAACCATGTATGGCAAATATCTGGAGCTGACAAACCCTCAGGATGGTCAATCCAAAAATGACCCGGCCCGAGAAATGGTCCAATCCAGGCTCAATCAGTTGAAAAAATAATGGAAATTATTAAAAGCCCTGACGATATGCAGGGGTGGGCCAAGGCACAGGCTGTTGCGGGAAAAACCATCGGCCTGGTGCCGACCATGGGCTACTTTCATGAAGGCCACCTGCGTCTGATGCGGCTGGCGGCCGAGCAGTGCGACCTGGTGGTGGTCAGCCTGTTCGTCAATCCCACCCAATTCGGGCCTACTGAGGATCTGGACCGCTATCCCCGCGATTTTGAACGGGACATGGCCTTGGTTCGGGAGGAAAAGGTGGCCGTGGTCTTTGCCCCGAAACCTGAACTGATGTACCCCCCGGGATTCCAGACAGAGGTGTCAGTGAAAAATTTGGCAACCCATCTCTGCGGCCAGAGCCGGCCAATCCATTTCACCGGGGTGACCACGGTGGTCAGTAAGCTGTTCAACATTATTCAACCCGATGTGGCGGTGTTCGGGGAGAAGGATTTTCAGCAATTGGCGATTATCCGCCGCATGGTCCGAGATTTGAATATTCCCATCCGAATTGTCGGTCATCCCATTGTCCGGGAGGCGGACGGGCTGGCGATGAGTTCGCGGAATACCAACCTCAACCCGGCCAACCGGGCGGCGGCGCTCAGCCTTTCGACTGCGCTCCATCTGGCTCGAGAGCACTGTCGTCAGGGCGCGACCTCGGTTGCCGAACTGACTCAGAGTGTGGAATCCCATATTCTGTCCTTTGCCGGCACCGAGATCGATTACGCCAACTTTGTTGATTGCCAAACGCTTGAGCCGGTCACGATTGTCGACGAGCGCACGGTTCTGGCCCTTGCGGTCCGTATCGACGGCAAGGTGCGGCTGATCGACAATGGCTTTATTCTCCCCCAAACAATCAACTGATCTATTTTGCGGCGAAGTCCTGGTGGGATCGGGTCCGGGCAACAATTCCGGCGATCTGAAACGATATGTTACTGATGGATGAGGTGTTCTTGTGCCTGGTTTTGAGATTTTCGGAGAAGAGGAAAAACAGCAGGTCCTTGAAGTGCTGGACAGCGGCGTGCTCTTTCGCTATGAATTCGCCGCTCAACGCAAAGGCGTCTATAAGGTGCGGGAGTTCGAACAAGCATTTGCCGCCTATACCGGCACGACCCATGCCCAGGCGGTCACCTCCGGGACCGCGGCGCTGAAGGTGGCATTGATGGCCCTCGGTGTCGGTGCCGGTGACGAGGTTATCACCCAGGGTTTCACCTTTGTCGCCACCTGGGAAGCGATCCTTGATTGCGGCGCTATTCCGGTTTTCACCGAGGTTGATCTGACCTTGAATATGGATCCAACGGATCTGGAAAAGAAGATTACCCCCCAAACCAAGGCCATCATCCCGGTGCATATGCTGGGGGCACAGGCCCACATCGAAACAATCAAGGCCATTGCCGACCGCTACGGCATCCCGGTGATCGAGGACACGGCTCAGGCCGCCGGAGGGCGACTGCATGGACGTCATCTTGGGAGCTTCGGCACCTGCGGCACCTTTTCCTTTGATGCGGTCAAGACCATGACTACCGGCGAAGGCGGAATGTGCATTACCAGTGATGAGAACCTCTGGCGGCGGATGTCCGAGTACCAGGACCACGGTCACGACCATATCCCCAATCCCGGCGGTCGCGGTGGCGAAGGGCGTTCGTTTATCGGCTTCAATTACCGGATGATGGAGATTCAGGGCGCTATAGGCCTGGCCCAGTTGGCCAAACTAAACGGCATTGTCGCCGCCCAGAAGGAGAACAAACGTTTCTTTCAGGAAGCGGTCAGTCTTCTCCCTGGGGTGAGCTATCGCGAGATCCTTGATTCTGAAGGCGATTCGGCCACCTTCCTCACCTTCATGCTGCCTTCGAAAGAGCACGCCACCGCCGTTAATCAGGTCCTGCGTGACCAGGAGGTGGGCGCTGTACGTTGGAGCGAGAACAGTTGGCACTACTATCCGGGCTGGGAACATCTGCTGGCGGGCAAAACCCCCTGCCATGGCGGCTGGCCTTTCAGCGCTCATGGCAAACGCCAGATTCTCTACGACCCGCAAGCACTCCCTGCATCGGCGGCAATCATCGAGCGGACTTTGACCTATCAGGTGCCGATCGTGCTGTCGACGGAACAGAAGACAAAATTTGTTGCCGCGCTGAAGAAGGCTGCCCAACTCTGAGGAAATGGGAGGAGGGGGGATGTCTCCCCTTGGTTGTCTCCGGTCCAAAATTTCCGGTGCTTGTTTTTTAAAAAAAGGATAAACAGCATCACTCTTTTTCTACACGATGCAGGGTGACAACGACCAGCAGAACGCTTGATTCGCTTGAACGGAAGTGAGAAAATCAACTTTCAGGGCGTATCGCTAGGCGTACGGTGCCTCTCAGCCTGATCCCGAGAGCTATGCTCGCAGGCTCTGAGAGCCTCCGGTTTGTTATCCCAGGGGTTGATTGCGCTTTGGCATGCAGCCAGGAGTATTCATGCGCTTCTTCAGCACGTCCGCACCTCGTTTGCCGCATTCCGGGCTTTCCACCGGTAACCTTCCCCTCCTCGCCATGGCCGCTCTGGGGGTCATATATGGCGACATCGGCACCAGCCCCCTGTACACCGTGAAAGAATGTTTTTCCGGGAAGCATGGGGTCGCCCCCACCCCTGAGAATATCCTTGGCATCCTGTCGATGATCTTTTGGTCATTGCTCTTTGTCGTTGGCCTGAAATACGTGGTTTTTATCATGCAGGCCGACAATAAAGGGGAAGGGGGGATCTTCTCCCTGCTCGCCATGTTGCAGAGCAGATTGAAAAATGAAAAAAAGTGGTGGGCCGGTCTTACCCTCCTGGCGACGTTTGGCGCAGCCCTCCTCTATGGCGACGGGGTGATCACCCCTGCAATATCGGTGCTCTCGGCCATTGAAGGGCTTAATATGGCCACCGATGCCGCTGCTGATTTCATAGTCCCCCTCACCTGTCTGGTCCTGATCTGCCTCTTTCTCCTCCAACGACGTGGAACAGCGGTGATTGGCAGGATGTTCGGCCCGATTATGGTTCTCTGGTTCCTGGTGCTCGGTTATCTGGGAATCCGGGCCATCCTCGGCAACCCCGGTATTCTCGCCGCACTGAACCCTTGGCGCGCAGTCAGCTTTTTCGCCATCAACCACATCCATGGCATTGTTGTGCTTGGTTCTGTGGTGCTCTGTATTACCGGAGGCGAAGCCCTCTATGCCGATATGGGGCATTTCGGTCGTGCCCCCATCCGTCTGACCTGGTATGGCTTGGTTTTGCCTGGCTTGGTGCTCAATTATTATGGTCAGGGGGCTCTGCTGCTCCAGCACCCCGATCTGGTCAATGTCAATCCCTTTTACGCCCTGGCGCCCAAATCGTGGCTCTATCCTCTGGTCGCATTATCTACCCTGGCCACTATCATCGCTTCCCAGGCCATGATTTCCGGAGTCTACTCGCTGACCCAGCAGGCCATTCAATTGGGTTTTACCCCGCGGATGCATATCATTCATACTTCCGAGCAGGCGAGGGGCCAAATCTATATGCCGACCGTCAACTGGATGCTGATGATCGCCTGTCTGGCACTGGTCCTGGCATTCAAGGAATCCAGCCGCCTGGCGGCCGCCTATGGCATCGCCGTCACCGCCACCATGGCCATAACTTCTTTCATGTATTTCGAGGTCACCCGGATCAGGTGGAAGTGGCCGCTATGGCAGGGTGCGCTTCTCCTGGCCCTTTTTCTCTTCTTTGATTGCTCCTTTCTGGGCGCGAACCTCCTGAAAATAGTTGACGGCGGTTGGATCACGATTTGTATCGCGGTGTGTGTCCTGGTGGCGATGGTCACTTGGCGCGACGGACGGGCTCTCTTGGCGAAACACTATGGTCTCATGCGGATTCCCGCCGACATCTTCCTAGAGGATATCGCGGCCTATAAACCCCAGCGCATCGCCGGGGCAGCTGTTTTCATGTCCATCTCCTCGGACGGTATTCCCCATACCTTATTGCATCACTTCAAACATAACGAAGCCTTGCATGAAAGGGTGATTTTGCTCTCCGTCCTGTCCGCGGAAACTCCCACCGTAGCTCCTGGGGATCGGGTGAGCGTCGACGACCTTGGTCTGGGGTTTTATCGGATCAAGGCGAGTTATGGGTTCATGGAGACTCCGAACATGCCGGAAATTCTTGATCTGGTCAGCGGCAAGGGCTTGCCGATTGACGTCTATTCAACCTCTTTCTATCTCGGTCGGGAGACTATGTCGCCCACTGGGCCGGCCCCCATGGCGCTATGGCGGAAGAAGCTTTTTATTTTCATGTCCCGCAACGCCTGGAACGCCACCTCTTTTTTCAAGCTGCCCCCGGATCGCGTTGTCGAGCTGGGAAATCAGGTGGAGCTCTGAATAGCCGGTTTTTCAGTATGCGGTTTTTATGCGGCTGGTGGTGACGTTGAACCGAGAAGGTGCAGCCTGGAAGTTTTCTGACCGGAATCTTCAGGTTCTATTTCTTTGGGCATCCCCACATAGATATCGAAACGTACCGCCTTGCCCTTGAGCATGTAGGAGGGCGGCAAACCCAGCAATAAAGGGCCTTTGAGCGGTCGTTTGACCACTACCTTTTTGGGCCGTACAGCCAAGGCAGCTCGGAGCAGGCGTTCCGGGACGTCGCTCGGGTCGTCAAGCAACTGC
>Ga0364909_10057_pt1 | contig 49657 bp, 37 predicted proteins | sample SorcelJu500001C3_3_FD_206966 | JGI IMG/M metagenome (GOLD analysis project Ga0364909, IMG submission 206966) | Enriched cells from Trout Bog Lake Hypolimnion, Wisconsin, USA - BchlTB.June25.5000.01.C3 | ecosystem: Environmental > Aquatic > Freshwater > Lake > Hypolimnion/Profundal zone | place... | reverse complement strand
TAGGGAGCGGTTTGACAGAATTATCAATGAGGATATTCGGGAGCTTGAAAATATTCAACATATTAGTTTACTTAGTTTGTTTGTTGACGCGCTTCGAGAGCGAGTGGGGGGATTAATTACTTTAGCTAATATTGCTCAGGATTTACAAGTGTCACCTGCGACACTTAAAAAATGGTTGATGCTTATTGAGCGAATGTATTTGGCTTTTCCTGTTTTGCCAATGACAAAAAATATTCCACGTGCAATTCAAAAGCCGCCTAAAGTCTATTTTTATGATAATGCTGATGTGTTGTCGGATGAGGGCGCAAAACTTGAAAATTTAGTTGCGACGCACTTACTAAAGCGATTACATTTTATTGAGGATTATCATGGTTATCGTTGTAGTCTTCATTATATTCGGGATAAAGAAGGTCGTGAGGTTGACTTTGCTACAGTGATCAATGGTCAATTAGTTGATTTGATTGAGGTTAAGCTTTCCGATAATGATATTTCCAAAAATTTGATTTATTACACCAATAAATTAAATCCACAAAATGCGATTCAATTAGTTGGGAAACTAGCCCGTCCGTATGACAAGGATGGGGTAAAAGTTAGAAGTCCTGCTGACTATTTTTGCAATCCGCCATGGTTAGATAAATTGTAATTTGGCCCCTCTTTGCACAGGACAAAATTCTAATAGATTTTGTCCTGTGCAAAGCTAATCTGCTCCGACAGTCGCCAACTAAATACCACATTGCCTAAAATTTGCTATAATCACCCGTGTAAACCATTAATTATGGGGTAACGACGATGCGTATTTTATTCACCGAACCGACAGCACCTCGGTATATTTACGTGAACCCAACCACTAATCGGGTTCATCTCATGATGCCTGTTGTCAGTGGTACAGAGATTGGTTTGGATAATACGTGTAAATCGGTTTATGCGCTCCAAGAGTTCTTCGGTAAAAGTGAAAGCGCTAAACAAATCACCGTACTCAATGAATTAAACAGCTACAAAACGGCATTAGAATTTGATATTAGCCTGATACCAGAAGCATCGGAATCAAAAGAGCAAAAACAGGACCGGCTAAATCAAATAGATGAGTATATTAAGCTCATCGAGAAGATTCAAAGCAATGAGGACTTAAATACCTTAAGTGTTCAATTCCCTGTATATCCCGCACCGCTACAAACACTCATGCGAGAAAAAGACAGTAATCTTTATAGCATGGTATTAAGACCAAGAGAACAGGACTTAAATCTCCGGTTAGTGAATCCGGTGTTTAGTGTTAACCACAATGGGATGGATGCCCGTGGCAATGTAACAACTCATCCTTCCGTGTTTTATCAAGCGCTTCATGATGTTTATCAAGGAATGACCCTGACTCCTACCGATGCACGTTTTCGCTTAACCGCGGCAGTCATTGCTTCCCCTTCAGGACAGGCCATTCATTTCGAAGGTATCCAACACGCTTTAAGTCAAAAAGCCCAAGAATTATTCAGCGTGGAAGCTGATTTTACCAAGACGAATGAGGGCGCGGATATTACTCAAGCGTTTATAGATAAAGAAATGGGGTTTGTGGATAGCGACAACCCGACCACTACCGAAGAGTATGTGGATGCCCTTATTGGATATTGCACGCCAACCCTATTTGACACCCTGCCAGAATCCCCTTTTTACACGATAAAAACTGCAGAAGAGCTCTCTATTTTAACGCAATTCTTTCTAGCTACCGTGAACATTTATTGTCGTGCTAATCACTTAAGTCCCGCTAATTTTGGGCAGGTACTGGATGCCTCCGGTGAGTTAAGCACCGAGGTTGCCGCCGGAGTCCTTTCTGTTTTATCTAACCATGCCAATATTGATGATGCCTTGCTTGATTTTGTCAATGAGCATCAAGGCGAGTTGAAACTAAAACAAGCATTAACCCCTGAAGACATGACTATTATCAAGAAAAAATTCATTGAGCACTACGCTGAGATAAAAGACTCGCCGCATTTTGATGAGTTTATGGTATTCGATTCGAGTAGCCCCGGAAAATTTATCAACCATCAAGGCTGTATTTGCACCGATTTTTGTGAGTTTGCTGTTGGCATTGAAAACTCCTTTTTTGTTCAACAAAATCGTAAAGATTTTACAGCAATGAACGGGCACATTGAGCATAAGAACGAATGGATTGCAGACAGTATTGAGCTGAATATGGACGAACTTAGCGATGAACAGCTCACGACATTAATAGAAAAATCACCCCCTGAAAGCCGGCAAGAAATAACTCAATCCAATCCAGAACGAATGGCACGGATAGCACAATTACAATTGCTTAAAACACTACCTGAATTTTTTCTTTGTGTTGCAAGAGGCCAGCAAAAAGAGGCTGAACGTTTACTGAGAGAGTGCCCGGACGCACAACACCTTCTGTTGACCCCTGGCACTTTCACTGATTATTCTGGCCGAACCTTTCACTGCACCGCTTATGAGTACGCGTATTGGGCCAAAGACGCCCATATGTGCAGGATGCTAGAGCGACATATGGTGGGTGAGGATGCAATCAAAGCCGACATGTTAATGCGCATCAATACCATGGAGCGCAATGGCTTGGTTTATCAGCAGCAGGGTGAAGAGCATCATAGTGCTCACTTTGACTTAAGGCCTCTTATCGACGCATTGCAGGAATACGTTGACGGTTATGATACAAGTAACTCGGCAGCAATCAAGACGGCCTGGATGAAAGTGGGGCTTGCACAGCGCGATGTCCCAGCTCATGTAGCTCATGAATATTGCCGGCGGGACCGTTCTTTTTATCCTTGTCCTTCATTTAATGTTGAGCAGGAGACATTGCCCCGAGATTTCGAGTTTATGAATTATGAAACGGGCGATGAAGAATCTTGGTATCCACTCGGCTCGTCTACTACTGGTCTCGGTTTTGATTTTGGATTAATTCGGGCGGATGTCGCGCGTGGTGCGCGCGCGCATGCGGCAGGGCTGCGGGTGATGGGTGAGGTCGCGCGAGTATCGATTGATTTGGCGGCCGTTAGCCACCTAGATGAAGTAAGAGACGCTGATCTCAGGCGGTCGCGAGAGATTCTACAGCCTGCAGATCCTGAACCTGATCATGAGTTGCACGTTTAATAGCGGGCTTATGTAACCCGGCTGCATAAGCGGCCGGATTATGATCCCAGCAAACCTGTAAAAACCATTCTAATAGTTCTTGATACTGCCAACGTTGCGACGCTCTTACCCACCACAAGACCCATCGATGCAAATAAGCGTAGTGCAAATAAGCGTAGTGCAATTTTGCACGTTAATACATTTGTGTCCGCTTGCGTTTACTGCATGCCTATTTGTAACGCTTAGGTAGGGGCTGTTTACATTTCGTCGGTGTTTTATGCTGAAATGTAAACAGCCCCTTAATATTCCCACTCATTAATCATCGTTTTCATGAGGTTATTCTTGTCCTGTGCAAAGTTAGCCCTAAACGACAAAGTCCAGTTAACTATTCCTTAATATTTTGACTGTAAAATGTCCCGATCATTATTAAAGTAAGACATATCATGACATTTACCGTTGTTCTTCTAGGCACTGACACGAAATATACACCAAAACCGGATCCTAGCCAGCGGTCGTATTTTGGTGAGACATTAAGTTTTGTTGCGGCTCATATTGCGCAACAAACAGAAATGACAATTCATCCTGAAAAAAAGATCGGTGAGGGTGAAAAAGTGTTGGTGGTTGAAGGACCTGATACCTTGGGATATGGTGTCGGCGACCGTATTGCTCGTGCAGTTTTAGGCATTTTGGCTGCGCTGGCGCGTGGTGAAAAAAATATTAAAATCATTGCGCATAGTCGTGGCGCTGTTGAAGCGATATTGGTTGCCCACGAACTTGAGCGCATTCAACAATTATTGACTCAATCTAACAAACCAACCCACACAGATCTTATTGATAGTATTGATAATAAGAATCGATGGAGTTCTGTAAATTACTCCACACATTTTGCTATGAATACGACGTTAAAAAATGAGTTTATCATTTTGTATCAACGGCTTAATGGCGAAACACTTTCCAAATTTAATGCTGGTCTAAGGCAAATTCAATTAGATATTTTTAATATTGATCCTGTACCTGGTGGGAACTCAGCGTTAGGTCATTTAGTTTCAACACGATGGGTTGATGATCGTTTTTATACAATTCCCAGTATCGTTAAAAATTACGAGCAATGCGTTTATCGACATGAAAACTCTCGTTCATTTAAACCGATTATTCCTAAAGCTACTTCGGAGCAAACTAAGGTTAATTTGTTTGATTTGCCAGGACATCATGGGAGTGGATCAGGCAATATTTATGATCATGATGAAACAGTGCCAACGAGAAAAAAATTAGGTGAACCGGAGGATGCTCGTTTAAAAAACAGGACATGTTCAAGAGTTGTTGCTGGTAAAAATAGTTGGATTTTTACAAGAGGGGAGTCAGCCTGTTGTATTTAAGACCAGAGATCAGGTTTCACCTGAATTGGACAAGAAGCTTATTGAACTTATTTATGATCAGTCTCCTACGATCCTTGATCGTGATGTTCTTAGAAAAAAAGAAATTGAACTTTATGAAAAAATTTATATCAATAAAGCGTATTATGAACAATTTAGAGATTCGCATTATGCGTCATTTGCCCCCGAATTTTTAACGCGAGAGCAAGGCGTTATTCGTAATTTACCCACTTTTTTAGGCTATCAAGAAAAACAGGACAGATTTGTTCATTACCATGCACATAATAGTCAATTTTTAAGCGATGTTATTTCCCCCGCTCCCGAGCCATTTGTTAATCGTGATCACTTTCATCGAGTTCTTTCAGGAAGACTTAATGCACTTTTTGCGATTGAGGAGCGAGATCGCCCAATTGAAAAATTAAAGCAAGTACTTCCAAAATTATTGCCATTATGTCGACAGCTAGACAGTGAACATGACCTGACGTTATCTGATAGAGAACACTTAAAGTCATTGACGCATGATTCAAGTTTTATTCCACAAGCATTCAATGAAATGATTCAAGAGTCGATTGATGATTATTTATCAAATGGATTGGTTGTTGATGAACGATATCGTTTTCTTGCAGAAGTTAAAAAAATCTTTATTGAATTAAAAGCATCTCACCCATCGAGTGGCCTGCAACAAAAAATAACTGTTCCCGCACCCCTCATCCGCCGCGATGCGGCACCTTCTCCCCGTGTCCGGGGAGAAGGAAAAAAGGAGGGAGGTTATTTGGAAGCATTGAGTGATCAATCGGATCAGGAGCACTTAGGGGGGCAATTAGCACATAATTTATTAGAGCCTATTAAGCAGGGTATTTTTACGGCATTTCAGCATAGGGCAGAGCAATTATTACTGACATCAATATCTATTGAGGAAAATCTCTCACTCTCGGTAGACAATATTGGTGAGCAATTATTGAATAATTTTACTGAAATAGCTCAAGAACTAGAGAAAGCGCAACTTCCCGATTTAAAAGGTCTACTTGATTTTCAGATATCATTTATTGAACAGATACAAGGCAATGATTGGAGAGATTTTTCTCAATTTATGCAGCAACAATTGGAAGGTGGAAATGGATTTACAGATAAAGATAGCGCTACATTGGCTCATCGCCCCTTTATAGAATGTATTCGGGAAAGCTTTGAACGGGCGGATGATGCGCTGCAAAAAATGCAGGAAAAAGATGAAAACATTCATGAAGCCGTGAGTCTTTGCCAAGACTTGGAAGCCTATTTTTTAATGATTCAAACAAGTAACGATCTTGCCGTCACGTTTGGAACTGAAGAGGAACCTTTTGTTCTTTTAGAAAAAAATAAGCTGGCGTTGCTGAAAAACAGGCATCTATTGATGATTGAGAAAATAGCGGCATATATGGTGGCACACAAGATTTTGGAGCAAGATAGAGCTGCTATGTTAACCGATTTGTCTGAAACATCGTTGAATGCCGTTGAGCAATCTATCGAAACCTTGTTGAATGCGAATTCTGATAATCAGAAGGAATTTGAAGCATTTGAAGTATTAGAAGCATTAAATGAAGCAAATCTCAGTTCTAAACAGCAGCTTCTGGAGGATAACGTAGAAAATGAGTTAATTTGTTATCATTTAGCGCATGATGAGTTGCGAAAGTTAACAAGTTCATATGAAAGGCATTTACGTATCGCACAAAGGCATATCGTGGGGGGCTCACCGTTCTCTTTGGCGCGCCGAGATTCGATCAATAAAAAGATGAAGATGATTCATACATTACAAGACATTTTAAGCCAAGTTATGTCTGAGCCTGATATTGAACATCCGCGAAAAAATCAAACAATTGTGGCTGAATTTTATTTAAAGTTGGATGAGTTTGATCAAGATATAAAAAAACACCGTGATGGTCCGTGGGGGCGCTATGTTGCCAATGTTGTAAAAATAGCGGCTATTATTTTAACAGGTATTTTACCTGGACTGTTGGTGTTAAGTATTTTAGCCAAATCCAGGCATTCGATGAAATTTTGGCAATCGCATGGCGAGCAATTTTATAATGAAATCAAAGGATATCAGTCACCAAAAGAAGTGGCCGCCCCAACAATTGCAGGGCTTTAACCTTTTGATTGATTTACAGATCAGATTGATGAGTGAGCCACATCGGGTAATATGTCTGACACGGGTGGTTTTTTAGCATCAAAGCTTGTTGTCAAACGAGAGAACATTGCAATTGTTGCAATTATGGGACTAATAACAGTGACAATTGTTGCTACGATGGTCAAAGCAAAGTTCAAGCACATCTCAGCAGCGGATTTTTTAGCTTGAGTGCCCTTACGTGAGCATAATTGAACTACCATTTTTAAAAAACTCAAACAAGTATCTAAAAGCAATCTGGCAACATCTATCGCAGAAAGGATTGGACTGGTTATTGGGTTAACAGCACTAAAAAATACATCACGGCTAGAACGATAAGGCTGAAACAATTGCTCTTTTAAAGCATGTTTTATATTATAGGGAATATTTTGAGCAATTATATTTATAAATGTAGCTTCTGAACCTGCACCTATTTGTGTATTTAGAGGGATAAAACCTCGTTCTTCAATTTGTTGTTTAATCCATGCAACATGTGCTTCCAAGTTACCTGTTATTTTATTAAATGCCATTATTTTGTCGCTCCAATATGGATTGCATTTTGTTTGATGAATAATTTCACACTAGAAAGTTTTTTTATAATCATATTGTGTATTATATTACACTATGGGCGTGATATAAATCTTTTATTGTGTGCAAAAAAGCCCTAAGTTGATATATGGATTATTATCCAATTGGAGTTTGGACAAAACTGCATGGGCTCCCTCATGCGGTTTTGTCCAGAAAATTAAGTCCTCAATGGATCTGCCAGCTTTTCTGCAACATCAAGAGGAGAAGTGGATGCCATGAGACGCGCAAAATCTTTCGCAAAATAGGTAATAATTAAATCAGCCCCAGCGCGCTTAATGCTCAATAAACTTTCAATCATTGCGCTGCGCTCATTCATTAAATGATGGCTAGCAGCTTGTTTGATCATGGCATATTCTCCACTGACTTGATAAGCGCATAAGGGGACTTCAGGGTAACGTTGCTTGATACGATAGATTACATCGAGATAAAAAAGTGCTGGCTTAACCATCAGGAGATCGGCGCCTTCATCAATATCAAGATCAGCTTCACGAATCGCTTCAGCACCATTCGCAGGATCCATCTGGTAAGTTTTTCGATCACCAAATTGGGGTGCACCTTGAGCCGCTTCTCGGAAAGGACCATATAAACAGGAGCTGTATTTTACGGCATAACTTAAAATAGCCGTGTTTTGGAAGCCCGCATGATCTAAGGCTTGGCGAATGCCCATTACCATGCCATCAGTCATACTGCTTGGTGCAACCCAATCGGCACCTGCCGCTGCGTGACTCACCGCCTGTGCTGCTAGAATTTCAACGGTTTTATCATTGTCAATTTCCTGGCAATCGTTTAAAACACCACAATGACCGTGTTCGGTATACTCACATAAACAGACATCAGTCATGACCAATAAGTTTGGATTGAGTTTTTTAATCATGCGGACGGCTTGTTGAATAATCCCATCTTTTTTTAAAGAGGCGCTACCGGTATTGTCTTTTTTGGATGGGATCCCAAATAAAATAACGCCAAGTAATCCTAAATCGCTAATCATTTTTATTTCGTCAGGCAGTGCGGCCAACGGCAGTTGATAACAGCCGGGCATGCTAGTAATCGCCTGCGGCGAGGTGATAGTTTCATGAATAAATAACGGCTGGATCAGGTCACTCACATGAACATGGGTTTCTTGAAGCATGGCGCGGACAGTGGCGTTTTTTCGTAGACGTTTAAGACGATGTGGTAAATGCATAACTCAATCTCTGCGTGATATTAATAAATCAAACTGTACAACTTTTTAATTGATAAATCAATTCCAAAGCGTCACGGGCAGTTAATGTATCCGGATCAATCCGCTCGATCAAGTCTAAGATAGGCGACGATGGCTTGGTTATCTCTGCTGGTTGTGGAGATAACGGCGGTATATATGCAGATAAGTTGGCCTGTTGGTCGATATGATGCGCTAAATAATCGTGAGCGAGGTTTAGCACTGTTTCTGGAAGACCAGCGAGTCGCGCAACTTCTAATCCATAGCTCCGATTCGCTGCGCCTGCTTCGATTTGATATAAAAAAACAATTCGATTTTGGTTAACTGTCGCTTTGACATGTTGATTTTCTATACATGGAAATTGTTGAGGAAGTTGCGTTAACTCAAAGTAGTGAGTTGAAAATAAGGTATATGCCTTAATATGTTGTGCGATATACGCGCAGGTAGCATAGGCTAGTGCCATACCATCATACGTGCTGGTTCCGCGACCCATTTCATCAATTAAAATTAAACTATGAGCCGTTGCTTGGCGTAAAATGAAAGCGGTTTCGGTCATTTCAACCATAAAGGTTGAGCGGCCTGAGGCAAGATCATCATTAGCCCCAATCCGTGTAAATAATTTATCAATAGGACCAATTTTTGCTGAGCTGGCAGGCACATAGCTGCCAATATAGGTTAACAAAACAATTAAAGCATTTTGTCGCATATAAGTTGATTTTCCCCCCATATTAGGACCGGTGAGCAAAATGATCGGCTGTTCAGCATCTAGCGCGAGTGGATTGGCAATGAACTTCTCTTTTAACACCTGCTCAATGACAGGATGTCGGCCTGCTTCAATCGAAATGATATTATCTTTGACGAGCTTGGGACAACACCAACGCAGTGTGAGTGCGCGTTCCGCAAAATTAGTCAGAACGTCGAGTGTTGCTAAGCCTTCGGCTAAGGATTTTAGCGGTAATAAATAACCCAGAACTGTTTCTAAGAGTTGCTCATACAAGGCTTTTTCACGTGCCAAGGCTTTCACTTCAGCGGACAATACTTTTTCTTCAAATGCTTTTAATTCGGGCGTGATAAAACGCTCAACATTTTTTAATGTTTGTTTTCGTTGATAATGAGCGGGCGCTTTATCGGCCTGACCTTGCGAGAGTTCAATAAAAAAACCTTGAACACGATTAAAGCCCAGCTTTAAAGAGGATAATCCTGTGTTAGCTTTTTCCTCTAATTCTAGTTTGACTAAGGTTTCATTCGCATGTTCACTCAAAGATCGTAACTCATCCAGGCTCGGATCAAAACCCTCTGCAATGACCCCGCCATCACGGATCAGCAGAGGAGGGGACTCCACAATGGCGTGAGATAATAATTGCAGCAATTCGGGTTGTGACTTCACCTGTTCAGATAGTTCTCGAATGTAAGGCGCAACGTTATGGACAATCAGCGCTTGGATGTCAGGGATCAGTGCTAATGTTTGACGTAATTGCGTTAAGTCACGTGGTTTGGCAGATTTGAGCGCGACTCGGGTTGTGATACGCTCTATATCTGTTAATAGGCTGAAAGCGCTTTGTAGCGCGTTGATTTGTTGATGTTGAATCAACTCACTGATAGCCTGTTGACGTTTTTCGATCAGAGTATGATCGCGTAGAGGACGTGCCAGCCAACGTTTTAACAAACGACTTCCCATGACAGTACAGGTTGCGTCTAAGATCTCAATTAAAGTATTTTCGCGCCCACCTTGATAGTTTGAAAAGAGTTCTAAATGCCGCTGTGTTGCGGCATCGATCTGTAAATAATCATCATGCGTTTCGAGGGTGATTTGTTTTAAATGCGGTAGTGCTTGTCGCTGCGTCATTTTTAAGTAATTTAATAAGCAACCTGCTGCAGGATAAGTGACGGCATACTGTTTATCGGCTAATCCATTGAGATGACTGACGGCAAACTGTTCGCATAATAATTGTTGGGCTTGCTGGGCATCAAATTCCCATGCTGAGCGCATCTTAAAAGGATATTGATGGAGCGTCGACAGCAAGGGGCTATTTTCTATAATCAAAATTTCAGCAGGCTTTAAGTGATGTAAACTAGCAATCAATGCATTTTCATCCGCCACATGGAGCAAGTGAAAACGTCCCCCACTGAGATCAACCCATGCTAGACCGAACTGGCCGCGTTGTTCATGGATTGCTAGTAAAATAGTATCTTGTTTGGCATCTAGCAATTGGTCTTCAGTAATGGTTCCAGGTGTTAAAATACGTGTAATTTGACGTTCGACAGGCCCTTTACTTGTAGCGGGATCCCCAATTTGTTCGCAAATCGCAACGGATTCACCCATTTTGATTAATCGAGCGAGATAGTTATCAACAGCATGGTAAGGTACGCCCGCCATCGGAATGGGTATTCCTCCGGATTGACCGCGATGTGTTAAGGTAATATCCAGTAACGCTGAAACACGTTTCGCATCTTCAAAAAATAGTTCATAAAAATCACCCATCCGATATAGCAGAATTAGCTCAGGATGCTCTGATTTAATGCGAAGATATTGTTGAATCATGGGTGTGTGGCTTGCGTTGGTCATACCATTTTCCTTTATTGACAGGGGGATGAAAAAGTATTTTTGTTTAACGCCTTCACTTATAGTGTATTTTTGGATAGACTTCAAATTGGTCTAATAATTTTTATTATAAAAAATGGAGAATAATTTTATGAAACGTGTAGCTCTTTTAGCTGGTGGAACAGTTTTAGCATTGACATTGGTTGCTTGTGGTGGTGGACATAAAAAAGCTGAACAACCACAACAACAAGAAATGACACAAACAGTTCAACCTGCTGTTGCACCTCAAGATAGCAACAAACCAGCCGAGCCAGCTGCTGAGCCTGCTGCTCCTGCTGCTGAACCTGCACCAGCTGCCGGTATTGAGCAACCAGCACACTAATTCATTATTTAATGAATTAGTGTATGTTGTTTTTGTAAAAAAACCCCGTTTATATCACGGGGTTTTTTTTTTGCTTTTCAGAAGTTGTTTTTGCAGAACCTATAAGGATATGTGATAATTCGATCTTTATATTCTAAGGTGAATAACAGAATGGAAGAAAACAAGCAAAAGGCTTTGGGTGCTGCATTAGCGCAAATTGAACGACAATTCGGTAAAGGTTCAGTCATGCGTATGGGAGATAATCCCGCGGATCGTGATCTTGAAGTGATTTCTACTGGTTCAATGGGACTTGATATCGCTTTAGGTATAGGTGGTTTACCAAAAGGGCGTATCGTTGAAATTTATGGTCCTGAATCTTCTGGAAAAACAACGTTAACCTTACAAGTGATTGCAGAATGTCAAAAGTTAGGTGGTACGGCCGCATTTATTGATGCAGAGCATGCGCTAGATCCGGGATATGCTGCAAAACTGGGTGTTAACGTGGATGAGTTACTCGTTTCTCAACCAGATACGGGTGAACAAGCCCTTGAGATTACCGATATGCTCGTACGCTCAGCTGCCGTGGATATTGTTATTATCGATTCGGTTGCTGCATTAACGCCAAAAGCTGAAATTGAAGGTGAAATGGGGGATACCCATGTTGGACTTCAAGCGCGTCTCATGTCGCAAGCATTACGTAAATTAACCGCTAATATTAAACGCTCAAATACTTTGGTTATTTTTATTAACCAAATTCGTATGAAAATTGGTGTTATGTTTGGTAACCCTGAAACAACAACCGGTGGAAACGCTTTAAAATTCTATGCCTCAGTGCGTTTAGATATTCGTCGTGTTGGCGCTATTAAAAAGGGCGAAGAAATTTTAGGTAACGAAACGCGTGTGAAAGTTGTTAAAAATAAAACAGCGCCACCGTTTCGTGTTGCTGACTTTGATATTTATTATAATGAAGGGATTTCGCGCGAGAGTGAAATCATTAACCTCGGTGCACAATTAGGTTTAATTGATAAATCAGGTGCTTGGTATAGCTATAAACAAGAAAAAATTGGCCAAGGTAAAGACAATGTACGACTGTATTTGAAAGAAAATCCTGCTATTGCAGCCGAGATTGAAAAACAAATTCGCTCAGAATTGTTGGTTAAGAAAGTACCAGTACCAATTGCCGAATCGCTTGAGTTGGTTGATGACTAAAGCCTTTGATTGCGCGCTGAGATTATTGACTCGGCGCGAGCATAGTCTTTTAGAACTAAAAAACAAATTAAAACAAAAAGGATATTCTGGCACCGAATTGAATGATGCAGTCGTTGAATGTCAGCGGCTTGTTTATCAAAGTGATGAGCGATTCACTGAGCAATTGTGCCGGGCACGCATGAATCAAGGCTATGGGCCGTTGCGTATTCAACAGGAGTTATCAGCCAAAGGAATTGATGAAACGTTGATTGAACAAATCCTTGGGCAAGAGACTGAAACTTCTTGGATTGAGCGAGCTCAGGCTGTATCGCACAAAAAAGTTGTTTCGCTAGTGTCTCTTTCCTGGGAAGATCAACAAAAATTAAAACGTTTTTTACTGTATCGGGGATTCCCAGCCAGTATTATTGTTCAGGTTTTTGCACTTAAATAGAAAAAGGTTAAACCGTTATGTCGTTGTTAAAACAATTTGGTCATGATTCGATCGAGCGCGTGAAAAATGCTTGCGAAGCTCTCAAGCTGGGTAAAGGCGTTATTCTGATTGATGATGAAGATCGAGAAAATGAAGGGGATCTGATTTTTTCCGCCGCTGATATCAAAATAGAGCAAATTGTAACAATGATCCGTGACTGTAGCGGGATAATTTGCTTATGTTTAACAGAAGAGAAAGCAACAGCACTGCAATTACAGTTAATGGTCGAAACGAATACGAGCCAATACCAAACTGCATTTACCACCTCGATTGAGGCAAAAGAGGGGGTAACAACAGGGGTGTCTGCACATGACCGCTGGATAACTATTCGAGCTGCTGTGAAACCTGATGCTAAACCCAGTGATTTGCGTCGACCGGGTCATATTTTTCCTTTGATTGCACGTAAAAATGGCGTGATGGATCGTCGTGGTCATACCGAAGGTAGCATCGATTTAATGAAGCTTGCTCAACTTGAACCTTCAGCGGTGCTGTGTGAACTCATGAACACAGACGGAACCATGAAAAAATTGCCAGATCTTATAGAGTATGCGCAATTACATCATTTATGCTTGTTATCTGTTGCGGATATTTATGAAGTCCGTGCTAGTGAATCCCACCACGCATGAAAATGATGAACCGATCCTTGTCCTTTACCGATGGAGTGGTGTTTAGCCCCTTCGATCGCGGCCAATAAATATTGTTTAGCTTGTTGCGTGGCTTGCTCCATCGAATAACCACGCGCAAGGAGTGCAGCAATCGCCGCCGATAATGTGCAGCCTGTGCCATGGGTATTTTTCGACTGAATACGTGTTGATTTGAGCCATATATGACGGTGATGTTGATCAGCCAGTAAATCGTTAGATTCAAGACCTTCAACGTGTCCGCCCTTCAATAAAACATATTCTGAACCTAAAGTGAGCAGGGCATCTGCAATATCCTCAAAATTACCTTGTTCCGGAACAATATTTTGGAGCAATACTTTTGCCTCAGGTAAATTAGGTGTAATCAGTCTACTAAGAGGAATGAGTTTTTCTTTAAGGGCATCGATAGCATCAGGTAATAAGAGATTATCCCCACTTTTAGCAACCATGACAGGATCTAAGACAATCGGAATATGTTTAGCATGTTTTTCTAAAAAATCAGCAACACATTCAATAATTTCAGATGAAAATAACATACCGATTTTAATGCTATGAGGCGTAATATCTTCAAAAATAGTTTCTAACTGATCTTGAATGCTTTGAAGTGGAAGGGCGTAGCAATGTTTCACACCACAAGTATTTTGAATGGGTAATGCGGTTAATACGGACATACCGTAGCAACCCAATGCGGCAAATGTTTTGAGATCAGCTTGCATACCAGCGCCGCCTGAACCATCAAAACCTGCGATGGATAAAGAGATATATTTTATGATAACTCCCCAAATTGAGAGAAGGGTTTGAATGCTTCGCGTGAAAGGCGTTGTTGATGTTGCATCAAAATAACACCGTCGCCTTTTTCTATGAGGCCAATTTTTGTCAGTGGATAGCCAAATTGAGCTTGAAATGTTGTGTTGAGATCATGATAGGTTGTTGGGGTCATGGTGATTAATAAACTATAGTCCTCACCGCCAGTTAATTGGGCGTTTAAAGGGGTACATGCTAGCGCTTTACACGCTGAATCAAATTCTTTGGATGGGAGGAATGTATCGCAATCGATGATACCAGCCACTTGTGAGCATTGGCAGAGCCGTTCAGTATCAATCAATAATCCATCAGAGAGATCCATCATCGCCGTGACGCCTTTTTGCGCTGCTAGCCAACGTCCTTCAGCAATGCGAGCGCTAGGATTTAAGAAGTGATCTTTAAAAAGTGTGAGTCCTTCGGTATTTGCTTCTAATGCTTGTAAACCAAGATGGGCATATCCTAGGGATCCTGCTACACAAAGGACATCGCCGGGTTTGGCGCCAGTTCGATATTTGATTTGCTGGATATTTGCTGTGCCAATGGCGGTAACGCTGATAAACAGTTTATCTGGGGAGCGGGTAGTATCTCCACCGATGAGTTCCACGTTAGCGCGTTGACAAGCCGTTGTAAACGCATTTAAAAAAATTGGTAGGGTATCCTGATAGTGACTTGGAATGGATAGGCCTAGAACAATATAGCGTGGTGTAGCGCCCATGGCGGCTAAATCGCTCAAGTTCACTTGTAGGCATTTGTTGGCCAGGCTGACCGGATCATAATAATGGCAATTAAAATGAACTGATTCGATAAGTAAATCCTTTGTGATGACATAATGTTCTGTTTTTGAGAATGGCAGAACAGCTGCATCATCGCCAATATAATTTGGAAATGCCATTTTAAGTTGGTTAATAATATTCGCTTCACTCAACATATTCGTCTCTGGTTTACTGCCAGAAGCTAGTATAGCAAGAGTTTTCCACAGGTGTCGCTTCAAGATTTAATAAATACAGCGTGCAAGTTGAGCCTGCAATTAATCTAAATAGAAAATAGAAAAATCAATAAGGACGATTTCAGTGCACAGTAAATAAAAAAATAAAAATGATGTAAAATTTTCTTGACAGAATGCCGTCACTTTCTTAAACTGCGTCTCTCCTTTGGGGTTATAGCTCAGCTGGGAGAGCGCTTGCATGGCATGCAAGAGGTCGGCGGTTCGATCCCGCCTAGCTCCACCAGAGAAGTTAGTAGTCTCAAAGAAGATGTAGTTTGTAGTACTGTTATGTCAAAGTCCCCATCGTCTAGAGGCCTAGGACATCGCCCTTTCACGGCGGTAACAGGGGTTCGAATCCCCTTGGGGACGCCAATATAATCAAGCGATTATGTTGGCGTCAGTGGTTCTTCTGGTCAATTTCCGTTATATCCAGTTTTAAATCAGCACACTTAACTTGATGAAAAATATAAATTAATCGCTATTTCAGTTGGAATTGAATTTCTTTCTTTTTAAGAAAAACTGTTAAAATAGTTAGCAATTTTTTTATTCGAGAGTCCATGAAAATATTATATGTTTACGCCCATCCTAATAGTCATGCATTCAATTCATTATTGAAGGATGAAGGATGTGCGCAATTAATTAATTTAAATCATGAGGTTATTCTTTCTGACTTGTATGAATTAAACTTCAATGCGATTCCTAACGCTAATAATTATAAGTTCACTACATCCGATGAAATAACGGAAGATATCCAACAAGAAATAGAGAGAATTAACTGGGCAGAACATCTTATTTTTCATTTTCCATTATGGTGGTTTTCTATGCCGGCCATGTTAAAGGGATGGTTTGATCGTGTGTTAATCAAAGGATTTGCATATGATAATAACCGTATATTTCAAACTGGATTATTAAAAGGTAAGACCGCCTCTTTAGTTGTTACAACAAAGTCGAATGAGTCAGCTTATCAATCTGACGGAATGCATGGCGCAACGATTGAAAGTTTTCTTTATCCTATTCATCATACATTGAGCTTTGTTGGTATTTCACCTATCGCGCCTTTTGTGAGCTATGGGGTATTTAATATTGAGCAACGCCGAGTTGATGAAATTATTTCACAATACAAAACCTATTTAAGACAGTTGAAATAGCTTCAAGATCTTTCAGTTTATGCTTAAAAATTATGGTTCACTATTTTTGGTATTACATAATCGGCACAGTGATTGGATTATCTTCGTTGCAGCTTTGTGAAGCAAACCGACGAAAGGTAGAGAGTATAGAAACTGTAGTTTACTTCTAAGAGAGCGCGTTTATGTTATTTTTTAGTTCTGCCTTGCGTGAACATTGTTTAAGATTCACAAAGCTTGCTGATTGTATGCAGCACTTGACGTTAGCGGCAACTTGGGCTGAAGGTGAATGGGGCTATATTCGAAATTTAGGCGTGGAAGCCAGGAAAGAAATATTGACCGCTAAACAAAATCAACTCTACATTGCCACCCTAGATAATCAGCCCGTTGCGATGTTTGCGTTATTTGATCATCAGTTTCATCTTGATTTACAAGCCGTATCAAATCGATTGCCGCATGCAAAAGAATTGATGTACGTCTACGTTGATAAAGATTATCGTGATTTAGGTTTTGGGCGCCAGATTGTAAATGAAGCAAAACGGTTGGCTGGAGAATCTGGCGCTGATTTGATTTTATTGGATACCTTAAAGCCTCATTTGACTCGGATGTATGAAAAGCAAGGTGCTGTTGCAGTGTGTGAGGGGCGATTGTTTACAGAGCCTACCGAAGTGATGAGGATGGAGCTCTAATTGCATGTGGGGAAGATAGTACACGACAATTCAAGATTGATATCTTAAATGCCGAGTCATTGGCCTCTGAAATGGTAGCCTTTGCTAATCACATAAAATTAATAAGATAATCAAAGGATCTAAAACTTGAGGTCACAATTTGTGACTTCAAGTTTCGATAGGAGTGGCAAGAGCGTTTTTGCAACTTGTGTGATAAAGGGGATCGCTGATTATAAACCGGCCTTACTCTCGAAGCGTAAGTCTAACCCATCGTCTAATTGAGATTCCATTCGTGCTATTACGCTATTTCTATAGCTAGCGTGAAGAAAGTCAGAATAATTACCTACTACAGCGTAAGGTAATTTTCTCTCAGGTGCCTCAGCATCCTCTATATAACGCGCATCTGTTGGCTCATTGGGAATAATACCGACAGGAAGTTGCTCAGGATGCTCTATAGCTAAGAAATCCAGTTGTCTATTCCAAATTTCTGCCACTTCTAAAAAACTATGATGACCAGAATAAACTAAATACGCCATGACACAATTGGCAAATATCTGTGCTTTATCTAAATTAAATTGATTATCTTGTAAAAACAGCCCCATCCCCTGAGACATCATGAACACTTTAGCTGTCGCATTAGACGGACTTGCAATTAAAGGTAATGAGGGTTTACCAATAGTATGTTGATCGGCTAATTTTTCAAACCAAGTTCGCATGCGATGTTCAGGAGGTAAAATAAAAAAGCGTGCTTTTCCAGATAAACAGCTATTTACTGTAACCTTGGCAGGAATCAGATCTGATCCTATTTCAGTCCCGATACCATAAGTGGTAGCTAATAAATCACCAGGTCGACGAGAACGTATCCCAACTTCATCTATGGTAGGCGCTATATAGTCTTTGCAGCGAGAATGAAAAGGGCTGTCTTTTTCTCTTTCAAATTCATCATACACAAAAGCCATGCCATCAATAGCTTTCATAAGTGCTAGAAACTCATGACATGTATGAATATTATTGGCTTCATCTAAGCATTTATCAATTGCAGATAAAAGTAAGGCGCGACCTTCGTGTGTTTTTTCTAATTCCTCATCAGAATGATCAGGTAAGAGAGCGCCTACAAATTTATCTCCTTTTGAATGTTGCATTGCTAAACTTTTCAGATTAGGTGTTGCTCCAGAAATTTCCCTATCTTGAAGCTCAGCTAAAACTTCAGTTCTAAGGCGTTTGGTAATCTCAGTTAATACAGATTTTACCACGGGATTGAGTAGTGCTTCCTCTATCATAGCTAAAGAGAGGCTACTATCAAATTGTGTATAAGTATAGGGCATGACGGCTCCAGCATAAGTGGTTTTTTTTTGCTCATTATATAGAAGTGAAGTGTTACATACAATCCTTGCAATGTAACACGGCCAGCCAGCGTAATTGAACATTTTTTGTTCTTGACAATAGATAAAGTAATTAACTATACTGTCATTACACAGTCTTTGTACCTGAACCGGCGCCGGATGGCGTACCTCCCTAGAACTCTCTAGGGTAGGGTACATTGACGACCTACTTAAAATCCCAGATATTTTTTATTTTCCCCGTCTTTTTAAGCACATTTAGCCAACGGCTCGCGTCTCTCCTCGTTTCACTGTAGCTTCTGGCAATAGCCCCTACAACCATATCCGCCAATTGAATAAGGTTATCTTTTTTGGAGTCGATGAATTTAAATTTTTTGATTTTATGTTCGCCAATGGATTGTCTTAAATATGATGTTAATGCCTTTTTGAATTCCTTGTCACCGCTGCCATCAATTTTTATTGAGGCATTTTGCAATATATCCCCATCGTACTGCATGAGAGTTTTTACAAAATAATTGTAGAAAGAGTCAGTATCGTTTCTCAACTTAAGGCTATAAATATTACTTTTATTGACAACTAACGCCATCACTTGAAAATCATATGCGCATATCGTGTTAAAAAAATTATCTTTAATTGCTAGGTGTGTTTTGCTGAATTTGAACTCAGGATTAACGCCAAGAGCTTGTCGGAGCGCTATGATGGCTTCACTTGCAGCCTCCGCTTGAGAAAAATCATTAAAAATAACCATGCCTACCACAAAGAATGGTGTAGATCCCTTTGTTAGTTTGAAGCCTGGACAGCCACTTTCATCAATGAGTACGAGCAAAATATACTACCCTTATTTAAAATAAATCGATCAGCTGGTTTAAGTCTTTTTTCCATGCAGTAAATTGTCGCCCCAGGTCTCTTACTTCATTGCAACAAGCACCGTGTTTGAATGAGTTATTTTTACTGATGTTTTTTCCTTTCTCTGTCTTCGGACCTGTTGAATGCTTCCAGGGCCTCTGCTCTTGTATTTTCTGTGCTTGCAGTAATCTTTGTTCCAAAGTCCATTTTCGTTGGCTCATGTGAAAGCTCGGCTATCAGTTCGTTCGAAACTTCATTATTATTTTGAATTTGGTTGGGCTGGGATTTTACCTCATTATTCACTTGTTGTGTAATGGCATAATTTTGTTGTTTGATGAACATTGTTCGGCGATTCGAAAAATGGATTTCCCTTCAATTCAAAAAAATCTATGGGGTGCAGCGCGTTGGTCTCCGAGTTATTTTGCTGGAAGTTGTGGTGGCGCTTCAATTGACATTGTCAGACAATACATTGAACAGCAGAAAACGCCTCATTAGCAGTCAAGCCCACAATACTTTAATGATTGGGCGCTATCCATCTCTGCCCTAAACGGCAGAGTTTTCCGCGCGGTTTTGATAAAATGAAAATATAGCTGATTAGCAATGGCGAATGTTGATAGGCTTTCACGGCGGTAACAGGGGTTCCGTCCATATCATTAATTACACCTCACCTTTATTAGTAATTGGCTAATATATTATTTTGTGGCTATAATGTGGCTACAGACAACTATTAATAATTAGGTGCTATTATGACTGATTGTGTTATTCGTTCCAGAATTGATCCGCTCATCAAGGCCAAGGCTGATAAGCTATTTAAACATATGGGACTTACATTAAGTGAGGCTGTTCGTTTGTTTCTCTATCAATCCGTAGCAGAAAAACGGATCCCTTTTAATATTGAAATGCCTAATGCAATAACGCGTATCACTCTTGAAAAAGCAGAAAAAGGCGAAAAAATTAGCGCCACTTCATTGGATCAACTTAGCCAAGAGTGGGATGAAGAGTGCGAAAAATAGAAGAAACAACTCGCTTTAAAAGTGACTTCAAGAAAATCGCTTCATCTGGTAGGTATAAGAAACAAGACTTTTTAGATGTTATTGAATTATTGGCAAACGATCAGCCTCTCCCTGCCAAATACCGTGACCATAATCTTATTGGTAACTGGAAAAGCTATCGAGAATCTCATATTAAACCGGACTGGCTATTAATTTACAAACAATATGATGATCAGTTATTGCTTGCCAGAACGGGTTCTCATAGTGAGCTTTTTAGTTAAGCATGCTCGCGTCCCATTGTTGTTTGATTACCGTAGAGAAGTAGCAACTCATCGTACAACATGAATATCAAGGTTTCATTAAGACTGGGGCGTTATCAACAGGTAAAAGGTTTTCTTCGAACTCATCGGGTTGATAAAATAACGTTAATGAGTGACGACTACTCACACTTGTTTTACTCCGCTTAGGTCTAAAATCACTTGACTGTCTTGGTGATATGGATTTGCTAGAAATGCTGGTTCTCAAAGGTGTTGCTGGATCATCATCGTCATCAATTGATCGTTTACTCGGAGAAAGCGAAGCGGGGGGTAACGCTTGGACGGGTTGTTTGAGCGAGGTCAGAGCCTGATGAGCTTCAAACTCTTCTGTCGACCATGTAGTAAGTTGAGTTTCCATGTGAGCGAAAAATTCTAAATTAGACTGATTAATTTCAATTTTTTTGGTAAACAATGCATTAGCTAATAAAATGTCTTTAACATTGACGATTAAACTTTGATTGGTTTTGTCTAATCCACAGCGTAAATAAGTTAATTCTCTTGCAATAAGAAGGGCATCATAATTTGTTAATTCGGTGAGATTTTCTAATTGCTCTAGATAGCTTTTTAACTTCGGATTATCTTGGATGTGTTGGGTTGAAAAAATGGCATAGTCGTTTGCTGCTCGCTCTTTTAAAAAAGTTTCTCCGCTAGGTTTTCCATTGATTTTTTTGATATGGCTATATTGTTCTGGAAAATACAAAATTCGGCTTAAAGCGAAGCAATCTTGCATGCCTTTAGGATAGCGACGCCAGTCATCGGCATTTTTGGCAGGGAAATAGCCTGTTGTCACTTTATAGACGGAAGGTGGGGATGAAAGGTCCATTTCTGCGAACTCAAAGTCAATCAAATTTAATTCAAAGCCGAGTAAATTTGTTGACGCTTCATTAATAATCATATTTTCAGGTTTGATATCTCTGTGTGCGATATTAAGTTGATGTATGCGGTTTATTTCTAATGCGACACTGATGGCAATTCGATAGGCTTCATCAATGTCTTGAATTTGTTTGGCCGGTTTAGTGTTAATAAAATCCCAGAGTGATTTTGGACCGAAATCTTTATAGAGAGCATATGCTTTAACAATACCTTTTGCATTGCTGCGTGTTATCCCTCCCACAATGGCGCCAGCTAGGCTACCTAGCTCTCTTTCAGCTATTGGATTTCGGTTGATTGTGGTTTTTTCGGGTATTTTAATCGCTTCAATTTTAAGGACATAGTGATGGGTACAATCTTTTTCTTCTGCATATTTGATACGAGCTGAATAAGGTCTTTTCTCTGTATCATTTTGATAATGTCGACCTTCTACATGACCTATTGAAATAATTTTATCTTTGATGCCTAAAAATGAGTGTGTTAATTGATGGGGAACCCCATTATCATCATGATAGATTTCTCCTCGTTCAAGCTTATGGCCTTCGAGTTTCAAATGTCCATCTTTATCAAAAAGCTCGCGCTCTGCAATAGACCATTCTATATTGCGAATGGCTTGATTGATCCAATTTAACATAAATAAAATGACCTCTTTATTTTAAAAAAATTATGGGTTGTTTACATTTCAGCATAAAACACCGACGACCCGCGCTTTATGCGCGAGATCCAGAAAATATTAAAGAATGAACTGGAAAATTGTTTACTAAAGTACCACAATGGATCCCACGCATAAAGCGCGGGTCGTTAGAGGGACGAAATGAAAACAGCCCCTAATGGCTGGTTAAAATCGTCATAAATGTCTGCCAAGAAGCCACGAGGATCAGCAAAATAAACCCTATCCTGATATATGCTTTAGTGGATGGATGATGGGTGAGCTCATAGAGATATCTAATTGGGTGTTTCAAAATAAGTCGTCGTAAAATTTTTCGTGTGATACGCACCCGAGGGCCTGACATCGGATGCTCATGAATGCAGATATCAGGGTTATAATTGGCCTCAATGATAAAGCCTCTAGAGTGTTGAATAGGCATCATGATGTCTTCACAAATGACATCAAAACCGACCATATTTAAACCTAAAATATGCGCCGCGCGACAGAGTAAACGGGCATTTTCTTTACATATTTTTTTTCCTAAGGATTTCATTGTGCCACCTCGGCTTGAATCACAGGTGTAGCACAGGATGATGGTTTCATCTTTTTGGGGAATTGACTCGAGAGTTAGTTGAAGTTCTTTAAGGCGCATATGAAGTTCTTCATCAATTTTGATGGGTCCATCTGCAACGTTATATCCTGGTGAATTGGGATCTTCCAATTTTTCCCGTGTTTCGTTATATAAATGAATTAACGTTTGAATGGAATGCATTCCATCACCCACAATACTTGCGGGAATGCGTTCAACAACGCCAATGACTTGATTATAAAAAACCAAAACACGGTACGAGGTCAGGCCGCCATGAAACTCTTCAATCGATAGGAAAGCGTGTCGTTTACCACAGTCCTTAATATAGGCTTTTAATTGAGTGATATTTTGAATGTTACATAATACATCTTCACCACCAGCTGTACCTATCATCGGTTTGACAACCAATGGAAAGTTTAAGTTCTCAATGAGGGATTCTATCTTTTCTTTTTTCAATTGATCTTGGTGATAAGCCGTCGCCCGTGGCACCGGGAATCCTGCCATTTCTAAGGTTTTATTCATGCAAAATTTATTGCCGGCAACATTAATACTGCTACCTGAATTAAATGGTGTGTCTCCACCCCGAAAAAAATAGTGACGTTTACCCAATTTTATCGCAAATCCCAAAATTTGATCTTCGAGATTGATGAGGGGAAATTTTAAATCAAGGGCATTTTTATAATACAGTAGTGTGTTTTTGATCATGTTTGATATTAGCTCTTGTTAGGCAGATTACCAAATCCGTTTCGGTTTTCTGATTTTAAAAACAATTAACGTGTAAATACTGAGTATCGGTAACATCACTGCATAGGTCACGGATTCAATGACTTTAAATAGGCGTTTACTTTGCCCATCTGCGCAAGCATATTTTTCATTAAACCATCTAAATATAGGCCAATTGTACACATTAAAACCGGCTATTGTTTTGTAGCCGAAGCAAAAATATCCTGTAAAAAAACCATAATAATGTAATATTTTTTTAGGGTAAAACACATAGGCTGCCGCAGAAGAAGCATCCAGATATTTTGTGTAGTGCCAACAATTTTTAGGCATAAATAGCATATCGCCACTTTCCAAAATTACTTGATAACCTGTTGCTCGTTTTATTTTGGGAAAATGTTGTTCGATTGTCTCTAAGGGTTGACTAAAATCAATGAGACTATCGCCAATATAGGGAAGCTTATAAAGATGATCATGTTGATCTTCGGTAAATAATAAAACCTCTTTTTTGCCACTTAAACATAAATGGAGATTGCAACAATGTTCTCTGTCAAAATGCATCGCCGTGGCAGAGCCTTTTCCGCCAAAAAAATAAATGACTTTTGTTTGTTCTTGGAAGTATCGTAGTCTTGTGGGAATGGTTTGCCATAGTGGTACGTGAGCTTCTATTTCGGTGGACTCTTTTCTTGATATATTTTGCGCGAAGATACGATATGGTTTATTTTCTTTTATTGCGGAAAGGATAGTTTTTAATTCTCCTTTTTCATTTGAAACCCAATGCTCATTTTCAAATATATCATAGCTTGTGCACTGATTTTCATTTTTCATAAAATAATCGATGGTGAATTGTGGCGAAAAATTTTTAATTTTAATTAAAAGGGGCTCTTTTGACTCATAGAGAATTTTTTTAATTCTTTCTTCATCACCATAAGTGTAATTGACAGTTTTTATGTCTTTTAGTTTCATGATTCAACCTTCTGAATAAGATAGTAAAAATATTTTTTTCGAGACCAGGCGTGATAACGGGCATATTTTTCAACGAGATTTAATAAAGGATTTTGAAAAGATATTTTCCAATAGGGAAGAAACCATAAGCCTGTAGCATTGATTATGTAGTAAAACTCATCTTTTAGTCGATTATTACCAATCAGCGTATTGGCTCTTTTGTATGAGGCTTTTTCATTGACAATGACGCGTTGATGGATCGAGGCTTGAACCATTTTCGTGATATTACTTTTTTGAATTATTTTCAAATTTTTTCTTGTTTTAATAAAATGTTCTAATTTGCTATCTTGAGCTCTAATTTTAAAATGCATGTCGGCATAACAAAAAAAGCCATTAGGTGCCAAAACGCGCTCAACTTCTGAAAAAAAATCTTCAATTCGGGGGTAAAGATGTGAGCTTTCAAGATTGGTGATAATATCAAAACTTTCATTATCCAATGGTAAGTGCTCTGAATCTGCTTGGATGTAATTGATTCGATTGGTTTGATGATAATATTGCGTTGCATTCCGAATAGATAGTTCCATCAAGTCAATTCCTAAAGCATATTGGGTGTTGAGTAATTTCGTGCTTAATTTTAGGCCAACCCCGTTTCCACATCCAATATCAAGCAATCTTTTATTAAAAAACTGCTTAGTGATGAGTGGTTTGATAAGGTAGTACAGTAGCGTTTGTGAATAAATATCTTCAGCTCGATATACCTCTGAAAAATTAAAATCTAAGCCTATATATTCGTTACAAAGCGTGTTGTCTTTTAATCCCCAATTTAAAAAACGGTTGGGAAGATTTAAGTGCTGAATCCATGCACTATAGTTCTCAGCGATATTATGTTTCACTTGGTTTAATTCGGTGACTTCAAAGTTTTCTATGCCCATGTGGCTGGCAAGTTGCTCAGCGGCTTGCTTATAACTTTTGATGATTTTTGTCATATCGATCCCATCTCCCTGGTCCCTGTATTATGTATATCATATGGGAATCGACAACACACCCTAGTAGCATCAGATAGCTACTTGTTATAAACATTTTGTTGGGGCATGATTAATCACTAACTCATTGGTTGGGCCTTGGCCCAGCATGGGATATATTTATACGAGCGTAGGATCGGGAGCATGACCACATGAAAAGTACCTCTCAGAAAAAATACATTCAAGATCCGCTTCATGAGCCTCTCGCTATTGTTGGCATGAACTGTTACTTTCCAGGTGTTGATTCCAATATTGAAGACGTCCATGCATTGTATGAAATGCTGATACAAGGACTGAGTCCGATTCAAGATATACCAGCTGATCGCTGGGATAATGAAAACTATTATGATCCTGACATAGAAAAAGCCGATAAAATCATCAGTCGCAAAGGTGGATTTTTAAAAAATATCCAGGATTTTGATGCCTATTTTTTCAAATTATCTTCTGTTGAGGCGAAACAAATCGATCCTCAGCATCGCCTTTTTTTAGAAGTCGCTATTCGTGCACTAAATCATGCAAACATTCGCTTGGATTCATTATCTGGCTCAGGCACTGGCGTATATTGTGGTATTTCCTCCCAGGATTATAATCAGCTTAATTTAAAGGACAATATTCAATTTAATGCGTATACCCAAATTGGGGTGGCCGGTAGTGCCGCAGCGGGACGATTATCTCATTTTCTTAATTTAAAAGGCCCGAGTTTAGCCGTAGATACCGCTTGTTCGTCTTCCATGTCAGCGCTTTATTTGGCCGCGACAGCACTGAGAACCCAGCAATGTGATATGGCGATTGTCGGTGGTGTTCATCTGAATCTTTGTCCTGAAAATTTTATTGGTTTATCTAAAGCTAAAATGCTTTCGGCTAGCGGACAGTGTAGTAGTTTTGATACGCAAGCGGATGGTTTTGTTCGTAGTGAAGGATGTGCCGTCATCGTGGTAAAACGGCTGAGTGACGCAATTAAGGCAAATGATAAAATACATGCAGTAATTAAAAGTATTGTGATGAACCACAATGGCGATGGGGCAAGCTTGGCCGCACCCAATCTTAAAGCACAAATTGCGATGCATCAGTCAGCATTAGCGCAAGCTCATATTAACGCCTGTGATATTGATTATATAGAAGCCCATGGTACGGGGACAGTAGTTGGCGATACGATAGAATGGAACGCGATTCAACATCTGCATCAAGGGCAACATACCAAAGATAATCCATTAATAATCGGTGCATTAAAATCTAACTTAGGGCACACCATTGCAGTTTCGGGTATTGCTTCTCTCATGAAAGTTATTGGCGCATTGCAACAGCAGCAGATTGCGCCTAACTTACATTATGCCAATCAAAGCCAAGCAATTGACTCGGAGTCGATTCCTGCTATCTTGCCGATTAAGCCCATTTCATTTTTACCGCGTCGGGATAAAGCAAGACTCGTTCAAATCTCCAATTTTGGCTTCACGGGTGTGAATGTGAGTGCGATTATTGAGGAGGCACCCGAGCAGGTTCCTAATACCCTTTCTTGCGATAATCATACGCCGCAGTGTTTTGTCATTTCAGCGCATTCAGAGGCCTCATTAAAACAACTCATAGTGAAATACCAACGATTTTTACAAGACACCTCCGCAAGCTTTCGAGATATATGTATTACGCTGATTCAATGTCGAGATCATGATAAATTTCGTTGTGCCGTGATGGCTTCAGATCTTCAAACATTGAGGCAAAAAATTGCGTCTGAAGATTATGTTGTGAAGAAAGTGACATTGCAGAAAACCATGACAAAACTAGCTTATGATCCTGATCTTATTTATGAGCATTATTTGGCCGGTTGCAATATAAACTTAGCTGCAGAGGATTTGCTGTATAACAAAATAGACTTACCATTGTATTGTTTTGACCGGCAGCGTTATTGGCATGAGCCTAGGGTGCTACAGCAACATGATACCCCTCGTGCATTAGATCATGAGCCTGATGAGGCAATTGCCATTATTGGTATGAGTTGTCGTTTCCCCAAGGCAAATAATATTGAGGCCTATTTATCCTTATTACAAAACGGTGAAAGTGGTATCGCAGATATCCCTTTAGATCGATGGGATAATGCCAAATATTATGATGCTAATCCGGATGCCCCTGGACGACTTTATAATAAACAAATGGGATTGCTACAAAATATTAAAAATTTTGATGCTGAATTTTTTAATATCAGCCCGCGTGAAGCGAAGTTGATGTCACCACAATTACGTATCTTGCTAGAAACCAGCTATCACGCCTTAGAGGATGCGAATTTATCTCTCGATTCTATTAAAGAGAGTAATACCGGTGTTTTTATTGGTTGTGAGCGAAATGAATACCCAGAAGTGATTAAGCGTGAGGGATTAACCTTAGAAGATTTGGATATTTACTATGCAACAGGAAATGTGCAAAGCGCTTTGCCTGGTCGCATTGCATATGCCTTTGGATTTCATGGTCCTCTGCAGTCTATTGATACAGCGTGCTCTTCATCGATTACCGCTATCCATAATGCTTGTTGTGCACTTCAAGCGGGTGATTGTGACATGGCGCTAGCTGGGGGGGTTAATATAATATTATCCCCTTTGTCTAATATCACTTTATCGAAAGCCAAAATGTTATCACCGGACAGTCGATGTAAGACGTTTAGTGAGGATGCAGATGGTTATGCTCGCAGCGAGGGTTGCGGCATGATTGTTTTGAAGCGTCTCAGTCGTGCCATTGAAGATCATGATAATATTCTCGCAGTGATCAAAGGATCAGCTTTGAATAGTGATGGCAAAAGTGAAGGATTTACCGTCCCGGACGGCAATGCGCAAGAGGCAGTTATACGGCGTGCACTTGCTAAAGCCAATTTAACACCGGGAGATATTGATTATATCGAAGCGCATGGGACGGGTACGCCGACTGCAGATCCTGTCGAAATGAATATGTTAACGCGCGTTTTTAGTGAGCAGCATAGTCAGGATAAACCGCTATACATCAGTTCAGTTAAAACCAATATAGGCCATTGTGAAAGTGCGTCGGGTGTGGCTGGGATCATTAAGGCCGTTTTGAGCTTGCAAACGCAAACTTTATTTAAGCATCTAAACTTCAAAAAATTGAATCCGGCTATTTCATTAAAAAACACCATGATCCCCCTGAGTAATATGCCATGGTCGAAGGCAAATGATTTGCGATGTGTGGGTATCAATTCATTTGGCTTCAGTGGAGCTAATGCGCATGTCGTCTTGCAGCAAGCACCCAGCAAGCAAAAAATGGTGCGGACACTGTCCGAGGAATCGCTACTCGTTATTTCGGCAAAGAAGAAAGAAACATTGATCTTATTATTAGCGAGTTATCAACGATATTTATCAAACACCAACGATGCATTCGCTGATATTTGTTACACCGCAGCCACTTGTCGAAATCATTTTTTATATAGAGTGTCCATAAAAGCCAGCACAGCGGAAGAGGCTGCTCTCGTGATAGCGCGAAATGAATACACTATTTTTAGCAATAAACAAGGTAAAGCAGATCATATCGATGACTTAATAACATTAAAAAAGGCCTATGAAGAGGGATGTAAGGTTAACTGGCTTCATTTTTATCAGTCGTTAAATATTCCGTTTGAAAAAGTGAAACTACCTTTATATGAATTTGAACGCACAGCATATTGGTTTGAAAAAAAGCACGCGACATCCAGCATATCGACTAGTTTGCTGATGACCGGGTTTGATAAGGATTCTGAGCCACGAGCGTTATTGCAGCAAGATGTAGTTCGATCTTTTCCTACACAAAACAAGCTATCAACTTGGTTGCGTGATTATTTGTCAATAAGTGATGATAAGCAATTAACCGCCTGTAAAGCATTACTCTTTGAAATCAGTCAAACCATTCAAGAGTTACCCAAAACAGATCATTTGGACGAAGATGCCGGATTTTTTGATATTGGTTTTGACTCTTTAATGCTCACTGAAATGGCGCTCATTCTTCAGGAAAAGTTAGAGCCCACACTTAAAATCAGTATTCATATCGCGTTTGATTATCCTTCTATTCACCAACTGGCAACTTATATTCAACACGAGTTGAATAAAAAGCTCATTGACCAACCATTGATAACGAAGCAATCCTCTGCTGGTGAGGATACTGATATTGCGATTATTGGAATGAGTTGCTCGTTCCCTAAGGCTTCTGATCTAGCGGCTTTTCAGCAATTACTCGAACAAGGTTTGAGTGGTATGCGAGATATTCCACTCGATCGTTGGGATAATCGTCAATATTATGACGCTAACCCAGATGCGCCAGGAAAATCCTATGTGAATCAATTGGGTTTAATCGATAATATTCGAGATTTTGATGCGAATTTTTTTGGTATTAGTCAACGTGAAGCCATGTTTATGGAGCCGCAACAACGAATTTTTCTCGAGTGTTGTTATTTATCGGTGGAAAATGCCAATTATCCCATTGAAAAGTTACGTGGTAGTGCTACGGGTGTGTTTGCTGGCGTTTGCACGAATGAATATTACCAACAGGTAGAAAAATCAGGCTTTTCTAATCAAGAGCTCAGTATGTATTCTATCACAGGCAATGTGTTGAATCTTATCCCGGGACGCGTCGCTTATACCTTTGATTTGAAAGGGCCGTCTATTAGCATTGATACGGCTTGCTCTTCTTCCTTGGTTGCGATTCATTATGCTTGTCAAAGTTTAAAAAATAGAGAAATTGATTTTGCATTAGCTGGGGGCGTGAATATATTACTCATGCCTGAATCAAATATCACCCTTTGTAAAGCTCGGGCTTTGGCGCCAGATGGTCAATGTAAAACCTTTGACGAACGAGCTGATGGATATGCACGATCTGAAGGCTGTGGTGTGCTTTTGTTGAAGCGAGTTGAGGATGCAATTCGTGATGATGATAATATTTTAGCGGTGATTAAAGCTTCTGCCGTGAATAACGACGGTAAATCTGCGGGATTAACTGTCCCCAATGGTAAAAGTCAAGAAGATGTGATGAGAATGGCTTTAGGCCAAACGCAATTATCACCAGCTGATATCGGTTATATAGAAGCGCATGGAACAGGCACGCCCTTAGGTGATCCTATCGAGGTTCATGCAATTAATCGCGTTTATGGCAATCAACGGTCGCTGGACAACCCTTTATATATCGGTACCGTTAAAACAAATATTGGCCATCTCGAAAGTGCGTCGGGTGTGGCGGGTCTGATGAAAACCGTGATGTCTTTGCAGCACCATAAGATTTATAAGCATCTTAATTTTAGGCAATTAAATCCTCATATCAATATTCAGGATACCCGGATTGCTTTAGAATCAATTGATTGGACTCAGGATTTAAAGCCGCAGTGTGCGGCAGTCAATGCCTTTGGGTTTAGTGGCACCAATGCCCATGCAATTTTACAAGCGTTTCATCAGAAGCCATCTCAGCGGATCCCCAAGCCCGTTAAAATGCAGTTGTTGGTATTATCGGCTAAGTCAAAAGTTTCCTTAGATCAGTTAGCGAATCGATATCAAGACTATTTAAAATCGACAGTTGATGATTTTGGGGATATTTGTTTTACCGCCGCAACTTGTCGTTCACACTATGCTTATCGATTGGCACTTATTGCGGAGACTGCGGCTTCCGCTAGTCAAATGTTGGGGGCGGGGGAGTTTGCATTATCTTGTGGCCCTAATTCACCTGTTTCACTCCAACATGAGGCGTTATTTCAGCCATTAATGCGCGATTATTTGCAGGGTAAGTCGGTTGATTGGTCCTCGCATTACCATCAAGTGGGGGAGGCGTATATCAAAGTAGCATTACCTCATTATGTGTTTGAACGTAAACTTTTTTGGCCAACTGTTCAAAAAGAAAAAAAGCCTCATCGAGATAATATTCATCCGTTATTAGGACAGATGTTGTCAATGCCCAATCATGAGTACTTATTTCATCATACCCTTGAGCTTGAACATTTAAGGACGATTGAACAGCCGGCTCTCTTTAATCAAATGATTTTTTCGGCTTCAGCGATTATTGAATCAGCCTTCTCTGCCGCAAAATTTATTTTTAATGGTGATGCTTTTTCAATCGAAAAACTTAATATACCGCACTTTTTATTTATCAAAGAAAATCAAGACATTCAATTCCAAGTTAAACCAGCAGAGACTGATAGGCCACGGGACGTGGGTGTTGTCGATGGGTCTGACGCATTACGTTACCAGATTAATTTATTTGCAAAACAAGGTGAAATTTGGCGTCAATTTTCTGCTATGAAAGTACAGGCAAATCCTTTAGCAACGCCTTTGTCGGTCAACATCGAAGATCTGCAGTCATCAGCAAATAGCGTCTTGGTCCAATGGGCTCTGAGTAAAAAAGACCACGACCACGGGTATTATTTTCATCCAACTTTGCTTGAGCACGTTTTTCAAAGTTGCCTGTCGTTACTGCCGGCGAATCAGACTTATTTGCCCTATGCTTTGACTGCCATGACCCTATTTCAATCGGTACCGAGAAATCTATGGGCGCATATTACCAAACGTGATATGGCACGAGTTAATGAGCTTTGTGTTGATATCCAATTGTATGATAGTGCGGGGATTGCCCTTGGGAATATAGAGGCACTTTCTTTCAAAAAAGTCACACATGCTGATAGGGTATCGTCGGATGCCACGCTGCAACATCTTTACCTGACGCAATGGCACACACTCAATACCCCGGTTGCTTCTTCGAATTCTTTTCCTGATCTCGTTGTCATGACACAAGATCCGTTGAAAGCCAAAATGAGATTAGGAGATTTACCTTATCAACTTATTTCTGATTTGAATCAATTGGACACAGTGGTCAATAAAAACATCTTGTTCTTGTATGAGGAAGGGCAGTTTATGGATCTCTTTCATACTTGCCAACGTTTATTTTCATCGTATCCAGCGCGTTTTATTTTGGTGACTGAGCAAGCTTATGCTATTGCCCCGGGGGATGTGGTTAATCCTCATCAAACGATGGCCAGTTCTTTTTGGAAAAGCTTTAAAAATGAGCTAGCTAACCAGCATAATTATCTGATTGATATTGCGCCGAATAGTCAGTTGACATCAGCTTTAACGGTTATTTTTGATGAAAATAACACAGATAATCAATTTGCATTAAGGCATCACCTTTATGTGCCTCGATTAGAGAAAAAAGAACTGTCTCATTATTCCGCGAAGCCCGCGATCGAGTGGAATAGTCAAGCAAGCTATCTGATTGTAGGAGGTACAGGCGCTTTAGCAAAAATATTAATTCAATATCTTATTGATAGAAATGCAAAGCATATTGTTCTGGTTAGCCGCTCTGAATGCCCTGAAGATATTCAACATGTGATAGACAGTGCAGCCCAACAAGAGGTTTCTATTCAACATAGGGTAGCCGATGCGAGCGATGCCGAGCAGATGAAGCATGTTCTCGATACTATTGCAGAGAGTCCTCATCGATTAAAAGGCGTATTTCATTTAGCGGGTATTATTCAAGACGGCTTAATCGTTAATTTAAGCGACGAATCGGTGCAACAAGTCTTAGCTGCTAAGATGCAAACTGCTTTAATCTTGCATCAACTCACCAAAGAAATACCCTTAGATTTATTTGTGATGTTTTCTTCAGCGGCTTCTTTGTTAGGTGGACGAGGACAGTCAAACTATGCAGCTGCTAATGGATTTTTAGATGGTTTAGCACATCTACGCCAACAGCAGGGTATGTGTGGGTTGGCGATTAATTGGGGACCTTTTCATAGCGTGGGTATGGCCGCAAATTTGACCGCTGGGATGCACGAGTATGGTTTCATATCTTTAAATCCAGAGAGCATTCAGATTCTAGATGTCTTATTAGAAACGTCTGTTGCGCAAATTGCGCCTTGCCCAATAGATTGGGAGCGTTATTGTAAACATGGGGTGAATCAAAGCTGGCTGTCTGGTCTGGTGAAAAAGTTGCCGACAAAAGATCAGCGCTTGATAGCGGCGCTTAAAAAGCACACGCGCGCAGAGCGAATAAACATCTTACGACAAGTTTTATGCGACATTACGACTGATGTTTTAGCGATGGATGACTTAGAAAAAATCTCAGCACATGATAATTTATTTTCTATGGGGCTGGATTCACTGATGTCGCTAGAAATTAGACACCGTATCCATGATAAGTTGCAGTGTGATGCACTGAGTATCCCGATCGAGTATTTCATTCATGAGCCCTCTATTAATAAAATCGCACATTACATCGAGCAGGTATTACAGTCATTTTATGATGAGTCGAGCACATCAACTGTACCTGAGTATTTGCTGAATCAGAGTATTGCGGTATCGGATTTTCAGTACTTATTTTGGGCTATTAATAAATTAGAATATAGCGCTAATGTGGGGATGCAATTACGATTGCGTGGTCCACTGAATAAGGACTTTGTATTCCAGGCATTTGATTTTGTTGTGAGGCAACACCATGTTTTTTGGCTAAGTTTTAATAAAAACATCCCCATTCAGACGTTGAATAAACAAGGGCAGTTTCATCTCATTTATCAGGATATTTCATCAAGTGATGTCATGGATACACTAGATGAAGCGTTTCATATCAATATCGGACGAATGATGCCGTTAACAAAACAACCCTTGTTGAGAGTGTATCTATATAAAATTAATCAAGAATTGCATGAATTGCATTTGGTTATTCCGCATCTTATCGTTGATACGGCTTCATGTGCGATTATTTGGGAGCAATTTAAAACAAGCTATGAGGCATTAGTTCTTGGAAACAAATTGATCTCAACCCCTGAAAAATATTCATTTTTAAACTATGTACAGCTACATCATCAGCATTATGAAAAAAATCTAAAAAATAAAATTAATTTTTGGAAAAATTATAATAAGGGCTTCAAAAATATCTATTTTGGTGAGGGGAATCATCTTCCTGATGCGTCTGTTTATCAGAAGAAGCATTTATTTCATTACACCATTCCATCTCAATTAATGGAGCCATTTATTGAGTGGTTACAAGCAAAAAATATAAATATGAGCACTGGGTTAATCGCTGCGTGTCAAATGGCTTTGTCCAATATTAGTGGTCAAAAGAAAATCCCTATGATGTTAATTCATAGTGGTAGAGAGGGTAGTCAATATAAGTCGATGGTGGGCTTATTTGCAGAATATAAGAGAATTAATCTGGCATATCATGAAAAGGATACTTTACTTGATTGTATCTGCGCGATTGAAGACGAGTTACTAAAAACAGCCGATTATCAACAATGTGTGTTACCGATCAAAACGAATGGCTTAAACAATGCTTCTTTCTCTGCAGTCCAACTCCTCACATGGGTACGGACTAAGTTCTTGCTGACCAAGTGGTTCAAGCAAAGTAAATTAAATCCACGGATAATCAAGGCCTATCTTGGATTATTAGGTCAAATGGATCGAAATAAAAAAATGTTTTTTATTAAAAGTAAGCTGAATAATATATTTCATATCAATTTAGCGTTGCAGAAACCCGATCGATTAGGTGTGTTGATTAGTATTACACCGAGTTTTTTTGTGAAAGAAACACAGACTAGATCTCTTCGGATTGCAAGTCTCGATTATAGTTTTGCTAGTCATTTTGGTTGTTTAGATAAGCCTATCGGTAACGAAGTTTTATGGATCTATTTCACAAAAAATCAATACGGGGAACACATTCTCTCTATTAATGGCTCGTTAACTTCAGCATGTAAGGATGAAATAGCCTTAAATTTTAATACAATTATTGCTGGTGCTATTGGCGCTCATGCTAATTTAACTTTAATGTCTCATGTCGCGCTTGTAGGGGCCGATTGAATTGCCGAATAATCGCTCGATTCATCTTTAGCTGTTGCTATCACGTTCGGGATGGTTGCATCGTTATTTGACGTGGCGAGATGGGTTCCCTCGTTGATTAAAGCGAAAGCTAGCTGAAAGATCCCTCGTTGTTTTTGGTGTTTTTTAAGTTTCTTTGGATGTGCTGGTGGTTTTTCATCCATGCTCAAGGGCTTGATATTCATTAGCTCAGTTAATGGTTGCTGGATGGTTGCTTCAGGGATATTCTTTTTGTGTTGAGAAGTCCGTTTAAAAAATTGATAGCCAATTTCGGCATGTGTTTCTTGTTGTCTCTCAGTCAGCGGGGGGCTTGAGGCCATGATTAAAAGCGTGGTTATTTCTCTTAAATAGAATCCAACTTGGATGAGATGGTGTTTATTATATGGCATTGTTTGGACCGGCCAATCATGCACTAATTCATTACGAATTTGTTGTATATCAAATAATAATTGATCTGGCGGGAGTAAATGCTCACGGCTTTGTCGTTCTGTCTGCATATCTCTAGGGAAAAGATCTTGACTGATTCTCAGTGCTAATTGACCTAGGATTATTTCTAGACTAGTCGTTGCGACAGCAGCGTAATTGGGTTGCTGTTGAAATAATGGCAGTATGCTAATGAAACGATTAGTCTCTTCATGTAAAACGGCAGGGAGATCTTTCTTGATAAGAGCGGATTGATATAGTTCGTTAAATTGCTTTTGCCAATATACGAAAAGCGGAACATAGGCTGCTTTATTGAGAACTCGACCACAGTGTTTTGTTGTAAAATTCAGCGTTTCACCCAAATTGAAATTAAAAACCAAGCTGGGTGTTGCTTCAATTTCAGTGATATTGAGTTTTGCTAAATCTTGGTTCAATACTTGAAAAAAGGTCATATAATCCTGTGGTTCAATCAAATACAGCTTATGAGCAAAATCATTTCGTATTTGATCTAAACCTTGTATTAAGTTGGAACGTGAGTATTTGTTTCTTTTTTTTGGCTGAATTTCATAGATTTTAGATTGTCTTTCACTATGTCCGACAAACATATACGCTAAAACCCAAAAGGCTTTTGCTAAGACTTGCTCTTGGGTTGTAGTTAAGTCTGGCATCGGTTCAGACTCATCAAAGTTTAAAGCTAAAGCATCAGAAATTGAATGTACAAATTGCTTAGTTTGCTTTAAAAATACAATTAATTCTTGTTGTGCTAATGGTAGTAACAGAAACATATATAACCCATCTCTTTTGAATAAAGATGAGTTTAACCGATTAATATTAAGACGATATTAAGTGTGAGTAAAATTTATACCATACAGGCGCTCATGAAGTTTTCTCGCGCCAGAATCGGTTAAATTAGCAATATAATCACATATTGTTCGATACGCGGTGTTTTCATTAGCGGCATTTTCATAAACTTGGCGACTTTTAAGATCTAACAAGTGGGAAGGATTGGAGTGAATGGCTTCAAATAAGTGGATAATGATATTTTGTCCTCCATGCTCAGCAATTCGTGCCGACTGGGCATCGATAACATGACGATAAATACATGTTTTCAGATCCTCTAACAGCATATGAGCTTCGGGTATGAGGTGAATATTATGCCTAAGTAGCAGATTCTCAAAATTGGGATTGACACTAGCGATCCTGACTGAGCTAATTAAATAATTAACTATTTCCCCGATCGCTTGTTTACGCTCCTGAATGATATTTGAAAATAATTTATCCAATAGTTTGGAAGGTTTTATTGAAATTCCCGTTTGTGTTAAATGATGACGAAATGTTTGGCCATCTAACTGAGCGCGGGTAATCAGACCTAAATGAATGGCATCTTCTAAGTCATGTACACCATAAGCTATATCATCTGCGGTATCCATAATGGAGCAATCAAATGAAAAATAGGCGGCTTCTCCATGCGTGCCTTGTTTAGGTTCTTTTCGTAAGGATTGAAATAAGTTGATATCAGATGGGTTAAAACTCGAGAATAGCCAATCAATATAGGGTTGTTCGGAGTCAAAGTACGCTTTGGGCGGTAACCAATCATTAATACGTATGCGTTGTTTAAGCGGCATGGATGGGGAGGGTAATTCAGGTGCAATAACGCGTTGTCGATTGACGGGATATTTCAAAATACCTAACAAAGAACGACGAGTTAAGTCAAGACCGTATGAACCATAGCTGTTTTCAAGATGGGTCAGTAAGCGCAGTGTCTGGCCGTTACTTTCAAAGCCACCGTGATCGCGCATCATATAATTGAGGGCTACTTCACCGCCGTGTCCAAAGGGTGGATGACCAATATCATGAAGTAGACTGATGGTTGTCATCAGATCATCGTCAGGTAGCAGTCCACAGAGCTGGTTAACCTCGGGGTTGAGCGTTAGATTACGAACAATGCTCATACCAATGGAGGCAACCTCTAAAGAGTGCGTCAAACGGGTGCGATGAAAATCGCCTTGGTTCATGCCAATAATCTGGGTTTTGTCTTGTAATCGTCTGAATGATGGACTATGGATAACGCGCGTTCTGTCACGCTCATAAGGTTCACGGTGATCGTGCGCATTGCGTTGATTCTTTTGACCTGATCGACGATGAGTCCACATAGTTATATTTGTCAGAATGACAATCCACTGCTATTAGTTAAGTATGAATATTCAATAATAATAAAGGAGAACCAAATGAACAACCAGCGTTTATTTTTTCTGGCTGTTTCTTTCCTGGGTTTGTCTGCCTGTAATAATGTGGAAACAAGTAGTCGTTATGCAGATGGTTCATATATGGGTTATTACGATCCCTCTGAGCGGCCGGATCTTCCTTATGCTCCTTCGGCGGCAGTTTATTCTTATGAAAGTACAATTGACTATCAGTCTCCCCCTATAGAAGAGCATGTTGTCACAATTCCCGATTCTTATCATGTTGGCGCAATGCGTGCGCCGGTTTCGCATCATGATCGAGATAAAACATGGGTCAACACCCAAAATCCAAATGGTTATACGATAGAGTTAATTGATAGCCCTAAGGCATCAGCCGTTGCGAAACAGCTCATGCAGGCGCCTAAAAAAGAGCACATGGCCGAAATTCAATATGATCGTGCTGGTAATAGTAATTACAAAGGGTTGTATGGTACGTATCCGAGTTACGATGCTGCCAAAAAAGCCTTGGATTCTTTACCCGATAGCATGAAACAACAAGCTGGTGTAAAGAGTTGGCGTGATATACAACATGACACCGCTCCTTAAGGGCTTTTTTAATGGGAATCGCTTATCGCCCCAACAGTCAAATTAAATTGAATGACGCCAGGGACAGTTGTTTGTTGGATGCGTAATGATTTAATTTGAATTTGATATTGTTGTGAAAACTGTTGCAGCCAACGAATCACGGTATTATATGGGATGGTATCAAAACTGAGTTGAATATCTCCCGAACTGTTTTGGTTCATTTTGTAAGGAAACGATTTAAATCCAGGCGATTGGCATTGGGCTGCAATCAGCGACAATAATGCACCATTCTCGACTTTTTGGGCGTGCTGTCCTGTTTTGGGGAATTCCTTTTCTGCTTTTTTCATCCATGCCAAGGTATTTTGTTTTTCTTGTAATAAAGTATCTTTAGCCGTGACCGCGGAGCTGAGTGGCGCAAAAATCATGAGATATAACAAATAACAGATACAGAGTGAGCCACCGACCATCAGGCTCCATTGTTCGCGTTCATTTAATTGTTGCCAATAAGCGCGCATCATAATGACAACTCCAGGGTGCTGATGACCAGGTTGTCTTGTGTTGCTGCCTGATTTTGTTTGACATGAATACCTGTTTTTTTCAAGGATTCTTGGAGTTGGTTGAGGGAAGTAAAATTTCGTGCCGCAACTTTGACCTGTAATTGATGATTTTGCCAATAGATTTCTTGAACTTTGTTGGTTGAATTTTGTAGGCTACGCGTTAATTTACTCAACAGGATCCAAAGCGCTGTATCTTGTGAGCCAGCATTTGATTTTAAATATTGATTAATACGAAACTGTGGGCTAATAATTTGCGTTGCTTTAGGGAAAAAATGATAATAAATACTTGCAATGTCCTGATCTAATTTTTTAATTTCACGATTATCAACATAAATTCGGTAGCTCGTTAATCCAATTACCGTAAAAATCCACAGTCCACATAAACCAGCCGCTAATAAGTACCATTGTCTGAGGTGTGCCGTCTTGTCACGTTGTAGAAAAACACCTTGGCAAAGATTAAAGAGGGGATGCTTTAACAGTCGTTCAGCCATCCATGATTGGGACGGCATTTTAAGGCGCTGTTTTTTAGGGACGATATTTTTAGCCGAGTTTGTAAAACCAATGATAGTTGGCTTTTCTGGTATTGATTCCAGCATGGCTTGGGCAATCGGAAGATCTAATGTACCTTGAAACATTGGTGTGCGAATAAATACAACATCAGATAACACGCAATATTCATTTTGATTAAGAGCAAACCAATCGATCGTGATGGCATCAAATAAGATTCCTTTTTCTTGGAGTGATGCAATGATGCCTTGTAGATAGCTTAATTGGCATACGGCGACCAGGTATCGTCCATCGGTGTGATAAGTGCGATCAAAAGCAAAGTGAAGCTCATCAATGGGTTGCGCAACATTCTCTTCAAGCGCATAAGGAATAGCTAGGCGTGCTTTTTTATCATGAAGTAAGGGTAGTTCAACTTCATGGAAGCTAAATTTTTCACAGGGCAGGACGACAATCGTTCGGCCTGTTGATAATCGGTTATGAAATGAATCAAAGGGTTGAGATTCTAAGGGTTGAATAATTTGGCTCTGTTCATCCAAAATAAGGGATGAAATAGTTTGCTCTTGGATGAACAGAAATTGTGTTAACACGATGATGCCTTATCCCGTTAACTATAAGCATAACGATGTTGATTGGATGCGGCGACCCAGTGTTTTTGGAGTTGCTGCGAAAATAAATAGACGACCAAGGCATATTGAGGGCTGCTATTATAACGTGTAATGACATAGAAATTAGGGTAAGCCAGCCAATATTCTGCACCATTGAGCGTGGTAAGTTCGATTACCCCCGCCTTAGTCGGCGGATTAATTGAAGCGGTTAATGGTTGAATACCTAATTGAATGAGGTGATTGGTGGGATATATCGCCTTTTTATATTGGGTATTAACATGGTGAATTGCTTGTTCAGTTACTTTGGCCTGTTGCACAATACCTTGATTCATTTGCCAACCGTGACGATGAAAGTAGTTGGCAACACTCGCAATAACGGCTTGATCGTCATTCACTAAATCAATCGATGGGTTTTTCTTAAAGTCTGTCGCATAGTATCGGTAACTGCTAGGCATAAATTGAGGCTTCCCGATGGCACCTGCATAAGAGCCAGTATATTGGCTTGGATTAACATGATGTTCGCGGCATAACAATAGGTATTCGGAGAGCTCCTTGGTGAAGAAGTCAGATCGTTTAGGATAATTAAAAGCGAGCGTTGACAAGGCATCAATGACACGATAGTTACCTTGGTGTTTTCCATAAAGGGTTTCAACGCCTAATATGGCGACAATGATACTGGCGGGGACATGATATTTTTTCTCGGCTTGCGCGAGTACTTTTTGATTTGCTTGCCAAAACTCAATACCTGCTTGAAGTCGCTGGGGGGTAAGAAAGATATCCCGATAAGTATCCCAGTCCTTTTTTTCATAAGGTGCATTCATGGAGTCAATAATTTGGGGTTGTATTTTAACATCGTTAAATACGGTGATGAGTTCATCTCTTTTGAAACCGTGTTGTTTGACCATTTTGTTAATAAACTGCTGCACATCCTGGCGCTTGGTTATGGGCGCATCGGCGTGAGTCAATGAATTAAAAGAAAAGAGGAGCGTAAACATCAAGAAAAAACGCGCGTATTGTCGCATGGGCTGTCCTTAAGGTCGGTTTAAATATCACTCATTATACACGGATTATCATGGTTTGTCTTAGAAACGTACTCTGACGTTAGAAACGTGATCGGTTGCAAAATCTGCATGGTAGTCTATAATAAAACATGATGCGTAACGGAGAAATATCATGTTTAGAATGTTTGATGAGCCTTTATCAATTGAGGCGTTAAAACGGGCGCTGAGTAGAGCAAAAGAGCACATAAACATCCATCTACAGGATGAGGGAATATCTTTAGCGGACTTATCACCTGAGCAAAAAGCATTTTTTGAGCCTAAAGCTGAACGACGACAGGATTTAGAAGTGGCTGTCAATCTTTTAATGCATTTTGATAGTTTTTTAGTACAGCGACACAATGGTGAAATTCCTGCCATCCCCGTGAGTGATGTTTTGTCACTAGATATTGAAGACTTTGAAACTTTATTCACGGGGCCTGATTTTAGTTTTCTTGAAGACGCTCATAGTCCTCGATGGGTAAAAATTATGGATGATTTAGTAGAGAAACTAGATGAAAGTCAAGCGAGTAAACGTCCTCGAACAGAGTGAAGACTTATTCAGAGATGCAGCGCTAAGTTTCTTGGAGCGTAATGACTCACTTAAGACAGATGTCATCAAGTGCGAAGATACACGTGACACTTCGTCACAGGCTCCTATGAATTTTGGATGATGTCAGAGTAGCTACCTTTAATCTTGGCCCTGCTCGTTTTACGAAGACTTTCTGTGACACGTTGAATCAGGTATACTTCACCTAATTTTTTTAATTGTTCTCTATAAGAAGGTTTCAGTTGAGCGATCTCAGTCGAATTCGTAATTTTTCCATTATTGCCCATATTGACCACGGTAAATCAACCCTGGCCGATCGATTCATCCAGTTATGCGGCGGTTTAAGCGATCGTGAAATGGGGGATCAAGTCCTTGATTCTATGGATATTGAGCGTGAGCGTGGCATCACCATTAAAGCGCAAAGCGTATCCTTAAATTACAAGGCGTTAGACGGTAAGACGTATCTTTTAAATTTTATTGACACACCTGGACATGTTGATTTTAGCTATGAGGTTTCACGCTCACTGGCTGCCTGCGAAGGAGCAATTCTCGTGGTTGATGCAGCGCAAGGTGTGGAGGCGCAAACTGTCGCAGTTTGTTATACCGCTATCGATCAATCATTAGATGTTTTGCCTGTTTTAAACAAAATTGACTTGCCGCAAGCTGAGCCTGAGAGAGTGATCACCGAAATCGAAGACATTATTGGAATCGATGCCCATGATGCTATACGTGTTAGTGCTAAAAGCGGCTTGGGGGTTACTGATGTCCTTGAAGCACTAGTAAAACGTATTCCACCGCCACAGGGAGAGCTTGATGCACCGCTACAAGCCTTAATTATTGATTCCTGGTTTGATAGTTATTTAGGTGTGGTGTCACTGGTTCGTATTGTGAATGGGACCATTCGACGTGGTGAAAAAATGCGGATTATGTCCACGGGGCGCGTTTTTGAGGTCAATGAAGTAGGCATCTTCACACCTAAGCGCACGAAAATGGACAGTTTAAGTGCGGGAGAGGTGGGTTATGTTGTTGCTGGTATTAAGGAAATTCAGGGTGCGCCTGTTGGTGATACATTGACCCTGGATAAAAATCCTGCTGATCAGGTATTACCGGGTTTTCAACGTGTCAAACCGCAAGTATATGCTGGTTTATTCCCCATTAGTGCAGATGACTTTGAACCTTTTCGAGAGGCCTTAGCGAAATTAAGTTTAAATGACGCCTCTTTATTTTATGAGCCAGAATCCTCTGAAGCCTTGGGTTTTGGGTTTCGTTGTGGATTCTTAGGCATGTTGCACATGGAGATTGTTCAGGAACGCTTGGAGCGTGAATACAATCTTGACTTAATTTCTACGGCACCGACTGTGGTCTATCAAGTATTGAATACCAAAGATGAAATTGTTTTGATTGATAATCCATCGCATTTACCGCCGCCACAGCAAATCAAGAAAATGATGGAGCCTATTGTGCGGGCCAATATTTTAGTGCCACAAGATTATTTAGGCGCAGTGATTACATTATGTATTGAGCGCAGGGGTGTACAAGCGAATATGGCTTATAGTGGCCGACAAGTTTCGGTAACTTATGATATGCCCATGAGCGAAGTGGTTTCTGACTTCTTCGATCGCCTTAAATCGGTAAGTCGCGGTTATGCTTCATTGGACTATAATTTTTTACGTTTCCAAGAAGCTGATTTGGTCAAAATGGATGTGTTGATCAATACGGAACGAGTTGATGCGTTGGCTTTGATTGTTCATCGAGACGCAGCATTTTATCGTGGACGAATGCTGGTTGAAAAAATGCGAGAATTGATCCCCAGGCAAATGTTCGATGTCGCGATACAGGCAGCACTCGGCAGTCATATTATTGCACGTCAAACTGTTAAAGCGCTGCGGAAAAACGTTATTGCAAAATGTTATGGTGGTGATGTAAGCCGAAAACGTAAATTACTTGAAAAACAAAAAGCAGGTAAAAAACGCATGAAACAAGTCGGACACGTCGAAATACCTCAAGAGGCTTTCATGGCTGTTTTCCAATCAGACTCAAAGAAGTAAAGGAATTTTCTTATGAATTTTGCATTAATATTGTTAGTTCTTGCGACTGTAACCGGTTTAATCGCTTTGGTGGATAAATTATTTTTTTCTAAAAAGCGAGGAACCGACAAAAAGCCAAACAAAATTATTGAGTTTGCCTATTCCTATTTCCCAGTCTTTTTTCTGGTTTTGTTTTTACGATCTTTTTTAATTGAACCATTTCGCATTCCCTCTGGATCGCTTGAGCCAACCTTGCAGGTGGGTGATTTTGTCGCGGTCAATAAATTTGCCTATGGTATTCGTTTTCCTGTTTTCGAGAAAAAAATATTTTCAATTCATCAGCCGAAACGTGGTGAAATTGTTGTTTTTCGTTGGCCGCCCGCGCCTGAATATGATTTTATCAAGCGTGTGATTGGGCTACCACATGACAAAGTAAGTTATCACAATAAAGTACTGCGTATTAATGGTAAGACGATGACCCAAAAATTTATTGAATATACGACAGATGAAAGCTCCGGAAATTCAGTTGTCAAATATCGTGAAAATTTGGATGGTGTGAAACATGATATTTATGTTCGCTCCGGTATACCTTCGTATGATTTTGACATTGAGGTTCCTGATGGGCAGTATTTTGTGATGGGTGATAACCGTGACGATAGTGCAGATAGTCGCTTCTGGGGATTTGTTGCAGACGAATATTTGCGTGGTAAAGCCTTTGCAGTATGGATGAGCTGGAATAGTCATACCAGCTCGCCTCGTTGGTCTAATATTGGCCATTTTATTTATTAGGTTACTCCTCAGCAATGTCATCCTTCACAGCATTTGGGATGACGGGATACGCGGGTGAGTATTTTTTTAGAAGGTGTTTCATTTGGTACAAATAAATCTTCAACGATTATGTCGGCGTCTTGATTATACTTTTCATAACATACGCTTACTTAAACAAGCACTAACACATTGCAGTGCTGGTGGCGATAATAATGAACGCTTTGAGTTTTTGGGTGATTCCATTCTTAATTTTGTTATCGCACATCAATTATTCGTATTATTCCCGAATTTAACTGAAGGGGAGCTGAGTCGTTTAAGAGCGTCTTTGGTGAAAGGCGACCATCTTGCCGAATTGGCGACAGCGATTGGTTTAGGTGATTTTCTTTACTTGGGGCAGGGTGAGTTAAAGACGGGAGGTTTTCGTCGCACATCGATTTTAGCTGATGCATTTGAGGCCGTTATTGCGGCAGTCTTTTTTGATGGCGGGATGTCTGAGGCAGAAGCTTTAATTAAACGTTTGTTTCATGATGATCTACAGCTTCAAGCTTTAGAAAATACTTTGAAAGATTCGAAAACCTTACTTCAAGAATATCTTCAATCTAAAAAGTTACCTTTACCCCATTATGGATTACTTAAAATTGAGGGCGAGGAGCATAATCAAATTTTCCATGTTTATTGTGCTGTTCAAGGTGTTGCGATGAAGGCTGCAGGTCTCGGTGGGTCTCGTCGAAAGGCCGAACAAGAAGCGGCTCGTGTATTGTTGGCACATATAAAATCAACTAACCCATCCCATTTTTCTAAATGATTAACTATAATTTTACATAGAGATAATAAATTGTTAAGGGTCGATCAGCTACAATATCTTAAAAGCGATCGTTGTTCCGTTATTTGATTTATATCTAAAGGCAGCTTATATCATGAATAATTCAAGATTACCGATTGGTGTCTTTGACTCGGGAATGGGCGGTTTAACCGTATTACGCTCACTAAAATCTGTTTTGCCGAATGAGTCCTTTATCTATTTAGGTGATACTGCGCGACTTCCCTATGGTACAAAAAGTCCTGAAACAGTGAAGCAGTATGCCTTGCAAATGGCGCGTGTTCTGGTCGAGCGACAGATTAAGGCATTGGTAATCGCTTGTAATACCGCAACAACCGCTGCATTACCCCATTTACAACAATTGCTACCAGATATTCCAGTGCTCGGTGTAGTTGGGCCAGGTGCTGATGCAGTTATTGCCGCAACGTCAAATCAGCGCATTATGGTTTTTGCGACAGAAACAACCATCGCCTCAGAGGTCTATCAGCGCATTATTCTGGAAAAACTACCTAATGCCGTTATTCACACCCAAGCATGTAGCTTGTTGGTAGCGCTCGCAGAAGAGGGTATGCAAGATAACGCCATCGCGCATGAAGTACTTAGACATTACCTGGATAACTTCCATCAACAAGATACTTTATTGCTGGGATGTACGCATTTTCCAGTTTTTAAACCCTTGTTGAAAAAACTTCTCCCTGCAGATGTTCGCATTGTTGATTCAGCTGATGCGACAGCTAAGGCTTTACATGCTAAATTAAGCGAATTGAATTTATTAGCTGATGTTATGGATCAAGGTTCAGCAACGCGTTATTTAGTCACGGATTCGGCTATTCGTTTTCAAAAAGTCAGTGCAATTTTTCTGGGTGAGTCTATTTCGCCTTCAGCCATTGAAGTGATCGATGGTTAAAAGCAGCTCAGCCATCGGAGTGGCCTGCAACAGCCCCTAATCTCTTGAAAGATAAAATTAAAAATTTTTTCTAGTTGAGCAAAGGCCTTCAGAAGCCAAGAGAAGTTTGAAATTGTATTCTTAAAGCGTTCATACTGATTTCTAAATCATCAACCTCTTTTTTGCTGACAGTATCTGGCCCAATTAATGAATAACGGCCAAGATTTTCGAATAAAAACATATCAATTTTTTTAGGCAACTCGCTATGCGGATCTTTTTTTTGTGGGTTAGGTTTGTCGGGAAACTTTGTTGTACCGATGGGAACATGCTTGATGATTTGAAGGTTTATATCTGGATATTGCTGAGTAAAATGCTTAAGGGTGACAGCCATAGGTTGTTTATCACCTTTTTCTTCTAGGTTACGCTTTAATTGTATTAACGGATTATCACCTAACTTGCTTAAGCCATGGTAAGCTAATAATTTCATTTGGCGGATCACCGCATCACAGAATGAATCTATTTCTTGGTAGTTTTTAAAGAATAGCGCGTGAGGTGATGCGGCTCTTTCGATGGGAGCCTTAGGTGCTGGTGGCGGTGTATCGGGTTGTTTACGTGCTGTTTGTGGAGCTTGTAGCTCAATAATTTCTAAACTCTCTGAAAATAACAACTCATTGATGGTTTGATTAAATTCTTGTTCATAGGCGTCATGAGCGAGCTTTTTTTTCTTCAGATATAACTGGTGGAACAACTCGACGGTTTGTTTTTTTAATGTAGGATTCCTTTCAATGGCAGTATTAAAGCATTCAATGGATCTTTGAAACCGATTCGTTATTGGATAATCCTTATTTAGCGCATGAAAAACCAGTCCATAAGCGATGCTTTCAGGCGTCACTTCGTTAGCCACTTCTGTGGTCAGGGTATTCGTTGTAAAATCCAACCATAAGGGGAAATAATATATACTCGCTGGCCCAGTTGCATACCAAGATAATCGAAGTATATTTGCTTTGGGACAAATTCGTCGAGAGAACATGGAATTATGAATCGCATCTTCTAAGGATTGCCCAGTAAAAACAGTAAACTTTACATCAACACTCATTTGATCAAAAACAACCAATTGACATGACGTCGTTCTAATATCAACGGATGGCTTATCGAACGAACGTGCAAAATATTCAGGAATAAACTGCTGCGTTAATGCATTCATAAATTCACCAATCTCAACTGACGTCGCACCCCGCAAATGACAAAACACTTCTACATCGATGTCATTTAATTTCTTAAAGTCCGATTGATCAATCGCTGGATGAAACAAATTAGCGCCGCCACCAACCAGTGTAGGCACTATTTCATAATGGATACGTTTTTCCCTTGGTATAAATCGAAGATAGTTTCCATGAATCAGATCTAAAATTTGACTGAGTACAGGAAGTCTTGCTTCTAGTGTGAGCTGATCTATCGGGGCTTGCTGAATACCGGGATCAAGGTTTAATCTTGTCTTTGCCAATTCCGACTCAAAAGGTGACGCGATTAACGAAGCGTTTTGAGGGGATGGTGAGGGTGAAGAAAAGATACAATGTAGCGCGAGATGATTCCTTTCAGATGTGAGTGAATCGATAGAAACAGTCGACGTCGTCAAATCAGCAGAAGCGGTGCTGTCTGAAAAATCAACTGATGGACTTGGGTTGTCTTTCTTGGATTTAAACATGAGTATTTATTCAGGAAATTAAAATCAAAAATAATTTATAAGACCAATTATACCACTGCCCTTTTTTTAATCAAGTTGTTTTAAATGTTTTTGATTGTATAATGTGTTCAAGGAAATGTCAGTTATGGAAGAAAAAATAAAATTAACACATAGCTATTGACCTTCTGAATAAGGATCAGTATTATCAGCGTCTTAACGGGTAGACGGGGTGTAGCGCAGTCTGGTAGCGCGCCTGCTTTGGGAGCAGGATGTCGGGAGTTCGAATCTCTCCACCCCGACCATTTTTATGCGCCCGTAGCTCATTTGGATAGAGCATCGGCCTTCTAAGCCGAGGGTAGCAGGTTCGAGTCCTGCCGGGCGCACCACGCCTTCCTCGGATTAAGATTAAGAAAAGCATTATTCCATAATGACTAAGAATTAATTATGGTGGACGTAGCTCAGCTGGTAGAGCCCCGGGTTGTGATCCCGGTTGTCGTGGGTTCGAGCCCCATCGTTCACCCCACCCTATTTAAAGAGATAGTACGCACCGTAAAATCCATGATAACCTTATGCTTAGGCCTTAATTTTAGTGGTAAACTAAATTAAAAGCGTATTACTCTTTACAACAAATGTATACTATCCGATAATCTCCCCCTGTTTTTTTGCGAAAGTGGCGGAATTGGTAGACGCGCTGGATTTAGGTTCCAGTGGGGCAACCCGTGAGAGTTCGAGTCTCTCCTTTCGCACCAATATGATGACAATTTTCAAGAGGTGCCTTAATGGATGTTTCTGTTGAAACTTTAGCTGGTCTAGAACGTAAACTCAGTGTAACTGTGCCAAGCAATAAAATCGAAGAAGAAGTGTCACTTCGACTGAGAGATCTTGCAAGAAAAGTAAAAATTGACGGATTTCGTCCTGGTAAAGCACCACTTGGTGTAGTCAAAGGTCGCTATTCGGCGAATGTTCGTGAAGATGTTGCAAGAGAGTTGATCCGTTCAACCCTACATGAAGCGATTAATGACAGTAAACTCGTTCCCGCTGGGACTCCAAATATTGAACCCGGTGACTTGGAAGAAGGTAAACCTTTCACTTATGTCGCATACTTCGAAGTGATGCCAGAAATCACCATCAAAGAATTGAAAAAAGATAAAATTGAGACAGTTGAATCAGAAATCACGAGCAAGGATGTTGACGAAGCACTAGAAAAATTACGCGAGCAACATAAAGAATGGGTCAAGGTAACAAGGCCTGTAGCTGAAGGTGATAAGATTAATTTAGATTATGCTGGTTATCTAGATAAAGAGTTATTTGAAGGTGGTAGTGCACAAGGACAGGAGCTGATTATTGGATCCGGCTCGATGATTCCTGGTTTTGAGAAAAGCATCATTGGTGGCGAAATTGGAAAGCCTTTTGAAATAAAAGTGACCTTTCCTAAAGATTATCATGATGAAAAATTAGCAAATAAGAAAACTGTTTTCAAAATAACAATTAATGATATTCTGGAAGGGAAGTTACCTCCTTTAGACGCAAGTTTCGCTGAGAAATTTAATGTTAAAGAAGGTGGCGTTAAAGCATTTAAAGCTGAAATCAAAGAAAATATGATACGTGAGTTAGACCGTCGTATTAATGGCATGAATCGAGAAAAGATCTTTGATAAATTAATTGAACTTAATCCAATCGATCTTCCAAAAGCGTTGATTGAGACCGAAATCGAAAATTTGAAACACG
>Ga0364909_10054_pt1 | contig 50948 bp, 42 predicted proteins | sample SorcelJu500001C3_3_FD_206966 | JGI IMG/M metagenome (GOLD analysis project Ga0364909, IMG submission 206966) | Enriched cells from Trout Bog Lake Hypolimnion, Wisconsin, USA - BchlTB.June25.5000.01.C3 | ecosystem: Environmental > Aquatic > Freshwater > Lake > Hypolimnion/Profundal zone | place... | reverse complement strand
CGACATAGGCCTCATAAACAACAGGCAAAGTCTAGTTCGTTTGGCAATATACATCCGTCGGGCCTGCCGTGGATGTTTTCGACAGGAACCTTTGGCTGGCCGGGATTATTTTTTTCCTTCATGACTTCCCCTGGTCTTGGCTCCCCACCAACCGATTCAGCGTCATGGGCTTTGCCCGCCTCAATGCAAATCTACCAATGAGGTTTAAAAAGATGCCCGCACTGGTCAAAGTGTCCGCACCTTTTAACTTGGCGATCCGGTGGCGGTGATTAGCAGATTGGTAAGCGCAGAAATGACCCATGGAGTATCGCACAAAATGACGCATGGCGCAGTGCGACAAAACAGACCTGGTTAATGCCTTGGTTAATGCGAAATGTCCTAGTTCGGTTCTGAAAGAGGAACCATATCATTGTTAAAAATGGGGACACCGCATACGGTAACGGGTAGGATAACGGGTAGATGAAAATATCAAAATGTGATTCATCAAATAAAACGGAGTATTAACAATACATCTTTAGTCCCTCCCGGGCCAAAATATAGTCAGGCAACATTCGCTGACACGCATTAACCCCTTGAATCTCTAAGGTTTACGGTTTTTTTCATGCCCTTCCTGTCCGAGCTCATCAAGTCCCTTCCATTCATATTCCCAATTTTACTGGGTGTTTTTCCGGGTACATCTTCCATCCCGATTTTTCCCATTTTTTGAATCCCTCAAGGGGGGATGTACCCTTTTACCCGCCCTCGCCCTCGCCCTCGCCCTAATTATAAGTGGACCCTAGAAGGGGTTGCGAAAGATGAGTTTACCGATACCGAATCGATTTAGGCACTTGCGGAACGATGGAAAGTTTCGCTAGATGCAATCAGAAATTTACGCCCAAAATGGATTGCTTAAGGAAAAACTCAGGGCCCATTCACTCAAACCTCTTTCCATCACCAGTCTGTCTAACTACCGAAACTAGAAGTTCGTTAGAGCTATCGTAGTTAATAATTCAGTGCATTTGCCCCCTCTTGAAGCCCTGGTCATGGATGCGCAGGTGGACGAGCAACTGGGAATCGGCGAAGTGCAACGAAGAAAAAGGGCTGTCGTCCGTTCCCAACGGATGGCCTTGGACCACTCCTGGATGGCGGCAGCTATAAGGTCAGGAAAGAAAGGGGTGCGTCAAAGCCCGTAGAGCCAGAGGCCGAGTTGCAGCACCAGCAAGGCATAGAGGCCGGCGGCAATATCGTCGAGCATAATCCCTAAACCCCCGCAAAGATGCCGGTCAATCCAGTTGGCCGGGAACGGTTTCAGGATATCAAAGAAACGGAACAGCAGAAAGCTCAGAAGAATGGGTACGGGATGCAGGGGGGCGGCAGTGAGTGCGAGCAACTGGCCGACGATTTCGTCAATGACCACCTGGGGCGGGTCGCTCTGATCGATGATCTTTTCCGCTGCCCCGCCGCTGAGGACACCGACGAAGAACAACAGGGTGATAATGGCACCATAAGGCAGCAGATCCAGGCGGCTGACGAGCAGCCAGAGGAGCACCCCCACCGCCGAGCCCCAGGTTCCCGGGGCTTTGGGAAGCGAGCCGCTGTACGCCCCGGTGGCGATGAACATCAGGATACGGTCCATGTCGGTCAGGAACGGGCGGGCGAAAGACGTTTGATTGCGGCGTAGACCGTCTGCAGGGGCACCAGGTGCGTCTCGGCCACGGCCCGGCAGGCCTCGTATTCCGGTACGATCACCACTCCGGAGGGGGTGCTGATCTTCTTGGCCGGCAGCTCACCCCAGGGCGTGGCCACCATAATGATCTCCCGGGGCAAAGTCAGTCGCTGTTCCCGCCGGACACGCAGGCCAAGGGTGCTGGTTTCGCTGAACAGCAGGGTGGTCAGGGGCTGGCAATGAGCAGGTTCTGCAATCACCCGCAGCAAAAACCCCGGCCTCCCTTTTTTCATCTGCATGGGGATCAGGCAGACATCCAGGGCCCCGGCCGCCATGAGCCGCTGGCTGACATAGGGCCAGAATTCGGGATTCCAGTCATCGAGATGGGTCTCGATGACCGCAACCTCCTGCGCCTCCCGGACCGCCGTGCTTTGACCAAGCAGCAGGCGGAGCAGATTGGGTCGTCCGTCCCGGCGCTGCATGGAGCCGGCGCCGTACCCGGTTTTCGCCAGCAGCATCGGCGGCATCGGACCAAAACCCTCGGCCAGTTCTCTGACCAGGGCCGCTCCGGTGGGGGTGACCAGTTCCTGGAGCAACTCCTCGCCGTAGACCGGCACGCCCTCCAGCAATCGGCAGACCGCCGGTCCCGGCAGGGGGATGTCCCCGTGGGCACAGGCAACCCAACCGCGCGGCATGGGCAGAGGCGAGCAGATAAGCTGATCAATGCCCAGATACGCCAGTCCCGCCACGGTGCCGACAATGTCGATGAGGGCATCCACGGCGCCCACTTCATGAAAATGGACCTGATCGACCGTGGTGCCGTGGACAGCGGCCTCGGCTCTGGCGAGGCGGGTGAAGACTCCCAGGGCGCGCTCCCGAATCGGGGGAGTGAGGACGGCGTTCTCGAGAATCTGTTTGATCTCGGCCAAATGGCGGTGCTCATGACCGTGCGGGCAGACTACTTGCACCTGGGTGGCGGCAAAGCCTTGCACGTTTCGGCGGTCAATAGTGAGGGTGGCGCCGTCGAGTGGCAGACCGGCCAGCACCTCTTTCAGATAGGTCTCCGGGACCCCTGCATCCAGGAGGGCGCCGAGCAGCATATCGCCGCTGACTCCGGAAAAACAGTCGAGGTAGGCGGTTGGCATCAGGTGAGCAGGGTCCCGGAAGCAATGGGGGCGCCACGGAGGCAGGCCGCAACCTCCATCCGTTTCTTGCCTTCGGGCTGCACTTCGCGGATCAGTAGACAGTCGACTCCGGTGGCGATCAGGAGTCCCTGACTGTCGGCACGGCAGATGGTGCCGGGTGGCTCGGGGGGATGGCGTTTGACGATCTCCGGATTGAAAAAACGGTAGCGTTTGCCGGCGAGAAAACTAAAAGCGGAAGGCCAGGGATCCAGACCGCGGATCAGGTAATGCAGATGCGCCGCCGGCAGGCTCCAGTCGAGATGGCCCTGTTCCTTGGTCAGCATCGGGGCGCTCGTGGCGAGGGCGGAATCCTGTGGCTGCCTCGGCAACTGTCCCTGCTTCAGCTGCGTGACAGCGGTCGCCAGGGTCTGGCCGCCCAACAGCGCCAAACGAGCAAAGAGCGAGCCCGCGGTCTCCTGAGGGCCGATCGCCACCGGTGCAACCAGGAGGATGTCGCCGGTGTCCATGCCTTCATCCAGCTGCATGATGGTGATCCCGGTGCGGGTTTCGCCCTGGATCACCGCCCATTGAATCGGAGCGGCTCCCCGGTATTTCGGCAGGAGCGAGCCGTGGACATTGATGGCGCCCAAGGGTGGCAGACGGAGCAGGGCGCCGGGTAGAATCTTGCCGTAGGCCACTACCACCAGGAGGTCCGGGGCCAGTTCGCGGATCTGTTCGAGAAAGAGTTCCTTGCGTACTGATTCCGGCTGCAGCACCGGGATGGAGTGCGCTGCAGCCAGGACCTTTACCGGCGGCGGGCTGAGAATCTTGCCCCGGCCGCGCTGGCGATCGGGCTGGCAGACCACGGCGACCACCTGGTCGGGGCCGTCCAGCAGGGCCTGCAACGAGGGCACGGCAAAATCCGGCGTGCCCATGAAGACAAGGCGGAGCGGTCCGCTCATTCCTGCTCCTGGAGGAGCTTCTTGAGCTTCTTTTTATAGAGGGCGCGCTTGAGGGAACTGAGCCGATCGATGAACAGGGTGCCGAGGAGATGATCGACCTCGTGCTGGATGATCCGGGCAAAGCGGTCTTCGGCCTCGAATTCGAGAGGGTTGCCTTCCACATCCTGGGCGATAACGCAAATCCTGCGGAAGCGTTTGACATTGGCCGTGTACTCGATGACGCTCAGGCAGCCTTCTTCGTCGATAATGCTGCCCTCACCGCTCGTGATCACCGGATTGACCAGAGGCAGGTATTGCCGCTCCTCATCCTTGGTGGAGCGGTCCACCACCACCAGCTGCCGGGCAATACCGATCTGATTTGCCGCCAGGCCAACACCGGGGGCATCCCACATGGTGTCGGCCATATCCTTGACCAGGGCTTGCAGGGCCTGGTCGAAAACTGTTATTGGTGCCGCCTTTTCCCGGAGGACCGGGTGGGGGTAGGTAATAATCTTTCTAATAGCCATAATGCACGTATCGTTCGTATCGTTCAATGGTGTCTGGGCACCGAATTTTTTATAGAAGAGACTCCATGGTATGTAATCAGTTTCCATGGTATTGTAAAGGCGTCTGCGCCCTCTGAAGGCGAGAGCGGCGGCGTCTTGTTTTTCGATGGTATTTTGTGTAGGGTGGCATGCCAAATTCAAGGGAATGGAAGCGAGGATGATCAACAAAGAGATGTTTGCGGCGGGGTTGGAGGCATTGCGCCGGCCGGTGCTGCCTTTGCTCGGGATCGTCGAGTTTCTGCTGCTCACCGGTGATTTTGCCTCGGCAGCCGAGGTGATTGCCCAATTGCCGGAAACCATTGAAACCGGGTATGCCGTGTATCCGCAGGCCGCTCTGCAGTTGGCCCCCTATGCCGCGTTACTGCAGCCCCTGGTGGATCTCAAGGCCGGCAAGGGACCGGAAGAGCAAGTGGTGACCAGCGAGGGCGAGCCGGTGGATGCCATGACCGCGACCAGCGCCCTGGTCGCCCAGCGGGTTCTGACCCAGGAACTGGCGCACATCAACAGCCTGCTCTGCGGACCTTGCCAGTGCACCCTGTGCTGTGTCGGTCCGGAGGCCTCCATGGCCCAGGCCTATTTTGAAATTCCGCTGCAGCCCGGTGAGACTGGTTTTTTTCCGCTGGAACGCATCGATTCCCTCGAATCAAGAACGCATCGGGCCGATAGGGAGCCGCCGCTGCAAGTGGCAGGAAGCGATTTCTACAATCGTCCGGATCCAATGCTGATCCACTGGCAACCCGGCTGGAGCCTGATTCTGCCCCGGGAGAGCAGTTGTCCGAATCTTGCGACTTCCGGCCGCTGCCGGGTCTATCCGGACCGCCCGCAGGTCTGCCGCCGTCCCCAGATTTTTCCCTACATGGTGGAGCCGATGGAGCTGCATGGCCAATCGATCCTCAGGCTCCGCCAGACCTTGCTTGCGGTGGTGGACTGCCCGTATGTGCGGCTGCTGCAAGACGAGATCGCCGCGTATGCCGCGGCCTGTGAATTGGAGATGATCTTCCGCCATAATAAGGCTTAAGGCCCGGTAGAGACACGCTACCGCGATAAACCAGATCCTACAAACATGAACAAAAGCTTATGAGCAGCACCGCAATCCTTTGTATTCTCGCCTCCTATCTGGTTGGAGCCATCCCCTTTGGTCTGCTGCTGACCCGGGGGAGCGGCATCGATATCCGCACCCAGGGCAGCAGAAATATCGGGGCCACCAATGTCGCCCGCCTCCTGGGGAAGAAGATGGGGGCGCTGACCCTGGTCCTGGACATTTCCAAAGGCTATGCGCCGATGTTTGTTGCGGCTCTGGCAGTGCAGGGTGATCCCCGGCGGGATCTGATTATTGCCCTCTGCGGCGCGGCCTCGGTTCTGGGACACATGTTTCCGGTCTATCTGCGTTTCCAGGGGGGCAAAGGGGTGGCAACCGCACTGGGCGCTTTTCTCTATCTGGCTCCTCTCGCGGTTCTGGGATGCCTGCTGGTCTTTCTCGCTACCGTGGGGTTGTCCGGTTTCGTCTCGCTCGGCTCGCTCCTGGGATCGGCCTCCATTCTCCTCTGGCTCCTGTTCCTCAAGGTCGCCGCCTGGAAGCTGTGGCTGGCTGCCTGTATTGTGGCGATGATCTGGGGCAAGCATTATCAGAACATCGGCCGTTTGTTGCAAGGGACGGAAAAATCCTGGAAAAAGAAGGGAGCGGCACAGGCGTGAATCGCAAGGAGTGGCAGGCCATCGAGCAGGCGCGGGAGCTGCTGCAGTTGGGAGACCGGGCAACCCTGGCTGAGATCAAGCGCAGCTATCACCGCCTGAGCAAGCTGCATCATCCGGATACGGCCAGGACCGCCAGTGGCCAGAGCGGCGAGCAGATGTACCGGATCACCGCGGCCTACGAGCTGCTGCTGCGCTATTGCACCGAGTACCGTTTCCCCTTGAAGCTGGAGGACGGACCGAACCAGGATCTGGATCTCCATGATCCCGAGGACTGGTGGCAGGCCCGTTTCGGGCAGGATCCCATCTGGAGCGGCAAAAAAACCCGGCAGCGGTAAGAGTCAGCAGTCTTTGTATTTGAGGACGTGTCTTTCAAGAGTGAAGACCGGGCGCTGCCGCGGCCTGGGCTTCCATCGATTCTTTGCACAGGGAGTACAGGGATGCATATTCCACAATTGATCAAAGGGCGCAGCCCTTTTGTTTCGTTTGAATTTTTTCCTCCCAAAAAACAGGAGGAATGGCCGGGATTTCTTGAGGCCGCCAGGGAACTGCAGCAGCTGCAACCGCTGTTCGCCTCGGTGACCTATGGCGCCGGCGGTTCGACCCAGTCCAATACCCTGGAGATCTGCGAGCAGCTGATCCGCACCTGCGGGTATGAGATTATGCCGCACCTTACCGGAGTGGCGGCCAACCGGGAGAAGATCGACGGATTCCTTGAGGCGATCAAGTCCCTGGGAATTACAAACGTTCTGGCCCTGCGGGGTGACCGCCCCAGTGGGTTCACCGGCACAGATGCGGAGCTGTTTGCCGCCTTTCCCCATGCTTCGGACCTGGTGGCCCATATCCGCAAACAGCATCCGGGGCTGGCCATCGGGGTGGCCGGTTTCCCCGAGGCGCATTCCGAGGCCGCTTCAATGGCCGCCGATCTTGAGGTCATGCAACGCAAGGTGGAATGCGGCGCTGATTTCGTTATCACCCAGTTGTATTTCGATAACCGGGTCTTTTTCGATTATGTCGAGCGGTTGCGCAAGCGCGGGGTCATGGTGCCGGTGATTCCAGGCGTCCTGCCCATCCGCAGCCTGGCGTCCCTGCGCTTTGTTCTCCAGATGTGCAATGCCCGAGTGCCGGGTCAGCTGATCAACAAACTGATGAAGGCCCACGATCAGGGCGGAACCGCCGCGGTCTATGAGATCGGCGTTGCCTATGCCCGGGAACAGATCCGGGGCCTCCTGGCCGGGGGCGCACCCGGTGTCCACCTCTACACCCTGAACAGAGCTGACATGTGTCTCGAGGTCATGGACGGCCTGCTGTGACCGGCTGTCCCCTCTTCCCTGTCTCCAGCCGCTTCACCATGACCCACACCCGATAGCCAAGCAGACCGGCCGCGGCCGTCAGGGCCAGGATCAACCCGATCCAGAAGCCCTGGGGCCCCGGCGTCCTTCCCCCCAGACCTCCCAGTCCCAAACCATAGCCCATCGGCAGACCAATTCCCCAATAGGCGAGCAGCATCAGCAACAGCGGCACCCGTGTGTCCTTGCAACCGCGCAGGATGCCGCCGCAGCAGGTCTGGACGGCGTCCGGCAGTTGAAAGATCGCCGCCAGGCAGAGCAGGGAGGCGGCCAGCTGCCGGACACGCACGTCCGGGGTGTAGAGGGCCGCGATCTCGGGCGCGAAAGTGAGGATCAGCAGACAGGTCAGGGTCGATCCACCCAGCGCCAGTCCCATTCCCACCCGGACGGTCCGCCGCAGTCGTCGGCTCCGTCTGCGGCCGATAGTAAAGCCGATGCGCACGGTCAGGGCCGTTGCCAGGCTGAAGGGAAGCATATAAAGGAGCGCGGCGAAATTAAGGGCGATCTGATGCGCTGCCACCACCTGGGCCCCCAGCTTAGCAATAAACAGGGCAATGACCGCAAAGATGGAACATTCGATGAACAGGGTGAGACCCATGGGCAGCCCCAGGCGGAGAAAAGGGCCGACAGCCCATTTTGCCGCATCGGGCGTCGGCGCACAGAGGTGTGCGGTCCCGGCAATTCGGCTCCTCTGGAGGAGAATCGCCATAAACAGCAGCATGGTCAAAAGGGAGAGCGAGGTTGCCCAGCCGCAGCCGACCCCACCCAAAGCCGGCAGCCCCAGTTTGCCGTAGATGAGGAGATAGTTGGCAATGACATTGACCAGCAGGCCGAGGAAACCGGCGAACATGGAGAGCCGCGGACGGCCCAGGCCGTCGGCGCCGTTGCGTAAGGCGAGAAAGATGCCAGCCACGGGCAGGGCCCAGGAAATAGCGAACAAATAACGCCCGGTGCGGGGAATGACCTCGGGGCTCACGCCCATCCAGGCCATAAAGGGTGCCATCACCCATAAAACCGGCATGAGAAGGATGCCGGTGGCCAGGCCGATGACCATGCCCTGACGAATGGAGTGCCGCACCGCGAGTCCTTCGCCGCGGCCGTGGGCCTGGGCAACCAGCGGGGTCACTGCGGTCAGCAGGCCGACGAGGAAGAGGTAGACCGGGAAAAAGAGGGAGGAGCCGACCGCCACCGCCGCCAGATCGACGGCCCCAACCCGCCCTGCCATCACCGTATCGACAAAGCCCATGGAGGTCTGCGCAAGTTGGGCTAGCACCAGGGGACCGGTCAGCCGAAGGAGGATTGCTGCTTCATGGAGCAGGAGCGACGTTGATTTCACTGAGCAAGGCAAGGAGGTTGGCAGTGGACGGGAGTGACTCGGGAGGGCGGGATTGCTCTCTGGAATTTTTTTAACATTGGGGAGCAATTACCGCAACAACACTCGCTTTTCCCACCGGCCGCATCCCGGAACATTCTTGTTTGCCGAGAAAAGGATGTTTACGTGTATTAAAAGAATCTGCTCCAGCAAGCCGTTTTCGTCAGGATGGTGGCGATGGGAAAAATACGATTCACACAGGTGCTGTTCCTGTTTACCTTGGCGCTGTTTGGCGGGGCGCTGTGGATACTGTATCAGACCCTGCATGATTTTCATTACCATGACATCCTTCGCCAACTGCATGCCCTGACCGCCCTGCAGGTCATCCAGGCCCTGGTGCTGACCACGCTGAGTTATTGGATTATGACCGGGTACGACCGGTTGGCCATTGTCTATATCGCCCACCCGATTGAGACCGGCAAGGTCACGCTGACCTCCTTTATCAGTTACGCCTTCAGTAATACCATCGGTCTTTCCCTCCTTTCGGGCGGTTCCATCCGCTATCGGCTCTATTCCACCTGGGGGCTCTCGACGGAAGAAATAGCCCGGGTCCTGTCCTTTACCGTGGTGACCTTCTGGCTGGGGGTGGGAACTGCCGGTGGTCTTGTCTTTTTGCTGGAACCCTTTGCTATTCCCCCCTGGCTCCATTTGCCGATCGCTTCGGCCCGTCCCCTGGGAATCTGCTTTCTTCTGCTTATTGCAGGGTATGTATTGCTGATTGGGTTGCGGCGCCAGCCGTTTCAGGTGGCCGGCTGGGAATTTTCGCTGCCGCCGCTCCGGCTTGCCCTCGCCCAGATCCTGGTGGGCACCATTGACTGGCTGTTGGCCGGCAGTGTCCTCTATGTCCTGCTCCCCGCCTCCGCTTCCGTGTCGCTCTTTCATCTCCTGGGGGTCTATCTTCTCGCCCAGATCGTCTCGCTGATCAGCCATGTCCCCGGAGGATTGGGTGTTTTTGAATCCCTGGTCCTCGTCACCCTGCCCGAGGTGCGGCTCGATGCGCTGGCGGGGGCCCTCCTGGTGTATCGCGGCATCTATTACCTGCTGCCCTTGGCGGTCGCCGCCCTCATGCTGGGAAGTCTTGAATTTTTCCGGAAACGGGCCGCCGTCAGTCGTGCTCTCCAGGTGGTCGTCCGGTGGGGAACGCTGCTGACCCCGCAACTTCTGGCCGCCTTTACTCTGGTCGGCGGTGCGACCCTGCTCTTTTCGGGCGTAACGCCGGGTGTGCCGGGAAGGATGCATTGGGTGCATGATTTTTTGCCCCTGCCGGTGTTGGAAATTTCGCATTTCTTCGGCAGCCTGGTCGGCGCCGGTCTCCTCCTGGTCGGGTGGGGGCTGCAGCGGCGGCTCGACGCCGCCTATCTGCTGGCAATTGTTCTGCTGGCGGGCGGGATGCTCTTTTCGCTGCTCAAGGGCGCTGATTATGAACAATCCCTCCTGCTGGGAATAATGCTGGCCGCACTCCTCCCCTGTCATCGTCATTTTTATCGGCGGACCTCTCTGCTCAATGAGCCGCTCAGTGCCCGCTGGATGCTGATGATCCTGCTGGTGATGCTTTGTTCCCTGTGGTTGGGCTTTTTTGTCTACAAGCATGTTGACTACAGTAACGATCTCTGGTGGCATTTCGCCCTTACCGCCGATGCCCCCCGTTTTCTCCGGGCCATGGTCGGCACCACCACGCTTTTCCTCATTTTCACCCTGGTCAAGCTGTTCAGGCCGCTTCGGCAGGCATCGGGCGCCCCGGCCTTCATCGATATTGAGAAAGCCAGAAAGGTGATTGCAACCAGTACGGCAACGGTGGCCAATTTGGCGCTGCTCGGTGACAAGACCCTGCTGTTCAGTGATTCCGGCAATGCGTTCATCATGTATGCCGTGGAGGGAAGGAGCTGGGTGGCGCTGGGCGATCCCATCGGTCCCCGGGAGGAACAGCCGGAATTGGTCTGGCGGTTTCGCGAATTGTGCGAACAGGCCGAAGGGTGGCCGGTATTTTATGAAATCGGCGCAACCACCCTGTATCTTTATCTCGATCTGGGACTGACGTTGATCAAGATCGGCGAGGAGGCCAGGATCGCTCTTCCGCAATTTTCGCTGGCGGGAAAGGCCCGAAGCGGCCTGCGCTATGCCCATCACAAGGCGGAAAAAGAGGGATGTTCCTTTGAGATCATCGACACCTCCCAGGTTTCGCTGCTGCTGCCGGAATTACAGCGGATCTCGGAGGCATGGCTGGCGGGAAAGCATACCAGCGAAAAGGGTTATTCCCTGGGTTCTTTCAAGCCGGACTATCTGCGGGCCAACCCTGTGGCCGTGGCCCGCTGTGCCGGCAGGATAGTTGCCTTCACCAATATCTGGCCCGGGTACCAGAAGGAAGAGCTGTCGGTCGACATGATGCGATTTCTGCCCGAGGCGCCGCGCTCCACCATGGATTACCTGTTTGTCAGCCTGGTGCTTTGGGGCAAGGAGCAGGGATACCGGTGGTTTAATCTTGGCATGGCGCCTTTGGCCGGTCTGGAGAATCGTCCCCATGCCCCCTTCTGGCATCGGATGGGGGCCCTGGTGTATCAGCATGGCGAGCATTTCTATAATTTTCAGGGATTGCGAGCCTATAAAGAGAAATTTGATCCGGTCTGGGCTCCGCGTTACCTGGCGTCGCCGGGCGGGATTGCCCTGCCGCGCATTCTCACCAATATCGCCACCCTGATCTCCGGGGGGGTGAAAGGAGTCTTGGGAAAATGAACCACTGGAGCCGAATCCTTCCGATCTCCCCGAGGTGGCCGTTCGCTCTGTCCGTGCTTTTCTGCTGCCTGATGGCATCGGCAGAACTTCCGGCAGCGGGACATCCGTCCGCGGCCCTTGATCAGGCAGCCCTTGCCGGTCTCCCTTTGATCGAACTCCCTGCCCCGCAAAGCGACAATGATATCCTGGCGATCATCCTTTCCGGGGACGGTGGCTGGGTAGATCTTGACAAGAACTTTGGCGAGGCTTTCCAGAAGCGCGGAATCTCGACGGTAGGATTCGACTGTCTGAAATATTTCTGGAAAACCAGGAAACCCGCAGAAGTCTCAGAGGCCATGGAAACGGTGGTCCGCTATTACCTGCAAACCTGGAAGAAAAAACGGGTGGTGCTGGTGGGCTATTCTTTTGGCGCCGACTGGCTCCCCTTTCTGGTGAATCGTCTTCCCGCGGAGATCCTCTCCAAAATCGGTCTCTGCGTCCTCCTGGGTCCGAGCAGCTTCGTCAATGTCGAGGTGCATGTGATGGACTGGATGGGAGATGAGCGACGGGAAGGCGCTTTGGTGGTTCTGCCTGAGGCCCTCCGGATCAAACTTCCCGTGCTTTGCGTTTCCGGAAGAGAGGAAAAGGATTCCATCTGTCCGATGCTTACCGGGGAGGCGGTCAAGCACCTGGTGATGCCCGGGGGGCATCATTTCTCCCATGAATATCAACCCGTTATTGATACGATCTTTAACACCATGGAAGAAATGGAGGCTGACAAAAAGGGTGGAAAGCCAGGCGGGAAAACACAGGGACAATAGAAAGAGCTGCGGTCGTCAACCCTGCCTGGATCAGTTCGGGTTGCCGTGCTCCCGATGCCGGCCCTGCCGTTTGGTCAGAGTTTCGCTGAGGGTGCTGTGCGTCGGGTGGCACCAAATTACAAGATGTGACGGTAGAGCCGATGTTGACGATAACCGGCTCGGCCTTTTGCCTACAAATTTTCATATCACCGGATAGAGTTTCGGGAACCATCGTTCAATGGCCTCGACCGGAAAGGAAAGAACGAGTGGGCTGCGGCTGCTCTTGGATTGCAGGTAGCCTTTTTTCAGCAGTTCTGAAACGACGTTCCGTGCCATGCGCTCACCATACCCGGTGATTTCTCCAGCATGGCCACGCGAAACTTCTCCAAGTAAAAACGCTTCTCGCAGCAGGGGAAAGGAGCCCTTGGGCAGATGACCGGCTTGGGTCTCCTCCTCGATATGCAGACGCATACGTCGTAACAAATCGCCTGGCTCCAGCAACGAGGTCATAAATTCCACCTGGTCGATGCAGACAGTGAGGAAAAACGCGCAAAATTCGGTGAGGGCCTGTGCCGAGAGCATACCGCGTCCATCAAGATCGCCGCGTCGTGGTCCGTCGGCCGCCATCAACAGGGCTTTATAATCGCGCACATGACGTGCCAATCCCCGCGCCACCGACCACAAACTGCTGCCGACCCCACAACGCAAAAGCGAGGCGTGCGATTGCAGGCGGGTGACCCGGCCGTTGCCATCATAAAAAGGATGTATCCACAGTAATCGGTGGTGAGCCGCGCCAAGGGCAATAACTCGACGAATTTTTGACATGTTTTTTGCGTCATAGGCCTCGGTAAACCGTTGGAGGAAAAGAGGCAGGGACGCGGCATTGGGTGGAATATGCCTTCCGACCTGGACGCCGCTTTCTCGCAATTGGCCGGGAATCACGCGCAGTTGTTTGCCTGTGTCCGGATTGCGCACCCAAAGCAACTCCTCCGGTAGTCGAGTGCAAAACTCTTTGTGTAACCAGACAGTATAGGCAACGCTTGTTGTTGCAACCTGCAAATCAGCGCCATGGTCGATGAGGCGCTGCACTTCAATATGGGCAACGGCTTCCTGCTGCAGGATTCTTTTTTCAGGATCAGCAGAATAATCGGCATGGGCCAGGGCACGATCAATGTCGCGCGGGTGTGTGTTGTGCCCTTCGATCAGATTGGAATAATAACAGTTCATCGACCGGACAATATCGCCGATGCCGGACCGCACTGCTGGTGGCAATTGGCTCGCCAATCCGGACGCTTTGGTTGCCAGATCCATGGCAAGGTCTTCCAGGTGGCGGTCACCCTCTGGTGGCAGCATCGGTTCCATCAATCCTGTATTATTTAAGATGGTCATGGGCTGCAATCTTTTTGCCGGTTTATAATGATTATTTAATTTATGTATATCAGCATGATATTTATTCTGCAACTGAATTGGGTGCCGGTTGCAGTGCCGGTTCAACGGGAAAGCAAATAGGCGCTTCCATGTTGGACTCCACGATTTCTGGGGAAGCGCAAGGTGTCAACCGGGCTCCACCCCTTCCTGATGCCGGCTCTGCCGTTTGGTCAGAGTTTCGCTGAGGGTGCGTTGCGCGTCGGGGATCCGGGTGACATGCGCCATGATAGCCGCCGGCAAAACTCGCCCCTTGATCACCAGGATATCGGCGGCCAGGCTGTCGGCCACCGCGGACGGATCGCAGCCCTTGTGCTCCACCAGATAGCGAAAGAGGAGTTCGGCCAGCCGGGGCAGGCCGATCTGCCAGGTGGCGCGGGTTTCTCCGTACAGCCAGAGGGAAAAATCAAGAAAGGAGTGAAAGACGTCCCTATCGGGCCAGAGCAGAGGAACGGTATGGCGGAAATTGCCGCTGTTGTAGACCAGATCCCAGAATCGCGCCAGCCGTTTCATGGTCTGCATGCGGGCAAAGGGGATGAGCTCGTTTTCCAGGATTTCATAGGGCGGAAAAGCGCTGTAGATCATCCCGTACTCGCGGTCGTGGCGGTCGATAGTGGTGCCGGACAGCTTTTTGAGGACGCCGAGTTGGATCTCGCCACAGGTCAGGGCCATGAGAGTGTTGAGGTTCGCGCCGAACTGCTCGAGCGATTCACCGGGCAGGCCGATGATCAGATCAACATGGAGATGGGCCTGGGTCTGTTGTTCCAGGAAGGCCAGATTTTCCCTGATCCGGACGAAATCGAGCCGGCGGCTGATTCGGGCGGCGGTTTCCGGATGCAGGGTCTGGATGCCTACCTCCAGTTGCAAGGTGCCGGGGGCAAAGCGCGTCAGCCGTTCCTTGAGCGGGTCGGGGAAATGGTCCGGGATGACCTCAAAATGGACGTGAAAGGGTGGGGGCTTGGCCAGGAAAAAATCGAGGATGCGGCCTGCCGCATCAAAGTTGCTGTTGAAGGTGCGGTCCACGAATTTGATCGTCCGCGCCCCCCGTTGCCACAGCCTCTCCAGCGCCTCGAGAAACCGGTCGACGGCAAAGGGACGGACCCGTTTATCGAGCGAGGAGAGGCAGAATTCGCAGGTAAAGGGGCAGCCCCGCGCCGCCTCAACATAGGTGATGCGGTGGGCCAGGTCTTCGTCGGTGTACCCGTCATAGGGCAGAATCAGGTGCTCGACCTCCCCCACCGCCGCCGGCAGGAGGCGGTCTGCCGGCGGGTTGCCGGCAAGGATCGCGGCGCAGAGGGTATGGAAGGCAATTTCGCCCTCCCCCTGCAGGATGTAATCCGCGGCATCCAAATCGACGCGCAGGGGCAGATGGCTGACCTCCGGCCCCCCAAGGACGATCCGGGTGGCGGGGGCCACCTGCTTGAGGATGGCCACCAGTTGCTGCACTGCAGCCGCGTTCCAGATGTAGACGCCAATGCCGATGATGGCCGGGTCGCTGGCCAGGATCTTTTCCGCGACATCGGAGATCTGGTCGGTCAGGCAGTATTCCTGAATGCTGGCCAGGGCCTGCAACTCCCGCAGATTGGCGTGCAGCCAGCGCAGACCGAGGCTGGCGTGGATGTAGCGGGCGTTGATGGTGGTGAGAACGATCCCGGCCATGGCGACTACCGCGAGGCGTCCGTGCTGCCGAGGGCCGGCACGGACAATTGCTCCTGGCGCCCGGTCACTGGGCCGCCATGCGCTGCCGGAGGACCTTGTGGAGGATGCCGCCATGTCGGTAATAGTCGATTTCCATGGCATTATCGAGGCGCAGGGTGACCATGATGGTCTCAAAGCGGCCATCGGCCCGGTCGATGCGCAGCGGCACCAATTGTCCGGGCGTGAGCTGGTCGCTGATGCCGCTTAAGGAGACCGTCTCGCTGCCGGTAAGGCCCAGGGTGGCGCCATCCGTGCCCTCGGGAAACTGCAAGGGCAGCACCCCCATGCCCACCAGGTTGGAGCGGTGGATGCGCTCAAAGGAGGCGGCGATCACCGCCTTGACTCCCAGCAGCATGGTGCCTTTGGCGGCCCAGTCGCGGGAGGAGCCGGTGCCATAGTCCCTGCCGGCGAACACGATCAGTGGTGTGTTGGTGGCCTGATAGCGCATGGCTGCGTCATAGATCGGCATCTCCGTACCCTCGGGCCACAACCGGGTGAAACCGCCCTCACGCTCCACCATGCGGTTTTTGATGCGGATGTTGGCAAAGGTGCCCCGCATCATCACCTCGTGGTTGCCCCGCCGGGAGCCGTAACTGTTGAAATCCTGAGGCACGATTCCCAATTCCTGGAGATACAGGCCGGCCGGCGTCTGCGCGCCGATCGATCCGGCCGGGGAGATGTGATCGGTGGTGATGGAATCGCCGAACACAGCGAGAATCCGGGCCTGGCCAATATCGGTCAGCGGTCGCGGGGTACTGGTCGTGGTCTGGAAGAAAGGCGGTTCCCGGATATAGGAAGAATTCGGATCCCATTGATAGAGATCACCACTGCCGCCCTCCAGCTCGCGCCATTGGTCGTCACCGGCAAAGACACTGGCATAGCTGGAGGTGAAGAGATCCGGGGTCACCCCCTGGTCCACGGCCGCCCGGATTTCCTCAACGGTCGGCCAGATATCGCGCAGAAAGACCGGAACCCCCTGGGAGTCGATGCCCAACGGCTCGTTTTCCAGATCGATGCGCATGGTGCCGGCCAGGGCATAGGCGACCACCAGCAGCGGCGAGCCCAGATAATTGGCCTGGATCTGCGGATGGATGCGGGCCTCAAAATTGCGATTGCCGCTGAGCACGGCGGCGACCACCAGCTGCTTTTCCTTGATCATGGCTCCGATGGCCTCGTCCAGCGGGCCGCTGTTGCCAATACAGGTGGTGCAGCCATAGCCGACGACATGGAAGCCCAGGGCCTCAAGCTCGGGCAGCAGGCCGCTTTTTTCCAGGTAGCGGGTGACCACCCGGGACCCCGGCGCCATGCTGGTCTTGACCCAGGGCCGGCTCTTCAGGCCACGGGCCCGGGCCTTGCGAGCCAGCAGGCCGGCACCGATCATCACATCCGGATTGGAGGTGTTGGTGCAGCTGGTGATGGCGGCGATGACCACCGCGCCATTGGTGAGAACGGACTCCGGACGGTCGGCAGGTGCGGCGGCGCTTTTTGCCAGCTGTTGTTGAAACTGCTTGTGGAAGTCCTCGCGGACAGCCCCGAGCGGCAGCAGATCCTGGGGCCGCCTCGGCCCGGCGAGGCAGGGCACCACGTCCTCCAGCGCGATGTCGTAGGTTACCGAATAGTCCGGCTCCCGGCTGTCGCTCGCCAGGAAAAAGCCCTGCTCTTGGCAATAGGCGGCCACCAGTTCAATCTGTTCGGCTGGGCGGCCGCTGGCCCTGAGGTAGCGGAGGGTTTCCTCATCCACCGGAAAAAATCCCATGGTGGCCCCGTATTCCGGGGCCATGTTGGCAATAGTGGCCCGATCGGGCAGGCTGAGGTGTTTGAGTCCCGGACCAAAAAATTCGACAAAGCGGCCCACCACCCCTTTGCCGCGCAAAAAGCGGGTGAGGGTCAGGACCAGATCGGTGGCGGTGGTACCCGGCAGCAGGGTGCCGCCCAGGCGCACTCCGACCACTTCGGGAATCTGCAGGGAATAGGGCTGGCCCAGCAGCACCGCTTCCGCCTCGATGCCGCCCACGCCCCAGCCCATAACGCCGAGGCCGTTGATCATGGTGGTATGGGAATCGGTGCCCAGCACGCTGTCCGGATAGACCAGAAGTTCCCCGTCCCTTGCGCCGGTGGTCACCACCGAGGCCAGGTATTCGAGGTTGACCTGATGAACGATGCCGGTGCCCGGCGGCACCACCCGGAAATTGTCAAAGGCCCGCTGCCCCCAGTGGAGCATGGTGTAACGCTCATGGTTGCGCTCCATCTCCAGACCGACATTGATTCCAAAGGCCTCGGGGCTGGCGGATCGGTCAACCTGGATGGAGTGATCGATCACCAGGTCGGCCGGGATAAAGGGGTTCATGGTGGCGGGATCGCCGCCGTGACGGGCCAGGGCGGAACGCAGCGCCGCCAGGTCGACCAGGGCCGGAACCCCGGTAAAATCCTGGAGGAGAACCCGGCTCGGCATGAAAGGGACGGCGGCATCACTGACCCGCCCGGGTTGCCAGGTGGCCAGATTGTCGATATCCTGTCCGCTGGCCAAGCCTTGGGCATAGTGGCGGAGCAGGTTTTCAAGGAGAATGCGGAGGGAAAAAGGCAGGCGCTCCATCGGCCCGTACCCGAGCTTTTCCAGGGCTTTGACGGAATAGGCGGTATAACTCCTGCCGCCTGCCTCCAGGGTTATCCGGGGATTGAAAGTAGCGAAATCCGTAGTCGCGGCCATGTTCGTGTCCTTTTTGCTGGGGGAATGGGGTATGGAGACAAGGTATTTCAGGTCGTTTAGACTGTATTTTTTTGGAAAACCATGCCCGCAACGAAAAGAGCAGGCAGGCATCCTTCGGCGAACAGACTGCACACTTCCAGACTGTCAACCTGAGTCGTTACGATTATGCCAGATTTGGCCAAAACAGGAACCCTGTTTTTTCCAATGCGCCAGCAGGCGGGCAACAGGCTTTGGCGAAGCGTTGCGACCCGTAGCCCTGCGGAACGCTTTTTATCGGTCAGTCGCTCCGGCAACTTGCTGTTTTAGTGCAGACGTCCTATAGTAGAATCTTTTCCGAAGATCCTCCGCGACCCGCCTGGGAGAGAAGACACTATGACCAAAACCTACGCAGAAATTAACCAAAAAATCGAGTCCGGCAAGGCCGTGGTGCTGACGGCCGAAGAAGTTATCGACTATGTCGATAAACGGGGGCTGGAAGCCGCCGCCAAGGAGGTGGACGTGGTCACCACCGCCACCTTCGGCCCCATGTGCTCTTCGGGCTGTTTTCTTAATTTCGGCCACAGTACGCCCAAAATGCGGATCTCGGAGGCCTGGATCAACGATGTGCAAGCCTACTGCGGCATTGCCGCGGTCGATGTCTATCTCGGCGCGACCCAGCTCAGGCAGAACGACCCGGCCAACATGTACCACCCCGGGGAATTCCGGTACGGCGGCGGCCATGTCATCGAGGAGCTGGTAGCCGGCAAGAAGCTCCAGCTTTTTGGTCTGTCCTACGGCACCGATGACTACCCCCGCCGCGAGATCCGCACCCTGTTCGACCTCAACGATCTCAACCAGGCGATCATGGTCAACCCGCGCAACTGCTACCAGAATTACAATGTGGCGGTCAATGCCTCGGACAGAAGAATCTACACCTATCTCGGTATTCTCAAGGCCCGGATGCGCAACATGACCTACTGCTCCGCCGGCCAGCTGTCGCCGTTGTTGAACGATCCCTACTATGAGACCATCGGGGTCGGCACCAGCATCTGGCTGGCCGGGGCCCGCGGCATGGTCTACTCGCAGGGCACCCAGCACTGCTCGCTGGTGGAACGCGGTGACAACGGCGTGCCAGTGGAGGGGTCGGGCACCTTGGCCCTGACCGGGAACATGAAAGAGATGCTGCCCGAATTCGTCCGCGGCACCAGTTTCAAAGGCTACGGCGTCTCGCTGGCGCTGGGAGTCGGCATCCCCATCCCGATCCTCAACCCGGAGATCCTGCGCCGGACAACGGTCCGCGACCGCGATATCATCGCCTGCGTGGTCGATTATTCTTCCGATTACCCGCAGAAAACCGGCAATATCCTGGGCCGCTACAACTACGAACAGTTGCGGTCCGGGGAGGTGGAGCTGGGCGGCAAGAAGGTGCCGGTGACCTCGCTCTCCTCCTACAACAAGGCGTTGAAGATCTGCAACCTGCTCAAGGCGGAGATTGAGGCGGGCCGTTTTCTCCTCTCTGCGCCCAGCCAGCGTCTGCCCCTGAACCAAGGCATGCATTCATTGAACATCACAGGACCGGCCCGATGATCACCAAAAAAATCTATCTGTATTTTCCCAAGAGCGAAACCGAGAAGCCGATCGTCTATCATCTTGTCAAGGATTTTGACCTGATCGTCAATATCTTCCGCGCCAAGGTGACGCCGGAAGAGGAGGGCTACCTCAGTCTCGAGGTGACCGGCACGCAGGAGAATATCGACCGGGCCTTTGCCTTTCTCGACGGCTTTGATGTGGTCATCCACACGGGCAACAAGAGTGTGCGCTGGGACGAAAACCGATGCGTCCACTGCGGCGCCTGCGTGGTCCACTGCCCGACCCAGGCTCTCTACATTGCGGATCGCGACACCCGGACCATCGCCTTTTGCGAGGAAAACTGCGTTGAATGTCTGGCCTGTCTTGCCGCCTGTCCCTATGGGGCCTGTTCCTCCGCCTTTTAGATCAGAAAGGGAATCGGTTCCCAACAGATTGTGGTCGTAGAGGCGTGAAGCGAGTGCGGATCTATCGTTCATTTTCCTGGAAAGACACCAACTTGCGGGTTGCCTGCGAGGCCTTTGACCTGGTCACCCGGACTGTGGTCGAAGAGCGCCGGCGGCTCGAGCGCTATATTGCCGGCCAGCCCGAGTTCCAAACCGCGCTTGTCCCGGTTGTCCTCCAGGACAATGCCCCGGAAGTAGCGCGCCGCATGGCCGCCGCCGCCGACCTCACCGGCCTCGGCCCCATGGCCTCAGTGGCCGGCACCCTGGCGCAGCTGGGGGTGGAGGCCGCCCAGGCCGCCGGTTGCCGGGAGGCGATCGTCGAAAACGGCGGCGACATCTTCATCCACTCCGACACCACGGTCACCATCGGCATCTATGCCGGAAATAACGCTATCGGCAACCAGCTTGCTTTTTGCATCCCCCCCGAAGACCTGCCGCTGTCCCTCTGTTCCTCCTCCAGTAAAATGGGCCACTCCTTGAGTTTCGGGCAATGCGATCTCGCCACTGTGGTCGCCAGGGACGGAGCCCTGGCCGACTCCGCTGTCACCCTGGTCTGCAACCTGATCCGTTCGGAGGGCGACCTGATGCCGGTCCTGGGCGACGTCGGCACTATCAAAGGCATCAGCGGCATCTTCGCGGTCAAGAACGGCAAGGTCGGTATGTGGGGCCATTTGCCCCAGCTGGTCCGCAATCAGGACAACGCCACCCGGGATAAAATCACCCGCGACCTGCGGTCAGACTTCAAGGGATAATAGCCTGTTCCCCCGGTACCCCTGGGGCAAAAGTGACAGGTTTGAAATTCAAACAGCCGGTACAGAGTGTTCTGTACCGGCTGTTGTTCGTTGTAAGGATAAGGCAGGTGCTACTCGGACTGTAACACCACGTATTGGCTGTTTTCTCCGGCCCGGACGCGCAGCAGCACCTGTTTGGGATTGTTGGACTTCTTCAGGGCCTGCTGCAGCTCTTTGAGGTTGTGCACCCTGACCCGGTTGACCTCCTCCACCAGTTGCCCGGCCTGCAAGCCCACCTGGGCAGCCGGACTGTCGGGTTCGACATCGGCGATCAAGACCCCCTGGTCTTTGCTGTAACCGAACTGCTCGGCAACTTCACTGGTCAGGTCCTGGAGGGTGAGGCCCATCTCGCTCAGGGAGGTGGCGGTCATCTTTTTGGCGATGGATTTCATGTCAGCGGGCTGTTCGCCCACGGTCACCACCATGTCCTTTTCCTTGCCGTCACGCAGAATCCGCAGGGTCAGCTCCGTATTCGGCGGGGTCATGGCAATGGTGTTGCGCAAGTCGGCCACATCGTTCACCGGGGTTCCATTGATCATGGTGACGATATCGCCCTGGAGCAGACCGCTCTTCCTGGCAGGGGAGTTGTCGGTCACCTCGGAAATGAGGGCGCCGCCGCTGACTTTCCGCCCGAAGGATTTGGCCAGGTCTTCGTTGACGTCCTGGATGAGGATGCCGAGCCAGCCCCGGGCCACTTTGCCATTTTTACGCAGTTGCTGTTCGATGTTCTTGGCCATGTTGATGGGAATGGCGAAGCCAATACCCATGTAGCCGCCGCTCCGCGAGAAAATGGCGGTATTTATGCCTATGGCCTCGCCATGGATATTGAGTAGCGGTCCGCCCGAGTTGCCGGGGTTGATGGCGGCATCGGTCTGGATGAAGTTTTCATAATCAGTGATGCCCATCCGGTTACGCCCCTTGGCGCTGACTATCCCCACTGTCACGGTCTGGTTCAACTCAAAGGGGCTGCCGATGGCAATGACCCACTCGCCCACTTCGAGGGCATCCGAATTGCCTAGAGGGAGGACCGGCAGGTCCTTGCCGTCGATTTTGACCAGAGCGACGTCTGACTGAGGATCCGTGCCCACCACCTTGGCTTGAAATTCCCGTCTATCGGCAAGGCGCACCGTGATTTTGTCGGCTCCCTCGATCATATGGTTATTGGTGAGAATAAAACCGTCATTGGTGATGATAAAGCCGGAACCGGCAGCCTGCTGTTTGAAGGCTCGTTGCTCCTGCCTGGGTGCATTACGGGGGTGCTTGAACTGTGGTCCGAAAAACCGCTCAAAAAAAGGATCGTTGAACAGATCGGAAGGTCCTTGCCCTTCATTTTTTCCGGTGGTCGTCTTTTCCACCGCGATATGGACCACTGCCGGTCCCGCTTTTTTGACCACCGAGGAAAAGGCCTTGGAGGTCCGGTCGAGCAGGGACAGGTCCTCCTCGCTCTGCGCATAAGAGGGATGGTAGCCGCCCGTCAACAGCGTCAGACAGAGCAAACAGGCAGCCAAGGCCGCCCTTTTGGAAAATGAGGGTATTCTTTGCATAATTCAAGCTCCATTCGAAACAGAAAAGGGGTTTGTCACCCGGAAAGAGTGGCGGTTAAAAAGCGGCTAGACCAAGCAGGCAATGTTTCTAGAAATATTGTGCCTGCGCTTCTGTTCGTCAAGAGCGTCTTTGGCGGGCACCACCTTGACCATCGCAGACCGTTTAGCCAACGGAAGCGGCCCATGGATCGAGTGCATGGAATGGGGATGGGAACAAAAAGAGAGTGGAACGGTGCATGTGAGTGGTGCGGGTATCGATCACGCAGGCCGGGGGCTCCAGCCCGATCGGTCTCGAGGGGCCAAGATCCTCTCTGGCGATCGTGGCCTCTATAATTCGACCTGATTTCCCAGTTCGACGACGCGGTCCGGCGGCAGCCTGAAGAAAGAGGTGGCGTTCCAGGCGTTGCGAGCCATGAAGATGAACAGTTTCTTGCGCCACCGCGCCATGGCACCGGGACCCGTGGCAAACAGGGTTTCGCGGCCCAGGAAAAAAGAGGTGGTGTGGATGTCTATGGTTACTCCTTTTTTGTTCATCAGCTTGAGGATTTTCGACATATTCGGGGTTTCCATGAAGCCGTAGTTGGCTTTGACCCGATAGAACCCCTGGCCGAGATCTTCCAGGCTCACCCGGTCCTCGGGGGGGACAGTGGGTGTTTCCGCCGAAAGGATGGAGAGCAGCAGTACCCGTTCATGCAAGGCCTCGTTGTGTTTGAGGTGATGCAGGAGGGTGTGGGGGATGCCCTCGGGAGTAATCGACATGAAAACCGCTGTGCCCGTGGTCCGCTGGGGGCTGTATTCGGCAAGATCCTTGAGAAAGACTTCCGCGGGCATCCGCATCAACCGGTAGTATTTGGCCAGCAGGGCCCGGCCATCGCGCCAGGTGATCATGGTGAGCAGAATAAAGGAGGCGATACAGATCGTGATCCAACCGCCATCGACTACTTTCAGCAGATTGGCGCTGAGAAAGGAGCCATCAAAAAACAGGAAAAGGCAGAGCAGGGTTGCGCTTTGCCACAACGGCCACTTCCACTTGATGTGGATCACCTGGAAGTACATGAAGGAGGTGATGGCCATGGTGGCGGTTACGGCAATCCCGTAGGCTGAAGCCAGGCGGGTGGATTCCTTGAACACCAGCACCAGGGTCAGGCAGGCGATCATCAGCATCCAGTTGACCGTGGGCATATAGATTTGGCCACTGGCCTGCTCAGAGGTGTGGATGATCCGCATGCGCGGAATAAAGCCCAGCTGGATGGCCTGCTGGGTGAGCGAATAGACTCCCGAGATCATGGCCTGGGAGGCGATAATGGTGGCCATGGTGGATAAAGCGACCATGGGATAGAGCAGGGATTGGGGTGTCAGGGCATAGAAAGGATTGACATTGACCAATTCCGGTTGTTGCAGGAGCAAAGCTCCCTGTCCGTAGTAATTAAGTATCAGGCCGGGTAGCACCAGGCCGTACCAGGTGAGGCGGATAGGCGCACGGCCAAAGTGACCCATGTCGGCATACAGGGCCTCGCCACCGGTGATGCAGAGCACCACCGCTGAGAGGGAAACAATGCCATGAATATGGTTAACTGCAAAATAGTTGTAGGCGTACCAAGGATTTAATGCGGAGAGGATGGCGGGTTGGCGGAGGATGGCGAAAAACCCGAGAGCGCCGATGGTGCCGAACCACAGAATCATAATGGGGCCGAACACCCTGCCGATCACCGCGGTGCCGTGCCGTTGCATGAAAAAGAGGGCAATCAGGACCAAGCAGGTCAGCGGTACCACGTAGCTGGCGGCGGCATCGGTGGCCATGTTCAGCCCTTCAATGGCCGAGAGCACGGAGATAGCCGGGGTAATGACCCCGTCACCGTAGAGGAGGGCGGCCCCTGCGGCCGCCAGGACGGCGAGAATAGACCACTTTTTCCCATTTTTTTTGAGGGTTCCCTGCAGCATGGCCAGGAGAGAAAAAATACCGCCTTCTCCTTTGTTGTCGGCTTGCATGATGAAAACGACATATTTCAGGCCCACTACCAGCATCAGCGACCAAAAAATCAGGGAGAGAATGCCAAGGATGTTGACGGGAGTGGCAGCTACGCCATGGCTGCCGGAGAAGCATTCCTTGATAGTGTACAGCGGGCTGGTGCCGATATCGCCATAAATAACCCCCAGGGCGGCCAGGGCGAGGTGGGAAAGGGGGGTCTGAGGATGGTGGCCCGGATCTTCGGGGATGGCTAGTGTCGGTTTGGCTACAAGGGGCATAAGGGCTTCACTGGTCAGTGGCGATGGTCCCGGAAAAAAGAACCGGAATTTTGGTTGATTGGCGGTGCTTTCCAGGCAGGAATCTACTTTGTCAGTTTCCGTTTGCGGGCGGCCAGCCGGGAGCGGATGAACCAAAGAATGCCGACGGTGGCCAACAGGATGATGACGATATCGACCTGGTGGGAATATTTCTGGACCATTGTCCAGTGGTCACGCAGACGCATGCCACAGTAGAGAAGGAAACCGTTCCACAGGGTGGCGCCAATGAGGGTCACAAGCAGAAACGGGACCAGAGGCATCTTGCCCATGCCGGCGGGAATGGAGATGAAATGGCGGACCACCGGGATGAACCGGGCGGCAAAGACGGTGAGCACACCTTGCCGCCGGTGAAAATAACGCTCCGTTACTTCGAGATCGTGCCGGTTGAGCAGGAGATATTTGCCGACCTTGAGCACTAGGGGTTTGCCACCATAATAGCCCATTCCATAGGAGGCGAGAGCCCCGGCGATCGAGCCGAGACTGGTGGACAGCAGGGCGAGCCAGAGGTTCCATTTGCCGTCGCTGACGAGAAAACCGACAAAGGGCATGACGGCCTCGCTGGGCACCGGCGCGATCATGCTTTCCAGGGCCATAAGAACAAATGCGCCTGCATAGGCAGTGGTGTCGAGGATCTCAACGGCGGTACGGCTGATAATTTCGGTGATCATGGAGTGTCAGTGCAAAAAGGAATTGAAAATGGTCTCGCGAAAGAAATAGAGGAGAAAAATCACCCCGAAAGCAATGCGGTAATAGGCAAAGGCCCGAAAATTATGATGCGCGACATAATAAAGCAGTCCCTTGATCGCGAGCAGAGCGCTAAAAAAAGCGACGACAAAGCCGACGGCAATAAAGGCGAGATCCTGCCCTGCCAGAGAATGCCAGGATTTAAAGATATCGTAGCCCGTGGCCAGGAACATGGTGGGGATGGCGAGAAAAAAAGAGAATTCCGTGGCCGCCTGCCGCGAGAGCCCGGAAAGCAGGCCGCCGATGATGGTGGCGCCGGATCGGGAAGTGCCGGGGATCATGGCTAAAACCTGAAAAAGACCAAGCTTCAAGGCATCATGCCATTCCATGGCATCGACACTGGTTATGCGTGGTTGCCGCTCGCGCCGTTCAACCAGGAGAATAATCAACCCCCCGACGATAAAGGCGGCGGCCACCACCACTGGGTTGAAGAGGTACGCCTTGATGGTCTTGTAGAGGAGCAGACCGAAAATTGCCGCAGGCAGCACGCCAATGATCAGGTTGAGGACAAACTGCCGGGCGCTTGCCTGGCTGGACAGGCCGGTAATCACCCGGGACAGCCGCAGCCGGTAATGCCAGCAGACCGCGAGAATCGCGCCGAGTTGAATACAGATCTCAAAGGTTTTCGCCTGCTCGCCGGTGTAGGAGAGCAGATCACCGGCAATGATGAGATGCCCGGTGGACGAGATCGGCAAAAACTCGGTCAGCCCTTCAACCAGACCAAGAATCACGCTTTGGATCAGCGCAAAAAAATCCATACAAAGGCTCCGAATCGATAAGTAAAAAAGGGAGTGCGCTTAAGAAAACTGCAGGAGGATTGTTTGCGGTCCTGCGGTTGTCATCTTGCCCGATGCCTTCCGGGCTGGCACGGAGTTGAATTTCCTGTAGGTCCCAGGTCGTTTGGCCTTCGCCTGAACACGGCCGTCCGTTGACCGTTTAATAGTACAGTGCTGATACCTGAAATGGGTACCAATTGTCAAGGACGTCGCGTCATCGGCGGCACGGGCGAGAGATTGTGGTCAAGGGTGCCACGTTAAGGTTGAGAGGCAGAGACTCAATCCTGTGGATCAATGGTTTGTTCATAATAGGACTGGTACTCACGAAAGTATATATCGGTCAAAGTGAGGAAGGCAGCGACCGCCAGCGGGCCATAGATAATCCCCATGAGACCGAATACACTCATCCCGCCTATGATGGAGAGCAGCACCAGCAGTGGTGGCAACTGCGCCTGGGTGCCAACGAATCGAGGTTTGAAAAGGTAGTCGACCGAGAAGGAAAGAAGCAGATAAAAGACCACCGTTACTAGTGCCTGCCATCCATACCCTTTCAGGTAGAGGATGAGCGCGGTCGGCAGCAGGACCAGACCCACCCCGACAATCGGCATGAAGGCAACCACCGCCATCATGGCACCCCAGAGTACAGGAGAAATAAAGCCCATGGCCGCAAAATAGATGCCGCCGCAGACGCCCTGGATAAGACCGCTGAGGCTGTTGCCAATGAGAATTGCCCCGGAGATGGTTGAAAATCTGCGGATAAGGAGCTGGTTCTGGGTCTCGGGCAGGGGTGAAAGTTTACTCATAAAGGCGGTCAGTCGGTCAAATTCGATCAAGAGAAAGAAAACGCCGGCGATCAGAATGCAGAATTGGAAAATAAAACGCATGATGTCAGCCGCCCAGGCCGAAATCTGGTTGTAGAGAAAAAGGCCGATGGTGGTCGAGAGATTGGTGATCAGGCCGGGGAGCTTGTCGAGTTCCACATTAATGCCGAAACCGGTCAGAAAGGTATTGGCCCGGCTGATCAGGGTGTTATTTTTTAAGGTTTGCTGCAGCAGCACGAGGATATCGTTTTGTTTGCCGAGCTGGATAACCCCTGGAATTTCTGCTGAAATGGTGCCGATGCAGAAGAGCAGGGGGAGAAATACGCACAGAGTGATGAGCAGGCAGGTAAGGCATGCGGCCAACCAAGGACGGGTCTTAGCGCAAATCCAAGTATAGGCAGGATGAAAAACGCTCGCCAGGAGAAAAGCGAGAAAAAGCTGGTTCCAGAAGGGCCAAAGGACCAGGCCGAGCAACAGGAAAGCAGCGAGAAACATAAAGGCAAAGGTCCTGCGCTGAATCGGGGGCGGTGCTGCCGTCATGCATTCTCCTGAGTCTGCTTTAGTGCTGGGTAGGATGAAGATTGGTTGAAAAATTATGAATCCATTCTAAAGGGCCCCAGTTTTTTCTGCCAGGGTAATATGGCGGCTGCATCCCATCTTTACCTGGAACAGGAAGATTCGGTGTAACATATTGAAAATGCGGTGTCCGGATAGCCGGAGTTATAGCCTTTCCTCTGCTTGCTTCGGGAAAAGGGTTGCAAGCCACGACTGAATAGTGTAGATAATTTTTCCTTCAAGTAGAATATGTCAATTGAGTCGGGGCGTAGCGCAGCCTGGTTAGCGCGCCTGCCTTGGGAGCAGGAGGCCGAGTGTTCGAATCACTCCGCCCCGACCATTAAAATCAAGCACTTACAGTATCAACCGTAAGTGCTTTTTTTATTTTTGCAAAGTTTTTGCAAACAAACACTAAGCAGAAAACAACAACGATTAATCAGCATTCCCGAGGTTATACACCGCTGTGGAATCTCTTGAGACAGATGCACGGTTCAAATTTATTCAGAAAATAATCCGCGGTTCGGTGAATTGAGTGACGTCTGAACAAAAAACCGCTCGATCGAGACACTCCCGTAATCAATCCAGAAAATGATAACGAAAAAGTCACCTCAATTCTTGGCATCGCGTTGCTCACTTCAGGTAGTCGCAAACGCAAAGTGGATTATGTTCGTGGCTAAATCGTTGTACCAATGCACCCATTAGTATAATAGGCTTTGTCAGAGGAATTTCTCCTCTATTATCTTGTCTACGGCCTTGTCTGGTCCGTGTCTATCGCCACGTACTTTCTACCCTTATTCTTGCCATCGCTTGCCAGCAATCCTAACTCCACCAGCTTGTTAAGGTGATCAGTTACTGTTTTGCCCTTTCTGCCTTTGGTATTTTTGTCTTTAAAATCAGCAGCTGTAACAAATTCAACATCAGGATTGCGAGCCTTATTCAGAATATCCTTATCCAGCGGATTAAGATCAAATTTATTTATTTCATATTCCGTCACAAAATTTTTTCGTTCAATTTTAATGCCATCAAGTGATAAAATAGTGCGATCAATTTTCTCAATTTCATCGTCGTGATATGTCAAAAAAAATCCTTCCTTTTCCTTTTCAAGAAGGTCCCGTCCCTTGGTAATCAGACATTTCGTCATCGACGATTCTTTTGGGCAAAATTCCCTATCTTTTTCAGACGGTTTTTCCAAAGATATTATCACATCAACAAAACCTATAATGTCACTTGGGCCAAGAGGTATTCCCTCTTTGTTATTGTGATGGACGAGCAATACTGCAGTTCCCTTTTGGTTAATCAACCTAAGCCACCTCTCTATGGCCTTCCAACCTCTCTTAGTGATTTCACCATTTGGGAAAAAAAGTTGTTCAAGGGTATCCAATACCAATAAATCGACATCCTTCAAGCGATCGACCAATCCTTGCCGATCTTCTGCTTGGGAAAGATCAAGCTTTTCTTCTTTCTTAAGATTGCGAAGGCATTTGTTGGCAAAATATTTCTGATACGTTTCGACAGATTTTTTATAATTGCCTTTTATGAGCTTTTCGTATCGCATATCAAAAGTACGTTCGGGCATCTCAGCATCAATGTAGAGTACCTTGTACTGATTTTCAGCAGTAAACTGATCACCCATCGATTCGCCTCCCGCTGTCATCAGCGACAAGTCCAGCGCCACCATTGATTTTCCGACTTCAGGATTACCGACTAATAAGATGTTATCCCCTCGTTCAAACAGTTTGTGTACTATGAAAGGTCTGGCTGTTTGAGCAACCTTCGAATTTCCAATCTTCCTGAAAACCCATTTGCTCTCTTCCTTTTTTTGTTTCAAATCAATGGCAGAGCCATGGTATTCTTTAACTAAATCGTAGAATTCGTCATATGATTTTAATTTCATTATTTTAACGTTCTTTTTTTTATCGTCTGGATCGGAAGGGGAAGAAGATACCATTTTTCAAGCTCCATATTTCAATTGTTGTAAGGTTGGATAAAAACTTGAATCAAATCTGACCTGACAGTAACCAGCTGTGGGCTGGCAACTGCCAAATCAAGTCGTAATTCTTAGAATAGATTTCCTAATCTTCGTCGTGGGCTATAAACTCAAGTTTCGTACCAATTTCATTGAATATCTTTATCAATTCCGCCCCTATCTTGCACGATGAGGGGCTCTTGGGGTCGAATACGTATTGTACGATTCTACCCTTTAAAATACTCCAATCAATTTCAGCGACGTAAGCAAGTTCTCCCGACCAAGTATTAATCCCGGGGTTTTCCCAGTCCTTGGTCCTCATGATCTCATCATGGATGTAAACGATATCGTCTGGATATTCATGAATCAGATGGAGATTATAGATAATATTAGTCCATGCTGGTGGAGCTATAAAGGTATCCAAAAAATTGCCGTTATCCTCACAGAATTGTCTTGTCATGAACAACTGCAATGGATCCACACCTTCCTCTCTCCATACTTTCATAGAGAGGGAATATTTTCCAAACTTGTTACAAAAGTCATAGGATTCCTGGTAAGGCTCAAAAATTCGAGCAAAATCTTTCACAACAATATCCGTACCATCTTTCGTATAGGCATGCGCTTGTTCGATGAAAGTGTAGCCTTCGATTGATTTTGGCTGAATTGGATTTCTTTGCGAAAAGGGTACGCTCAGGATCTCGGCTACATATTCAACGGCCTGAAGGGGTGTGCATCCAGTAATAAAAATGATCATCGAGAATATGCAAGGCCCTATAACCTTAAGGGCATTGGGGGAAGTCTCCCTCCACCAGTTTCCTCTTTGATGGAAATACGCTCTCCAGTGAGACTTTATGCAGTATTTAAACAGATCGTCACCATATATGGATTCACTGCATTTTTTAACATTCGGTAATATAATACCTAAGATTTTTATAACATCCTTCAACCCCATGTACTGGATTGTTAAGTATGCATTAACCAAATCCTTTTGAGAAATGTGGTTATATTTCTTAAGAACTTCCAAAAAAAGTTTAACCGAATCTATTGCTGGTAGCGTCTTGTAAGGAGATGCTGAAAAATTATAACCTTCAATTGGCTTTCTAAAAAGACTACATGTGGCAGACATAATATTTCCCCCTTTTTTCCTCGCTCGCGCTTCCGATGTAAAACTTTCCCCAATCATGTGTTAATTCCGCCAAGGTTACTAAACAGCAAGGCGATATAATTCATGGGTTTTGTTTTACACCGGGGGAGCACAATTGAATTAAACTCCAGAATTGTATCTTTCTCTCAGCCAAACTGCGAAATCATCCCTAAAGATAACGACTTTATTACCCATCCTCGTTCCAACAGGCCCTTCGCCCTTCGACATCAAGTTGGATAAGTAGCGCCCTGTGAAAATTTTTCCTGATAACTCATCGATCGCACTTCGAGCAAAAGCTTCAGGAAGGGTAGCCGCAACTTTATCGTAAATATCCAATGTTTTCTTAGTATTATCGTTATGCATGCTCGTGCCGACCTCTAAATGCAAAATTTTTGGAGCTTCTTGCAAAACGAATGTCCGCATGCTCTGTCATTTCTGCCAACAGGAAATCTCGTTTTTCAAAGGGTGAGATTTCACTTTAGCGACTGAAATTACGAGAGAAAACGTTTTGCTCTTTCCCTAGATAATCGGGTCGAACCGAGCAATTTCATTTTGCAAAAGGCTGGATATTCCCACAACCAGTATGGGAAGAATAAAAAATTATATGTGTTGCAGTAGATTAGAATTCGAAGCGAATTGCTTCTTTTGACTAGATTACCAGCTGATTGCTTTCTTGAGCCGGTATAAGTAGGACCCGATTGAACGGGTAACTAGAGAGAGAAAAAGGGAAAAACGTATTACTTCTTGTTAGATGATTCCCCTATTAAAGCGTTAATGACAGCTACTGAACCTTACTCCGTTTTTTATTCTATGCGCACAAATGGAGTTTTCCCGCATCATTCCTTCCAGTAGCAGAAGGAAGCTTTTTCTACCTAAATTGTAGCTCTTAATAAATTTAAGTCAATAAAATTGACTAATAACTATTTTTATTAATAATATCAAATATATACAATAATGCGCAAGTTCGAACTGAGATTGACTCGAGCAACTCTCGCCTGGTAAATCACCCATTCTTACGCAACTTTGACGCCAACAACATGGGTAATTTTTGCCTTAACTATCTATATGCTTCGGGAAGAGGTTTTTTCACACCTTCTTCGAATGTGTTCCCGAGCCAGAGGTATACCCGCCAACTGCCGGATGCATCGTAACGTACTGATTTTAATTTTTATCTTAAAGAATACCTTTAAAAAATCGGGCAAAAAATGGCCGAAATAAGCTTTTTCCGGTTATAAAATCAGCAATGCCGGCTATAAAAATGCTAAATCCGGTTATATCTTTCACGATTTGCCCTGAAGGATTATTGTCAGGTTTTAGGCGATAACGTGCTGAATATAAATGAATTTATGATGCGATAACGGCGTTGCTGTCGAACGCCAAAGGAAGCCCCCCAAAAAACATTCCCCAACCCTTTATCCAGTACAGCCAGGGGGAAATTGCACGTGCATGGCCTTAGAGCCATGGCGCGGACATTGATACGGCAGGAGCTTGGTTTCGTTGAAGAACGCAAACGAATGATGCAAGTCTGGGCCGACTACCTGGACAAACTCAAAGTCGGGGCGGAATCATCCCGATCTTAGGGGCGTTCGGGTGACATCTTGGTCTTAAATTTCAGGGTAAGGAAAAGACGTAACCACTGAGAGGAACACCCTGATTTGGCGGAAAAGTAGAACCAGGTCAACTCAATACAGTTTTGGAAGAGTTAAACAGGTAACTGCGGGAACCTTTCGTATCAAAACGGACGTACTCGGGCTAAAAAAAGGCATCTTAAAATTGGACGTTCAGAACCGCGCTGGACGTATTCGGACATCAGTCCAGACGCTCAAACGATCCAAGGCGTCTTGCCTGAACTGCCTCTTGGTCAGTTTGATTCAGCCCGTTTTCCTGATTCATCAGAAATCAAATTAAGATTAAATTAAGCCTATCACCATTCCTCTTTCGCCCGTTGCTCGTTCTTATCATCTTGATATATTTCATCTGCTAACTTTGCCGTAGCCTCTTTTTCAAACGTCGGCAGTTTGTCCACATCAATCATCATTATTTCTGCAAGGATCGACCGTTGAACAAAAGTTAGATGGCGTATATCATCCGCAGTTAGAAGGGGACCTAACTCAGCTAGTTTTTGCAGCATTTCTTCCTCAGTCATTTTTCAAACCTCCATAAATTTACGACACCAAACAACTGTGCCTGACATACGCCGTGGTATTTTTCAGCACTTTTTAAAATACATGTTGTTAATTGAAAAATCAAAATTTCGATCTGAAGCTAAAATCAACCGATTAACGCCCACAGTATTAGCCAAGCTTGAAAACCCTCTGGTATAGGGCGCTTAACGGCGCCTATACCAGGGGCGTATATCGCATTTTTCAACTCGCACCTCAAGTAAGTATCTCATATGTAACAAAATATTGAAAGGACGACAGCGGCTCACCTCTGTTTAATGCCGAACCCTCGACATGAGCCAAAAGGTAGTTTTCAAGATTATGCCGACAAGACACCTCGTGATCCTTGCCGCTTTAATCCATTATCTAATCGAAAATCAATAAAGCACACTGAAGCGGTGAAGGCGGGATACCAATTTAAGATACAATTACCTGGAAAAAATAGATTTGCTGAATATTTTGAGTTCGTGTGTCCCCAAGAGTATCCCTGAAAATATTTAACCTTGTTTTACAGGTTCAGCCAAGGGGTCGCCGAAGTTGCTTAATCCCAGAAACTAAAATATCAGCAATCGCATGAGCGTCACATGTTGATCGCCCAAAACCGAGTCGGATGGTCTGGAAAATCTCATCATCATTGAGACCAATCGCTCTGAGCACATGAGACGGTTCGACCTTTATAGTCGAACAGGCAGAGCCTGCGGAAAAGGAGATCTTGTTTTTTAGCAAGTGGATTAAAGCCTTTGCCTCAACGCCAGGAATCGTGAAGCTAAGGTTGTGAGCGAGCCTGTTCTGTGAGTGCCCGTTCAGCCTGATGTCAGGAATAGTTTGTTTGACCATCTGAAAAATTTCAGCGGCTATTTCTTTCAACCGATGTTTTTCTTCATTCATTTCCCTGTTCGCCCAATATAGCGCCTCGGCCATTCCAACGATGCCAGGAACGTTTAAAGTCCCTGATCTCATCCCTCTTTCATGGCCTCCTCCGAAGGAAATTGGGGCCAGTTTGATTAATGGAGAATAAGAGCGAACAAAAAGGCCGCCAATACCTTTGGGACCGTAAAATTTATGGGCACTGAAAGAGAGAAGATCGATGTTCATCTCATAGACATTAATTTTCTCGTGTCCCGCAGCTTGGGCGGCGTCGGAATGAAATATTATTCCTTTTGACTTCGCAAGAACACCGATTTCGCTGATTGGCTGAATGGTGCCTATTTCGTTATTGGCAAACATAACGGAGATCAGGATAGTTTCTTTTTTGATCGCCTTTTTCAGCACCTCCAAATCAACAAGACCATCGCTACCTACAGGAAGCAGCGTCACCTTAGCTCCCTCGTTTTGCAAATATTTAAGGGTGTCCAAGATAGCAGGATGTTCTGTTGCAGAAGCAATGATGTGGTTGCCTTTCTCTCTGAATCGACGGAATATACCGATTAAGGCCAAATTGTTCGCTTCAGTCGCACCGCTCGTAAACAGTATCTCGCTTTCTTTACGGCAGCCGAGATTTCTTGCAATGCTTTCCCTGGCATTACTTACCGCTTCCTTTGCTCTTAAACCATGCAAGTGGTCAGTACTGGAGGCATTGCCGTACACCTCACAAAAATACGGCAGCATTTTCTCCAATACCCGTCTGTCGACGGGTGTTGTGGCATTATGATCGAGATATATCGGCCCTTCTTCCAACATCGACTTAATTTATCAATTGATTCATGTTTTCCAACCCCTTCACCCGGTTTACCAACAGTTCAACTCCGCGATTAATATGGGCAAGAAAATATGCATTCCGCTTGGTAGGCTGGATCCCCTTCTCGTGACACCATTGCAAGTACAGGGAGGTTAACACTAACTCATACTCGCCAAACAAGGTGTAACGATTAATTTCCTGGCCAGACTCCTCGGTGAACAGTTCCAGCGCTGGCATGTTATCTTCTGCAATAGAAATCCCCAGAGCAAGACGGCAGGCTATATTTGGTGTCAAACCGGTACGACTTTTAAACAATTGCAACTTCTTGGTCGATTCCTGTGACAGCTTGATGCGTTTGAATTCCAATCCGTTCAGTTCCAAAAGTACCCTTCCTTTACCACAGTTGATTTGGACTCTTCGCAATATTCGAGATTGTACGCTTGACCAACATAAGGCTGGAGCTTGCTAAAGTATTGCTTATCAATTTCCGTATTAGTGGAAAATATCATCATCTGATGAGATGCATGGGGAAAGAACAGCTCAACAAGGTTGTCTCTATGCTTTGAGTCAAGACGTGCCAAAGGTGTATCAACTATGAATGGCAGTTTTTGTCCCGATACTTTTGCCAAAGCCCAGAGCATGGACATGGCATATATTTCCAGTTCTCCTGACGATAAACTGCTTTTACTTATGCTGTCGTCGTTACAGTCATAAAGGGTGACTGTAAAGGTTTGTGGATCAATTTCAATCCTCGCTATCATGTCGTCCTTGCGGTGCAACATTCTGAATCTTTGAGTAAAAGCCTTCTCCAAACTGTAGATTTTTTGCATGGCCAGGTGCAGGTGGTACTTGACGAGAACCTGTTCTACTTTCAGAACCGATTGCAGCTTTTCTCCAAGTTCGTTTGATGAAATAATTTTTCGGTTGAGCTGTTCTATTTTGTGCTCCAATACACTTCGGCCATTCGATAGCTCTGTTCGTTGTTCGTCGAAGCTAGCTTGTTTTTCCAAAAGGGCACCTAATTCAATATTCAACTTATCCAACGTTTCGTACATAGGTTGAATAAACTCATCATCAGGCACCTTGGCCAACTGGGCCATCGTACCTTGCAACTCTCTGAACTTGTTCTCGTAGCTATCCGTTACAGAGGCCATTTCGGCAGGAATAGTATTGAGCGCCTTATCAATGGATTGCAAAATTTCCATCGTCTGCCTTTGTGAATACCCATAAATTTCGATTGATGCCGCATCGCTCTCTGGCGGAGTAAATAGGAAAGCAATCTCATCCTTCAACTGTGCTTTAAACTGTTTCAGAACAGTAGCGCTGACATCTCTGCTTTTCAGAAAGTTTGCAGAATCGATCCGTTCGAGCATTTCCCGGCATTTCGCTTCTAGGCTTTCAGCAAGCATGGCAGTTGCTTTATGTTGGCTCTCATTTTCAACCTGCCGCTTCAGTTTCAACGCGAATGAAGAAGCAATTGCAACCGGTAGTAGGCCAGCGGCCTGCTCACGCAGTTTTTCCTTGATTGCCTCAAGGTCATGCTCTAATACTTTTTCCCTCTCTTCCAAATTCACCCTATTGCGGTAATATTGCTCCCCTTGGGCCGCTATTTTGTTTCTGTAATCAGTAATACGTCCTGAAAGCAGTGCTATTGTGTTTTCCAGCGCGGCCATATCGTCAAGGATTTTACGAATCCTGGCCTCAATCAGAGACTTTTCATCCTCTAGTTCTGAAATCTCCCTAACGCAACTTTCGGTTGAACCTTCCTTCAGGAACTTACTCCGATAAATTTTGAGGTCTGCTTGCAGGCGCTCTACTACGTCTAAGCCCAACAATGAGAGAATCGATCTTTTCAATTCCTCATTACTGTCATCGGTCATCATTCTTTGAATTTTTTCGCCATCGAAAAAGAAGAGCTGTGACAATCCAAGCGGAATTATCTCCTTGATAAAGTCCTGCCAATTCTCGGTCTCAACATCGTCCAGCGGCAGTCCGTTCTTTGTAATGGTCAAAGTTTCTAGCACCTTCTGGCCTGAAACTTCCCACATGCGTTCAACCTGATAAGCACAGATAGTACCTTGGTGCGCATAATCAAATTCAAGGGAGATAGCGGCACAGTTTGGCTGAACTACCGTAATTTTTGAATTATGGACTTTCTGCTTGAGATATTCCTGATACTTAGCAACGCTTATAGGACCAAACATTTCTGAGCCATAAAGGCAAAGCTTGATGGCATCAAAAATGGTAGTCTTCCCCGCGCCGTTAAGACCACCGAACAGGATGATAGGCCTTCTTTCATTGAGGTCTTTCGACCTAAGACAGAAGGTAGATGTTCCGGAAAAATTGCCGAGGTTTGTCACGGTCAGGCGATTAAAGATCATTTGCCATCCTGAGCGACTCTAGGATCTCTCCCTCTGACCGCCACTCCTCTGAAAAAACACGATCTATCTTTTGCAAAATTCCAGCACGACGACTCATCCCCTGCATCCGACGTTCCTGATCAATTAATTTGGTGGGTAAGGCAGGGTTTACCCCCGCCTCTTCGCAGAACTGTTTCAGTAGCTGGAAATCCTCAAATGAGTATTTAACACCATCATCACTCCACCACGCATGGTCATCGCCAATGATCAACTGATAGATTTCCGGAACCGAATCGCCCCACTCTTCCTCTTGCCAATACTCACGAATCAACTCAAGTTCCTCGAAAGAAATCATTTTTACGGTGGGGTCGGGGCCGTTTAACTGGAGATTTTTTTGAATAAGCAAGAGCCTTTCCAAAAATTTCTTTCGCCATTCGAGTTTGTACGGACCGTAGGCTATTCGCGTTCCGTCACGGACATAAGCAACTTGTCCGTCACGTCGTTTGTGACTGCGATACTTCGCTTTTTGTTCCACATCCTGTGTTTCACTCAACCAATCGCGAAACTCCAAAAGCGGTGTCATCCACTCCTCGCCGTTATCAATCAAGTTCTCCATAGAGGTATCCTGCTGCACTAGTGTACAAGTCCAGCAACCGAAACGGCTATTCCCGCAGGAAGGCGTCGACTTATCAACTACCATCGGACACTCCCCTCCGCTGGCATTTTGATACATGGCAGCAAGGTCACGGTTATTGCCACCCCATTGACATTTATGGCTCAGAAGATACGACCAGATATCGTCGGTGGTCATCTCTTCGATAGGGGTAAAGACAAAGGCGGCCGGCAATGTTGGATGCTTGGAAAGCCCCATGTGGTCACGGGCTTTCTTGTTCAACACCTGGCTGCGCGAGGAACTCTCATCTTTGCGTGCACCTAATACAACAGTAGCTTCGCCCCATTGATCAACATGCTCGGCGATGAATCGATTGACCGGCTCAATTTTTAAACGCTCTGTGCACCATCGAAAATTACGACTTGGCGCAGGGTAGCCTTTGCCAATGAGATTCACCCAGAAGCTATTTTTATAGAGTGGTGTTAGACGATGAGCATAGATAGGGAGATTGCGTGCTTGTGCAGTTTTGTTGATCTGTTCCAGAGTTTTTGCCACATAATCGATAATGTACGGGGTTTCAACGAGAGTATCTGTGGAGATGACATGTACGTCCTGAGTGAGTTGCGCGGGAGAAATTTCCTCGATAGCATCCCAAACAAGTTGCATTACAACGGTGGAATCTTTGCCACCAGAATACCCAACAACAAATGGGCGATTGTAAGCTAGGTACACCTTTTTGATATGATCTTTGATCTCAGTTATTTTATCCATGGTAGGTCAGGCTTTTCGAAGAAAGGCCTCTTCAATCTGGCGTTCTTCAGGTGACAAGGGAAGCTTAAAATAAGTTTTGAGGTAGTTGGTTGTTAGGGTGACGCAGGTGTGGGATTTGCTGATTTTACCGTTATGCATTGCCCGGCCTTCCCACAAAGCGCTATTTTTTCTGGCCCAATCTATTTCATTTAATTTCTTCAGCTCTGTCTTATAAACTCGTCCAGGTGTGGATAATAGGGCTGCACCTAATCTGCCAATAACATGAAGGGCCAAGGCATGAGAATGAACATAATCAAGCCTCAATTCATGGGTGCTAATATCTTTGGTAGCGGCAAGTTTCCAGTCGCGCATATTGTCTGTAACGCAATTCCAAAAATCAAAGGCAACTTTCATCTCAACTTCAGTGATCACCTTTGACTTCTCTGTCTTCCGCAAAAGACATAATGTCCCTTGGTAAATGCCACTCAAAGTAAAGAGTTTGGTTGAACGATTGGAAATAGAAGTTTTTTCCATCTCGGTCAGATTTCTGAAAACAGGGATCTTCTCGACAATCTCACAGGCCAGGCTCGACAAGGGATCTCTGTGGTCAAAAAGGATGCCCGTTGAACGGGAAGGCCGAAGGGCATGCTTGTTGAGATCGGCAAACATCTGCTGGGAGTGCTTCAGCCCTTTATCAATGAAAAAAACAACAGAAATTGTCTCGTCGCCAAGGTCAGGTTGCTCTTTCAAGGCTTCTTCGATAGCGGCCCTTCGGTGTTGACCGTCGTTCAGTATAAATCGAGCTTCGAGCGGTATCCGTAGTCTGCCAATATCATCTAACTCCTTGCCATCGACCACGAGCTTCTCGAAAATCACCTTCCGATCAATGGACGCTGTAATAGCAGAGAAAATGTAATTTTGTCGATTGGAGGTAATGTATAAAGAAATTTCAGGGATTCTGGACTTGTTTAATACCCGCTGGGAACGGAGTTCGGGCGGTAATTCTTCGGTTTGGAACAGAAATAGTCGAGGAACAATTTTCAATGGGCACATGGAAATGTAAAATTCGCGACCAGCCTGCCTACCCTTGATAGCTGAAAAAGTATATTCCCCTATTGACACTCCTCCCCTCCTCAATAAAATAAATATTTATTAGACTTCCATAGTCGAATGGAAGTCTAATAAATATTATAAGGAAGTCAAGCCAATGTTTTCAATGCTTCTAAAATGGCATCTCTTATCTCGGCCTCGCCTGAGGCTGAGATTGAAATATCTTGACTTGTGAAAGAAATACCTCTTTCGCCCATGACTGAATTTGTAATATTAAAAACCTTGTCAAAAAAATCTTCGGATAAATCGTTCAACTGCTTACCTCTAGCTACTAACTCAGGGAGCGCACGAATGATTCCTGAGAAACCAATTGCTCTCGTTAGTATAGATGAATCAGGATCATCCCATTCAGCTGGCCACTGACGCCTTGCCGACCGGAACAGGTTTAATAATATTTTTAATATGATGTGATCCTTATCGGTTCTCCAGTAATCGTTAAAAACACATTTTGGATGAATGTTAGGCGCCTTGCCTCTTTTTATTAAATCCATGTCTTTTGTTGGGCTGCCAGAAATCAAAGGCAAGAGGAATTTAACAAATGTTCCTTGAGATAAACTCTCAGCAGATCCCTTTGTTTTCTTGCCAAGCATCTTTAATCTTCTGTACCAAGGGGAGTCAGGGTCACTATTTAACGCTCGGGCAATTTCATGGGCACTTTTCTGAGGGCTTCTTTTTTCTGTCACTCCAAATAGGTCATATATAAGCGAAGCAGGAACTTTAGTTTGTTTGCCATTTATTATTGCGAATATTAGCGCTTTTTCTTCTTCTGTCGGGTCTAGAATAAAAACGACTGGTAACGTGAAATCATTAATCCTTCCTGAACCTTCAAGTCCAAGTATTCTGTGCTGTCCGTCAACAATATCAGCTACTTTTTCACCTTCTATGGTTAATTCATCATTTTCATAACTGTAATTATCAGAATAAATCGCCAGCAGTATAGGTGTTGGAAATGTAGCGTCAACAGTTTCTGAATATTCAGCTATTTCTTTAATTCTTTTTGGGGAATGTTCCCGTTGAGGGCCAGCGTAGCTGTCAAGGTTGACGCTGTCGAACTTTCTTGGATTCGCTTTAGAAATATCCAAGACATCATTTGCTTTCATAGCTGCTAGCAAAAAAGTCCCGATTGGTTGGTCAAATTGAATTACTTTTATTTTCATAATTTCACGCCATCGTCATCAGTAATTAATTGATCTGCGTGAGAATTGATTTCATCAACCTGCTCTTTCTCTTCTTTGTACATATCTTCAGCTGATTTTTCCCATGAATTTGATTTAAAGCAGAACAAGTAAATAGATGCAATTAATGTCAATGTTAATATTGATAGTTGAAATAAAATGTAAGCCCATGACACATTTTCCCTTAACGGATTAGACTGAATCAAGGTGGCAACATTTATCATAATCAACAAAATTGATATAGCACCAACAAATCCACGTATTCCAGCAGTAACTTTTGTTAGCCCTGCGTTTACAGCTATCATAGTAGACGCCAACCCATCAGCAAGTATTACAACGCCGAAAGAGGCAAAACTTCCAGCATTAATATGGTTAATCAATACTGATTCTCCATCCCCCTTATTAAAGCATTGGAAAATATATGGCATCCAAATTCCAGCAAGACCGAAGGCAATAATGACAAACAGCCAAGTGTAAAATTGGTAAGGTTCATGCTTAATTGCTACAAGAGGTTCTCTGATATTTTCAACAAATGTTTTCATTAATCATTCCAAAAAATATTGTAGTTAATCAAAGAACAGCAATTAAATTCCACAAGGGTTGCCCATGCTCACCAATTATTTTTGATCGTAAATCATGTATTCCTGCATTAGCATACTCCTCAACAATATTTAGAATCACATCCTGACTAAGCAGCACATTTATATCATTCATATCCGCCAAGGCGAGAGCTTTAACTACGGGAATATCAAATTGAGGACTAAACTGGGCCCAACGGAATACCGTTATTTTTTTTCCAGTAATTGGTCGCCGTTCTCCTCGCTTATAACCCAAACTGGCAGCCCACATAAAGATATCCTTCATAGTTTTAAACGGAACAGTTATCGGATCGGTTCCATCGGTAAGTTCCTTGTAGATATAATGTACAGACTCATCTATCGTTACCGTATCACGGCTAACTGGAATATCCATCATCTCACCTCTACAATTTCTGTGCAGCTCGTCCTCGGGCTGAACTCCAGCCGATACTCAGCCCCAATTCGTGACTCCAGATTCTGACGGGCCTCATCACGCAACTCCTCATCGGTCACAAAGAGAACCAGCTGATCAGCAAGGACCGGCAAATGCTCTGCAATGGCATTACGGTGATTAGAAGATAGGCGACCAAATGGAGTGTCCATAACCAGAGGCGCTTCATCATCACTTGTTCTGGACATGGCCATGATAAAGGAAAGGCTAAGCACCTGCCGCTCACCAGCAGAAAGTTCTGGTCGTGCGGAATAGCCATAACGATCGATAACTTCCAGATTGAAATCCTGTCCAAGTTTAACGTCTTGGAAATGACTTTCTTTCCATATCAGTTTTTTGAAAATTTCCTTAGTCTTCTCCTGGATTTTTTCCCGCATATCATCGGCAAACGTTTGGTACATTTCGCCAATCGCATCGGCTGCCCTTTGTGCCAGATCGAGCTTAGTGCTCAATAGAACTTCACGCTTCTCTTCCCGCCGTGCCCGGTCGATCTCTTTTTTCAGATCAACAATTTGCTTGGCAAACTTGTCCTCTCGTTCTTTGAGGGTACCCTTCTCAAGCATGAAATCCTGGATGTCTGCCTGGAAGGCTTCCCGATTCCGTTCGAGTTTGCTAATTTCTTCAAGTGGAGATCCTTTAAGCTGCCGGCTGACATCGTCCAGTTCAGCCTCCAGGCTTCTAATAATATCTACCAATTCAGCCCGGCGACGCATGGCACTATCCACATCCACTTTGTTTTTTTCGGTACGTTGTTCAAACGCCTGCAATACGGCACAAGTATTTAGAGCTTCATCTTGCAAGGCATCAGGTAGGCCATGACTTATCTTAGCGAGCAGAGCCCGGTGCTCTTCGCTGCCGTCAGCGAAAGGGCGGCCACAAACACAGATCATCTTGTCTAGCAGGTCTTTGATAAATTGTTGGCGAAAGTTGCTGGGTATTTCCCCTCTTGCCCTTTTTCCCTCCAGCAATAAAATTGCTTTTTTGATAGCAGGTTGGGCAACTACGAAATAACCTGATGTTGCTAGATCCCTAACAATACTGACAACCTCCTCCATCTCGGTCCGGCGCTGCTTCAGTTCACGCTCTATCCGATCGCGCTGCTGCTGGAGTGTATTCGTGTTCTCCATTTCACGAAGCCGCTTGTCGATATCTGCAACCTTATTTTCAGCGGACTCTTTTTCCTGATTCAATTCAAAGGTACGCTCCTTAACTTTTTTAATCTCTGCCCGCGCTTTTTCTTCCTGTTCAAGCAGCTCACGTAATTCTTGGCCGGATTTATTTTTCAGCTCCTTACGATAATCAGCAGCAACGGCTTCCAGGTGACGTCGTGAACGCTCCAATATTTCAAGCTTCAACACCAGATAAATTGCCTGCTTGACTTGTGAGGCAGCTTCCGGTTTGGCAAAGTTATCGATCTTTTCACCATCAAACAGGAAATATTCCCGCACATTGACTGGTAGAATGGAGTTCATCGTTCCAACGGGGTTGTTGATCCGCTCAGCCTGCCCATCGGCCTTGGTGCGCATCATGGTGAAACTGTCACTGTCCTCAACCCTGACGGTTCCATCCTCCTGCTTGATTCCTTGTAAAACACGTCTTACCAGATACCGCTCGCCATTGTGAAGAAAGGATAGATCGACCGAAGTGCGCACAGTCTCCCCTGCAACAGCCTGATAAGCAGCTTCCTTGCTCATCAACTCACCGACATTATCTATAACCTTTACATTGTCGACGCCTTTGCCATAAAGACACCAATTTATGGCGAGGAAAAAGGAAGTTTTGCCGGCTCCGTTAATCCCGTGAATAACAGTGACTCGTTTTTGTTCGTCTTTGGCAAAATCAACACGCTGTTTGCCGAAGTATTGTCGGAAGTTTTCTATGGTTATGCGCTCAAGCTTCATGAGCACTCCTCTTCGGCAAGTTTTTCCACTTCCTTCTTTGCGGCAACGGAAATAATATCGTTGATATGATCTTTAACACGTGGTTTTTCCATTGATATATGTTCCTGTTCAATATCCAGCACCCCCAAGACGATATTTCTTATTGCTGGATCAAAGGATTCAAATAAATTATTTAGTCTATCTTTGTGCATATCCCCTCTCAGAAATCCATCAAATTGTAACGACTGGCAAGATCCCAAATTACGTCCATGGCCTTATGTTTATTTAGTGCCGGTGCAGCGAACTCTTTGAACCGCTCCAGTTCTTTCCGAATAATCCCACGCTCAATATTGAAAAATGCAGAACCCTGATTTGTTATCCAAGCCGTTGGCGGTACGGCAATCATGTCATGAATTATCGAAAATTCTTTACCTGGTGATTTCCGCAAGACACGTCCACGACGCTGGATAAACTCTCGCGGATTACTACTGCTGGCCATGATGTATGCTGTCCGGGTGCTGGGAACATCCACCCCTTCATCTAAACATTTCATAGCAACCAATGCCTGTATCTCACCATTGGCAAAATCAACCAGACGCTGCTTGCGCTCTTGGGTATCTTCTTCCGCAGTGAAACGCTGTACTAAGAGTCCATGCTCCCAGCCAAGAAGCCGAAGCACGTCGTCAATTTGGCCAGGAGCACAGTAAAACAGGGTGTGTTCGATATGTTCGCTGGCGTTGACTAACGCCGACAACTCAACGATTTTGTTAGCCGCTCTGTTCAAAAGTTCGGCTCGACGAATTAGCAGCAGCTTCAACGACTCCTGAGCCCGTTCATCATTTCGACCAGCAAGTTGGCCAATTTTAGCGGTCAATTCTTGGTAAGTCCCAAGCTCTTCCACTGTCAATTGAACCAAATGGGGATGATAGTAATACGGTGTTAAGCTAACACCGATTGCTTTCGCTAGTGGGAACGAGAAGACTGTTTCGCCAAAATAGCTCCGTAACGCGGCGCTTCCTTCATCATCAAACCAACGGTCCGGTGTTGCTGAAAGAGCTAAGCGGTAGGGGGTATGATGAGGATAGCTCTGCCGGCTTCTTTCGGCCCCTAGGTGATGCGCCTCATCGGCAATGATCAAGGAAGGCCCATCTATACGGGAAATGACCGCCTGGAAATCTGGGGAGATAAAGGTAGCATGGGTGGTAATGACCGTAAGGCATTCACGGTAACCAGAAGTGAAATCCATGACCATGCTGTTCAGTTGATCAAACCAGCTGGATTTACTCTGGAAGGCCAGGATTGGGTGATAGCCAAACTGTTGGCTTTCTTTGTCCCACTGATCAACTAGGTGCTGGTAGGGAACGGCTATGACGATAGCCAAACGTTTTTCGCGCTCATGCAACTGGACTGAGGCGGCCAAGGCTGTCTTCGTTTTGCCGGTTCCCGTGGCCATCTCCAGCAGCCCACGGCAATCATGGGCAAACCACTCGCCGATAGCCTGAACTTGATATTCACGAAGGATAAGATCGGCGGGGATTTGTGGTTTGACGAGTCCATTGCTCGATGTGCTATTTTCCTTGTCTGCAAATAAGGGTAATTGCGCCCAAGTCGGTTCAGGATAAGGTCGATCCTGGATGCGTAACTTGACGATACAAGCCCGTGCCGCTTCAGGCAAATCAAAAACTTGCACGTTGGGGTCATCGTTATTCCACAAGAGTTCGAACCTCTTTGCATCGGCAGCTACCAACAAAGCAAGCACCGGATGCCAGGAACAGAAAATCTTTATGGACTCGTAGTTCCTCGTCCCCTGAATGCTATCATTGTAGGAACCGTTGAAACTGACCTGATTGCCGGCCTCATCAGAAAAAATGCCGAATTTGTCGTGAAACTCGCCTTGCTCTAACTTGTTGCGAGGCAACGCCAGCTTGAAATCTAAAATACCGTCCGCTACCATCCAAGCCAGGGCTGAAAGCGTATCCCTTTCCAACGTTTCTTCAAGGGCACTGATGTTCACTTCCATTGCTTGCTTCAGTGTTTCATCCAGACGTGCTGCGCTGCCATTTTGGAGCGCCTGCCAGTCAGCCTCACCCAGGATAGGACTTGTTACCCAACGCGCTCGGCCATTATTTCCGGCAAACTCGGCCATGCCTTTTGCTGACAACCGGAGCCAAGCGGCGCTAAAAAAACCAACTCCTCGGTCATAGGTAATTGATACCGCCAGAGCTGGGTTGAAAAAGTCCTTGATGATATCCCCACTCGAGGTATCGAGTATAGGAGGGAAAGAGATGTCGGAAAGTTTATTCATGCCTTTGATTTTTGTTATTAAAAATTTAAATAAAAAAACACCAGCCCGGTTAATGGGTTATACCCGCACATTTCCTTGAAATCAAAAAACAAATAACTTATCGGATCATAAAAAAATATTTCAAGAACCAGCTAAGCCTGGCTTGAAGGAAGATGACTTAATAATATCAACGCGCCTGGCTGAACGAGATTGCCACCGTGTGGTATGCCCCCGATGGGCTGATCTTGCTAGAGCTGTAAATTTTCAAGAAATACCAAATTAAAATTTCCTAAAAATCTAGATATGTGAGATCCTTTATACATAAAAGTTAGACGATAATGAATTATGAAGCCTATCTCATAGGTTTTGAGAATTAGCAACACGCTTAATAGTATTTATTAATCAATAAAGGAGGCTAGAGTGAGAATTAATTCCATTAAAACACAATCACTTGTTATTGCAGGACTCTTATCTTTATCATGCAATGCATTTACTGCTAATAACCCAAGTTTTGATTGTGCAAAAGCATCTACGTTTGTAGAGAAGTCGATATGCTCTGACAGTAAATTATCAGAACTTGATATTTTGTTGATGAGTAGCTACAAGAAAGCTTACTCAACTACAAAAGATCAAGAATCACTGAAAACTGAACAAAAATCCTGGCTGAAAAATGTGAGAAATACATGTCAAAATAACAAATGCCTTGAAGATGCATATAACAGTAGAATGTCTCAACTTAACACTAGCTCGCCAGTGTCATCTAACAAACATACAAATTCTGCTGACAAAATCACCACTTTTGAAGGTGAAGTTAGTGTAGGTACGCTTGATTCAGGAGTTGGTGATGCAAGTTTTATGACAGATTCAGATGTTGGTAATAAAATACTCGAGAAATGTGGGCATGGTGACACCTGTAAAGTCACATCGGTTGTTGATGACAAAGATAATATCAAATCGGTAATTAGTGCTGAACGCGTTAAGACCACACCTCTCTCGATACCGCCGATCACAAATCCTGAAATACAACCACAATCATCAACATCAGAGCCAAAACAAATAACCAATAGTTTGGGTACTCCGATTAAAGTATGTGTTGTATTTGATACTGGCGTAGTAAGTACTGGTTTCGTCTTTGAACCCACATCAAAACTCAAAGCCGATGGCTATATCGCATCAGTAGTCATCGATGGTACCTTTACATTTAAACACAAAGACTACAATGATATCATTGTCAATTGTGACAGGGAATACGGCTACAAAAAAGGATTGTATTATATTCTCGATGAGACAGCTGGTGGTAAAGTACTGATGTACCGAGGAGCTGTCAGATCAGACGACCATAAATATGTCGGAGTCAATGAGAAACCGATTGAGATGTAAATCGTAGGTGCATTCTAAAATCATTTTGTATTATTGCTTAAATATCAGTCTACTAAAAATATATTAGTATCTTTCTGAAAAGTGAAGTGTAAATTATATCTAGTGTGATAAGAATTACGCCCAAAAAAATAATAATTTAAGTGTAGAGAGAAAATAAGCCCTCTACACTTAAATCTTTCTATCAATTTTGTTGTGCTGTGGCCTGTTGGCCTTCATTATCCTTTTTAGATTTCTGTAACCAGGTAAACAGGCCATATGTTGCAAATCCATAGACAACTACAGCACCAATAAACTTAAACATTTTATACCTCCTTAACCGCCGGTCATTGACACAGTCGTTTCTGCACTCTATTCATTGGATTACCTCAAAAGAAAAGCCCGCTGGCTAATCCCCCAGCGGGCTGATTTGATGCTCTTGATGACCATGTTTAGTGCTGCGACAGCAGGTGTCTTTGCTCGTAAAAATCTGCCAACGATGATGGAGGTGCAATCGACTTCGCGTCCTTATAGGTGTCTAACACCCCATTGAGCATCTTGTTTTTCTTGGGTAACGTCAGTAAATTATTGTCGCGTAAAACGTCTGTCACTGTTTCATGAAATCCCCATAGAGTCGGGTCGTAAACCCCGCCGAAATACAGTTCATTGAACCGGGCAAACTTGCTGGGCGGGATAATATTATTGGTCATGATCTCCACCAGCAGTATCTTGGCATCCCACTCTGTCAGTTGGAAGTTCTTAAGATCCTCATGCCAGGCCTGGAATTTGATTAAATTAGTCACCATTTTCTTCATGGCCCGATAGGCTATAAACTCCAATTCGTCATATGAAAGGCCCTTGGTGTGCTTTCTCATCTCGACAAACTCCCCCGAAAATGCGAGATTCTCACATACAAACACTTTGGTGCCCGCTGTAATTCCTAAAGCCATGGATTTATCCATCGAGTTGCGGATACCGATGGACCAGCACAGCTCATCGCTCCCGCCGCTCAAATCCCAGATCCCAAACATACGGTTGCCATTGTTGGCCAACACGTAGTCGGTTTTAACGATTTCTAAACCAGTGGCCACGACTCCCGAGCGGATGGCATCGATGACCTGCCGATGGTGGACTGGATGGAAAGACCTGGTAAAAGGAACTGCCGGAACATTGACAACCTCTGCTTCTGTTACCTTGTTGGTACCGATCAAGATTGATTCAGACATGGTAATATCTCCTAATAATTCGTTTTTATGAAAATAAAGAGCCTTTTAGTCACGAGGGCTGAAAGGCTCTAGGAAATCTCGATGATGCTGTTGGTGTGGGTTGATCCACCAGTTACTGCTATACGGACAGGTCTTTGGAACGGAACGTTTTCGGGATCAGTGCTATATCCTTTACGGGTTTAGGGATCCAAAAGGGATTATTCAATACTTCAAGCCAACCCCCGACCTTGATATCAAGCAATTCGCTGAGATTAAAATATCCGAACTCTGAGTCGTGGCTCCATCCGTTCAACAAGACATAACCGAAGAAGGTGTCCTGGCCATCCCATTCGATTGCCCACCAGTGGCACCGGTCTGCAGTAAAGTGGAGATGAGCAATCTTTTCCTCTGAGCATATGTTTTCTGTTTCGTACAAGCGGGGCAGTTTGTTGAGTTGCTCCATTGTCGGTACATTGATCATGACGTTTTCCTGTGTTGGGATGGTTAAAATAGAAAACCGCCAGACCCTTATAAAAAAGGCATGGCGGTATAAGATGGAATAATGGTCGAGAGAAGCCTGTGCAGGCGGTCTTGAGATTGGCAGTCAGTGCTCTTTTAATGGGGGGCTGAGTAACTGCCCGGGCCTACCTGCAAATAAGCCTATGGCACCTCGTAGCAGTAAAAGGGTAATGTAATAATCGACACGGTTCAGGCGGCTTTTTTGATTTCCAAGAAGGAGTAGGAGCTGCTCTTCTGGAAATCAGCCAGCGATTGACTATAGCCTTGGAGGAACTGGCCCAACCGATCCGTATCCAGCACCTTCCGGGTACGAACTGCCTTGCGGAGCAGCTGACCATGAGCCTTGAGCGGACCGCGTTGATCCACGATGGCCAACAGGTCGCGCTTGCGCATGCTGATCTCGGTTTCCAGCTCACGTTGCTTGTGCTGCAATCCCGTCAGGATTTCGACGCTCTCGGTCAGTTCCACAACCTCTTCCGCCTCGAATTTGGGACAATCCATAAGGAAAGAGCAGTAGCCACACAAAGGGCCTGCTTCCATGGCCAGTGTCGTCAGGTCACCGTCGGTGTAGTGCTGGTATTGATTCCAAATGGTTTTGGCCCGGTCGATCAGGCCTTCGTAGATTGTGGTCTGTGGAGTGTAGCCATTGAATAACTGCATCCCCTGTTTACCGAAGTTGACCGCAAGAATAGCGCCTTTCTCTACGGTGTAATCGGGATAGCTGTCGGCAAGCAATCCCATCTGCAGGTACAATTGGGTTTCCCAAGAGCCATAGGGATGTTCCGGAATAGTCTCCGGTGATTTGACCTCCAGGACTGCCATAGATTTCCTGGCTTCGGAGATAAAGACAAAATCAAGGTGGCCCATAACTGGAACGTCACCTGGATAACGCACCTCGATCTGGCGCTGATAGTTGGTAAACCCGGCGGCGGTGAAGGCTGCTGCTACGATCTCCTCGGCCATTTGCCCCCGACGAAACCGCAGTAGAGTGACCAGATTCGCTTCCGGGGGAGTAAGTTTAGTGAGAATGGTTTTGCGTGGACAGGCACCGATGTCGGAGGCCCCAAGATAGGTAGCTCGGTCGCCAAGTGTTTCCGCGGTGTGTTGAGCGGCAAGCTGCTGCAACGCTGCTTGCAAGGTTATCATTAACTGGTCTGACATAGTAGTATCCTCTGAATTAATGAGGAGAGGACATACCGGTTCCCACTGAGGGAATGGTATCACTCCCTCAGCGGTTAGGTGAGCTTGCGTCAAGCTGCTTTCTTCATCCAGGACTTGCCAGTTTTGTCCCACTGAAAGCCCACAGCTTTGAGCAGTTCCTTTTTGTCGAACAGATGTTCTCCGAGCGCGACGATCACACCTTGACGGTTCTCAAAGGTGACGCCGGCTATCTTGGGCATGGTTGACGTGGGATCACTCGGATCCGTTGAAGGGTCAATGAGCTGGCTGTTCTTGGGAGGTGGTGGTGTCAATGAAGATTGTGTTCTTTGTTGATAGACGTATTTCAACAGGCCTTTGTAGGCATCACTGCCGATCGAGAGTAGCGACATGCATTTCTGGATGGCATCTGTGATCGCTCCCTTCTGTGCGTCCCCAACGTTGCCTTTGATAATCTGCATCTGGCCTTTGTGTGATCCCTTGCAGAGCCACGCATCATCGATTTTGAGAAACAGTGTAATCTCAGCGACTGCCTGGTTCTCGTAAATCTCCTCCTTAGTCAGTTCATACCTCCAGTTCTCTGGGCCCAGTATTTCGTTGACACTGTCAAAGACGTACTGTGGCCGGTAACCGTACTTGATTTGACCGATGGTTTTTCCTTCCCGGTCGGTCATCTTGATTTCCTGAATGGACTCGATACCGAATGACCTCAAACGCTCGTTGATTAAACAGATCTGTTCCTGCAATGGTGTCATGGTGGTGCCTCCTGTAGGTTTTAGGAACACAGCAGCATAGCCCCGTTGGGAGCCATGCTGTTGTGTCGCTTGGATGGAAAGGTTCTGGCTGGGTGGAATGAGACGGAGGGGCAGGATGCTCAACCTATTTTGCAGAAGAGCTCTGGGCTAACTGTCAATACGCCAATAACAGAATCATAACTCCCCAGTTATCCGCATAATGCTGGCTCGCGATATGTCATAGGTCCGGGATAGTGCACTCACCGAT